>OLSM01001394.1_pt1 | contig 18089 bp, 17 predicted proteins | sample 1672721 | NCBI WGS metagenome assembly OLSM01 (sample SAMEA3136717, study PRJEB25190) | human gut metagenome | reverse complement strand
TCCGCCTGAATATCGGCTCGAATCATGTGTATGACACGGAACAAACCGAAGCTTCCCCCCGCTTGCGCTGCACCGAAACATGCAGCCTCTCCGAGAGGACCCTACAGGTCGCCTCCAGCTTGGCGTGGTTTTCCGCCCCGCCGGGGCATACCGTTACCTTCTCCAACAGAGCGTCCACCACCCCCTTGTCAAATCCCTCCGGAAAGTCCAGCTCCCGTGCCACAGCCTTTCTTAGCGCAGCGGGGTCGGGCCCCGTCCCGCTTCCCTGCAAGGCCTCTTTCTCCAACTGCTCCAGGCAGCGCCTATGCTCCGCCAGCTCCTGGTTAAAGCGGTCGTTGCGCCCCGTAAATTCCTCCTGGGAGATACACCCCTCAATGCGCAGGTCCAGCAGGGCGTCCTTTCGCTTTTCCACCGTGGCCATGGCCGCCCGGCGGCGGGACGCCTCCCCCTGCCGCTTAGTGTCTTGTCCCACAGCGGCGTAGATGCTGAGCAGGTCGTCCGCCAGCTCATTTTTGGTGAGAGGGACCAGGTCCAGAACGCCCCGCAGGGCGGCGTCCAGCTCCGCCGTGTACAGCACGGGCGCGGCGCAGCCCGCCCTTCCCTTCCGGGCGTATACCCGACACTGCCACACCTCCTTATCCCCCGAGGCGTAGCGGTACAGGCTCCGGTAGAAAGGCTCTCCATGCTGGGCGCAGAAGACTTTGCCGCTGTAGGAATATTTTGTCTGAGAGCCGCTTTTTTGGGGCGACTTCCGAGCGGCCCCCCGCTGGGCCAGCAGGCGATTGGCTTTCTCCCACAGCGCCGTTGAGACCAGCGGGGGCACCGCCGATGGGTCCTCATACTGGACCCACTCCTCCGGGGGCAGGTGTTTGCGGTCGCCCCGCCGGTAATCCAGCTTGCTGCTCTTGCCGCCGCAGTAGCAGCCCTTATATTTGGGATTGGCTAAAATACCCCGAATGGTACTAAAAGAGAGGGGCTTTCCCCCCGCGCTGAGAACTCCCTCCTCCGCCAATTGCTGGGAGATGGCCCGGATTCCCAGCTGCCGATTGGCGTACAGGTCGAAGACAGCCCGGACCATGCGGGCCTCCTCCTCCACCACGGCCAGGCGGCCTTCCACCTTCTCATAGCCCCATATCTTGCTATTCCCCAGCACCACGCCCTTTTCAATGGCTCGCCGAAAGCCAAACTTCACCCGCTCGGAGGTCTTCCTCACCTCATCCTGGGCGATGCTGGACATGATGGTCAGGCGAAGTTCCGCATCGGGCATAAGGGTATTGATGTTGTCGGATTGAAAGTAGACCCCCACCCCCGATTGCAGCAGCGCCTGGGTGTAGCCGATGCTGTCCAGGGTGTTACGGGAGAAGCGGGAGATCTCCTTGGTCAGGATAAAGTCAAACCGTCCCGCCTTCGCATCCTCGACCATCCGCAAAAAGCTCTCCCGCTTGCCCACGCTGGTTCCGCTGAGGCCTTCGTCCACGTACCCCTCCACATAGGTCCAGGCGGGGCACTGGCGGATCAGGTCGGCGTAATACTCCACCTGGGCGGACAGGGAGTGCAGCTGCGCGTCCTTGTCCGTGGAAACCCGGGCGTAGTAGGTCACCCGCAGATGCAGGTCGTAGATGCTCTTTCCGCTATGTAAGGCATTGCGAATTTCATAGATATCCATGGTATGCGCCCCCTTCTTCCTACCATGTATATCCAGAGGAGGGGACAAGCATGCCTGGGATTGGGACCTACGGGGATCGCTCTGTTCGACTGTCTGGCCGGACTCTGTCCCTACCGGTGGAAGACGCCGCCGCTGAGCAGAACCAGCCCAATACAGATCAGGAGAAACAACACTGCCGTGGCCAGGATCACCCGCCGGGCCATCCGATACTCCCGGCAGATGCGGGGCAGGGCCTTGGGGGATTTACGCACCGCGGTAAACACCATATCCGAGGGCAGCGCATTCTGAATGCGGTAGTGGTTCACCGCGTCCACCCCGCTGGAAGGGGTGCATAGGCTGACCACTACGGACACCAGAATGGACAGGGCCACGCTGACGATATACTGGTTCAGCGTGGCGGGCAGGACCACGCCTCGGAAGTGAATCAAAAACTGTAAAATTACCAGCGCGGAGATGCCGGTCAGCATTCCGTAAAAGGCCCCGGCGGAACTAAACCGCTTCCACACGAGCCCCAGTAGAATGGCGGGCAGCCAACTGGCCGCGAAAATGCCGCAGACAAACACAGAGATATCAAAAATGCTGGCCGGCTGAAAATAGGCGATCATCCCCCCCAGGGCAATGACAAAAAACTGCACCAGCCGCGCCCGGCCCACCGAATTTTTCGCCTCCGGCTTATCCTGGTTGAGTACCCCGTAGAGGTCCCGGGAGACGGCAAAGCCCGTTAAACTGAACACCACGGCCGCGGTGGAGGTGGAGGCGGTGATAATCCCCATGACCCCCACCAGTCCCAGCGCCATGGGCGCATACTCCACAAAAGCCGTCAGCATCACCCTGTCCGGCGGAACAATATTGGGGTCTACCCCACGCATCATGCCCGCGGTCAAATAGGTCATTGTGGCGATCAGCGCGATGAGGGCCACGCTGATGACACAGGCTTTGCACACGGCAAAGTCGTTTTTCGCCGGAAACACCCGGGTGATAATCACCGGGGACCCGGCAAAAAACATAAACCATAAGAAAAACTGGGAGACGCTGAAGCTCATGGGATTTTGTTCAATTCCCCCCGCCTGCCAAAATTCCCGGGGCAGGTTCTCAATGGCTTGGGGCATGATGTTGTGCAGGACCACCGGACAGACCACCAGAGCAGTGACGAACACCACTGCAAACATACAGGTCTCCGTCATCATCACGCCCCAGGTGCCCCCGGGCACGCAAAAGCTCATTACCGCCAGGGTAAAGATCACCACAAGGCATTCATAGGAGAGTCCCGTCACCTCACTGAGCACGCTGCTGATGGACATGAGCTGACCCACGCCGTACAGTTCCAGCCCCAGCGCCATAATGATGACCGCCAAAAAGGTGACGTTATTATCAGAAAATCGTTTGGTAAAATAATCGGGCAGGGTATAGCAGCCAATGGATTTCATCTTGCGGCCGATAAACAAAATCGCCACGATCATTCCCAGCCAGGCGCCGGGCTGGGCCGTGGTCAAAAGGACCAGCGGTCCCTGCTCATAGCAGACCCCGGGGCCGGAATTCATGGTAACCGCGCTGATATAGGACATACAGATGCCGCACACCAAAAACAGGGTAGGGGCCTTTTCCTCCATGATGTAGAAGCTGTCCCCGTTGCGGATCATCCGCGCCATGCAAAGCCCCACCACACCGAACACAACCAGCATGACCAACATGGTAATGGTTACGCTGTTCATGGCTGTCCCTCCCTTTTTTTCGATTCGTCAGGCTCCCCCCGCCCGTCCTGCTCAATTACCGTCTCGTTTTTTTTCATGGCGTCCATCGTCTGCTTCGCTCGTTCCAGTTCATCCAGAAGCGGAAGATAATCCTTATGCAGAATCCACAGGCTGGCGGCTGCGGCTACGGTCACCGTCCCCACGGCTAAAACGACCACTACAATCACCAGAACTCATCCTTTCTCGATTGAGATTGAAATTCTTTTCGGAACTCTTCCGATACCACGTATTTCATGTAGACCAAAAACAGCTCTTGCCGGCTTTTCACCCCCAGCTTGGCATACCCGTTTTGAAAGTGGGATTTGACGGTAAACAGGCTGATGTGAAGCTGCTGGGCGATCTCCTGGTTTTCCAGTCCCTCAATGGCCAGTTCCATAATTTTCACTTCCCGCTTGGTCAGGCTGTACTGCTTGCCCAGGGTGTGAAAAAAGCCGGCGTGATGGTCCTCCGCGGCACCCTTTTCCGTCGGCGCCGTGGGCGGGGGCGACGCCGGCGCGCTCACCAGCGGCGGCTTGGAAAACACAATGACAAATTCGTAAGGCTGTTCCGCGGGGATGGTCTCGGTCACAATCATGCTGATTTTGGCCGTGCCGCCCCCCAACGGCACCTCCCGGGTGCTGGGCGGCCCCTGTCGCCGCTGGGCGGTGTACTGATCCCGCAGCTCCAAACAGCCGTTTCGAATGGCGGAGAGAAATTCGTTGTACCGGCCCGGCTCCCCCCGCAGGTCCTCCAGGTATTTTTCCGCCTGCAGGTTGCTGTAGGTGATGCTGAGGTCGCTGTTTAAAATCATCATGACGTCTGTGATGTCGTGGTAGACCCGTTGGGCCAGGTCGCCCCGCTGTTTCAGTTCCTCAAAGCGGATGGCATGCTCCACCGATACCCCCAGGTGGGGGCGCAGAAGCTGGCAGATTTTCACCTCTCGGGGGGAGAAATCCGCCATGACGCTGGAGCGGAACAGAAACACCACGCCCAACAGGCTGCCCTCGCTGGACTCCATGTTCATGATTAGGCGGGAGTGGATCTCGTGGGCCTTTAAAAATCCAGAATAAAAGCGGGTTTTCTCCCGCTCTTCGGGACTGATTTTGTCGCTTTCACGAAAGGCCTCCAAATCGGGCTGACTGATGAGCCAGCCCAAGTAGTCCATAGAAGAATACCGGTCGATATAGTCACGGATCAGCGTCTTGTCGCACCGGATCTCCGCGCAGGGAAAAAAGGCGCGCCGGGCGCCATGGTACAGCAGGACCGCTGCCTTTTCATAGGGAACCAACTTGCCCAGCATTTGCAAAAACCGCTGGGACAGCAGTTTCAGGTCCAACATTGAGTTGAACAAAAAGGTGATGTCCATCACGATATTCAGTTCCGATGTGGTCAGCGGCTGGTCCATACTCCACCTCGCTTCTCCTCAAAACGCTCTCTGCACGCAGAAAAGCGCCTCCCTTACGTTCCTTACCCGGTCGGCAGCAGTCGGCAGCGGAGATACTCCTATTATACATGTCCAAACTTTCCCTGCAAATGACAAAATTCGACAACAGGCGGTCCAAATGTTTCCATGTCCCTCCACGTGACAAATCCGGAGGCAGATGCATCCGGATTCGTCGCGGAGAGATAAGAGTATGAGTCATCAATCCCATGAGGATTGTGTCTGCCGTTCAATTAGGCTGTAAAGACAATTTGGCCGCCCAGAATGGTCATCAGCACCTCCATGTCCAGAATCTTCTGGGGCGTCCCCGCCGTGGGGTCCAGAGAGAGTACGGCGAAGTCAGCCAGCATACCGGGCCGAATCATGCCCTTCTTGTCCTCCTCAAAGGTCTGATAGGCTCCGGCGACGGTATAGGTGTAGAGGGCCTGCTCCATGGTGAGGCACTCGGCCTTGCCGCAGTCCTGCCCGGCGATGGTGTCCCGCTGGGTCATGGCGAAAAGGCTGTACTTGGGGTGACCGTCAATCACCGGCCGGTCGCTGCCCGCGGAGACCACAATGCCCTTTTCCATAGCGGTTTTCATGGGGAATTCATAGGCCACCTTGTCGCCGATATTGGCGATATGGGCGATGCCCAGGTAGTACAGGAATCCCGGGTTCATGTTCAGCGTCAGGCCCAGGGCCTTGGCCCGGTCCAGCAGATGGGGATAGGCCATGGAGGCGTGCTCAATCCGATGGCGGTGGTTGGGTCGGGGATTGGCGGCAAGGGCCGCCTCAAAGGCCGTCAGAATCCGGTCGATGGTCTTGTCCCCAATGCCGTGGATGGAAATCTGATACCCCGCGTCGTGGGCCGCCTTCACCTTTTCGTTCAGCTCCTCCTGCTCCATGTAAATGAGGCCCGTGCCCAGGTGGGGCTGCAAGTAGGGCTCGCTCATGCCGGCGGTGCCCCCGCCCATGGACCCGTCCATAATGTATTTCACGCAGCCAAACCGGAACATGTCGTTGCCGAAGTGGCTGGGAATGCCCAGTTCCGTAATTTTGGAGGCAGTCTCGGGGAGCATCAGCGTGCTGGTCCGCACCGTAAGCAGTCCCTCCACCGCCGCCTCGCACCAGCCGGGAATTTCACAGTCGATTCCCCCCAAGTACCCTGCGTCGCAGGTACTGGTGATGCCCTGCTTGTTGTATAGCTTGGACGCATTGGCAATGCATTGTTTCAGCTTGTCCTTCGTCATGGGCGGAATGATATTTTTTACAAAGTCCTGGGCGTTATCCTGGAGCAGGCCAGTGGGGATCCCCGCCTGATCCCGGACGATCTTTCCCCCCTCCGGGTCGGGGGTGCTGTCAGTAATACCGCCCAGTTCCAAGGCCATTTTGTTCACCGCCACCATGTGGTAGCAGGTGCGGATCAGCATCAGCGGGTTCTGGGGGGCGGCCTCGGTGAGGTCCTCCACGTTGGGGGCGTGGCCGTCCTCCATGCGGCTCTCGTCCCAGCCGTAGCCCAGCAGCCACTCGCCGGGGGAGAGCTGGGCCGCCCGTTCGGCGATTTTTTGTTTCATCACCTGGATGTTGGGGCAACGCTCCGGGGTGACTTCCAGGGTGAGGGAATCCTGCCCATACTGCAGCAGATGACCGTGGGCGTCGTTAAAGCCTGGGACCATAGTGTGTCCCTCCAGGTCGATCACCCGGGTAGTGGGACCGATGATGGTCTCCAACTCCTCCCGCGTCCCCACTCCCAGAATCCGGTCGCCATAGACGGCCACTGCCTGGGCCCGGGGACAGGCGGGGTCCATGGTGATGATATTGCCGTTGACGAAAACTGTTTCCGCATAGAACATATGAATCCTCCTTTGGCCGCGCCGGCCGGTTTGAAATCAGGCCGGTTTTTCTTTTTGTTCCATCTTTTCCTTCAGGCGCAGATACCGCATCATGTACTTGTCGATGCCGCCCCGGTAGTAATCAAATACCTGTATTTCCTCCTTGCCCCCCACGGAGAGCTTGACCAGGGCCAGGGGATAATAGACCAGGCGCATCCCTTCCAACACCCGGTGGGGCGGGGGATTTATCATCCGCTTACTGCCGGCCAGAGCCTCCAGCCGGGCGGTTTCCCGCACATCTTTTTTCTCCACCACGTCATCCAGATAGATGCCCTGGGCCTCCCCCCGTTGGGTAATCAGATCGCCCCGCACGGTGAGGCCCCGGTTGGTCAGCCCGTTGACCAAAATGGTATAGATTTTACAGACCTGACTGGTGAGTCGTTGCTTGCGCCCTCTGGGGTCCTTCAGCTCCATCTCCACATCCACCAGCCAGAACGGAATATAGAGAGGGATGGAGGAGATCCACCGAACCTCCTTTTGCCAGGGTCGAAACTTTTTCTTTTTTTCCACGCTCTCCTTGGCGGTCTCCTCAGTAAAATAGGGGTGAATGATATCCGCCTTACGAATGCTCTGTTGTCTCATAACGTCTCCTCCATTCCTCTGATTCAGGATGGCATCTGGCGGGGTGTCCATGGGTCAGGACTGCTCTTTTTCCTTCGCCTCCCGCTTGGCCGCCCGGATGGGGGCCATCAGTTCCAGAAATCCCTTGATAGCGACCACAAAAATGGTTCCAATTGCTACAACCAGGGAGAGATAAAACAGAATCAACATACCAGGTTCCTCCTTTTCGAAAACAGACGGTTTACTCCTCTTCCGTGACGCTGAGTTTGGAATACAGTGTGGTGTTAATCACCTCGTCCGGATCGGGTTTCTGCGTAAGGCTGAACACCACCAGCGCCAAGAGCGAGCTGATGAGGCCCACCAAAATGACCGGGAAGCCGTTGGGCAGCAGCATGTAGTCGCCGCCGTTCATAAGCGACCAGATGCAGGTGCCCAGTCCGCTCAGGCCGCCCACCCAGCAGGCCATAATGCCGCCGCGACTGGTGGCCCGCTTCCAGAAGAAGGCTGCCAGCACCGGAATCAGCACGCCGCAGGCGGTGAACACGTTGCCCATGTTGAAGAGCACCACAAGGTCGGGGATGGCGAAGGCCCCCACAATGCCGAATACCGCCACAATCACCACACCGATGCGTCCCACCTTCACCAGCTTTTTCTGGTCGGCGTTTTTGTTGATAAAGGACTGGTACACATCACGGACAATAAGAGGCGCGCCGCCCATGAGAAACGCCGAGCCGCAGGAGAGCACCGCCGCCATGTAGCAGACCAGGAACACCACGCCCACGCCCATGGGCAGAACATTGATGACAAAGTGGAAAAACACGGAGTCCCGCGCAATATCCAGCGGGATGGCGATCACGCCCATCTCCGCCCCGGCCCGGAGCATAATTCCGCTGAGGAAGGGCAGGGTGGTGAAGAAGATAGCGATGATGTTACCCCAGGTCAGGCACTTAAAAGCCACATCTGGCTTGGAAGCGGCGAAGATGCGCTGGAACGCCCATTGGTCGGCCAGGTAATAAAAGCCCATACAGATGAAGTAGTTGATAATCATGTTCACCGGCAGATCAAAGGGGTTAAAGCTGAAGCCCTCCACCCCCGCCATGGTCTGCTGGGCCACAGCATAGGCCTCGAAAATATTGCCGCCGGAGACCATCCACATACCGATGAGCGCCACGCTCACCATCACGATGCTCTGAAGGAGGGATTGGAACCATTCCACCACGATGGACGCCATCATGCCGCCAATGGCCACGTATCCCACCAGCACCAACGCGCCGATCCCCATTCCCACGGCCAGGGAAACGCCGAAACCGGTCTTAAAAATCAGACCCAGCGCCATGATTTGAAGACCCACGATAAACCCCATCCGGAAGAAGACGAAGAGCACCGAGGGAACCCGAATGGGATCGCCGAACCGCAGAGCCAAGAAGTCCGGAATGGACACCAGATGATACTTGGCGCCCAGGATGGAAAGCCGCTTGGCAAACAGCAGCACAAAAATGATGAGGAACACGCAGGCCGGCATAATGGAGAAATACCGCACCGCGCCCCACTCCCAGCCGTATCCCATAAAGCCGGCAATGGAGGAGCCGCCGATGATACCGCCGATCCAGGAGCCGATAAGAACCCAGAAGCCGACCGCCCGGCCGGAGACTAAGTACTGATCCAGATTGGTGGTTTTCTTGGAGTAGAAGATGGCCAGCATCCAGCAAAGGACAATGAAGATGGCCACGCCGATAAAGGTGAAAATCATTCTTTCCATTTCTCTTTCCTCCTGTCTTTTGGGGATTACACAAGAATCGAATCTTGCCGCTTTGCGAGAGGCCCGGGTTTGGACCGGCTCTCATCTTTGTCCGGGGTCCTCTCTTTTCTACTTGCAGTATACCGCGGGATTGCCGGTAGGAACATCCACCCCGCGAACGGTTTTTGTTTACTATTTTTGAATTTCCTCACACCCAGGTATGATTTTTTGTCTGTTGTGTACAGTTTTTGTCTCTCCCGGTCAGAGGACAGCGAGGCAAATTAAGGACACCACCAGGCAGACGCCGCACAGAAACAGCAGCCAGGACCAGGAGAGGCTGTGGCGGAAGGACTGGCCTTCTCCCCGTTTTAACACCCCCTCCCACCTCCTTCTCCGGGGCGTTTCCCGGTCCCAGCTTCCATTGAAAAATCGACCCACATAGCTGAGCGCTTTGTCCGGCCACAAACCGAGGACGCAGGCAGCGGCAGCCCCCGCCTTTGGCAGCCAATTCAGCAGCAGCGGACGGTACAGGAGCCGCTCCAGACTCAGCCGCCTCGGCCAGTGAAGACCGGACCCCCGCCTGGCGGGAAGCCGAACCAGCAGGACATAGAGGGCCGCGCCCAACGCCGCCGCCTGCATCACTCCTTGCAGGTTGTGCCAGGTGTAAACAGACCCCGGCGATATCTCCCCCGCCAGGGGAAAGGATTGCGTCCCCAGGACCAGCAGGCCTCTAATGAAGGGCGCTGTCGTTCCCAGCAGCAGGGGAACCACACCCAAGGCCAGCAAGGCGGCCCGGCTACCCGGAACCGTGCCATGCGGCGGCGCCTCTCCCGATTCCGCCCCGCAAAAGAGCGCCGCCCAGAGCTTCAGCAGGTAGGCCACGGTGCAGCCGCCCCCCAGCAGAAAGGCCCCTTCGCACAGGGAATAGAGAACCGGGGGCAGGGCCTCGCCTGCCGCCGCCAAGCTCTCATGAAGAAAGGTTTTCCCCAGGTATCCGCTGGTAAGGGGCAGGCCGCAGAGGGGCAGCCCGCCGCCGAAAAAGGCGGCCTTCCTCCACGCGCCTTTCCGGAGCCCCCCCTGAAGACTGCGCCGATCGCTCCCGCCCTTCTCCCGGCGGCTCTGCCCCGCCAGGAGAAAGAGGATGGTTTTGGCCACGGCGTGATGGAACAAGAACAGCAGCGCCCCGCCCAAGGCAAGCCCCCTCTGGGGCCCCGGCAGACCTGCCAGGGCGACGCCCAGCAGTAAAAAGCCGGTTTGCGCCATGGAGGAATAGGCCAAGGTCTCCTGCAGGCCCCCGGCCAGCACCGCCCGAATCCCCCCCACCAGGAGGGTGATCCCCCCCAGGGCCAGCATCCCCCGGCCCCAGGCCGAATCGCCCGGCAGAATCACGGTGGAGATCAGCAGTAGCCCCAGCCAGCCGGCCTTGGAAAGCACCCCGGACAGCAGCGCCGCGGCCGGAGGCGGCGCCACCGCATAGGCTGACGGCATCCAGATGTGCAGGGGGAAGGCCCCCGCCTTGGCCCCAAACCCCACAAGCAGGCAGAGGCAGGCGGGGTACAGTGAAGACCGCTCCCCCTGCCATCCCGACAGTCCCGTCCAGGTCAGGTCGCACACCTGGTTTGCCAGCAGCATTGTCCCGGCCAGAAGAAATAGTCCCCCCAGCACCCCAACCGCTAAATAGAGGTCCCCGGCCCGTCGAGCGGCCGGGCGGGCGGGCGCATAGATCCATAGGGCGGAAACCAGAGACATCAGCTCAAAAAAGACCAGCAGGGTAAATAAATCCGCCGCCAAAAATACCCCCAGCACACCGCTCTGGACTGCAAATCCCGTGGTCCAGTACCGTGTAGTCCCCTCCCGGACCGCCCACAGGGCGCAGACGAGAAAAAGCAGGTTTGTCAGTTGGATCAGGAGAAGGCGAACCCCTTCCGCGGTCAGCCCCAACCCCTCGCCGCACAGACCGGGCACATACGCAGGGGACCCGGTCCCGGTCAGGCACGGGTACAGCCCCAGCAGCAGGTGGAGGAGGGCGCAGGCCACGCCCCAGCGGGGGAGTCCTTTTCCCCCAGGGGGCCAAAGCGGGCATCCCCCGGCATAGCCCAGGGGAAGCAGCGTCAGCAGGAACAAATCCCATTCCATGGTTGCCACCTCTTCTTTCCCGATCTGTTACAGGCTCAGCAGGTTTCCCAGCAGCTTTGTCAGGTGGGGAACCCCCACGATCATTCCCAAATGCAGCAGGGCCAGCCCCCCCATGGGCAGCTTCATCCGCCAATCCGGGTCCGCGCCCCCCGTGGGCAGGGCCTCCTCCCGGGGGGGAAAATAGACCCGCAGAACAATTCCGCCCAGATATAGGGCGGCCAGCACCGCGGAGAGCGCCAAAACCCCTGTCCCAACCAGAGACAACAGGCTTCCTTCTTCCAGGGCCGCCCGGGCGCACAGCCACTTACTGGAAAACCCGGGAAAGGGGGGAATGCCCGCCAGGGACAGGGCGCAGACGGTAAAGGACCCGAAGGTCAACGGCATGCGTCTTCCCAAGCCCCAGAGCTCCTCCAGCCATTCCCGCCCGGTCTGGTGGAGCGCCGCCCCTGCGCTGAAAAACAGGGTGATTTTCCCCACCCCGTGAACCAACATGTGAAGCGCCCCCGCCACCAGTCCCGCCGGGGTCAAGAGGCTGAAGGAAAAGAGAAGATACCCCAGATTGGCGATCGTAGAATAGGCCAGCCGCCGCTTAAAGTGGGGGGTGCGCAGGGCCAGCACGCCCCCGGTGAGGATGGTCAGCATCGCCAGGGTCAGCATCCCCCATTGCACCCAGGTCCCGCGCAGACAGAGAGGGCCCAGCAAATAAAACGTCAGCCGGCCCACGGCGAAGGCCCCCGCCTTCACCACCGCCACCGCGTGGAGAAGGGCGGTAACCGGCGTGGGGGCCACCGAAGCCCCGGGCAGCCATGCGAAAAAGGGAAACACCGCCGCTTTCACACCAAAGCCGAGAAACCCCAAGGCCCCCGCCAGAAGCAGTTGCCCGCCGCCCCCTTGCCCAGGCGGGAGTACGCCTCCCAAAGAAAAATCCAGCTTGGGGACCGCCGGCAGCAGCAGCATAAACGATAGAAAGGCCATGGCCGCGCCGCATACGGCGTACAGCAGGTATTGCCGCCCTGCCAATCGGGCCTTTTTCCCCCCGCCATGCATTACCAGGGGAAGGGTGAGCAGGGTCATCAGCTCGTAGCAGGTGTACAGGGTGAGCAGGTTTCCTGCAAAGGCCACCCCCTCTACCACACCGAAGGCCATGAGAAACCAGCCATAAAAGGTCCCCTCCCCCTTCGCATGGGACAGATAGGAGAAGGCGTATAAGGTAGTGGGCAGCCACAGCGCCGCCACCAGCCCCCCAAACACCCGACCGAAGCCATCCAGCCGGAAGGCCAGGGAGAGCGGCGGTCCCCAAGAAACCAGCGTCAGGGTTTCCACGGGCGGGCGAACAACCAGCAGCGCCACCACCGCCAGATTCAGCACCACAATTCCCAGGCAGAACCGGTGTCGGGTCCTCTCCCCCGGCCGTCTCATCAGCAGTCCCGCCCCCGCCAGCAGGGGAAGCAGAACGGGAACCAGCAGCCAATAGCGTGACATTTTGTCCTCCTTTCCCTACCCCAGGCATTCCAGCAGCGCGGCGGTCCAATGGGACAAAACGCCGGGCAGCAGGCCGATCGCCACCGCGCCGCCCCCCAAAGCCGTCAGAGGAAACACCGTCCAAAGAGACAACCGCGGGGCGTCCTCGCCGACGCTGGCATCAAACAAACTGCTTACCAGCATAGGCAACAGGTATCCCCCCGTAAGCAGCCCAGACAGAAGCAGCACAAACACCCCCACCCCGGACAAAACACCCAGTCCGGCCTCCAGCATTCCCAGCCCCAGGCTCCACTTGGCGGCAAAGCCCCCCAAGGGAGGCGCTCCCATAAGAGATAGGGCGCAGAGTGCCAAAACGGCTGTGACCGCCGGGAGCCGACGGGCGATGCCTCCCATTTGGTCCCGTCGGGTGACAGCGACGCCCTGGGCCAGGGTTCCCGCGCACAGAAAGAGGCCGGTTTTGGTCAGCGCGTGGCAGGCCAGCTGTAGGGCCGCCCCCCAAACTCCCTGGGGCGTCAGCAAAAACACCCCTAAGAGGACATAGCCCACCTGACTCATGGAGGAGAAGGCGAAGCAGCGTTTGATCTCTTTTTCCCCATAGGCCAGCATGGAGCCGGTGAAAATGGTGAGCAGGGCCAGCACCAGCAGAACTTCCTGTACCCAGCTTCCCTGTAATAGCGAGGGAGGATAGACATAATACAGCAGGCGGATCAACGCCAGCGCCCCGGTTTTGGTGATGAGCCCTGAGAGGATGCCGCTGGCCGGGGCGGGCGCCACCGGATGGGCGATCGGCAGCCAACTGTGTAGCGGCAGCAGCCCCCCTTTACAGCCGAAGCCGATTCCCATGATGAGACAGCACCGCAGCAGCGGCCCCTCCCCGCCCGCCGCAGCAAGTAAGCCCCCGGGGGTAAAGAGGCCGTTTCCCCCGTAGGGAACCAGCATCCAAATTCCCCACAGCCCGAGCCCCGCCCCCAGCACCGCGTAGCCCAAGTACGGCAGGGCGGCGGCAAAGGCCGTCCGAGTGCCCGTGAGGAGAATCAGGGGCAGCGTGGCCAGGGCGGTCAGCTCAAAAAACAGGTAAAAGGTGAGCAGATTTCCCGCCAGCGAGAGCCCCATCATGCCGGATAGGGCGGTGAGGAAAAAGAGGGTAAAGGTCCCCGCCGTCTCCGGGTGGTCCCCCCGGGCGAAATAGTCATGGGCAAACAGGGAGACGAAGAACCAAATTCCTCCCGCCAGAAGGGCGAATCCGCAGCCCAGCCGGTCGGGGGCCAGCAGCAGCTCAGCGCCTCCGGTCAGTTCCCCCCGCCAAATCACCTCTCCCTGAACCGGACTGCGAAGCGCCAGCCAGAGAGCCGTCCCCACCGTGGCCGCAAGAGAGATGGTAACGCTCCACCGGCGGGCCCTGTCCCGGGCACCGCGCCACTGAAACAGCCCTGTCACCACGGGCACCAATACCAGCAGGGCAGCCGCCAAATTCATCGTCCCCTCCTCCTCTCCGGTCTCAATGAGATCAATTTGCCAAACCCAGGGCCAGGATGGAAACCAGCGGCGTATGGGCCAGGCCCAGAGCCAGGTTAGCCCCCATTTGGAGTACCGTCGTCACAGCAAAAGCCCATTGCGGCTTGCCACGCTCCGGTTTCTCCGCCCTAGCTTCCGCGTTTTCCTGCTCCGCCCAGAGGACGGCCACAACAGGTAAGAGATACAGCGCCCCCAGCACCATGCCGGCCCCCAGGGACCCCAGCGCCCAAAACATCCGCCAGGTGCCGTCCATGGCGGACTGGGCCAAATAGAGCTTGGAGGCAAAGCAGGCCAGCAACGGCGCGCCCACCAGGGAGACGCTCCCCAGGGTAAAACCCACCCCCGCCATCTTATCCCGGTGGGCGGCGCCCCGCAGCGCGGACATACTGCGCCTGTGACCGGAGACCTTAATCAGCCGCCCGGCGCAGACAAAGAGCAGGGACTTGGTAAAGGCGTGGCAGATCAGGTGAAAGAGCGCCGCCGTCATACCCGCCGCCGTGCCCAACCCCAGACCCACGTAGAGATATCCCACTTGGGCGGCGGAGGAGTAAGCCAGTAACCTCTTCAAATCCCGTTCCCCCAGGGCGCACAGGGATCCGCCCAGCAGAGCGGCCACCCCAAATAGCAACATTCCGTCATAGAGATGCAGGGACGCCGCCACCGTCGTCGTGCCGACCCGCAAAAGAATTTTTATCAGGAGAATCAGGTAGATCTCCAAGAGCAGACCGGAGAGAATGGCCGAGGATGTGGTCACCGCCGCGCTGTGGGCCCCTGGCAGTATGGAGTGAAAGGGGAACACCGCGCTTTTCATCATCAGACCCAGGGCCAAAAACCACAGAGCGACGGCAAGGGTGACGGGATACTCCCCCCGGGCCGCCAATTCGCCCACCGCCGATCCCAGCGGCTCCATAAGCAGGTGTCCGGTGACGCTGTAGAGCAGCGCCACCCCCAGGAGGAAAAATCCCGATCCCACCAGATACATGACCAGATACCGCAGGGTCTCCAGAAGGCTCTCCCCCTTGTCCTTGGCCAGGATCATGGCGCAGGCGGCCAGCGTGCTCACCTCCAGAAACACGTAGGCGGTGAATAAATCGTTGGTATAGAGCAGGGCCAGCATCGCCCCGAAAAGGAGATTCAGCACGGAAAAGTACAGGGGCTGCCGGGCGGGGGTCAGCTCAGAAAAGGTCTGGTCCGCCCCGCCCTCCACTGACAGAAGGGTTACGGCGGCATAGACCCCTGCCAGCAGGCCCTCCGAAGGCCCCGCCCGCAGTGCATTGCCCCAGGGCGCGGGAAAGTGCCCCATAGAGAAAGAAAAGCTCTCCCCCGCCAAGGTGAGCTCCAAGGTGAGGACGCCGGACAGCACCGTCACGGCCCCCGCCGCCAGAGAGGTAAGCAGCCTTGCCTGCCGCCCGTTGGGAAGCAGGGCGGAAACAAACCCCGCCAGCATGGCCAAAAAGATACTGAACAGGGGAATACTGGGCAGCAGGTCCATCTCGCGCTCCTCCTCTCCTCAGCTCTCGGGCTCCGCCTTCGTACGCTGGACGTGACCCGCCGCAATTTCATCCACATTCAAGGTACCGTACGCCCCATAAATCCGCAGGGCCACGGCCAGGAAAAAGGCGGTGACGCTCACCGACACCACAATGCCCGTGAGAATCAGCCCCGTAGGAATCAAATTTGTCACAGGTTCCGCTAGGGATAAGCTCTCCGGGTCCACGATGGGGGGCGTGCCCCCGTCTACAAATCCCCGGGTCCCGAAGAGAAGATAAATACCCGTGCTGAATAGGTTGATCCCCAGGCTTTTTTTGATGAGATTACGCTGCAAAATCAGGTTTAGCAGCCCCAATCCAATGAGCAGCGCCGCCGTGATCTCATAGCCCCGGGCAGGTATCATTTCCGCCATGTCAGCCTCCCTTCCTCACAGGTCCTCCCAGAGAAACAACGCGAAAAAGCAATAGAGCGCACAGCCTACCACCACGCCCACACACAGGTTGAGCAGGGGAATTAGCCCGCCGCTGAACAGGTCCCCCGCCTGCCCCAGAGGCATCTGGACGGGCAGGTGATTGCCGCCGCAGAAGAATACGGCACACTTGGCCAGGCCATAGAGGATCACCCCCGCCCCCGCTGTGCCCATCAGCCGACGGCGGGTAAGAAGAGCCCGTACCCGGGCGCCGCCCAGCCCCACCACGGCCAGAATCCCCGCCGCGCCCCCGATCACGCCCCCGGAAAATCCACCCCCGGGGGACAGATGCCCATTCAGCACCACATAGACGCCAAACAGACACGCCGCCGGCAGCAGCAGCCGCACCGTCTCCCGCAGGATAGGGCTGGGGTGGGCGGTACCATACAGACAGGGGGTCCTGTCGGCCTCTTTCTCCCGCCCCAGGGCCAACAGCGTCGCCGCCAGGGTGAGAAACAGCACCGAGGTCTCCCCAAAGGTATCGAAGGCCCGGTACTCCAGAATCATACCCGTCACCAGATTGGCAGCCCCCGTCTCCGCCAGTCCCTGGTGGACGTAGCGGTCCAGCACCTGATTCCGAGTGGGGGCGTCCATCGCCCCCCGAAGGGGCAGTTCCCCCACGCTGGCCAGCAGGAGGGCGGTGACCAGCAGGCAGGCCGTCCAGCAGCTCCCCCAGAGGAGCCGGTTGCGGGCGGGTCTCTTACGATTTCCCATCGTGTTTTCCTCCCTTCCCCCATCGGGTGCGCCGCAGAACCACGTAATAGAGAATACCCGTGGCCCCTACCCCCACCGCCGCCTCAGTGACGGCCAGGTCGGGGGCCTGGAGAAACAGCCAAACGAGGGTCATCACCAGCCCATAAACCCCAAAGAGCAAGATCGCCGTGAGCAGGCTGCGGCTCACCGACATGCCCACCCCGCAGGCCAGCAGCAGGAGCAGCAGGACGCCTTCCGCCCAAGTCATGGCGCTCCCCCCTCTTGCCAGGAGGGATTGGTTTTGGCCTCCACCCAGGCGATCAAATGGCTGGCCGCAGGCGAAGTCACCCAGAGCGCCGAAAGCAGCAGGACCAGCTTGCCCACAAATGGGAGTTCCGGCCGCAGGCAGGCCAGCCCGGCAAACAGCAGCAGCGGGGCCAGGGTCTCCCCCATGGCGGCGGCATGCAGTTTGGTGAGCAGCGTGGGAAACCGATGTACGCCCAGTAACGCAATCCCCCACGCCCCCACGCCGGCCAGAACCAGCAGCGCGCCCAACAGCTTCATCTTACTTCTCCCCCTTCCCAATTTTGGGGCCCTCCCCCGCCATGCGGCTCAGGAGCGCCACCCCCAAAAAGTTGAGCAGCGCCAGCGTCAGGGCCACATCCAATAGATAGGGCTGATCCAGATCCACCGCCATAAGGGCGGTCGCCGCCAGAATCTGGGTGCCCAACAGGTTCACCCCTAGCAGCCGCCCGGCCAACCCCGGCCCCCGTATGACTCGCCCCAAGGGGGGCAGCATCAGGCAGACAAGGGCCAGCAGAGCCACATCCAGAAGTCGGTCCGCCCAGTTCTCCATTCATTCCCCCTCCCCCCTTGCCAGACCAGTCACCAGCGGGGACGCCGGCAGGTCCTCCAGCAGAATTTGGTCCAGGGCGTGCACCCACAGCCCGTCCCCTTGCCACCAGAGGGTTAAGGTCCCCGGCGTGAGGGTAATCGCCGCCGCCAGGAGCGGGTACGCCCCCGGGCGGACCTGCCGGGGGCGGAGCGCCCCGATCCCCGGCTTCCCCAGTTTACCGGGGCGCAAAATTCTCCCTGCCACCCAGAGATTGGCCCGCAGAATACTTCCCACCAGACCTCCCCCCCACTTGAGCAGACGCCAGGGGGAAGGAAACGCGCCGCCCAGCCCCAGGCGGGGCGGCAGTCCCCGAGCAAGCGCCAGCGCCAACAGCAGCCCCACGGCCGCCGTCTGAAATGTCACCCGGCCGCATAACACAATCCACAGCAGCCAAAACAGCA
>OLSM01001393.1_pt1 | contig 18112 bp, 13 predicted proteins | sample 1672721 | NCBI WGS metagenome assembly OLSM01 (sample SAMEA3136717, study PRJEB25190) | human gut metagenome | reverse complement strand
TGGCGTAAAGAGCATGGGAAACAGAATATCCATGGAGCCGAAGCCCGTTGGCGTGGGAATCACACCGGCCAACATACAGGCCGCGCCGGTAATGGCAATAGACCCCATCGGCGAAACGTCCTGCCCGGCAAAGGATGCCCAGGGAATCAGATACCACAGCAGTTGGGACAAGGCTGAGAGAAGGAATAAGCGCACAAACAGGCTCTTGTCTTGCATCATTCCATGGGTCTTTTCCTGAAGGCGCTCAATGAGCTCTCTGCCCTTCTCCGCCAGGGATTTCCACCGGGGCCAGCGGCGGGAGACAAGGTCCAGCAGGGCGATCGCCCGCCGGGCCAAAGGACGGCACAACGCCAACAGCCACAGCAAAACAGTGAGTAGGCAGGAGAACAAAATAGCCGCCCAAACCCACTTTTCATAGGGTCCCAGGCTGTGACGCAGAGGCGGCCACGCCAGCAGCGCGACGGCGCCGTACAGCGTCAGCACCAGCTTGTTCACGGCGTTTTGTAAAAAGCAGGCGCCCATCCCCTCTCCTGGCGGGATGCCAAGCCGGGAAAGGAAATAGGCCCGGGCCACGTCCACCCCGCTGCCAAAGGTGGTCACCCGGAAAAAGGCGGCGTATAAGGAAGTCTGAAACCCTTTTTTTACGGTGAAAACGGGCCAATCCCTCTTCTCCATGGACCAAAAGGACAATCCGGTCACAAAAAGATTGCCAGTCTCCAAAAGAATCATCAGAAAGAGGGCGGACAATGGCACTTCCTCCAGCCGCTCCAGGACCCGGAGAAAGAATTCTCGATTGGATAAAATGCCCACCAACAGCAAAACAAAGAGCAGCAGCAGCCCCAGCCGGGACCCGTGGCTGCTGCTGGGCGGGCCGCCCGAGGGCGAATGGGAGGCGGGATGACTCATGAAACCGTTCCTTCCTTTTTGTAATATAAAAAATGAATTCGTACTGTGGGCAAAATTGCCCGGGCGCCAAATATATCTTTGCTTTTCGGTAACAATAAAGGGCAGCATCATCCGATGCGCCTGTCTTTATCCGCTGCACAGGATCACTGGCTCGGCACATAAAGGCGGGACGCTGTACTGCAACTTACTAAACCGTATGGGAGGCCGCACGTATGAGAAAAGACTTTATTGATACCAACCAATTTACCAAGCAGGAGCTGCTGGACATTATTGATCTGTCTCTGGCCATCAAAAAGGCCATTAAGGCAGGATACTATCCCCCCCTGATGAAGAACATGACCCTGGGCATGATCTTCCAGCAGTCCTCCACCCGAACCCGCGTCTCTTTTGAAACCGCCATGAGCCAGATGGGCGGTCACGCCCAGTACCTTGGCCCGGGCATGATTCAATTGGGCGGCCACGAGACCATTGAGGACACAGGCAAAGTCCTGTCCTACCTGGTGGATGTGGTAATGGCCCGGGTCATCGAGCACAAGACCGTGGAGGCCCTGGCCAGCGCCTGCTCCATTCCCGTTCTCAACGGCATGTCCGATTATAACCACCCCACCCAGGAAATCGGAGACATGTGCACCATCGTGGAAAACCTGCCCCGGGGCAAGAAGCTGGAGGACTGCAAGGTGGTCTTCGTGGGCGACGGCACCCAAGTGTGCGCCTCGCTGGGCTTCATCACCACCCGTCTGGGCATGCACTTTGTCCACTATGGCCCCGAAAGCCATCAGCTCAACGAGGAGCATAAAGCCATTTTGGAGGCCAACTGCAAGGTTTCCGGCGGCTCTTGGCGTGTCACCAGTGACCGGGAAGCCGTCCGCGGCGCCGATTTCATCTACACCGACGTGTGGTACGGCCTCTATGAGAGCGAAATGCCCAAAGAGGAGCGCGTCCGGGTGTTCCATGATTACCAGGTCAACCGCGAGCTGATGCAGCTGGGGAATATCGGCTGCAAGTTTATGCACTGTCTCCCCGCTACCCGGGGCGAGGATGTCACCGATGAGGTGGCGGACTCCGCTTCCTCTCTGTGCTGGGAGGAAGCCGGCAACCGCCTGACGGCCATGCGCGGCCTGCTGGTGTATTTCACCCGCAACCGCCAATACCCCTCTGAGCTTCAGGTGGCGGCCGCCAAAGAAGAACTGGATACCTTCCTGGCAAACCGCCTCTGCAAATGAGCCGGGCGAAGCCGTCTTGTATCCGCTCTTTATGAAATACTAAAACTCTCCCCCGCCGTCAATCCGCGGCGAAGCCGGCCCGCAGGCCGGTACCCCTCTCACTTTTGTAACGGCCTCGCCAGGCGTCAACATAACTTCAACACGCAGCGAGGCCGCTGCAAAAGTCCAAAGGAAAGTGTGTGTGTATGTCATCCAAAAAACGATTTAAGCTCAGCGACGCCATTTTAACGGTGATTTGCGTGGTGTTCGTGGCCGAAGCCGCCGCGCCGGTGGCTTCCATCGGCAACTCCCAGTATTTCTGGTGGATCTTCATGATCGTTACCTTTCTCCTGCCCTACGGGCTGATCTCCTCAGAACTGGGCACCACCTATAATGGCGACGGCGGACTCTATGACTGGATCAGCACCGCGTATCCCAACGGGAAGATGGCCGCTCGTACCGCCTGGTACTATTGGATTAACTTTCCCCTGTGGATGGCCTCGCTGGCTGTCATGTGTCCCAGCATTTATACCATTGTCACGGGACAGGAACTGGGCGCCTTCGGCTCCTTGGTTCTGCAACTGATTTTTATCTGGGTTGTGGTGTTTATCAGCCTGTTCCCCGTGAGTGACAGCGTCTGGATTTTAAATGGCTGCGCGGTAATTAAGGTGCTCTTGGCCTTAATTATGGGCGGGTTGGGCATTTACGGCGCCATTAAATACGGGGTAGCCAACGCCTACACCCTGCCCTCGCTGCTTCCCTCTTTCGATCTGACCAGCCTCTCCTATATTTCCGTAATCCTGTTTAACTTCCTCGGTTTTGAGGTTATCTGTACCTTTGCCGACGAGATGCGGGATCCGGAACGGGAGATCCCCAAGGCCATTATCATCGGCGGCATCGTCATCGCCGCCATCTATATCTTCTGCGCCTTTGGCATTGGCGTAGCCATTCCCACCCACGAAATCAACACCGACTCGGGGATGTTGGACGCCATGATGCTTCTGGTGGGCAAAACCGGGGGATTCTTCATTGCAATCATGGCCATTTTGTTCCTCATCACCCTGTTCGGCAATATGATTTCCTGGTCTCTGGGCGTCAACAACGTGGCCGCTTACGCCGCAGACCATCACGACATGCCCCGCTGTTTCGGCATTCGGAGCAAAAAGAACCAGATGCCCATGGGCTCCTCAGTAATTAACGGCATTGTGGCCTCCGTTGTGGTGGTCATCGGCGCATTCTTGCCCAACTCCGACCTATTCTGGAGCTTCTTCGCCCTGAATCTGGTCATGTTCCTCCTGGCCTATCTGCCCATTTTCCCCGCGTTTTTAAAACTGCGCCGGGAGGACCCCGACAAGCCCCGCCCCTTTAAAGTGCGCGGCGGACCCGGGTTCTTAAAATTCCTGGCCATTCTGCCCATGGTAATGATTATCATCGCCCTGATTTTCACCGCCATTCCCCTCTCTCTGGACCCGGAAACCTTGTCCTCTACCCTGCCTATTACGGTAGGGGCCATTATCTTCCTGATCCTGGGTGAAATTCTCATCGCAGTGCGGGGGCGGAAAACCTAACCCCCCGCATCCATCACCACATCAACTGACTGGAGGTCATACAACATGGCAAAACGTATTCAGGGAACCACCCCCAAACAGGACGGATTCCGGATGCCCGGCGAATTTGAACCCCAAAGCGGCATTTGGATGATCTGGCCGGAACGCAATGACAACTGGAGAGACGGCGCCAAACCCGCCCAGCAGGCCTTCGCCAATGTGGCCAAAGCCATCGCGGATTTTGAACCCATCACCGTGATCGCTTCGCCCTGCCAATATCAAAACGCCCGGGCCCGTCTGCCCGAGAAGATCCGCGTGGTGGAGATGGCAAACGATGACGCCTGGGTCCGGGACTGCGGCCCCACCTTTCTGATTAACGCCGCCGGCGAGCTGCGGGCGGTGGACTGGGAGTTTAACGCCTGGGGCGGGCTGGTGGACGGCCTCTATTTCCCTTGGGCCAACGACGACCAGATCGCCCAAAAAATCTGTGAGATCGAGGGCGTGGATTCTTATCGTACCGAGGGCTTTGTCCTGGAGGGCGGCTCCATCCATGTAGACGGGGAGGGCACGGTTCTCACCACTGAGATGTGCCTGCTCTCCGAGGGCCGAAACCCCCATCTGAATAAGGACGAAATTGAAAAGATGCTGTGCGATTATTTGAACTGTGAAAAGGTCATCTGGATTCAGGACGGCATTGACCCCGATGAGACCAACGGACACATCGACGACGTGGCCTGCTTTGTGGCCCCCGGCGAAGTGGCCTGCATCTGGACCGACGACCCCCAGCATCCCTTCTACAAGGAGGCCCAGGCCGCCTACGAGACCCTGTCCAAAGCCACCGACGCCAAGGGTCGGCAGTTGAAGGTCCACAAGCTCTGTCTCACCAAAAAACCTGTCCTGCTGCAGGGCGCGGCCACCATTGATTCCGTGGAGGGCACCCTGCCCCGAGAGGACGGAGAGGTCTGCATCGCCTCTTATATGAATTTCCTCATCGTCAACGGCGGCGTCATTGCGCCCCAGTATGACGACGAGAACGACCGGCTGGCCCTCCAGCAGCTCCAGGCCATGTTCCCCGACCGCAAGGTAGTGGGCGTGCCCACCCGGGAAGTGGTCTACGGCGGCGGCAATATCCACTGCATCACCCAGCAGCAGCCTGCACGCAAAGGCGGGGCGTGCTGCATGCAATCATAACGCAAGGAGGATACTTTATGGCGCGCATCGTCATCGCACTGGGCGGCAACGCCCTGGGCAACAACGCTGCTGAACAGCAGCAAAAAATTGAGGAGGGCTGCCCCGCTCTCATCGACATGATCGGCCAGGGTCACGAAATTATCGTCACTCACGGCAACGGCCCCCAGGTGGGCATGATCGATCTGGCCTTTGATGTGGCCTCGTCCACCAATGACAAGGTCCCCCCCATGGAGCTGCAGGAATGCACCGCCATGAGTCAGGGCTATATCGGGTATCACCTTCAGAAGGGCATCAAAAAGGAACTGCGCAAGCGTGGTATGCCCTGGCAGGTGGCCTCCGTGGTCACCCAGGTGGTGGTGGACCCCCAGGACCCCGCCTTTCAAAACCCCGCCAAACCCATCGGCGCCTTTTATACCAAGGAAAAGGCGGAGGAACTGGCCAAGGAGAATCCCAGTTGGACCTTTAAAGAGGACGCCAACCGGGGCTATCGCCGGGTGGTGCCCTCCCCCATCCCGAAAGAAATTGTGGAGCGCAAGTCCATCCTGAATCTGTTGGATAACGAATATATTGTCATCGCCTGCGGCGGCGGCGGCATTCCCGTCATCCAGGATGAGCACGGCGACTGCACCGGCGTTCCCGCCGTCATAGATAAAGACTACGCCGCCGCTGTGCTGGCCCAAGCCGTGGGTGCGGATTACCTGTTTATCCTGACAGCCGTGGATTATGTCTGCATCAATTTCGGCAAGCCCGACCAGAAGGAGCTCAAGACCATGAGCCTTCAGGAGGCCCAGTCCTATTTGGACGAGGGGCAGTTTGCCGCCGGGTCCATGGGTCCCAAGGTACAGGCTGCGCTAAATTTTGTCAAGTCCGGCGGCAACCGCCGGGCGGTGATCGCCTCCCTGGAAAAGGCCCCTCTGGCCATGCGGGGGGAGAGCGGTACCCTCATCACCCAGTAACAACACCAGCAAAAAGCAGCGGATCGGAGACCGCACCCCGGCTCCGATCCGCTGCTTTTCCGTTCACAGACGGGGCAGATAGCATCCCTCTAGAATTTCAGAGATTTTATCAGCCGCGGCCCAATAGGAAGGAACCGATGCTCTCCATGGCCATGGCGGCCTTTTTTACGGGGAACATCTGAAACACATGCCACATGTCGCTCCATACCTCCAACTGGCAGTGGACCCGGGCGGCGCGCATCCGGTCCCGCAGCCGAAGGGAATCGGAAAACAAAATTTCATTGCTGCCCACCTGGATGAGGGTGGGCGGAAATCCGGTAAAATCACCGAATAGCGGAGACAGCAGGGGTGAGGACAGGTCCTCGTCCCGGGCGTACACCTCCCGCACGGCCTTGACATAATGTAACGTCAGAGTCGGGTCCAGGTCCGCCCGCTCCGTATAGGACCGGCCGCTGGCGGTCATGTCAGCCCAGGGGGACATGAGCACCAGCTTAGACGGGAGCTGGCGCTTGGCTTTCTTCAGCCTGTGACAGAGCACCAGGGCCAGGTTTCCCCCCGCAGAGTCTCCCGCCACCACCACATCCCGGGCCCCATACCCCAGGTACATGAGATAATCCCAGGCCCGCACAGCGTCGTCCACCGCCGCCGGATAGGGGTGCTCCGGGGCCAAGCGGTACTCGAAGCATAAGGTCTCCCAGCCGGTGGCGTGAGAGAGCTTGGATGCCAGGGGGCGGGAATACCCCAGGTTTCCACTGGTGTATCCCCCGCCGTGGCAATATAAAATGACCCGGTTTTTATCATGGGTAAAGTCAGGTTTCAGCCAGGCGGCGTTCATCTCTTTGATGTGAAAAGGTTCCCAAGACATGCCGATCATTGGCGTCACCAGACGGCCCAGCAGCTCCTGTCCCGCCCGCTGCCGCTCCAAATCCTCCAGGTTCATAGAACCCGGGGTTGCCACGGAATGAATGGCCTTGAGCGCCCGCATCATGGGAGCCAAACGGCGGTCCTCCTTTGCCTGCTGACGGGCGCTGCGCTTGGTAACAGCTTGCAGGCGAATGGGTATTTTGTTTGTGTCCATAGTCTACTCCCTTCCCGGTGCGCCGGAAATGACTGCACTTACGGTTTCTATCTACTTTAGTGTGGTTCTGTTTCGTCATCCTATACCAGCCGTTTCTCCCAGCCGCGCCTGCTCTCTGCGGAAGCGAGTTCGTTTCCTATGAACATTGTGGATATTATAACACGTTCCCCCTGCAAAGGGAAGGCAAGGTTTCTCCCCTTGTGGTTTGGCATCGTCTGTGATAAAATTAAAGATCATACTGGGAAAAGGAGGAAGACCCGGTGGCAAAGCAGAAAGTAAAACCTGACTGGTACCCCCTGGATAACGCCGGCGTCCTCTACTCCGCCATTCAGAAGGACCGCTACTCCGCCGTATACCGCTTTTCCGCGGTTATGACCCAGCGGGTGGACCCTGACGCGCTGCAACGGGCGGTGGATCAAACCATGCCCCGCTTTCCCGGCTTTCGGGTCCGGATTAAAAAGGGCGCGTTCTGGTGCTACTTCGAGCCCAACGAAAATGCGGGCCCCTTTGTTCAGAAGGATGTGGCCAATCCCTGTCAGCCCATCCGCTTTCGAGAGGAGAACGGATGGTTGATCCGGTTTTTCTACTATGAAAAACGCATCTCTATGGAAGTATTTCACGCTGTATCCGACGGCGCGGGAACCATTGTGTTTCTGCGCACCCTGTTGGCGGTGTATCTCAGGGAATTGGGCCACGTGATTCCCAACGGGCCCGGCATCCTGGATGTGAACGAGCCGCCCCGGCGGGAAGAGCTGGAGGACGCCTACGCCCGCTACGCCGGCAAGCGGGTTCTTCGGGGAAAGATGGAAAAAACCGCGTTTCCCAACACCAGTGAACCCGAGCCCTTTTACACCCTGAATGTGACGGTGGGCCTCATCGCGCTGGATGATTTGAAGGCGGTTGCCAAAACGTATCACGCCTCCATAACGGAATATCTCACGGCGGTTTTGCTCCAGAGTATTCTGGAAAATCAGGAGGCCCAGCACCCCTGGCGTCCCAGGCCGGTTTCCTTGGCGATCCCGATTAATCTGCGCCCCTTGTTCCCCACGGAGACCCTGCGCAATTTCATTCTAACCGCCCGGCCCTGCATTGACCCTTCTCTGGGGCGCTATACCCTGGCGGAGATTGTGAAGCAGGTCCACGGCTATATGAACTTGCACACCAATCGGCAGGAGATGCAGGCCACGTTCACCGGCAACGTTCACTTTACCACCAACAAATTACTGCAAATCATCCCACTGTTTCTCAAAAACCCTGTGATGGCTTTTTCCTATCACCTGGTGGGCGTCCGCCCCTACTCCGGCACCTATACCAATCCCGGCGCTTTCACCGTGCCGCCGGAAATGGAGCCCCACATCCAGCGGATGGAGGTCATGCTGGGGCAGGCCCTGCGCCCCTCCCCCCACTGCGCCTCCATCAGCTACGGCAATACCATGGCCGTTACCTTCGCCGGTACCGGCGTTTCCAGTGAAACCGAACAGCGATTTTTCACCCAGTTGGTGCGGGAAGGCATCCCTGTCAAAGTGGAATCCAACCGCACCCGGTAACCCAGGAGGTGGTCATTTGTCTTACTGCGTCAACTGCGGGGTAGAGCTGGACGATACCGCCAGCTTCTGTCCGCTCTGCCACACCCCGGTGTGCAATCCCAATCAGCCCGTGGATCTCCGCTCTCCCAAACCCTTTCCCACAGAGCGCAAGGAGGTCCCTCCCGCCAACAAGCGGCAGGTTGCCATTCTGCTCACCACCATACTGGTGACCATCGGCGCCTGCTGCGGCGTGTTGAATATTTTCCTGCAGACCCAGCGCACTTGGTCTCTCTATGTGATCGGCGCGGCCATCATGCTTTGGATTTGGCTGGTCCCTCCCCTGCTCCACCACCGAAAGGATACCCTGCGCTTGCAGATGCTGGCGGATATCCTGGCGATCGCCATCTATGTCTCACTCATCGCGGTGGACCTGGACGGCTGGGACTGGTACTGGCACCTGGCCCTGCCCATCATCCTGCTGCTGGGCGCGGTCTTTCTCTTTTTGGGCCTGACCATGGGCGAGAGCCGGCGCAGCACCCTCTCCAGCGTCACCTTGGTGATTGGCTCCATTGGCGTCTTTTTGTTGGGGGTGGAGTTGTTTTCCGACATCTACTTTCGAGGCGACTGGGTCCCCAGTTGGTCCCTCGTTGTGCTGGCCATCTGTATCATCCTCATGATCCCCCTTATCGTGATCCGCCGGGTCCCATCCCTGCGGGAAGAAGTGCGTCGGCGTTTCCATATGTAAAAGAGAGATAAAAATCCATGAAGTCTGAACCGCGGGGAGTGATTTCGATGCTTCGTAAACAAAAAGGCTTTACCCTTCTTGAGATGCTCATCGTCGTGGCGATCATCGGAATCCTGATAGCCATTGCAGCCCCGGCCCTGTCCTCCTCCCTCTCCAAGTCAAAAGAGACCGTTTGCACCGCGAACCGCACCTCTCTCTACCGGGAAATCCTCTACGAGGGTATGATGGACGACTCCCTCTATAAGGACGACAATTTGCGCGGCAGGTTTTCACCCGATGTTATCAAATCTAAAGGATATGTCTGCCCGGCCGGCGGTGAAATTACAGCGGCCGGGGAGCCTGTCAGCCACAGCGCTGTTGTGAGCTGTAGCATCCATGGACAGTTGCAGTTAAGTTACGATTTCGGGTTAACCGTCAGTACGTATATGAACGGCAAGCTGGAAACAGTTATTTTAGATCTTTTCAAAAAGTTTGGGCGTGACATACCTCTGGGTCAAGTGGATTCCACGGCCCCGGCAGGTGGAAATTACTCCGGCAAAATTATTGCTGCCCTGTCCGAACTCACCAACCATTCTTTGGGCCAAGGCGTCACGGCCAGTTGGGCCCTCTGTAATATTGAGAAGGAAAACGACAAAAAGATCAAAAACAGTTATCAGGTGTACTGGTCAGGGGGAGACATCAGTAAGTGTAACGCGGGCGATCAAATTTTGATGATGTACTATGACGCAACCAGCAGTGAGTATGCGCTAAAACTAATGTCAGTAAAAGAGAGCAGCGATTCTACCGTAGGCGGCGGCAAAAAATATAACAAAATTGATATTACAAAGGGGGAGACCCTAGCAACCTCTCAATCCTTTGCGGATATTCATAACGCTTATGAATCTACGTCCAAAGAATACGGGGACAGCCAAATCAAACCACACTCCTAAGAAATAAGGAGGGATTCTTATAAAAAAAATAATGAAATGGAATGCATGCCTGTTGTCGGCGATAATCATGGTAGCCATTCTCCCACCGGCCAGCGCGTTCAGCACCGGCCGTGCGGAATCCCCCACCGTTCTATCTGCGGGCGGCGGACACAGCGGGCTTGTTACCGATGACGGGTCTCTGTGGATGTGGGGCATCAATGCATTTGGATGCTTGGGGGACGGCACCAGCCAAAATCGGGATACCCCGGTCAAGATGATGGAGGATGTGGCCGCCATGGACCTGGGGCTCACGACTAGCGCCGCCATCAAAAAAGACGGTTCTCTCTGGATGTGGGGCATGAATGATACACAGCAGTTGGGGGACGGCACTACCATAAATCGTTCTCGTCCCGTCAAGGTGATGGAGCAGGTAGCAGCCGTCTCGGTGGGAGCCTCCCATACCGCCGCGCTGAAACAGGACGGCTCTCTATGGACATGGGGAGATTACCATTTTGGAAAATTAGGAATTGGCCCCCAAGGCGCCGATCCCTTGGACGCCTCCAAAGCCAACCATTCCCCCACCAAGATTATGGAAAACGTGGCCGCCGTCTCGCTGGGACAATACCATTCCGCCGCCATCCAACAGGACGGCTCCCTATGGATGTGGGGTTATAACGCATATGGGCAGATCGGGGACGATACGTTTGAAAATCGAAATACCCCTGTGAAAGTGATGGAGCATGTGACTTCGGTGGCGTTAGGGGAAATCCACACCGCCGCAGTCACAGAGGATGGGTCTCTCTGGTTCTGGGGCGGCGTTCCTCACGAAGAGGGAGGCGGCAGCGAGAATGCCGGGTCCTGTACTCCCATCAAGGTCATGGAGGGCGCGGCTTCCGTAGCGTTGCAGCCCAACCGCCGGTTTCCAACCTGCGCGGTAATCAAAACCGACGGCTCTCTTTGGACGTGGGGCGGGACGGAAAGCGCGGCGTGGTACGACTTCTTCGGCCCCAGCCGCTACGCCCCCGTTCCGGCGTTGAAAATTTTGGACAACGTCTCTTCCGTCTCCTTGGGATGGGATCAATGCCTGGCGGTACAAAATGACGGCGCCGTCTGGGTCTGGGGCGATAACAGCAGCGGTCAGCTCGGCGTTGGCCTGGCAGGCGGCTCAGGTGAAACGATACAGAATACGCCCGTACGGCTGACAGAATACCGCGCGGGGGTATCCACTGCGGGTCAGACGCCATGCACCGTCAACCTCGATCTCAGGGGCGGCGCGGGGGCGACTTCTCTGCCCTGCGTTAAGGGCGCTTTTCTCGTTCCACCTGTAAATCCCACGCGGGAAGGCTGCTTTTTCGCAGGCTGGTTCCAAGATCGCGGCTGCACCCGGCCATGGAACTTTGACTCCGACAAGGTTTCCGGCGACTGTACGCTCTATGCCAAGTGGGAAACAAGCTCCGCCGTTTCTGAAACTGCGGAACGTATTGACCAAACAATTCTCGTCTGTGGAAAACCTATCAGCTTTCAAACCTACATACGCCGGGACGGGGCGGGCAATCCGATCAATTTCGTCAGTTTGCAGGACGTGGCTTATGTACTGACCGGCACTTCCCTACAGTTTCACGTAGAATGGCGGAATAACGCCTTTCGGATTCAACCTGGACAGCCCTACGTAACCCAAAGTAAAACCCCCATGTCACAGTCCATTGAAGCGTCGGCAGCGGTGAAAAGCAGCGGTTCCCCCGTACTCATGAACGGTACGATTGTGCCGCTGGAGGGACTGTTCTTCCTCAATCAATACCAAAGCGGTCACCACTATTTTAAGCTGCGCGACCTGGCCGACGTGGTGGGATTTCACGTGGAGTGGAACAGCGAAACTTCCCAAATTTCCATTACCGTTCCCTAACAGCTTTCGCCAAAAAAGGGCTACAGCAAGTATGCTGTAGCCCTTTTGCAATCAATTATTTCAACTTTTTACGCTTGTCCCGCAGTTCGGGCCAGGTATTCGTCATAGGTCATGGGGCGGTCAATGAGCTTTCCCGCTTCCGTAAAGTCAAAAATGCGATTGGCCACGGTCTGCACCAATTGGTGGTCATGGGAGGAGAAAAGCACGTTGCACTTTACCGTCTCCAAGCCGTTATTCAGCGCGGCGATGGACTCCAAATCCAGATGGTTCGTGGGCTGGTCCAGCAGAAGCACGTTGGCCTTGGAGAGCATCATGCGGGAGAGCATGCAGCGCACCTTTTCGCCGCCGGAGAGGACTTTGACCGGCTTATAGATATCGTCGCCGGAAAAGAGCATTCTTCCCAGGAAGCTGCGCAGGTAGCTCTCCTGTTTGTCCTCAGAGAACTGGCGAAGCCACTCCACCAGGTTGTCGTCGCAATCATTGAAAAATGCGGAGTTATCCTTGGGAAAATAGGAGAACGTGGCCGTCTGCCCCCACCGAATTTCCCCCTCATCGGGTTCCATCTCGCCGGTGAGAAGCTTAAACAGCGCGGTATGGGCGTTTTCGTTATCGCCCACAAAGGCGATCTTATCCCCGTGTCCCACGATAAAGGAGATCTTATCCAGCACCTTCACCCCGTCAATGGTCTTACTCACATCAGTGACGAAAAGAATATCCTTTCCCACTTCCCGCTCGGGAGAGAAGGCCACCCAGGGATACCGGCGGGAAGAGGCGGGCATCTCCTCCACTGTGAGCTTATCGAGCATTTTTCGACGGGCAGTGGCCTGCTTGGACTTGGACTTGTTGGCGGAGAAGCGGGAGATAAATTCCTGCAGCTCCTTGATTTTTTCCTCGTTCTTCTTATTCTGATTTTTCACCAACTGCTGTACCAATTGGGACGATTCGTACCAGAAGTCGTAGTTCCCCACGTACATCTTAATATTGTTATAGTCGATATCCACAATGTGGGTGCAGACGGTGTTGAGGAAGTGGCGGTCATGGGAGACCACGATAACGGTGCCCGCGAAGTCCAGCAGGAAGTCCTCCAGCCAGTTTACCGCATCAATATCCAGGTTGTTAGTGGGCTCGTCCATCATGAGGATCTCGGGCGCGCCGAACAAGGCTTGGGCCAACAGCACCTTCACCTTGAGCCTGGCGTCCAGGGTGGCCATGTCATTGTAGTGGTAATCGGTGCTGACCCCCAGTCCCTGGAGAATCCGGGAGGCGTCGGACTCCGCCTCATAGCCCCCCATTTCCGCATACTCCGCCTGAAGATCGGCGGCCTTGAGGCCGTCTTCATCGCTGAAATCCTCTTTTTCGTAGAGAGCGTTCATCTCCTTGCCCGTGTCGTAGAGGCGCTGGTTTCCCATTATAACCGTGTCCATTACGGAGTAAGCGTCGTATTTGTTCTGGTCCTGTTTCAGCACCGACATGCGAACGTTCGGCAGAATGGAAACCGAGCCGCTGGTGGATTCCAGCTCCCCGGATAAAATTTTTAAAAATGTCGATTTTCCGGCGCCATTGGCGCCGATAATGCCGTAGCAGTTACCCTGTGTAAACTGAAGGTCCACGTGAGAGAACAGGGGCTGTCCTCCATACTGAAGGCCCAGATCGGAAACTGTAATCATTGTTGCACTCCTTTTAATCAATATCATGATGCGGACGAACGACATACGCTATTCTCCGCCATAAAATCCATTGGTCATACTTTTTTATCATAGCACCAATTCTCAGGAGAAATCAAGCAAGATCGGTAGATTCCGGTGGTTTTTCTTATCTTTCACAAAACAGCCCTCATTCCGTCACTGTTTTTCCACAATTTTAGCGGTTCAACAAGGTTAAGATATGAACCGCCGGTCCAGTCCGACGATGGTTCGCTTCCAATAAGAGGGTAGTGCCGGATCAGTCCTCTTTCGGTGGTGAAACAGAAAATCGGTCGTACGCATAATCATGAAAAAAGCCGGGCACCAGTTTTTCCTTGTCCTGCACGGTATCAGGGTCCTCCATAAAAACGGCGTAGGAGCAACGGCCGTCCTCGTCATAGTAGCGATTCATTACATATTCTTTCACAGGCTTGCCCGCTCTCTTCTGGGTAAGATGAATGGAGCGGCCATGCTCGTCGTATTGAAACTCACGGCTTCGTTCCAGGGTAAATTCGCTTTGCCAGTCGGAGCGGACGTAGGCACGCACCTGATGTCCATGGCTATCATACTCGTACCGGTGTTCCCGCAGCAACGCTCCCTCCTTCGAGAACTGGCGGATTCGCTCCGGGACCCCGCGCCGGTGGGGAAAGTCCCCATGGCGGCCAATGAAAATCACAGTGCCGCCGTTTTTTTCCACTACCGTTACCCGTTGAACCAAACCATCCTCCCCCCGTTCGTACAGGACATGATGGGGGAACGGATAAACCCGGCCATCAGCTCCGAATAAAGTCTCCTGCACCACGATGCCGTAGGCGTCCCGTTGGGTCTCCCGCACGGCAACCGGTGTCGCGCGGTTGCTCGTGGTGGTAAAGACGGTGGTAACCAGGTTCTCCAAAAATCCTTCTTTGTCATACGTAAACCGCGTCTCCTGCAGCGTCCGGCCTTCGTCCGTACTCAGAAGATCCTTGACGCAAAGATCCTCTTGGCCATGTTCTAATCCCTTGGACATGGGGCATTTCCTCCTTTGTTGTCTCTGCCGTAACGGCGACCAAGCCAGCGTTCCGCTGTTACCACAATACAGTGGTTACGGCCCGTTTGGGTGCGGAGTACGCCTTATTCGACACATTTGTGTAACTGTTTGGGCGCCTTCACATGCATGTTTTCGGGCGTAAGTATACCGCATCTTTCCAGAAAGTGCAACACATTTCCTATCTTAGTTATAGGATTCAATGGACCATACGGTTTCATGCCCCCGATTGGGAAGCGCCTTCTTCTCTGATTTGAGTCAGCATACGCCCCAAGAAACGCGGCTGTTATGAAAACTCCCGCAAATACCTTTGTAGCGATTGAGCTAATTTGCCGATCTGTATGCCGTCTACGAAAGAGTGGTGCACTTGTACGGAGAACGGCAATAGGATCTTTCCCTCCCTTTCAAAATATTTTCCCCAATCGAATAGCGGCGTTGCAGTATCCCGCTTCCCGGAGTTTGTATGGGAGATATGCGTATAGGACACCCATGGCATAGGTGAACACTGAAAAATATCGTTCCCTAACGGTCCGGTAAAGTACTCCTTCTGTTCTTTTGCTGTTTTTTCCGCCTCCAACACATACTCTTGCATGGAATCCCTCATGGGCACGTTAACCACTTTGAATAACTCCGTCTCCGGGTCCAAGTAGGTAAATGCCGTATCAATACGGTCAAATAAAACCACTTTGCCCTCCAGAAACCGATAGCGAAATTCCGTAATCTCGTTGGCACATCTCGAAACGGCATAAACCATTGCTAAGGTAAACGAAAATCCCGCATCTCGAATTCTGTTGAGAAAGTTTGTAATGTCCAACTCAAACGTCACGCAAAAAGCTGGTTCCGCATAGTCTCGAAATACCATGCAGTGCGCCGCTCGTTTCCAGGTTTTTTCATCCACTTCCTGATAGTGATTTCCCACGACGATTCCCCCATTTATTGTAAAATATCGTATGACTCTTCTCTACATTGTAGAATCTTAATGTACGACTGTCAAATTATATCGTTCCGCCGCTCAAAACAAAAAGGAGGGGTTTCCCCCTCCTTTTGCTTCATTGTATTAAAACGCCGACGACCAGGAACACCAGGGTAATCAGGAAGAAATATAGAATCAGCTTCCAAACATACTTAAACCATCGGTCGTAGGGTACATGCCCCAAGGCCAGCGCGCCCATGACCACCGCCGCAGTGGGGGTAATGATGTTCACAAGACCGGAGGCCGATTGGAACGCAGTAACTACCAGGTCGCCGCCAACCCCGGCAAACTGCCCCAGCGGCGCCATTATGGGCACCGACAGGGTCGCCAATCCCGATGAGGAGGGAATCAGCACGGTGAGGGGCAGGTAGATGAGATACACCAGAATGACAAACCACATGGGGCTGGCGCCCGACAGGGCGTTTTCCCCCCAGTGGAGCACGGTGTCGGTGATGCTGCCGTTGTTCATCAGCACGGTGATGCCCCGGCTGATCCCGATGATGAAGGCGACGCCCAATAGGTCGGCGCAGCCCGCCACAAAGGTCTCGGCTATTTCCATCTCCTTCATGCGGTCAATCAGACCCACCACCACGCTGGCCACTAAGAACAGCGCGCTCAGCTCCGGGAACCACCACCCCAGCGCAGGCAGGGGCAGTCCCATATCCTCAAACGGGATGACCCCGTAAATCATGATTAGGAAGGTCACCGCGAAGGCGACCAGAATCACCTTGCGTTTGGGGGTTAGGGGAAGCACCTCTTCGGCGCTGACATGAAGCTTTCCCGCGCCCACGCCCACCACGGAGCGCGAGGGGTCCCGTTTGACCCTTGCGGCATAGGCCATCACGAACCAGATGGCGGCGCCTTCCAGCACAATCCACTGGAGAATACGCAGGCCCAGTCCCTCCCCCAGGGAGACCCCGGCGAACCCGGCGGCTATGCCGGTAGCAAAGGGGTTTACGGTGGAACTGATAATACCCGCGCCCGCGCCCAACAAAATGACGGAGATGCCGACCACCGCGTCATAGCCCGCCGCCAGGAACACCGGAATAAGCAGTGGATAAAAGGCCATGGTCTCTTCCCACATACCATAGCTGGTACCGCCTAAGCCGAATAGAATCATCAGGATGGGAATGAGCCATTTCTCCTTACCTCCCAGGAGGCGGATTACGTTGGAAACGCCCGCGTCCACGGCGCCGGTTTTCATGACGATGCCCAGAAAGCCGCCTACGGTGAGAATGAAGACGCACACATCCACCGCATCGTAGAACCCGTGGAACGCAGCCTGAAACACATCTCCCACCCCCTGGGGGTTGGGCGTCACTTCATGATACGTTCCCGCCACCGGTACGCCGTCCACATAGTCATACTGTCCGGCCGGAATCACCCAGGTGGCGATGGCCACCAGAATAATCAGCAGGAAAAGGATGGTATAGGCGGTGGGCATGCGAAATTTGGATGATTTGGCCACAGGCCCCGCCTCCTTACTTGCCGATGGTGGCAACCATCACGGCTTTGATGGAGTGCATCCGGTTTTCCGCCTCGTCAAACACCACGGAGTGTTTCCCGCGGAATACCTCATCCTCTACTTCCCGAATGTCGATTCCCTTTTCCTGCCACTCCTTGGCCATGGTCGTCTCAAAGTCGTGGAAGGAGGGCAGACAGTGGAGATAGAGCACGTCGGGATTGCCAGTGGCCTCCAGGGTCGCCCGGGTTACCCGGAAGGGGGAGAGCAGCTTTGCCCGTTCCGCCATCAGCGCTTCTTCGCCCATGGAGGCCCAGATATCGCCATAGATCACGTCCGCTCCCTTGAGGCGGCTGCTGTCCTCAGTAATCTCAATGACAGCGCCGGTCTTTTTGGCCAAATCCTGCACCCGGCGAACCAGGGGCTGGTCCATCTCGCCCATCAGAGAGGCGGGGCCCAGGCCTACAAAGTGCATGCCCATCTTAGCCGCGCCGATCATCCATGCGTAGCACATATTGTTGCGCACATCGCCGGGGAATACCACCTTTACCTGATCCAGGGGCTTTTTGCAGTGTTCCTCAATGGTCATCATATCGGCCAAAATCTGGGTGGGATGGTCGGCGTCCGTGAGGCCGTTCCAAACGGGGACCCCGGCGTGCTTTGCCAGGTCCTCCACCACCTTCTGGTCGTAGCCGCGGTACTCAATGCCGTCGAAGAAGCGGCCCAGCACCTTGGCGGAATCCTCCAGGCTCTCCTTCTTTCCCATCTGAGAACTGCCCGCGTCCAGATATGTCACATGGGCGCCCTCCTGGGTGGCGGCCACCTCAAAGGAACAGCGGGTACGAGTTGAGGTCTTTTCAAACAGCAGCACGATGTTGCGGCCCATCAGGTGCCGGTGGCCGATGCGCAGGTGCTTTTCGCGCTTCAGGCGCTTGGCAAGGTCAAGCAGGTAGCGAATCTCGTCGGGCGTAAAATCGAGAAGCGTGAGAAAGCTGCGTCCGTAAAG
>OLSM01001381.1_pt1 | contig 18279 bp, 16 predicted proteins | sample 1672721 | NCBI WGS metagenome assembly OLSM01 (sample SAMEA3136717, study PRJEB25190) | human gut metagenome | reverse complement strand
CCACTGTGCTAAAAAGAACATACCGATCATCCCTGGCTGCTCCACTCCTAGCGATGTGGAACAAGCCATAGAGCATGACTTGGATGTGGTAAAATTTTTTCCCGCTCAGCAAGCTGGCGGGCTCGCCTACATCAAAGCCATCGCCGCTCCCTACGTGGGAATGAAGTTTATGCCGACCGGAGGAATCAATGCTCAAAACGTAAAAGAATATCTTACATATGACCGGGTGCTAGCATGCGGCGGCAGCTGGATGGTCAAAAATGATCTGATTCAGGCAGGTAACTTTGATAAAATCAAGGCTCTCACAAAAGAAGCTATAGAAATCGTAAAAGAAAGCAGAGGTAACTAACATGAAGAAAAAAATCATTACATTTGGAGAAATAATGTTACGCCTGGCTCCTGAAGGCTATCACCGTTTCATTCAAGCCGACTCCTTTGGCGCTACTTACGGCGGAGGTGAGGCGAATGTGGCCGTCTCTCTTGCCAACTATGGTTTTGATGCTAGATTCGTCACTAAGCTTCCGAATCATGAAATTGGGCAGGCGGCCGTCAACTCCTTGAGAAAATATGGAGTAGATACCACCCATATCGTCCGCGGCGGTGATCGGATTGGAATCTATTTTTTAGAAAAAGGGGCCTCCCAACGCCCCTCTAAGGTGATCTATGACCGAGCGAATTCTTCCATCTCCACAGCCACTTCCTCTGATTTCGACTGGGAAGAAATTTTTCACGACGCAGATTGGTTTCATTTTACCGGAATCACTCCTGCTTTGAGCGACAGCGCTGCCGCTACCTGCCTGGATGCCTGCAAAGCAGCCAAAGAAGCTGGCTATGAGGGAATCGGCCTGAGAGCGGAAACCTACGTAGATGCCCTGAATGAGGGACTTTTCGACGAGGATATCCTGGCAATCCTGGATAAATATGACATGAAGGTAACAGAGGTTGAGTACATCGTACAGTGGGCAGAGGAACATCGTTCCTATGAGCAGAAATACAAAGAGCAGCTCTGCTTCCATATGTGTGAATTATTTAACGTAGAACAGATCAACTGTGGACTGATGGAGAACTATTCCGTAGAGTACACAGCACAGAAACTCCGTGAGCTCTGCCACAGAGCAGGCAAATACATCATCGGTGTTGAGCCAATGCCATACAGCGGAATCCCGGATGTGAAAAAAGGATGGGCTGTTGTAAAAGCTGCTGACTGTGAGAACGCAAAACTGATTCTTGATACATGGCACTGGGTAAGAGCAAATCAGCCCATCGAGCTTTCCGTACTTGAGGGAATCCCGGCAGACAAGATCGTATCCATCCAGATCAACGATGTATGGGAAAGACCATACGCAACAACAATCTTAAGAGATGAGTCCATGCATGATCGTCTTGCTCCTGGAACAGGAATCGGAACAACCGTACCGTTCGTAAAAATGATCAAAGAAAAAGGTATCAAACCAAATGCAATCGGTGTAGAGGTTATCAGCGATGCAAACCTTGAAAAAGGTATCGAGTATGCTGCAAAACATACATACGAGAACACCAAGAAAGTACTGGAAGAGGCTTGGCCGGAAGTACTCTAATCAGAAAGGAGAACACACATGAAATTCAATGCGATGTTTCAGCCGATCGAAATCGGCCCTATGACAGTAAAGAACCGTTTCGTTGTTCCGCCAATGGGAAATAACTTTGCAAACACAGACGGAACTATGAGCGAGCAGTCCGCTGCATATTATAAGGAAAGAGCAAAAGGTGGTTTCGGTTTAATCACCATCGAGGCTACCGTCGTTCACAAAGGTGCAAAAGGCGGCCCGCGTAAACCATGTCTCTATGATGATTCCACCATCGAGAGCTTCCGCAAAGTCATCGACGGATGTCATGAGGAAGGTGCAAAAGTTTCCATCCAGCTTCAGAATGCAGGCCCGGAAGGAAATGCAAAGAACGCAGGAGCACCGATCACAGCAGCAACAAGCATTCCATCAGTATGTGGCCGTGACATTCCGAAACAGCTTACAACGGAAGAAGTTTATGAGCTGATCAAAGGATACGGCGAGGCAGCAAGAAGAGCCATGGAAGCCGGCGCAGATGCTGTAGAGATCCATATGGCACACGGTTATCTGGTAAGTACATTCCTTTCTCCAAGAACAAACAAGAGAGTAGACGAGTTCGGCGGATGCTTTGAAAACCGTATGCGTTTCTCCCGCCTGATCATTGAGGAGATCAAGAAAACAACACAGGGCAAGATCGCGATCCTCGCACGAATCAACTGTGCAGATGAGGTTCCGGGCGGTCTTGACATCCATGACAGTGCGGCAATCGCAGCATACCTGGAGAGCTGCGGACTGGATGCCATCCACGTATCCCGTGCCGTTCATATCAAAGATGAATTCATGTGGGCACCGACCGTTATCCACGGCGGATTCTCCGCATCAGAGGTTGAGGAGATCAAACGTGCGGTAAATATCCCGGTGATCACAGTTGGACGTTATACAGAGCCACAGTTTGCAGAACTGATGGTAAAAGAAGGAAGAGCAGACCTTGTGGCATTCGGACGTCAGAGCCTTGCAGATCCGGCTATGCCGAAAAAAGCACTGGAAGAGCGTCTGGAGGATATGACTCCATGTATCGCCTGTCTTCAGGGATGCGTCGCAAACATGTATGCAGGAAATCCGGTATGCTGTCTGACAAACCCATTCCTCGGCCATGAGGCAGAGCCCATCGAGAAAACAGAGAATCCGAAGAAAGTTATGGTGATCGGTGGCGGTGTTGCAGGACTTTGTGCAGCATTTATCGCAAAAGAGAAAGGTCATGAAGTAACACTTTACGAGGCAGGAGATGTTCTCGGTGGAAACATGAGACTGGCTGCTTACCCGCCAGGAAAAGGTGATATCACAAACATGATCCGCAGCTACATCCACCGCTGCCAGAAAGACGGCGTTAAGATCGTGATGAGCTGCGAGGTAACTCCGGAGCTTATCAAAGAGGAAAAACCGGACAGCGTGATCATCGCAACTGGTTCCAAGACTCTGATCCTTCCGATCGAGGGAATCGACAACCCGGCCATCATCCACGGTTCAGACCTTCTGGACGGAAAGAGAGCAGCAGGCAAAAAAGTTCTCGTTGTCGGCGGCGGAATGGTAGGATGCGAGACAGCTGCATTCTTAGGCGAGCAGGAGCATGATGTAACAGTTATCGAGTTCCGTGATACTGTAGGTGCAGACGTGATCCACGAGCATAGAGTATATCTCATGAAAGATTTCGAGGACTACGGAATCAAAGAGATCACCGGAGCAAAGGTATGCAAATTCTATGAAGACGGTGTAGAGTACGAGACAGCTGACGGAGTACGTCACGAGACAAGAGGATATGATTCTGTTATCCTTTCCATGGGATTCCGCAACTACAATCCACTGGAAGAAAAGATCAAAGATCTTGTACCTGAGACACACGTGATCGGAGATGCCATCCGTGCAAGACGTGCACTGGATGCAACAAAAGAGGCTTATGCCGTAGCTTCCAAACTTTGATCAGATATCTGTCTGAGAGCGTTACCAGCTATCGGATCGTATCATACAAAAAGAAAATAAAAGTCCAATAAAAAGGACAGTATAAAAATCAAAAAGACGTTGTGGCAGGCACCTGGAAAGACACTTCCGGTGTCTGTCAATGGGAAAATGCAGGAGGTAATAAGAAATGGAACAGAGAATTAAAGGAACAACTGGTTTACTCGCACTGATCGGAAGCCCGGTAGGACATTCAGGAAGCCCGGCTATGTACAACTTCAGCTTCCAGTACCATAACCTGGACTATGCTTACATGGCATTCGATATCAAAGAGGATCAGGTTCCGGCAGCTCTTGATGCAATGCGCCTTTTCAAAATGAGAGGATGCAACGTAACCATGCCTTGCAAGAACAAAGTAGCTCAGTGTGTAGACGAGCTTTCACCGGCAGCAAAGATCATCGGTGCTGTAAACACTATTGTTAATGAGGATGGAAAACTTGTAGGACATATCACAGACGGTATCGGATTTGTCCGCAACTTAAAAGAGCACGGCGTTGACGTAAAAGGCAAAAAGATGGTAGTTCTTGGAGCAGGTGGAGCAGCTACAGCTCTTACTGTACAGTGTGCCCTTGACGGAGCAGCATCCATCGCGATCTTTAATCCGAACGATCCATTCCTTGAAAGAGCAAAAGGAACAGCAGAGAAGCTTGCAAAAGAAGTACCGGACTGCAAAGTAAGCGTATACTGCCTTGACGATCAGGACAAACTGAGAGAAGAGATCGCAAACGCAGATATCCTTGCAAACGGAACACTTGCAGGTATGAAACCGCATGACGACCTTACACTGGTTGACAAATCCATGTTCCATAAAGATCTTGTTGTTGCTGACTGCGTATACAATCCTGCAGAGACAAGAATGGTAAAAGAAGCAAAAGAGGCAGGTGTAAAACTTGCAGTAGGTGGAAAAGGAATGCTTCTGTGGCAGGGTGCTGAGTCCTATAAACTGTACACAGGACTTGAGATGCCGACAGATGAGTACCAGAAATTCCAGGCTGAGAACGAAGGGAAATAAGAATCATGAGCCAGACAGGTAAGAAAAACTTAGTGATTACTTCTATCGCACTGTATTTTACATACTTCATCCACGGAATCGGAGCTTCCATCATGGGCCAGTACAAGCCGGAGCTTGCAGCTCACTGGGGAGCAAAGGCTTTAAGTGATGGAACTATGGATGTCAGCATGGTAGTATCTGTAATTGCTGCACTTGGACTTGGAAGACTGATCTCGCTTCCGTTTTCCGGTCCCCTGTCCGACAAATTCGGACGCAGATTAAGCGGAATCATCGGTGTGATCTGTTATGCAGCATACTTTATGGGGATCGCATTTGCTCCATCTATGGGAGTTGCCTACGCCTTTGCCATTGTAGGCGGTATCGCAAACTCCTTCCTGGACACCTGCGTAAGCCCTACATGTATGGAGATCTATGTAAACAATCCTTCTGTGGCGAACCTGTTTACAAAATTCTCCATGTGTATCAGCCAGTTCCTGCTTCCTTTCCTCATTGGATTCGTATCAGCGGCCAATATGTCCTACAGAACCATCTTTATCGTTGCAGGTGCTGCGATCTTTATTGATGGAATCCTGATCCTGTTCCTGCCATTCCCTGACAGAAATACAGCAGGTGCGGCAAAGAAAGAAAAAACAAAATTAAAGATCACTCCTGCGGCAATTGCGGCGATCCTCATCGGATTTACAAGTTCTTCCACATTCATGCTGTGGCTGAACTGTAACCAGGAACTTGGAAAACTTTACAACTTAAGTGATCCGTCCAAGATCCAGTCCTTCTACGCAGTAGGAACTTTTGCAGCGATCCTGTGTTCCTCCGTATTTATCAAAAAAGGACTGAAAGAGATCAACATCCTGATCATCTATCCGCTGATCTCCTTTATCATGCTGGGACTGTGCTACTTTATCCAGAACCCGACCATCTGTCTCGTTGGTGGATTTGTCATCGGTTTCGCAGGTGCAGGCGGAGTGCTTCAGCTGGCTGTTTCCACAACCGCTGAGTTTTTCCCGGAGAACAAGGGAACTGCAACATCCATGGTTATGATCGCATCCAGTGTTGCAAACTATACGATCCTGACATTGGCAGGTTATATCACAAAAACTGCCGGAACCAGCGCTCCGAGAATGATCCTGCTTCTTAACATGGCAGTGACATTCGTTGGAATCCTTCTTGCACTGTTCGTCAAGATGAACCGTGGAAAAGAGGCCTGAGACAGGGTGAAATAAGTGAATAATTGTATGGATTCAGACGAAGATGACTGAATCTATGCAAATCAAAGTTCCAATTCGGGAACAATTCCCGGGTTGGACTTTGCCGTTTCTGAAAATGTTTGTTAATTAACAAACTTCCAGAACAGAAGATACTATATATGTATTATCAAAAAAACTGACAAAGGAGAATCGTTATGGCGCGTGCAGCAAGACAGAGAAGAGAAAACGAACTGCCCTACATTCCGTTTGGGCCATTTCAGATTCGTCTTCCCTTTATTCACTACAAACTTGAGTCCGTAGAGTTTATCCAGGGTCTGATCCTTGGTGTTACGGCACTGGCGGCTGTCCCTTATCTGGAACAGTATCTGGGGCTGCCTTATGAGCTGGCATGGAGCTGTGTGATCATAGAGACCATGCTGTATATGCTACACAGTTTACTTGGTGATCCGGTAGTTCCCGGATGGATCACGCCGACCCTTCCGCTGACTATCGTATTCCTGGAAGGCTTTCCTCTGGGAAAAGAGCGTATCCAGGCAATGATCGCCCTGCAGATGCTGGTTGGTCTTGTGTTCATATTTATGGGCGTTACCAAACTTGCGGATAAATTTGTCCATGCTGTACCGGATTCCGTCAAGGGTGGAATCCTTCTTGCTGCGCCGGTTACGGTTATGGCAGGACAGCTGGGAGAGGGCGGCAACATGCATAAATATCCTCTGGCAATCGTTGCCGGTGTTGGTCTTCTGATCCTGATCAGCTTTTCCGACAAATATCAGGAAAAGAGACAGCATAATAAATTTCTGGATCTTGTTGCCCGGTACGGAAATCTTTTCCCGTATCTGATTGCTATGGTGGTAGGACTTCTTGTTGGAGAACTGGATAAACCGGGACTTGAGATCGGAACTTTTATCAAGATCCCGCAGTTTAAAGAGATCATCTCACAGGTAAGTATCTTCGGTGTGGGGATCCCGCCACTTTCCATGTTTATCAAGGCTCTTCCGCTGGCACTTGTATGTTATGTGATCGCGTTTGGTGATTTTGTTACCACAGAGACACTTGTCACAGAGGCGCGTCAGTCCAGAGATGATGAGTACATTGATTTCAATTCCAGCCGCTCCAACCTGGTCAGCGGTCTTCGAAATCTGATCCTTTCCATCATCGCACCGTTCCCGCCGCTTTCCGGTCCGTTATGGGTTGGCATGACAGTATCTGTCTCTATTCGCTACAAAGAAGGAAAGAAAGCCATGAAATCTCTTCTTGGCGGTATGGCATCCTTCCGTATTGCAACTTTTTTAAGTGTGCTGATCATTCCGGTTGTAAGTTTCTTCCGGCCGATCTTCGGAGTTGGTTCTTCCATCACTCTGATGTTCCAGGCGTTTGTCTGTGCAAGGATCGGTATGGATTACTGTAAGACAGACCGTGACAAGATGATTGCCGGTGTTATGGCAGCTGTCCTTGCAACCCAGGGAACTGCATGGGCATCCGCATGGGCGCTGGCTGTAGGTTTCGGACTGAACATTTTCCTTTCCAACTGGGATCCCAGGAAAAAAGCTCAGGAAACTGCCATTGAGGAAAAAGCTGAGAAATAATAAATAAAGTTACAAAAGATAAGAAAAGAGGAACTGCACTGGATGGGTCAGCGCAGTTCCTCTTTTTGGGTCATGAGATTTGTTTTTGTTACAAAATAGATTTGCTATTTACGGGATTAAAATCTGGTCTATAATTTACGTTCTTTCTTAAACGAAGCCGTAGATCCTTTCAATGGGAGGTTACGGGATCACAGGCTTTTGTGGATAATGTCAAGAACCTGTTCAAGTTCGCTGACATTGATCTGTCCCGGTGCGGAAGCTTTGGTAGCTGCACCGAAGGTAAGGGCGGAACCGAAGGTTTCGCCGGCGAGACGGCTGACAACACCTGTACCTGCCATGGACATGGTAATGATCGGGCGGTCGGCGAACTGCTGGGACATTTCCAGCGTGGCACTTAAGAGTGTAAGCACGTCCTGTTTGTTTCTTGGCATAACAGCCATTTTCGGGATATCTGCGCCATAGTCCTGCATCATGCGAAGACGGCGCACGATCTCATCTTTCTCAGGAGTTGCGTCAAAATCATGGTTGGAAGCGATGACCTTTACGCCATAGCTGTGTGCTTCCTGGATCATGCATTTTACGATCTCCTCGCCTGTGAAGGCTTCTACATCAATGAGATCTACATAGCCGCTTTTTGCGACAGCCATGTTGAGGGCTTTGTAATCTTCGTTGGAGATTGCTTTTTCTCCGCCTTCTTTTGCAGTACGGAAGGTGAAAAGAATCGGAGTGTCCTTTAAAACGGTCTGGAGATCTTTTGCCACATCCAGAACCTTGTCTGTGTCAAAAACATCTTCGAACCAGTCAACACGCCACTCTACAACGTCTACGGGGATTCTTGCGAAGGTTCCTGCCTCAAGAAGGATATCTTCTTTTGTTTGTCCAACGATCGGGACACAGATTTTCGGCCTGCCTTCTCCGATTGTGATATTTCTTACCTGAACTGTTTTCATAATGGTCCTTTCCGATACGGATGGGATTTTATCAGTCATCGTATCTGATGTTAAGAATCTCTTTCATATGCTCGATCGGCATCGGCTCGCCGGTCCACAGTTCAAATGCAGCGGAGCCCTGGAAAAGCATCATGCCAAGGCCGTTCATTGTCTTGCAGCCAACTTCCTTTGCCATGGAACGCATAGCAGTTTCAAGAGGAGAGTAAGGCACGTCAACAACGATAAGCTCCGGACGGAAGTAAGACTTGTCAGGAACAACGGACTGACCTTCCAGCGGTTTCATTCCAACACCTGTCGCATTTACGAAAATATAACTGTCAGCCATTTCTTTTTTCAGCTGGTCAAGATCTGCCAGATCATAGAGAACAGCATGGCTTGAAGTTCTGGTGTTGATCTTTTCTACCGTAGATACTGCACGGTCCCAGAATTCATCTTTGCGGTTGAAGATCACGATCTCGCCTACACCGTCAAGTGCTGCCTGGATCTCGATAGCAGTTGCGGCACCACCTGCACCTACGATGGTCATTTTCTTTCCGATGGCGTCGATGTTATTGTCTTTCAGTGCTGCCATAAATCCGATACCGTCTGTGATATGGCCTGTAAGATGACCATGATCATTAACGATGGTGTTTACAGCGCCGCACATTTCTGCTGCCGGTGAAAGCTCGTCAAGGTACTGGCCTACTAGAGTTTTGTTCGGCATGGAAACGTTAGAACCTCTCATTTTCAGAGTACGGATGGCTTTTACAGCATCCTCGATCTCGTCTGCGCCAACCTCAAATGCAAGGTATGCATAATCATAGCCAAGCTTTGCGAAAGCCTCATTCTGCATGGCCGGTGAGCTGGAGTGACGGATCGGATATGCCATAAGACCGATCAGTTCGGTATGTCCTGTGATTCTTTCTGACATGGTAATAACTCCTCTCGTTGGTAAAATCTGGATGAAGATTTGTCTTTTTTAAACCTCCCGCCACATAGATCTGAAGAAGCTGTGGACATCTCCGAACGGCTGCGGGGGAGGAAGACGTGGAAAATCTATGTTACGGATCACCGAGTGAACTGTAACAGATCTATATACACTTTCCGGTAGAAGGATGGAAATGTTCCCGGAAAGGGTATAGCGGAAAAATATTAAAGGTATCCCTTCTGCTCAAGAATGGTAAGGATATTGCGTCCTTCCTGGGTACCGTCAATGATTCGTCTTGCTCTCTGGCTGTCGCCGATGTTCATGATCTCAACATCCTCAGAAGAAAATTCCTCTGTGAGGCTCTGGTAAAGCTGTCCCTGAGCTCTCATTCCAAGACATACGAAACCGTACTCAAATGGAAGCTCATAAGGCTCGCCGTCACCCTTGACAAGGAAGGAAGAATCCTTAACCTCAAGGAGAGCAGTTTTTGTAAGCTGATGTACATTATGTTTTTTCATCATGGTCTTTGTGTCGTTTTTGCTTACAGGGTCAAGATCACGTCCGATCTGATCCATCATCTCAACAATAGAGATATCTGCGTTTCTGTCTGCGAAGAATTCCACAACATCAAGACCTACAGCACCGCCGCCTACCACAACGACTTTTTTGCCTTCCAGATCCTTCGGAAAATCATTAATGTGGCTGATCATACCAAGAATAGAATAAATATTATAGTTCTCGTTGTCAATACGATCCTTCAGTCCTGTGATCGGAGGAAGGAGCGGAGCGGAACCGGTGGAGCTTACGATGATATTCGGATGGAATTTGCGGATGTTCTCCGGTGTTCCTTCTGTGTTTTTGAAGATGTAAAGGTTCTCAAGCTGTTCTGCGCGATGCATGAGATAATGCGGGAAATCAGCCAGACGGTTCTTAGCTGGGATTCTGGAGATCAGAGATGCAAGTCCCCCAAGTTCATTGCCTTTTTCCAGAAGGAAGGTGTTGCAGCCAACCTCTGCGGCTGTACAGGCAGCTTCCAGTCCGGCAGTGCCTCCGCCGATAACAACTACGTTGCAGTTTTTATTTACATGTTTTTTCTTATATACATCGCCCTCAAGAACAGATGGGTTTACAGTACAGCGGATCGGACGGTTTACACCGATACGGTTTCCGGCACAGCCAACGTTACAGGAGATACATTTGCGGAGGTCACACTCATGACCTGTGGCAACCTTGTTTACCCATGCAGGGTCTGCAATCAGACCACGGCCCATACCGATCAGGTCTGCGTCACCGTCAGCCAGGATACGCTCAGCAACCTTCGGGTCACGGACATTACCCATGGAGATACATGGCTTGTTGAATTTTTCTCTTACGGCCTTTGCCATGTAGGAACGCCATCCGTCCGGGAGATAATTTGCATCGATCTGGTACTGGATGGAACCGTTAAGTCCGCAGGAAACATCGAAGATATCAACCTCTTCCTGAAGATAATCCAGGTATTCCAGGGTATCCTCCAGTGTATTTCCACCCTCCATCAGCTCATCCGCACTGAGACGGAGCATGATCGGGAAGAAAGGTCCTACCTGTTTTCTTACTTCATCGATGACCATACGGCAGAAACGGGTACGGTTCTCAACAGATCCGCCGAACTCATCGGTACGCTTGTTTGTGATCGGGGAGAGGAACTGACTGATCAGATAGGAGTGGCCTGCATGGATCTCTACCGCGTCAAAGCCAGCTGTCTGTGCACGTTTTGCAGCCTCACCATATTTTTTTACGATGTGAAGGATCTCATCTTTGGAAAGAGGACGCGGGATCTCACCGCCTTCTTTGGATGGAATGTCAGATGCGGAAACCGGCTGCATGTTGATCCTGGAAGAAACAGCGGAAGCTCCGGCATGGTTGATCTGAATCGCGATCTTTGTTCCATATCTGTGGATATTCTCACAGAATTTGAAAAGACGTGGCAGATAGTTGTCATGATCGATGCGCAGCTGTGTGGTTCCGTTGGAGCCCTGCGGGGAATCGATGCTTGCGTTCTCTACGATGATGAGGCCTGTGCCACCCTTTGCACGCTGCTCATAATAATTGATATGAAGAAAACTCATTTCGCCGTTCTGTTCACCGTAGTTGGTGCCCATCGGCATCATAACAATACGGTTCTTGATAGTCATATTTTTAACGGTTAATGGGGAAAAAATATGCGGATAATCATTCTTCATCTGAAAAAAACCTCCCTGGTTATTTTAAATAGAATCGTTTGTTTGTGTTAATTATATAACAAAAATATCTATAAAACTAATTCATAATACAAGTGATATAATAAAAATAATCTATAGATTTTCTTATGAGATAAAAGGAGCAGAATGTGCAGATAGCAGCTGAAAAAAAATAACTGGAAAAGGGTAGCAGATTCCAGGGTTTACATACAGGACTTTAGCGTGGTATCATAACAAATAAAAAAGATACAGAACACGGGGAGACGGAAATGTAAGACCATATTACCGTGAAATGTAAAAAAGACAGGAGATAGAAAAATGGAATTCTGGGATATTTACGATGCAGATAAGAAACCGACAGGACGTACCATGAAGCGCAACGACTGGTGCCTGAAAGATGGAGAATATCATCTGACAGTCTTAGGTGTGGTGGCAAGACCGGACAAAACTTTTCTCATTACCAAACGCGTGATGACAAAAGCCTGGGCTCCAGGCTGGTGGGAAGTTTCCGGCGGCGCTGCCCAGGCAGGTGAAGAATCCAGGGATGCGGTACTCCGTGAAGTAAAAGAGGAGACAGGACTGGATGCTAGCCAGGCAGAAGGCGGATATCTTTTTACCTATAAAAGAGAGAACCCTGGGGAAGGAGATAATTACTTTGTAGATGTGTACCGGTTTGTCATGGATGTGGAAGACAAGGATCTGAAACTTCAGACAGAAGAGACAGACGGATATATGTTTGCAACGCTGGATCAGATCAAAGCGTTTGCAGCTGAGGGAAAATTCCTGCATTATGACAGCATTAAGAAGGCGTTTGAGTTCTAAGCAGATTTTGACTGGTTTTCCGGACTGATGTGAAAATGAGTGTTGTTTTCTGTGGATTTTTATTTTTGAAAACGTTGTTTTTTGCCTTGTTTTCGAAGAATTGTATTGACATTAAGAGGTACAGATAGTAAAATTTAACGTAGGGAAATTGTAAGCCGGATGAACAAAATCCGGCTTATCGAATATTAGATCGATCGAGAAATCGATAGCATGGATCTTGACAATGCTATGTTACAAAATTTTTGAAAGCGAGGAATCATCAATGGCAGATGAACATAAAGACCAGATCAGAATCGTACAGGAGACCGTAGCCGGTAAGGAGATCACATTTGCCCATATCATGGGTGGTCCGGCACCGATCATATATCAGAAGCTTGGACTGAATCCACAGGTGGACTATGGCTCATCTGCGATCGGAATCATGAATATGACCCCTTCCGAATCCGCTGTGATCGCATCTGATATCGCAGTGAAGAGCGGCAATGTATATCTTGGTTTTGCAGACCGTTTTACAGGAACACTGATCATAACAGGAGAGATTTCCGATGTGCAGACAGCAATGGAAGAGATCGTGGACTATTTCCGCGATACTCTTGGATATGTAGTCTGCAAGATCACCAAGAGATAAGGAAGTGCACCATGGAAGAACGGATAACGAAGGAAGAACTGCTGGAGCGGCTGTTCCATGATGATTATGAGAACCTTAAGGGAAAAAGGCTGCGACTGACCCGGGTGAGAGTACCTGGAAAAGAGCTTTCTTTTGCACATGTTTTTACACCAAGTGACAAGTCGGTATATGAGAATCTTGCGTTACATATCGGAGTTCACGAAGGAGAGGACCATACGGGAGATGCCATCGGTATGGTCAGGGTTACACCCTGGGAGGCTATTGTAGTGGCTGCAGATGTTGCAGTGAAGGCTGCTCATGTGGAAGTGGGATTTATGGATCGTTTCTGTGGGACACTGATCCTGACAGGCGGTTTTACGGAAGTGATGACAGCTGTGGAGGAAGTGGTGCGGTTTTTCCATGAGACATTGAAATTCGATGTCTGTAAGATCCACAGAAGCTAGAGCAGGACGGGATAAAAAATGAAAAAAATTTTTCTGATGGGTCGAAGTGAAGCCGGCAAAACATCCCTGACACAGGCGTTGAAAGGGGAGGAGCTTCATTATCATAAAACCCAGTATACCAATACAAATGAAGATACCATTGATTCACCGGGAGAATATGCAGAGTCCAAGCATTTCAGCGTGGGACTTGCCTGTTTCTCTTTTGAGGCGGATGTGATTGCCATTGTACAGGCGGCCAACGAGCCATTTAATCTGTTCAGTGATGGCAGCAGGAATTTTCTCCTCCGCCCGCTGATTGGGATCATTACCAAGGTGGATTCCCCCCATGCCAATATCCCCATGGTCAGACAGTGGATGGAGAACATGGGCTGTGAGCGCATTTTTATGGTAAATAATAAAACCAGGGAAGGCATCGGCGAGCTGATGGATTATCTGAAAGATGATCTCCCGAAGCTCACTCTGGAACAGGCGAAGTTTAAACAGAGCCTTGGACTCAATGAGTGGGACCCCATGCCGGAAGGTGTGGAGTATCCGGAGTCGATCCGGTAGGAAAAAAGGTATCTTTAATTAATGAATAAATTAGTGAATAAAAATGCATATTTTCCTGCGGAATAAGTAGAAATAATTCAGAAATTATGTTATACTACAACAGTTTGGAAGATTTAGTGGACTGAATATAAGATCCCCAGGGCATGAAGGATAAAGATGATAAAAACGGGGCTCGAAGATATACGGCAAACGGCTGTATGTCGAGAACACCGATGACCCATCACTTCATGTTCCGGGGATTTTTTATGCGTTAAACACGGATTTTCTGAATGGGGTTGCAAAAACAAAAGAATACAAAGAACAGGAGAGGAAAAAGATGTTTGCGTTATTTGAAAATCTGACTAACTGGCTCTGGGGACTGCCGTTGCTGATTACGATCCTCGCTACAGGCGTATATCTGACAGTACGTTCCGGTTTCTTCCAGTTTCGCCATTTTGGTTACATTGTGAAAAACATGTTCAGTAAAGAACGTCGCCAGGAAGGCGGAGATGACGGAAAGAGCCTGACACCGTTCCAGGCTATTTCCATTGCGATCGGAGGTACTGTTGGTGTATCCAATATGTCCGGTGTTGCAACGGCCATTGCAACAGGAGGACCTGGGGCATTATTCTGGCTCTGGATCGCGGCGCTTCTTGCCATGGTCATCAAGATGGCAGAGGTAACACTTGCTGTATACTACAGAGAGAAACAGCCAAACGGTGAGTACCAGGGAGGCCCGACCTACTACATGCAGAAGGGTCTTGGCGGAGAGAAAAAGCTTCCCTTCTGGAAACTTTTTGCAGTACTGTTCGGCGGCTGTATTTTCATGACATGGTTCATTACTTTGCAGAATTATACAGTATCAGAGGCTGTCGGAAGTACCTTCCACCTGCCGTACATCGTACCGTCACTTTTGTATGTGGCAGCGATTTATCTGATCATCATCGGCGGTGTAAAGAAAGTCGGCGTGATCTCTTCCTATATGACACCGATCATGTGCATGCTTTACATTGTAGGCTCTCTCGCAATACTGGTAGTGAATTTTGACAAACTGCCGGAAACCTTTGGAATGATCTTCAAGGGCGCATTTACAACACAGGCGGCAGTCGGCGGATTTATGGGAGCCGGTGTTGCAACAGCAATGCGTCTTGGATTTGCCCGTTCCGTATACAGCAACGAGGCAGGCTGGGGAACCTCTCCTATGATTCATGCTTCCGCAAAGACAGATCATCCTGTAAAACAGGGACTGATGGGAGCATTTGAGGTATTTGCAGATACTATCGTAGTGTGCTCCATGACAGGTCTTGTTGTTATTACCACTGGCTACTGGAATTCAGGACTTCAGGGATCAGAGCTGACACTGACAGCATTTGAGTCCGGAATGGGCTCTGTTGCGAGAGCACTGATCGCGATCAGTATCTTCCTTTTCGGACTGACAACATCAACCGGATGGTTCACCTACTACAGCGTGATCCTGAAGCACTGGCTGAAAAATAATCAGAAGGTTCTGAAGATTGCAGAGAAGGTTTTTATCCTTGGAACACCATTATGGGGTCTTCTGGTCACAGTGCTTACTCTTTACGGAAACGGAACACCGGCGCAGCTGTGGGTAATTGCAGACTTTACAACCGTATTCCCTACATTTGTAAATGTTGCCACATTATTTATCTTAAGTGGTACTTTCTTTAAACTGCTGAAGGATTACAAGGCGCGTTACATGGGAATCGGAAAGGTAGACAAGGATATGGCACTTTTCTACGAGGATAAAAAAGAAAAAGAGGAAAAATAAACAGTGGATACAATTTTTTTTAACGGATGTATAAGAACACTGGATGACAGTGAAAAAGTGGCAGAGGCTGTGGGAATCGAAAATGGTCGGATCGTTTTTGTGGGAACTGATAAAGAAGCGGAAGCTTTTTCCTGCAAAAAACGGATCGACCTTAAGGGAAGGCTGATGCTGCCCGGTTTTGTGGATACACATATGCATATGCTGCATTATGCATTTGTGGAAAGATCTGTAAAACTGTTTGACTGTACAAGTGTTGAGGAAATGCTTGCCGCAGCAAAAAAAAGACTGGAGGAGAGCAAAGGTCAGAAGCTGACCTGGCTTTACTGCAGAGGCTGGAATGAGGAGCATTTTGATAAGCCACGCTATCCGCACAAGGATGAGCTGGATGCGCTCTCAACGGAAATCCCCATCATTATGGTGCGTGTCTGCGGGCATGTGGCTGTGTGCAACAGCTGCGGTCTGGAGCTTCTGAAAAAAATCCCGGAGTTCCCGGAGATTGCGAAGGAGGTTGACCTGGATACCGGACTTCTGAAGGAAAATGCAGTACAGTTTTATTCTTCCGTATTGGAAGCACCATCCCAGGAAGAAGTGGAAGGCTACATCAAATACAGTGCGAAGAAGCTGAATGAATGTGGATTTACAGGTGTACAGTCCGATGATCTTGCCTCACTTCCGGGGAAAAACTGGCGTCGGATCATGGCCTCCTACAAGGCACTGGATGCCAGAGGGGAGCTGAGTATCCGCCATTATGAGCAGTGCCTTTTTGAGCGGGCGGAGGATGCGAAGGCTTTTATTGAGGAAGGATATCGTACCGGACAGAGGGGGGATCACTTTACTGTCGGACCAATGAAGCTGATCCAGGATGGTTCCCTTGGTGCAAGAACTGCGGCCATGAATGAGCCTTACGAGGATTCGCCGGGAAATACCGGGATCATCACATTCAGTCAGGATGAGCTTGACGATCTGTTTGCTTTTTTTGACCAGCATCAGATGCAGGCAGCGGTACACTGTATCGGCGATCGTGCCATGGATATGGTCATTGAGGCAGCTGCGAAATCTCTTTACCGGAAGGATAATAAAAAGGGCAGACATGGTATCGTACATTGCCAGATCACCAATCCGCGTATTTTGCAGGGGATGAAAGACCAGGATCTTCTGGCATATATCCAGCCGGTATTTATCGATCTGGATATGAACACAGTGGAACCTGCCATCGGCGCACACCGTATGGATAAGGTGTATGCATGGAAGAGCATGCTGGATATGGGAATCCATACGTCCGGCGGTTCGGATGCTCCTGTGGTAAGCTTTGATGCCATGGAGAATATTTATTTTGCAGTCACCCGCAAAAATATCAGCGGTCAGCCACAGGAAGGCTGGATCCCCTCCGAAAAAATGTCTGTAGATGAGGCGGTGAAGCTTTTTACAAAAAACGCAGCTTACGCTTCCTATACAGAAGACGAGAACGGAACCATCGAAGTGGAAAAAAATGCAGACTTCGTAGTTCTGGAGAAAGATATTTATAAGATTGATCCGGATGAGATCAAGACCACGAAAGTGGATATGACAGTTCTTGGCGGTGAGATCGTTTATGAGAGAAAAGTAGAAGAATGACGGCAGTATAAAAAGAAAAAAGTGAGAGGCAGAGTCTGAGTGGAGCAGGCTCTGCCTTTTTGTGTGGTGCAGTAAAAAGTATAGAACAAATATTCGGTTGCCCTATACTTTTTTACGCTGAATGACATACTGTAAAAGCAACAATAATAAAGATAAAAGCACTCTCTTTACATATAGTAACAGGCAGTATTTACATATCCACAAATTTCAGAACAACAAGGAGAACCGTATGGATCATTTCAAATTACACTCCGAATACCAACCCACAGGAGACCAGCCTCAGGCTATCGAAAAACTGGTCAATCATTATAGTGCTTCTTATTGTAGTGGGAATATCTATGGTTACTTTTGGATCCATCGTATGTAATAAATTGCGACAACCACAAAACTATATTGAAGCAGTAGACTCAGATAGTATAGAAATGAAAACTGCTGAATTGTTATCAGGAATTGATGGAACAATGATGTTTCGATACAATTCAAGGGATACATTTAAAACGTTATCTATTTACTTGTCAGAATATCAGCTTGGACAACGAGTTTCACATAAAAAAGTTTTGGAACTTTCCTATGAAGATGTGAAATCTTCCACAAATGGATTGATTGTCATTACACCGGATTTTGATAATTTTACTGCAAAGCTCATCGCAGCAGATAAATATTCAAAATATATGACAGAAATACCAATTTTGGAGGGAGTTAAAAACAGGGAATATTATGGAAGATCAGCAACGACTATTGAAAACAAATGCAAGATAGAGTATGGAACAGAGCAAGGATTAGCAGCACTGATTTATGGAGAAAAAGGGTTAAGCTCGTTGCCAATACAGGATATTGCAGGGGAGCATATAGATACAGATAATGAGTACATGTATTACTATTCGGTTGAATTTATAAAATAGCACTAATAAAAAGAAGAGGATGTTACGTAATCTGCTTTGATTCGTTGGCATCCTTTTTTGATATTTAGGACAATAAGCGGGAATCCTCGGCAATTCAATTACCGAGATGAAAGCGCA
>OLSM01001380.1_pt1 | contig 18280 bp, 21 predicted proteins | sample 1672721 | NCBI WGS metagenome assembly OLSM01 (sample SAMEA3136717, study PRJEB25190) | human gut metagenome | reverse complement strand
CTTTATTATTTTCTCTTGTTTTTTGGTGGGCATCAATTAAATATAAATCAAATGCTTCTTGTATTGTTTTAGCATAACCATTTTTAACACATAGTTTTGCAATATCTGGTCTACCTATATTGTGATGAGCATTTACTAAGTCTTTTAATTCTTGATACCTGAAGATAATTCCATAATCTCTTTTAATTTGTTCAATGATAGATAATACAGAATTGATACTGTTGCTTTGAAGTTCTTCCATTTTTTTGTTTAATTCTTTATTTTTTAAATCAATACCATATCCTAAAATATGCATTCTTCCTTTTGGAGCTTTGGCAGTTAGTTCTATGCCATTAATAATTTTTATGCCAGTTTCTTTAATAAAAGGATCCTTTTTATCTATTTGCTTGATTCCGTCTATGGTATCATGGTCAGTTATGGCAAGAGTATCTACTCTTTTTTCTATTGCTAATCTTACTAGTTCGTCTGGGGATAAATCTCCATCTGAGTATTTTGTGTGTGTATGTAAATCGATTAACTTTTCACTTTTATGGTAAGGTTTTATTAATTTTTCGTCAATCATTCTATTTAAACTATCTAGCATCATTTGATTTTCTATTTCTTCTAATTCACCAAAATATTTATAGATATTATTCATTTTGTTTCCTCCTTAAAATTAGTGGTTTTCCCTCTGCAGAGATGATCGTGTTTTCAAAAAATTCTAGTGCTTCATCTAAATATAGCTTTGTGTCTTCTTCCGGCCAAAAGTGTGTTAAAACAAGTTTTTTAGCATTCATATATTTGGCTATCATTGCAGCATCATGAGCGGTTAAATGAGTTTTGTTTGAAGCATTATGCTTTTTTAGAAATGAACTTTCACATATAATTAGATCAGCATTTTGGCAAAATTTTTTTAATTCATTAAGGTGAGTTGGTCCAATATCTGATGTATAAATTATTTTAAAGTCTTTATTTTGTAATTTAATCATAAATGATGAAATCGAATGGCTTTTATTATCTTTAATATTTATTATTAGGTTTTTGATGTTAATTCTTGTATTATCATTTATTTCAATATATTCTGAATAAGATTCTTTCGTTTCCATAATAGCTAATTTTGTGTATTGGAAGTCTTTTTCTGGTAAGTATATTTTTATTTTTTCCTCTAATAAACCTAGATTATGATATACAAAAGATGCATATTGAAGGGCTGAAAGATCTCCTAGGTGATCTTTGTGGTAATGGGTAATAAAAATATGTAAATTTTTTAAATCATTGGGAAAATTTAGTAGGCTAGTACTCCCGTTTCCACAATCTAGTAATATTTTTTCTTCTTCATATTCAATTAGAAATCCTGGACAATTATGAATTCCTTTAGGATAAGGTGATACTGTTCCAAGTGGGGTTATTTTTATTTCTTTCATTTCATTAAACTCCTTTTTCGGATTAACATTTTTTCTTCTACGATTGGATCTACATATCTAGAAATATCTTTATCTAGAGATAAAATTTCTTTCACCATACTGGAAGATATATATTGATATTCTTTATCTGCGAATAAACAGATTGTATTTATTTTATTTCCTGATATTTCTTTGTTAATTTGTTGCATACTTATTTCGTATTCAAAATCACTTAGACTACGCAATCCTCTAATTATGGCTACACACTCATATAGCTCTGCTGTATCAACTGCTCCTTTCATGCTAGTAATTATTTTTATGTTATTCATTTTTTGATACAATTCTTTCATTATGGTAATTCTTTCTTCTATTGTAAAGAAGCTTGCTTTTTTAGATGGGTTTTGTAATACGGCAATTATTATTTCATCAAATAGAATGCTTGCTTGTTCAATTATGTTCATATGTCCTTTGGTTATAGGATCAAAACTTCCTGGATATAATACTTTTGTCATTTTTTCATTTCCTTTCTAATTGTATTATATAATGTATTTTGATATAATTAACATATATATTTGTTATATCAGAAATAACTGGAGGTTATGATGAATATTGATTTTGAATACTATCGAATTTTTTATGTTGTTGCTAAAAACAAAAATATTACAGCAGCTTCTAAAGAGTTAAATATTAGTCAGCCGGCGATTAGTAAAGCGATCAAGAAATTAGAAGAACAGCTTGGTGGGGAATTGTTTATTAGAACAAGAAGAGGAGTTGTTTTGACTAATGAAGGTGAAGAATTTTTTTCTTATATTAGCAAAGCGATTGAATATATTTATAATGCAGAAAATAAGTTTACTGATTTGATGAATTTAAATGTTGGACATATTCGAATTGGGGTTAGTACAACGGTTACAGAAAATTTTTTGGCGACTTATTTACAAAAATTTCATGAGCTTTATCCAAATATTACAATAGAAATTGATACGAGTGTTATTGATGAACTTCTTAATAAGCTTCGGAATGGTTTAATTGATTTAATTGTTTTTAATGTTTCTAAAAAGGATTATGGGAGTGATTTGCTTATTACTCCATGTATGGAAGTGCATGATGTTTTTATTGTTGGTGCATCTTATCAATATTTAACTAAAAATAGAATATCACTTTTTGATTTAAAACAATATCCTCTTATTTTACAAAGTAAAGTTTCTAGTACAAGACGTTTTTTAGAACAATTTTTGCAAGATCATGAGTGCTTATTAACACCTTCCTTAGAACTTGCTGGGAATCATTTAGTAACATTATTTACGAAAATGGGTTTTGGTATTGGTTATGCGACAAAAGAGTTTATACAAGATGAACTAGATCGTCAAGAACTTTTTACTCTTAATTTAAAAGAAGAAATTCCTAGTCGTTATATTGGTATTGTTACTTCTAAAAATCATGTTCCTAGTTTTAGTACAAAAAAATTATTAGAATTAATGGGTATAAAAAGTGATTAAATGCATATCCTATGAATGGCAACGAGTTATATTGTTGTCATATAAACTCTATTTTGTTTGTTACTTATTATTGGTGGCAAATGAATAGAGTTTTTTTGTCTTTCTTTTTTACTTTTTTCATATAATTTAAGTGGTTTAAGGTTTACAAATTCTCACTTTTTTGTTATACTATGTAGCGAGTATGAAATTACTCCTTGCTTAAACTCTAGTTTAGGCCGAATAGACCATGAGGAGGTGGAATAATGACTAATAATTATGAGATTATGTTTATCGTAAAAACTACTATGGAATCTGAAAAAATTAAAAGTACGATTGAAGCTATGAAAAAGATCATAACTGACGGTAAAGGTAAAGTAGTAGAAACGAAAGACATGGGCGAGAAGAAGTTAGCATATCCAATTAAGAAAGAATTAACTGGATACTACTATGTATTAAAAGTAGAAGCTTCAAGTGAAGTTGTTGCTGAATTTGATCGTCGTGCATCTATCGATGAAAACATTTTAAGACATTTAATCATTAAGTTAGATGAGGAGTAAAATATGAATAAAGTAATTTTAATTGGAAGATTAGCAAGAGATCCAGAACTTAGAACGACTGCTGGTAATCTTAGTGTAGCGACATTCAGTTTAGCTGTAAGTCGTCCTTATAGTCCTCAAAATGGAGGAGATGCTGGCGCTGATTTCATTAGTTGTGTTGTTTGGAGAAGACAAGCTGAGAATTTAGCTCGTTATTGCCATAAGGGTAGTCAAATAGCAGTTGAAGGTAGAATTCAAACAAGAAATTATACGGCTCAAGATGGAACCAAGCGTTATGTTACAGAGGTCTTAGTTGATAATCTTACTTTCTTAGGATCTAGAAGTGATAATAGTAATAATATGGCTCCTCAAGATAATTATGGAGCAAATAATTATGCGGCTGGTGGATATGATAATGGTAATTATAGCGCAAATAACTATAGTACACCAACTGATGTAGCAAATGTGCCTACGACAGATATCTCTGAAGATCCATTTAAAGATTTTGGTGAAGAAATTACTTTAAGTGATGATGATTTACCATTCTAGGAAAAGGAGGAAGAAAAATGGCAGAATTTTATCGTAAGAAAAAGAAAATATGTCAAATGTGTGCTGGTAAAAGCGTAGATTATAAAGATGTTATGATTATTAATAAATATATTAATGATAAAGGAAAGATTATGCCAAGACGTATGACTGGTGCTTGTGCAAAACATCAAAGACATATTGCTAAACAAATTAAATATGCAAGATTTATGGCTTTAGTACCATTTGTTAAATAAAAAAGGGATACCGAATTTGGGTATCCTTTTTATAATAGTGAAATTACTAGACCTACCACTATACTACTGATGATTAGTGATAGAAGTATTAAAGAGGCTATTTCTAAGAAGTGATATTTTTTTATCGTATTTTTGTGAAAACCTAGACATTCATAAAGTCTGGTTTTTTTATGCTCATCAATTAAAATATTTTTGATATTTACAATAAGAACGATAATAAAGATAATACTTAAGATAACTAATAAAACAGTAAATAAGATAATATTCATTTGTGAATAGTCAAGTATTCGGACATTATATTCATGTCCTTCTAAATTAGTTAGAGAAGGAATTTCTTTTTCTAGTTTACTTATTACCTTCTTTTTATCTAGCCATTTATCTAAATTAACAATATAAGTATAATCTGATACTTTATTACTTAAGTTATTAAAATCATTTGGGCTAATATATAAAAAACTGTATCCTTCTTCTTTCTTTTCCTCTAAATAGTAATCAATGGTAAATTCTAAGTGCTCTTCATTTAAATATACTTCTGATGTATACATTTCAAATAAGAAACTTGCTTCAAAATTACCGATGGCATGATTAGGTGTAACGTTGTTATTACTCATTAAAATTAAATCGTTTGGCTCTTCAAAAACTTCCCATTCTTCATGTGTTGCATAAGCGGTACTTTTGATTCCGAAGATTATATTATTAATATCTTTTATTTGTTCGATTTTTTCTCGGTCTTCTTTCTTTGCATCAAAAATTAAATATGATTTGCGTAGATTATAATTGGCAGTATTGATATTATAAACTCTGATAGAGAAAACTGCTAGGATGGCGGTAAAAATTAAAGTGATTATGGCTAGATAAATTTTGGTACTTTTTTGGCGATAAAAACTTTTTAGTATTAACATTTTTATTCCTCCTTTAACATATGGTGAATACTAACATTTAGAAATTTACTTGTTAGATATTTGGTTGCAATTACAATCATGATGATGCAGATTACATAACTTAATAGAACATAGAAATAATTTATGTTTAGATCTATTTGATTGGTATAAATCATGTCATCAAAGATTGTTAAGTTGTTTATAATAAGTGTATAGACTAGGATAAATATAAGAAGGGCAGCGAGAAAGCAGATCGTACTTAAAATGATATTTTCTAATAAATCAATTTTAAATATTTCTTTATTTTGATAACCGCTTACTTTTAAAATACCGTAGGTTGTTAGGCGATATCTAATTTTCTTTTTGATAAAGTTATAGATGAGAGCAAAAGAGATAATTAGTACTACTAAACTAATTAATAGGCCAGTATACATTAAATTATAATTTGTATCGATGATACTACCTTCGATTCTTTCAAAGCCTAATTTGGATATTTCTCTTGCCACTTCCCGACGATTTTCTATTTTATCTACTTTTACTGTTAGGATATCTGTATCTATTGCATTGGGTAAGTTTTTAAAATCATTTTCACTAATATAGCATTCATTCGCACTATTTCTTATTTTTTTAGCATCATAAGTACCCACAATTTTAAATGTTTGATTATTTATATTCAGTGTTTTTCCAATTACTTTGTTTCCTTTGATGTAATTATTTGAGTCTAGTGTATCTCTAAAATCATAAGGATAAAATTCATTGGGGCAAATCGCTTCTAAACTATTTTTAATGCTTCTTCCTTTTTTTATTGTTATTTCTGCTTCATCTAATAAAGGTTTTAGTACAATGCTTTCTTGGCTGATAGATAAACTTGACTTTAAGTTTGTCGCATAAATTACATGATCCGTTGCTTCAATCTTTTTTATTAATTCATCATTTACTATTTGATCTTCTCTATAAACATAGATGTCAAGTGAATGAGGAGAAGAAAGGTTATTATGGGTTATGTAATTTGTAATATAAAAAAATGTTAAAGTAATTAAAATAGCTAGAAAAGTAAAGAAAAGAACAATCAATAAGACGATGTTTCTCTTTTCAAAAAATCTAGATTTTAAGATCCATAAATAATCTTTTATATTCATTTTAGGCCTCTAGTTTTCCTTTATTTATTTTTAAGATTTCATCGGCATAATTTTTAATTTCTTCACTATGAGTTACTACTATTACACATTTCCCATTTTGGGCTAACTTTTTTAAAGTTTCAAAAACTAGTTTTTCATTTGTTTCATCTAAGTTGCCAGTTGGTTCATCGGCGAGAATGATTTTTGGATCGTTGGCTAGGCTTCTCGCAATCGCAACCCGCTGTTGTTCACCACCACTCATTTCTCTTGGATAATGGTTGATTCTTTCGCTAAGACCTAATTCTGTTAATAATTTAATGGCTTTTTCTTTTCGTTCACTTTTTTTAATATTCTTGTTAATTAACATGGGAAGCATTACATTTTCGTAAGCTTTTAAGTGCTCATCTAAATAAAAATCTTGAAAGACAAAGCCGATATATTTCATTCTTAAATCGGATAAATCATTATCTTTTAATTTGCTGATATCTTCATTATTAATTGTAATTTTACCACTTGTATAGTTTTCAATTAAACCTAAAATGGATATTAAAGTAGATTTGCCAGAGCCACTATGTCCCATAATGGCGTATAATTTCCCTGGTTTGAATTCATATGATACATTATCTAAAGCTTTCACTTCATCATTTTTGGTTTTATAAACCTTACATACATTTTCAATATTCATAACACTTGACTCCTATCTTTACATTTATTATAACATTATTACTTGCGAAAAGATAGAAGTTTTGGCAACCTTTGTCGAACGTGTTTAAAATTGAATTCTTTTGTACTATATTAAAGTAGCAAAGGAGAAGTGGATATGTTAAAAGTTGATATGGAGTATGAGAAAGGGATTTTATATGTTAGGTTAAAAGGTGTGTTAGATAGAAAGGTTTGTTATAAAATTAACAATTATGTAGTACCAGTCGTACTCAAACATAAAGTGAAATATTTGGTATTTAATTTGTATGAGTTAGAAGGAATTGATGAGTCAGGAATGGATGCACTTCTTAATACTAAATGTGCCATTCGAACCAATAAGGGTAAGATTTGCTTGTGTGAAGTTAGCGATTTTTTAAGAGAAAAAATGAAAAGGCTTAGAATGAGAGTAGCTAGCAATGAACTTGCGGCTTATCATTTAATTAATATTTAATGACAACAAATGAATTAATCGATACTCATATGGGGTTAATTAAGAAAATCGCTAATAAATTTTATAATGCATCTAGGGAAGATTTGATCCAAGTTGGTGTGATTGGACTTTTGAAGGCTTATCAAAATTTTAAAGCTGGAGATGCCAAATTTAGTACTTATGCTTATCCTTATATTTTTGGAGAGATGTATCAGCTAGTGAATACAAATAAAAATATCAAAGTAAGTAAAGATATGCTTAAATTATATAAGTTGGTAGAAAAAACACGCTATGAATTAGCCCAAAGACTTCGCTATGTACCAACCGATAGAGAAGTAGCAAATTTTCTAGAGCTAGATCCAGCTTTAATTAATGAAGCAATCCTTTGCAGTCAAGCGATGATTTCCATTGATGATGAAGCAAGTGAACTTAATTTACATGAAGTCATACCAGATCGTCATTCTGTTGATGTAGATTTAAAAATTGCCATTGATGATAGTTTTGAGGTTTTAGATAGTCAAGAAAAAGAAATTATTAAAGCTCGCTATTTTGAAGATTTAACACAAAGTGAAGTAGCTAAAAAGCTTAATATGACGCAAGTTATGGTTAGTCGATATGAAAAAAAGAGCTTAGAAAAGATGAAAGTAGCTTTAATGTGATACTTTGGGATTTCCTAAAGTATTTTTTTATGATATAATATTTTTACGTGCTGAAGTAGCTCAGTCGGTAGAGCAACGCACTCGTAATGCGTAGGTCGCAGGTTCGATTCCCGTCTTCAGCACCAGTTTGATTATTACTCGAGCTTTATTTTTGAAAAGTTCGAGTTTTTGTATGTTTTAAAATTATGATATAACTTATTGTATTAAATTGACAAAATTAATTAAGTTGTACATTGGTATTATATAAATGTTTTAAGAGAATAATTTGTTTTAATTAAATAGGTAGAAAGTATGTTATAATAAATTAAAAGGAGATGATACATATGTTGTCAGATGAACTAAATAATTATGTTAATGCTCTTTTAAATAAATCAGAAGAAGCATACTTGATGTCGATTGAAATCATTAATAAACCAACTATAAATTATAGAACAGAAGGCTTTTGCTTTTTTATATGTAATGCATGGGAATTATTATTAAAAGCATATTTAATTAATAAAGCAAAAGATATTAATGTTATTAACTACAAAGATGATTCTAGTAGGACTATTGGCCTTGATGAATGTGTAGAAAAGGTTTTTACAAGCACAACAGATAAGACCAAAAATAACATCTCATTTATTAGAAATATAAGAAATAAAGCTACGCATTTGATTTTACCTGAGTATGACTATATTTTATCTCCGGCATTTCAAAGGTGTCTTACTAATTATAACAAATTTTTTAAAAAACAATTTCCAAATTATAATTTAAATGAAAAAATAACTCCATATATTGCATTAGTCAATCCTGGTAATGATAAAGATATTTCGTCATTAATATTAAATCCTAATAATTTATTACTATTTGAAAAAGTAAAGAAGGAACTGAATTCAGATGAATCACTAGGGCAAACTTTAAGATTGGTAGCTACAAAAAAAGAGTCAGAAGCTGATCTTAAATATACAGTAGTTAATGATAGTGAAGAAAAGGCAAAATTTATTAGTGTACCAAAAGATATTGCTAAAACGCATCCGTATACTACAAATGAGGTTATAAAAAAGATTAAAGAAACATTAGAATTATCCCTTGGACCAGATCATGGTTTTACTTCTAATAAATTTCAAGATATATGTAAACGAAAAGGAATAAAGAACAATCAGGATTACTGTTATCAATTCCCATATTCAAAAAATAAAATTTATAAATATAGCGATATAACTATTGAATATGTTAGTCAAGTTTACATAGAAGAATTTAAAGAGAATAAAAAAACTGTGACTAATTCATGATTTTGTGCTATAATATATATGTAGATGGGATACTTGTGAAGGAATAACGATGTGTTGGCAAAGCCAGTAAGCATACTTAGTATGTGAGCATTCATCTCGCCTGGGGTATTCCATCATTTTTATGTTAAAATCTTATTAGATTGGAGATTTATCAATTTTTTTAAATTTTAAGAGTTTTAAATAGGCTACTTTTTTGCACTAGAAGGAAATAGATTCGAACTTTTTAATTGTATTTAAGTTCGAGTTTTTATATGCAATTAAAAAAATATTGAAAGATTTATTTTTTGTATGAATTTATCTTTCGCTTATTTTGATAAATATTCTAAAAATTTTTGACTAGCAAAGGGGAGATGAATATTTTTATTTTGAGCTAAATAGATACTAGAAGTTGGAAGTAATTCATTTAGTTTTAATTCTTTTAGATGAGGGTATTTTTTCTTAGCTAGTTCAATTATTCCAAACCCAATTCCTAATCCCACATCGGTAAATTGTAATACGAGATCTTGGCTTACTACTTCTATTTTAGCATTTAATTCTATATTATTTTTTAACATATAGGCATCGAGAAATTTTCTACTGTTTGCTTCTTTATTTTGTAAGATTAATGGAGCTTCAATTAGATCTTTTAAAGATTTAAAAGTGTCTTTAAAATAGTCTGGGTGATATAAAAATCCGTGTTTTAATTTTTTAATTTTTTTGATTGTGATATTGTTTTCTTTGATATCTCCTTCATTAAAAATAACAAAATCTAGTTTTCCTTTTTGTAAATCTATAATTAAATTACTAGTTAAATCGTTGACAATATTAAGTTCAATATTTGGGTAATCTTGATGAAACTCTTTTATTTTGTCCATTAATACTATTTTAGTTAGCGTGGTTGATGCACCTAATTTAATATTTCCTTTGGATAAATCTTTAAATAAAGTGAATTCATTTTCAGCATTTTGAATGAGTTCTAAGGCACTTTTGATATAATCATAAAACATTTTTCCTTCGCTTGTTAATTCCATGCCTTTATTACTCCTAATAAATAGCGTTCCGCCTAACTCTTCTTCTAGTTTTTTGATTGATTGACTAATCTCCGGTTGGGAAATATGCAGTTCTTCACTTGCTTTGGTCATGTGTTTGTTCTTGGCTACTACATAAAATACTTTGTATAATTCTAAATTTATATTCATTATAAGCTCTCCTTATAATTATTATAACATATATATATTTTACTTATCAATTAAAATAGAATAAAATGGAAGTGAAAGGAGAAAATGATATGTTTCAAAATCTTAATATTGTTGTTGGTATAACAGGCGGAATAGCAGCTTATAAAGCTTGTGGAATTGTAAGTTTTTTAAAAGAGCAGGGAGCTTGTGTTGATGTTATTATGACAAAAAATGCTACTGAATTTATTACGCCCTTAACTTTAGAAGTTTTATCTGGTAATCAAGTTGTTGTTGATATGTTTAAACGTCCTATTCAGATTGATGTAAAGCATATTAGTTTAGCACAGAAAGCAGATTTGTTTTTGGTAGTACTGGCAACAGCGAATATTATTGGGAAAGTTGCTAACGGAATCGCGGATGATATGCTTTCGACAACGATTATGGCAACAAAAGCTCCTATTATATTTGCACCAGCGATGAATAATGGAATGTATGAAAATCCAATTGTTCAAAGTAATATCGAAAAGTTAAAAAGTTATGGTTATTATTTTGTTGAACCTATGGTTGGACATCTTGCGTGTGGATATACGGGAAAAGGGAAATTAGCTAAAAATGAAGAAATTATTGGTTTTGTAAGAAAACTTGTGAAGGAGGAAAAGTGAAATGAAAAAAATTGTAATTACCGCGGGTGGAACAAGTGAGAAAATTGATCAAGTAAGAAAAATTACGAATTCATCAACTGGGAAATTAGGAATGACGATTGCTAAGCATTTACTTGATACACAAGATGATATTATGATTTATTACGTTTGTTCGAAAACTTCTTATCGACCTATTGATGAGCGAGTACAAGTGCTTGAAATAGAAGGAACAATTGATTTAAAGAAAACGGTAGAAGATTTACTTTTAAACCAATCGATTGATGTATTTATTCATTCTATGGCGGTATCGGATTATATGACTGATTATGTTACGACATTAGAACGTATGAGGGAAAGTATTAAGAAATATGCTTCCTTAGATGAAGCGTTTTCCCATATCGAAATTTTAGGTGGTAATAAAATTTCTTCTTATGAAGATAATTTGGTTATTGTTTTAAAACCAACTCCTAAGATTATTTCTCTTATTAAAAATTTAAGTCCTACTACTTATTTGGTAGGGTTTAAGTTGCTAGATGGCGTACCTAAAGAAACGTTAATTCAAGTTGCTAAAAATTTACGGGATAAAAATAATTGTGATTTAGTGGTTGCTAATGATTTAGATATAATACGTAAGGGAGAGCATATTGCTTATTTAATTGATAAGGAAGATAAAATAGAAGAAGCTTTAGGAAAAGATGAGATTGCTCAAAAATTAGTAAGGAAAATTATGTAGTGTTAATGCTTTATTGAGATAAAAGTTTTAAAAGAAAAATTAATTCATCATTTAAAATATATTTATAAAGGCGATTTACAGTAGGTAGTCGTCTTTTTTGAGTAAAATTAATTATAATGTTTCTTATTTTTTCTTTTTGCGATATAATAGAAGTACTTTTAAAAAAAATTTAGGGGGATTATTTATGAATCAAAGTTTTTCAATGAATTATTTAGGATATGATATTATTTTAGCAAAGAGAGATGTTACTTTTAGAAATGGACTTGGTATTGTTCAAGCTACATTTACACCTGATGCTTTAGAAGAAGGATATTATTATCGATTGCCTTTAATTGGAATTGTTGATCAAGAGTTTAAGACAATTGTTCCTTTATTTGCTGCCAATCTATTAATGAATCTTGCTTTATTAGATGGTCAAATCTTTTTACGGATGAAGAATCCAGTTAATACGGATTTATCTTGTGCTTATCAAATAGAAAGACAAAAGGATGGTACTTGGTTACAGGCTTCTGTTCCTTTTGATGACTTTACCCATATTGATGGCTCTATTCTAAAAGTTAAGGTAGAGAATAATGTGTTTTTGTATGATGCTTTGCAAAATCAAATTCTTTCACCTACTTTTCATTTTATTGGTAATTTTACCTATGTTGATCATTTAGGAGAGATTGCTGCTCCGGCTGATTATTTCTTTCCTTATGATGAAGATCATTTTAATCAATTGGAAACATATATTAATTTACAAGGACAAATTGTTGCTCCTTATTTTGATTATGATGCGCAAAAATATTATGATCCAGCAATTGATTTAGAAGAGATGGCAAATGATGTTATTCATAATATGGAAAGTAGGAAGCGATTATGAATGTTTTAGTAAAACCTGTTGCTGATTGGATGAATCTTTTGATGAGAATTGATTGTTTAGAAAAAGAATATGGAGTAAAAATTGTTGATGAACTTCTTTTTTATCTTGATCATTTAGAGTCAGGCCTATTTCTTCCTTTAAAAGAGAAATCGATTTTATTGGATCTTTTAGTTGAACATAAAATTGATCATATGCAAGAGATGAAAGATTTTTTAAAAAAGATAAAATCTTTGCGTAACTTAAGTATGATTGCGACCAAATTAGAAGATGTTACAGAAAGATATGGTCTAACTAAACTGGCACTTATTTTGGATGATGATAATAATTTTAGAGCGGTTGATACTTTCTTTTCTTATGATGGATTTAGAAAAGTGTATTTTCCAAGGGGAGTTGAACCTGTTACTAAGTTTCATTATGAACAAGGCTTTATACAATTTGTTGTTGATCCATATTGTGAGTTTATTGTTGATGAAAAGAAAGGTTATCAACATGAACGCATCTTTTATACAAGTGATTTACGGTTTGGATGCATGACATTGCCATTAAAATCACAGATGAATTGTTATAATTTTGAAAAAGAAAAAAGAGATTGGTTGGAACTTTTGTTGTTTCATCTTTCTTGTTTGTCATCTTCTAACATTGAACTATCTTTAGCGGATCCTAATGAGGGCATTAGAAAATTATCTTCACAAAATATTTATGAAGATTATACGATTGTGACAGATGGTTTGGTATTTGATCTTTCTGGTAAACAAATGTTATCATTACAACATTTAAGAGAAGATGTAATTGTAAAGAATGCTGATGTGTTGGTCGTTTGCCAAATTTTTAATCATCAATTATCTCATATTAAACTGATGATACATCCACTTTATTTTGAAAAATATATGGTGCAATTAAAGGAATCAAATGAAAGAGACATTCTAAGAATGTTACAAGTAATGCTTGAAAAATGTCAAATAGAGAAAGATAATTTATCAAGATCACTTTAATTTGTACGCTATTTAAAATGTTTTTTCAGAAGAACAAAATAACAGTTGATTTTTTAGATTTGTTATAATATAATAATCATGTAAGTTTTATCTCAGTTTAAATTTACTCCTTAAATTTTTACTTAGATAAAACCGTTTATTAAAGAAAAGGAGGATTTTTATGGCAGTTACAAAAGAAGAAAAAGCTAAATTAATTAAAGAATTTGGTAAGAATGAGAAAGATTGTGGTTCTGCAGAAGTACAAATTGCGATTCTTACTCATGAAATTAATGATTTAACTGAACATTTAAAAGTACATAAACATGACTATCATTCAAATCGTGGACTTTTAATGAAAGTTGGTAAAAGAAGAAAATTACTTGCTTATTTAAAGGATAATGATGTTGTTAGTTATCGTAATGTAATTAGTAAATTAAATTTAAGAAAATAAGGGCACTAACATTTTTAGTGTCTTTTTTTATCAATAGAAGGAGAAGATATGAAGAAAGTATTTAAATTAGATTTTTTAGGAAGAGATTTAGTTGTTGAAACTGGAGAGTTAGCTAAACAAGCAGATGGAGCAGTATTAGTACGTTATGGTGATACTGTTGTACTTTCTGTTTGTGTGATGGGAAAAGAAGTTATGGGACAAGACTTTTTTCCACTTCAAGTTTTATATCAAGAAAAGCTTTATTCAGTTGGTAAAATTCCTGGTGGATTTATTAAAAGAGAAGGTCGGCCTAGTGATGCCGCAACTCTTGCTGCTAGATTAATTGATCGTCCAATAAGACCTATGTTTGATGAGGCTTTAAGACAAGAAATTCAAGTAGTTAATACTGTTTTATCTGTAGATCCTGATAATTCACCAGAAATGGCTGCTTTATTTGGTTCTAGTTTATGTCTTGGTATTTCCAAAATTCCTTTCGATGGCCCAGTTAGTGGTGTTATTGTTGGTAAAGTGGATGGTAAACTTGTAATCAATCCAACTGCCGAACAAGTAGAAGCAAGTACTCTTTCTTTAACAGTTGCTGGTACAAAAGATGCTATTTGTATGGTGGAAGCCGGAGCACAAGAGTTAAGTGAAAAAGAAATGCTTGAAGCTTTAATGTTTGGTCATGAAAATTTAAAAAAATTATGTGAATTTCAAAAAGAAATTATTGATGAAATTGGTGAGGAGAAAATTGAGCTTCCAAAAGCAGAAATTGATCTAGAAATTGATGCTGCAGTTAGAGAGTTTGCAACAAAAGATATGTTAGCGGCGATTCAAATTAAAGATAAGTTAGAGAAATATGCTGCTATTGATGCTGTAATGGAGCGAACTGTTGAAAATTTTACTGAAGTATTTGCAGAAGATCCTGATGTTGAAGAGAAACTAAAACAAGTAGGGAAAATCGTTCATTTAATTGAGGGAGAAGAAGTAAGAAAATTAATTACTGATAAACATATTCGTCCGGATGGAAGAGCAATGGATGAAATCAGACCTTTATCTTGTGAAATAGATTTACTTCCGCGTACTCATGGGTCTGCTGTATTTACAAGAGGTGAGACACAGTCTCTTGCAACCACTACTTTGGGAGCAATTGGAGAACATCAAGTTTTAGATGGACTTGGATTAGAAGATTCCAAAAGATTTATGTTACATTATAATTTCCCTGCTTTCTCTGTTGGTGAGACTGGAAGATATGGGGCACCTGGTAGAAGAGAAATTGGTCATGGGGCTTTAGGTGAACGTGCTCTTGCACAAGTAATCCCTAGTGAAGAAGAATTCCCATATACTATCCGTGTCGTTAGTGAAATATTAGAATCTAATGGAAGTAGTAGCCAAGCAACAATTTGTGCAGGATGTTTAAGTTTGATGGCTGCAGGTGTTCCTATTAAAGCACCAGTTGCAGGTATTGCAATGGGACTTATTGAATCACAAGATAAGAAGAAACATACGATACTTACGGATATTCAAGGACTTGAAGATCATATGGGAGATATGGATTTTAAAGTTGCAGGTACTCGCAAAGGTATTACCGCTTTACAAATGGATATTAAGATTAAAGGTGTTACCGAAAAGATTTTGAAAGAAGCGTTAGCTCAAGCTAAAAAAGCAAGACTACAAATTCTTGATGTAATGGCAGACTGTATTCCAGAACCTCGTAAGAGTTTAAGCAAATACGCACCTAAAATTGATACATTTAAAATTAATCCAGATAAAATTAAGGATGTTATCGGCCGTGGTGGAGATATGATTACCAAAATTATTTTGGAAGCGAGTAATGTTAAGAGTGTCAATGATAAAGATGCAGTTAAAGTAGACTTGGAAGATGATGGTAGAGTAATTATATATCACACAGATGCAGCTATTATTGCTAAAACAAGAAAAATGATCGAGGATGTAGCAAGAGAAGTAGAAGAAGGAGCTATCTATACTGGTAAAGTAGTAAAAGTAGAAGACTTTGGATGTTTTGTTGAGTTATGGCCTGGATGTGAGGGACTCGTTCATGTTTCTGAACTCGATCATAAAAGGGTTGATAAGCCAAAGGATGTTGTAAGTGTTGGTGATAAAATTTTAGTAAAAGCTCTTGGTTATGATAACCGGGGAAGACTTAATTTATCAAGAAAACAAGCTTTACCAAAGCCTGATAAAAAAGAAGATAAAAAGAAAAAATAAGCAAATTTTGGCTTATTTTTTTCTTTGTGATATAATAAATACTAATAAAGGAATGATTCTATGATTGGTATATTTGATTCAGGAATTGGTGGGGTAACAGTTTTTCGAGAAATATTAAAAGAACTTCCGCATTATTCTTATCTTTATTATAGTGACTCAAAAAATAATCCTTATGGTGACAAGTCTCAAAAAGAATTGTTTCAAATTACAGAAAATGTTGTTGATTATTTGGTGAGGCAGGGTTGTCAGATTATTGTAATTGCTTGCAATACAGCGAGTGCGATTTGTAAAGATTACTTGCGGAGTAAGTTTGATGTACCAATACTTGCGATAGAACCTGCTTATAAGATGGTAAATGACACTAATCCTAGAGGTAAAACTTTGATATTGGCAACCAAAGGAACAATTGAATCACAGAAATTTAGGGAGTTATATCAAAAGTATGATAATCATCATACTAGTATTTATGAATGTGTTGGTTTGGCTGATCTCATTGAACAAAATAAACAAGAAGAAATAGAGGAATATTTAAAAAAGCATTTAAGTAAGTTTAGAGGAGTAGAAAACGTAGTTCTTGGGTGTACCCATTATCCTTTAATTCAAGATCAACTTCGAGGGTTACTCGGTGATGTGCAATTTTTTGATGGTAGTAGGGGAGTTGTAGAAGAACTAAAAAGAGTTATTGCTTCTTGTTCTTTTGCTCCTACTAAATTGTCAATCACTTTTGTTGATTCAACACACCAAAAGCTGAAAAAAAGGCGATTTTGGGAGTTATTAGAGCAATCAAAAAATTCTATTTTCTAGAATTTCTGATTGCTTTTTTATATACTTCTAATACTCTTTTTCCAAATGTCTCTTTGGAATATTCTTTTACACTTTGATAAGCATTGTTTGATAAATAATGATAGAGTGTAAAACTTTCCATTATCTTTTTTGCTAATTTTTGATATTCTTTTCCGTCTTTAAATAAATAACCATTATAACTGCTCGTGATCATTTTTTGAAAGCTTTCATCATTAATACATAAAACTGGTTTTCCGGAAGCTAAAGCTTCAATAATTGTTAATCCTTGCGTTTCGGTTGTTGAAAATGATACAACAATATCAAATAGATTGTAAAAGCTAGGGATTAAATCATATTTTACTTTACCCGTAAAAATTACATTTTTATCTATTTTTAAATTTTTGGATAATTCTTTTAAATGTTCTAATTCGGGGCCGTCACCAACAATGATTATCTTTATTTTTTTGTTTTCTTTTATCAATTCTTTCGAGCTTTCTATTAAAGAATCAAAACTTTTTTCTGTAGCAATTCTGCCAACAGAACCAATGATAAAGTCATCTTTCTTTAAATGGTAGTCTTTTTTTAATTTTTCTATTTCTTTTTTTATCTTTGGTGTTAGTTTAAATTTTTCGGTATCAATTCCGGTTGGAATTACATTGATTTCTTTTTTGATGTGATATTTATTTATAAATAAGTCTTTTATTTTGTCGGTGGGAACAATTAGGCCATCACACTTTTTTTCACAGAAATATTTTGTAAATTTTTTCACTACTTTTTTGCCAAAATTATTAAAGTGATTGTGGGTTACATAATATACATAATCTTCATATAATGTGTGATAAGTATGAATTACAGGAATGTTTAGTTTTTTACTTACAATTCTAGAGAAAACACCAATACCGAATTCAGTCTGACTATGGATAATATCTAAATGCCAAGATTTGATAATTTTAAAGGCTCTTCTAGAATAAATGCCAGTTAGTCTAGCATCATATATTTTTGTTTTCATTCCAGGAATGTAAATGATTTTATTTTTTTTATCATAGTGAAAGCGGTAGTTTTTTAAATTTACAGTTACAATAAAAACATCATGTCCCATACTTTCTAAGGCTTCTTTTAACATTTTAATACTTGTTGTAACACCTGAGACAAATGGTTCATATGTTTCGCTAAAAATTCCTATTTTCATATTAATCTCCCTTATTTATTATATAATAAAATAAAAAGATTTGGAG
>OLSM01001371.1_pt1 | contig 18406 bp, 41 predicted proteins | sample 1672721 | NCBI WGS metagenome assembly OLSM01 (sample SAMEA3136717, study PRJEB25190) | human gut metagenome | reverse complement strand
CTTAAAATCCCTCGGTAGCAATATCGTACCGGTTCAAGTCCGGTCACCAGCACCAATTTTATGTACGCCAATGTGAACGGTACAAGAGCCGTCTGCATTGGCGTATATTTTTTGCACTAATTGCTTAACAGCTTCCTTGGGATCAAAATTCTTTATTAAATCAGACAGCGCAGCTTCTATTTCATCGGCTGAATAAGAATGATTGGTTTGTTGGCTTTTTTCGGCAATGATATTTTCCAGATCCAATTTTCTTTGTCTCAACCGATCAATTTCTTTATCGAGCTCCGGAATTCTCATACCGGATAGCACCGCTTTTACCCCATTGTTAATTTGGTGCTCTACATCAACTAATTCGCGCTTTTCCTCTGTACAGTCTGCTGTAGCGCCTTGTATTTCTTTTATGTATTTCCGGGCTACTTCCGAAGGATCCCAATTTCGCAAAGTATCTTGTATTTGTGTTACAACAAACAGTTCCAGTTCATCAGCATTTAAGTTTTTTGAGTGACAAGTCCGGGTTCTATACTTATTCCCACATTCATAATAGCGATTTTCTCTAACGCTTCCATCTTTTCTATGGGCTACATTGCAATGCCCCACGTAAGTCGCACCACATTCAGCGCATTCAATTAAACCAGTAAGCAGATATTCTCTTTTAGCTTTATTGGTTCCGTTCTTCCTTGTTTCCATTCTCTTTTTCACCCTTTCCCACGTCGTTTTGTCAATAATCTGTGGTATTATCCCTTCAATGATAACGGGATTAGGATTCTTTTTCCCACCCGCCCATTTTCTCATAATACGGACATTTCTTTCGTTCCATATATACACCCCTGTGTATCTTTCGTTAGCCAAAATACTGTGCAATGAATTCTTACCGATGGGTCTGCCAAATTTTCCTACAGCGCCATTCAACCCATCAATAATTTGATTATAGCTTTCTCCTTGGGCGTATCGATTAAAAATCTGACGTACTACCTCCGCTTCTTTTTCCTCTATTACATATCTTCCGTTTTCTATTTTGTATCCAAGCGGACAGTTTCCCCCACAATAAAGCCCTTTTTTGGCTCTTTCAAGCATTCCCGCCATACTCTTTTTTCTGGTGTCAAGCACCATGTGCTGTCCTAGGCCTACATTGATTAGTTCTATTAAAAAGTCGTTTGGATTGGTAATATCGCCTAACTGCTGATTTGTGGAAATCACCTGAACTCCCAGCGCACGCATTGTTTTACGAAACTGGAACCAATCGGCCACATCACGGCTTCCTCTTGAAATATCATAAATAACCACAGCCTCAAACTCTTTGTTTTGAGCTGCACGGACTAAATTCTGAAACCCTTCCCTATCTGTGTTGGTTCCACTCTCCGCTTCATCACTGAAAGCGGAAATTAAATCAATATCATGATCCAGACAATATTTTGTGATAGCATTCATCTGATACGCTATACTATTTTCCGTTTGCTTGTCTGTTGAGTAGCGAGCATAAGCCGCCGCTTTCATAATAAAAACCACCTCCAAAGTAAGACTTGCCAAGCCTACCCAGAAAGTGGTATAATTTCGTTGTTCGGACGCATTATCCACTTTGGGTAAGCTGTTCTATTTTCGTCGCTCGTTTCTGCGCCAACAGAAGCGGGCGGTTTTTTATTTTTTCTTCGTGAGCTTTTTTATTTCCTTGTCAAAATCAGAAATAATCTTCTGAGTTTTGTTGAACTCTTCGTATTCTGCCTCCGCCTTTAATTTAGCGGCTCGGGCTGAGATTCGTCCCTTATCTGGCAAAATATCATATCTTCGGAACGCCAGAAATTCATTAATACTGGCAGAAAATTCTTCCATTGTAAACGTGTTTTCCCGTTCAATCAAATCTTCTATATAATCAAAATATCCGGTAACAGTTCTTTCGAGCTGCCTAATCTGCTTCTCGTTCAGATAATTTTTTGCAACCAAAACATCTGATTTCAAAATACGTCCGTCTGGCGCGTTTTTCCATGTGGTCAGCCCCATATTTTCCTTATGGCGGTCAGCATTGGAATAAACAATTTCAGCGGCGGTCTGCCCTGTGATAGCATAATGAAACTTGTTTTGTATCATTGCGTAAAAATCTTGCGTTATGGGCGAATTTTTATCATAATCAATGCTGCACTCTGCAAAAATATCGGTGATCTGCTGCCAGATACGCCGTTCGCTTGCACGAATAGAACGGACGCGTTCAAGAAGCTCTCTAAAATAATCTTTACCAAAAGGTCTGCCGTTTTTCAACATATCGTCGTTTAAAACAAACCCTTTGATTATGTATTCTTTCAATGTTTGTGTTGCCCATTTACGAAATGCAGTAGCTTGTTTGGAATTAACTCGATAACCTACGGCTATTATAGCATCAAGATTGTAAAAATCTATAATTCTTCGAACATCACGCTTCCCTTCTTCTTGAACCATTTCCTTTTTGGAAACAGTTGCTTCCCGAACTAACTCTCCTTCCTCATAAATGTTTTGTAGATGCTTCGAAATAGCTGGTACATTTACATCAAATAACTCCGCCATCCCTTTTTGTGTCAGCCAGAAGGTTTCGTCTTCAAATATAACAGATACGGTAACATTCCCGTTTTCTGTTTGATATAAAACAATATTACTGGGGGTTAATGGTTCCTTATCCATTTAAGCACTCCTTCTATTTGTCAATAAGCTTCCCCGCTTTATCCGAGATGGATTGAGACGGGGGATTTTTTATTTTTTCTTCGTGAATTTTTTTATTTCCTTATCAAAATCAGATACGGTCATTGTTTTATCCAGTCCGGATCAAGAACCCCTATTACTTTACCAATAGCCCGGTTCATTTGTTCATAGGAAACGTGAATATTATCATAAGCTGGATTCAAAGAAATTAAGTCATATTCACCTCTTATTTTAAGATAGCCTTGTCCGTCAACAATAAAAACGCCAATATCTCCAAACTCCACATCTTCCAACTCGGCTACCATAATAATATCGTCATTGTGGAATCTTGGCTCCATGCTGTCTCCCCGGACTGTAAGGCAGAAACTAGCCCGTCTTGTATAGACATTGGAATACACTTCTATATTTTCAAAATTCTCATAAGGCTCAAGCTCTACGCCTGTACCAGCTGAAACCGGCGCAAAGTATCTTCTTAATTCTATGACAGGCGTTTCATTTTCCGCCTCTTTACTCATTCTTTCTGTTTCTTCATTTAAAAGAATATCAACTACCTTTTTACCGTGATCGTCCAGATTGCGGTATTTTTTTATGTGATTCATTTCTTTTAGACCAATTTTGAAATCAATAGACTTACCATAGTATCTATCGGTAACGGAATCATCAGCAATATAGTCCAATGACACATTAAAAAACGAGGCTAATGTTTTTAAAGTTGACAGCTTAACATTTTCAGTCCCTTTATCATAAAAACTACTGATCGTTGTGTAAGGAATATGCGACTGCATAGAAAGCTGTCTTTTGTTTAAATGCCGCTCTTTCATCAGCAGATCAAGTTTATCGGTCATTTTCATTTTAAACACCTGCCTTTGATTCCATTATACAGGAAAAAATCTGGATTGCAATAGAAAATTACTATGTATCGTAAAAATATTTCAAAATACTATTGACTTTTTACTATGCATCGTTTATTATTGAATCATAAGAACGATGCATCGTATATTTTAAGAAAAGAGGTGATCTAACTTGTTCAATCAAATAGAAATCGAAATGGCAAGAGACAGGATTTCAAAGAAAGGCCTTGCTAACAAAACAGGTATCAAATATGATACTTTGCTTTATAAATTAAAAGGCACTGCTGAGTTTACAAGGCCAGAAATGTTAAAAATCCAGTCCGCATTTAGCAATCGAGTTCCGTTAGAAGAACTGTTCTCAACCGACAATGAAAAATAGGAGAAAAACAATGAAGCGCACCAAAATAACAGTTTCAGATGTGGCATTAGTAGTGTCAGTTTTATGTTTATTGTTTACTCTGTTTTGTGAGCTTGCTTTAAAATAATCCGCTCAAAAATTCAATATATTGAGTTGTTCTCAACCGACGATGAACGAGAGGGGTGATTCAAATGGCACCAAAACATCTACAAAACATACTGTTAAATAAGTTATACATAAACACTATGAAATTAATCGAAAGTAACAGTTTGTCTGTAGAGGAAAAGCAGGAATATTTAATAAAGGCCTGCAACGTTTTTGCTTTTTCGTTGGAGAAAGGCGGCAACGAATAGGTCACCTCCTCCCTGTTGACATTTTACCACTCATTGGGAGGACAGGCAATCAAAGCAACGCAGAGAAAGCGAGGTAATACAATGCGGGAAAATCTACGTAAAGCAAGAAAAGCCGCTGGTATGACACAACAGGCTATGGCAGACAAATTGAAAATAAGTCTTGTGTATTATCAAAAAATTGAAGCAGGTGACCGCACAGGAGACTATTGGATTTGGGACACCCTTGAAGATATTACCGGAATACATCAACGGATACTCCGAGAGACTTCAAATAACTGTCACGCCCCAGCAAGTAATCTGTAGGCACCTCCAAAATATCCGCAATTTTTATAAGCATATCAAGTGACGGGCACCGCTCCCCTTGTTCATACTTTTGATAGGTATTAAGCGCGATATTCAACATATCAGCAAATCTCTGTTGTGTAAGTTTACGTAGCATACGCATTTCCCGGAGCCTTTTATTAAACATTATTTTTTCCTCCAAAAGCCTCTTGACATTACATACAAATTGTACTATTCTATATTCAAACAATCTACATACAATACGTATGTAACAAGGAGGACGAAATCAATGAATGTCAGCCAAAGACGAGACCTTTACTTAGCAAAAGACCCAACCGCTCCGTTGTGCGTAAACTGCAAACACTTTTACGCTCATTTTTTTCTAAACGGAGAATATGCAAATTCAGGCCATTGTGCAACGCCAAGGCTTAAATTGAAGTATGGTTATGACACTTGCAAATATTTTGTACACAAATAAAAACAGCCGCACTCAGGCGGCGGAAAGGAAGTATTTCGTGGAACCAAAATTTAAAGTCGTTCCCGTGGCAATGGACTTCAATAAACTCCTACCTTCCATTTTAGGAATGACAGAAAATCAATTAATAAGTGAACTCAAACGAAAAATTGATGAAAAAAGGAGGACAAGCACATGAGCACAGAAATGACGGTGGCGTTTATCGTTCTGGCGGTATGGAGCGCCGTATTCACAGCGGCATATATTGGCGAGCGGTACCGGAACCGGAAGCTGAGAAACGCTTTAAAGAAGAAAAGGAGCCGGTACATAAGAGAGGTGAGTTATGGAAATGAAACAATCCATCTGTGACAAAGACTGCTTTCACTGCCGTTTTTCAGATTGTGTTAACCACTACGGCCCATATACTGAGGCGAAAGACATTAAAAAGGCTTTGAATGGGCAAAAGAAAAGCCGCCCTCGCGACTGGCATCACGAAGAGCGGTTGAAAGGATTGAATACATATTGAAGAACTTAAAAGAAATAAAAATGACAACTGAATTGGGAAAAGTCAATTTTTTACTAAGAACTGGAAATTGGATATTAGTCGACGTGGTAATCAAAAAGCGGAATATAGAGTTTATTTTAGGGAAAATCAATTAGCAGCCTAAAACAAATCCAATGGATTCTACGTACCCATCAATATCATTATCACGTTGTTTCACCGTATCAATAAGGACATATCCATTTTGTAACATTTCATTTGCTTTGGCAATTGATTCAACAAACTCAATGTGTGTGATTTCTTTTGATATCTGCATAAAACCAACTCCAGTCTTAAAAATAGAGCTGCTCAGGAACGGACATTCCAAAAGCAGCACACGAAAACAACTGCATATATTTTAAACCAAAACAGGAGGTTTGTCAAATGGACGATAAAGAGTTAATCGTATATCTTTCAAAAAAGGTTGCTGAACTCGAAAAGGCTCTTGACCTTGCGGAAAAAGAAAGCTTGTACTTCTTTAACAAATATAAGGAGTTAGAAAATGAGCAGAAGCAATGACAGCGGCCTGTTCCGGGCGGAATTTGAGTACCTGTACGATACCGATAACGAGGAACCGGAAACAGATAAAAGCCCGGAATACGAAGCCCAGGAGTGGCTGAAGGAGGTATATTATGCCTACCAAAGAAATAGTTGAATTCACCCGATACACTGTCCCCATAGAGATCAGATTTATAAACGGCCTGGAGTGCTGCGAGTGGTGTAATCATAGTTTTATGAACATGAAACGGCATTTTGAATGTGACCTTACTCATGAGGAAATGTCCAGCCCTAGAGATTCTATTGGGTGGAAGTGCCCGGTCAGAAAATTGGAAAAGGAGGAATAGCGTTGGGAATTCCCGTGTTAATTTTAGGGGAATCCGGCTCCGGAAAATCCGCGTCGCTTAGGAATTTCAAGCCCGGAGAAATTCTGATTTTTAACGTGGCAAACAAACCGCTGCCGTTCCGGGAAAAACTGGATTGCCTGGACAAATCAGGATACCGGGCTATCTTTGAAGAATTTAAGGCCCAAAAATACAAACGGTATGTGGTGGACGACAGCCAATATCTTTTGGCGTTTGAATCGTTCGCAAAGGCAAAGGAAAACGGATATCAAAAATTTACGGATATGGCCCTTCACTTCTACTCTTTAATCAAAACCGTTACAGAAGGACTTCCGGACGATACCGTGGTGTATTTCCTGCACCATGTCCAAAAAACTGACTATGGAATAAAAGCCAAAACCATCGGTAAAATGCTGGACGATCAGTTGACCGTTGAGGGATTGTTTTCAATCGTTCTCATGGCTGAGTTTGACAATGGACGCTATTATTTCCGAACTCAAACCAACGGAAACGATACGGTAAAAAGCCCTATCGGTATGTTTGACCGGGAAATTGATAACGATCTGAAGACAGTCGATCAAAAAATCCGGGAATACTGGGGGATTTGATATGGCACGGTTTATTGATTTCCGCCCGGATCATTCTGTCCCCGGCCGGAGGGAAACCGGGAAAGAATTTATAAACGCCAAATATATTAAAAAGGTGTATTTGGTGCTGCCGTTTCGGAACGAAATTCGGATTGATACGGTAGATAAAAATGGAAATACCCTCTCTTTTACCGAGCGGTATAAAAACGCTAAAGATTGCAGAGCCAGAATGAATGAGCTAAAAAGAAAATTAAACATATTTTAGGAGGTACATAACAATGAAGCCAGTAAACAATTGGGAACAGGTAAAAGCAGCGTCGAACCGCCAGCAGCTTCCAAAGGGCGGGTATGTCTGCAGGATCATGAATGGTGAGATCAAGACGTTTAATGGAAAAAACGGCCCTTTTGATTGTCTTGAAATCAGCATCGATGTCTCGGAAGGTGAATTCAAGGATTTTTACGCTGCGGATTACCGGGGACAGAATCAGGAAGATAAAAAATGGCGGGGGGTCTTGCGTCTTTATGTCCCCAAGGACGACGGCAGCGATATGGACGAATGGAACAAATCCAAGCTGAAGGCCGCAACCAACGCGGTTGAGGACAGCAATCAGGGCTATCACTGGGATTGGAACGAAGCCGGGTTAAAAGGAAAGCTTGTCGGCTGCCTGATTCGGAACGAGGAATGGGAATACAACGGGAAAACAGGCTGGAACACAAAACCCTTTAAATTTGTGCCTGTCTCTGATATCAAAAACGGAAAGTTTGAAATTCCAAAGGACAAGCCCTTGAATAAAAAAACATCTAATTCTGATGATTCTGGAATCGTAAGCGCCAACGCCGGAATCGATTCTTATCTGGAAGACCTCCCGTTTTAGCCTATGGACCATTTTGATGTAAAACGTTCCCTGGACAGCATGGTGATCCTGGTGGATACCAGGGAGCAGGATACCCCTTCCCTGCGCCGAAGGCTGGAGCTTATAAAATGCCCCTGGGAACGCCAAAAGCTGGATTTTGGGGACTATTCCGCAAAATGCAGACTGCCAGACGGGGAATGGCTTGACCTTTCCCCAAAGGTAGCAGTCGAACGGAAAATGAGCTTTGACGAGCTGTGCGCCTGCTTTTGCAGAGGAAGGCAGCGCTTTACCAGAGAGTTCGAGCGGGCCAGAAAAGCAGGAGCCACCGTCTACCTGTTAATCGAAAACGCCTCCTGGGAAAACGCGTTTGCCGGAAAATACCACAGCAAAATGAACCCAAAATCGTTTATCGCAAGTATGACGGCATGGCTCGCCCGGTACCGCTGTCAGCTCATATTCTGTAAATCGGAAACGACGGGGGTTTTAATCCATGAAATCCTTTATCGAGAATTAAAAGAGGTTTTAGAAAGCAAAGGAGGAATCCCAGCTGATGAAATGTGTTGAACATAAAATTATTGAATATCTTTGCGACGACTGCGGGGAACCTTTGGGAAATCATGAAGGGAACCCATATATTTCTGACGGCGAGAATAATTACTGCTATGATTGCGCTTTAAAGCATAGATTAATTGATGCTGACGAATGGTTATTTGCCCACGGTATTTCTATTTACGATCACGCGGTATATAAAAACGGAGAAATTATCGCCTATCAAAAGTGGGGAAAAAGTTTTCGAAGAGATGTGGTGAAAATGTTCGATGAGCAAGGAAACCGGATTTGATTACAGTGACCGCGAGTTTATCAAGCTCAACCGGAAAATTCTGAATTGGCAATGGTACTCAGATCCATGCACCAGAGATGTTTTCATTCACTGCTTATTAAAAGCAAATTGGAAGTCTGGAAAATGGCACGGGTACCAATACCAGCGCGGGCAGTTTATTACTTCCCTTCCTAGTTTGTCGTCTGAATTAGGATTGTCTGTAAGAAGCGTGAGAACTGCTTTAGATCACTTAAAATCGACAGGCGAACTGACAGACTGGCACGATTCAAAAATCCGCATGATTACTGTTGTTAATTATGAAAGGTACCAATCGAGCGACAGTCTAAACGGCAGACGACCGACAGGCGACCGACAGACCACCGACAGGCAAGCGACAGGCGACCGACAGCAGTATAAGAATAATAAGAATATAAAGAATATAAAAGAAGATAAGAAGGCGGCTGCGCCGCAGGAGATATTCCCTCCGGGAATTGAAACGCAGGAAGAGCTGGAGGCGTTAAAGGCCAGACTGAGGGAGTGAGAAAATGCCTTATGAATTAAAACGGGAGGATATCCTTGGTTTGGCTCGGAGGTTAAACGCCGAAACGCATGAAAAGGGAGAAGAGCTGTTTTTTAAATACTGCCCTTTCTGCGGCGGGGACGGTCATGACCGCAACACCTTCAGCATCAACCTGAAAACCGGAATGTTTAAATGTTTTCGGGCTTCCTGCGGAAGACAAGGCCATTTCGTACAGATGGCCAGAGAGTTTTCTTACCCTTTGGATTTTCAAGCGTCCGGAAAAAGCAAAACGGTTTACAGGGCGCTTCCCCAAAAAGAAATCCAGGTGCGCGATCCGGCCGTTATTTATCTGGAATCCAGAGGGATCAGCCGGGAAACCGCAAAACGGTATCAGATCACTACCCGAAAGGATATGCCGAATGTTCTGGCTTTCCCTTTTTACGATCAAGACGGAGTGCTCCGGTTCGTGAAATACCGTAAGACGGATTTTGATAAATCCAGGGATAAAAACAAGGAATGGTGCGAAAAGGACACCATGCCGATTCTGTTCGGAATGAAGCAGTGCGTTGATTTTGAGACACTGGTTATCACAGAGGGACAAATAGACAGTTTAACGCTGGCTGACTGCGGGATCAAAAACGCGGTTTCTGTGCCCACGGGAGCGCTTGGATTCACCTGGCTGGAAAACTGCTGGGACTGGGTTTTGAAATTTAAAGAGGTTGTTGTTTTCGGAGACTACGAAAACGGAAAAATCACCGTAGCGGACGAGCTTTCCAAAAGGCTTCCGATGCCGGTAAGGGTTACCCAGCCGGAGGATTATTTCGGAGAAAAGGACGCCAACGACATTTTAAGGCGCTATGGAAAAGAGGCTGTAGTTTCCGCCGTACATAACGCGAAGCTGAAGCCTGTAAACCGGGTCAAAGAACTGGCGGACGTTCAGGCGGTAGATATTTACAGCATGGAGCGGATTTTCACCGGAATTAATGAAATCGACCGTATTATTGGAGGTTTCTATTTTGGACAGGTAATTCTGCTGACCGGAAAACGCGGCGAAGGTAAAAGCACATTTATGAGCCAGCTGATTGTGGAAGCTTTGGAACAGGGATACAAAACTTTCGCGTACAGCGGTGAGCTGACGGATTATCACTTTAAGCGCTGGCTGGATTTTCAGGCGGCAGGGCCGGACAACATTGTATCAAACAAAGATCAATTCGGAGAAGAAACCTACCTGTTAACCAATGAAGTGATCGACAAGCTTAACAACTGGTATCGCGGAAAGGCTTATCTTTATGATAATTCGGCAGTAATTGAAAGCGAAGAATTGGAATCCCTGCTGGTAACCATTGAAAAGGCAGTATGCCGGTATGGAATCCGGTTTGTGTGCATTGATAATTTAATGACCGCCCTTGATGTGGATATGAGGGACGATCTTTACCGGGCGCAGTCAAAGTTTTTGAGAGAATTGAAGCTACTGGCATACCGCCACAATATTGTGGTTCTTTTAGTGGCACACCCCAGAAAAATGAAAGACGGAAATTTTGCTAATGACGATGTTGCCGGCAGCGGGGATATTACAAACCGGGTTGATGTAGTGATGTCTTATTCCAGAAGCGAGGACAAAGCCTGTGACAGTAAGCTCGCTATTACGAAAAATAGGCTTACCGGCAGGCTGGCAATGGGAGAAAAACAGATCAAGCTTTTTTACAGCAATAAATCCAAACGGATCACCAGCGTTCAGTCGAACGGAAAAAATTACAGCTGGAAATCCGAAAAGGAAATGATTGAATCCGGCCTGCTGGACTTGCCGTTCTGAGGTGCAATATGACGTTTGATGAATTATCTCTTATGGCTTTTCGCAATGATCCCCTCCCCCGCTTCGTAAAACTGCATGAAATGGCCGCGTATTTCGGCTTGCAAAATATTTACTGGAGCTATGAGCACCGTTTTATTTCAAAAGATCAGGCCGCAAAACGTAAAAAGGAGCTTCAATATAGGTTTGAGGACGAAGTAAAAAAGCATGAGGATTCTTTAAAAGACCACCAATACATCGACCAAATCCGTACAGCGCTGGCAGGCTGGTTTAAGAAGGTGGATCAGAGCGGCTGTCCTGTGTGCAGGCGGCTCATTGAGATTTTGGACGGGAGGAATTCACCTCTCTAAATAAGAAAGGAGATTAGCAATGAAAGACTGTAAAAACTGTAAATATTTTTGTGGTTATGATTATAGCGATGGAACGCCAATCTGTGAACATAATGGAGGTTATGAAGCGTGCCCCTATAACGACACTGCCGATTTTAAACTTAATGAAGCAAAGCTGGAAGTCGATATGACTAACCTGTTCGAATATATTACCCATACCGTTAAGAACTCAGTGGAAATGGGTATATATAAAATGGTGCATGACGAGATAGTAAGCTTAGTTAAGGATACTTATAACAAAACTTTTGAAAAATACACCAAGGAAGAGGTTGAAAAACAAATTTCCAATTCGGTTAACGAATTCATGGAAGAGGCTGTAACTATTGGTGGAAATTGGGGAGAAGAACCAAAGAAACTTACTAGAAAGCAATACTTAAATGAATGCGTCAAGAACTCTTTAGAAGAAAAATTTGATATTGAACGCATGAGGACAACGATATTACAAACCGTTCAAAAAGAAGTAGAAAAAAAGGCAGATATTTTGAAACGCCAAGTAAATTCCGGAATTAAACAAACCTTTGATGATGTTATGGCTAAAACGCTGACGGATAATGTTGTTTCTATGCTTATGTGCAGCGATACTTATCAAAAGCTTAACGATTCCATGAAGCGTTTAATCCCTTGAATTCAACCCCGCCGCAAACAGGCGGGAAAAGGTAAGAGGAACCGATAGAAAATGAAAAAACACATTGAGAGAAAGAAAGAAAATCATACCAGCTTGACCCATTTTTCTTTGTTCTCTGGAATTGGAGGGCTTGATCTCGCAGCGGAAATGGCGGGGTTCAAAACTCTCGGGCAATGTGAGTTAGATGATTATGCCATAAAAATATTGGAAAAACATTGGCCCAATGTTCCAAAATGGAGGGATATAAGGAATGTTACAGGATTACAAGTGGCTAGAAAAATCAGTGAGGAGATCACCGTACTCTCTGGAGGATTCCCGTGCCAACCGCATAGCGTTGCGGGAAAACGTCTCGCGTCTAGTGATGAGCGTGATTTGTGGGGGGAATTCGCGAGAATCATTCGCGAAATTAAACCAAAGTGGATCGTGGCTGAAAACGTACCAGGGTTATTATCAAGTGAGCATGGAAGGTTTTTTGGACGAGTTCTGCGGGACCTGGCCCACATGGGGTATAATGCGGGCTGGGGAGTGTTTTCGGCATTCCAAGCCGGAATGGAGCACGAACGCAAAAGAATTTGTATTGTTGCCAACTCCAACAGCAACGGACGGAATGGCTTGGACAACAGTCGGGAAAAACTGCTTGAAAACAATGAGACACATATTCTCGAAGAAAGGAAATCCGTCGAAGCACCTATTTTATTTGAATATGCTTTGCGGAAACTCCGCGGCGACGACGGCGAACTTTTACGAAATGATCATGGGGTTCCCGACGCGCTGGACAGACTTAAGTGTTTAGGAAACGCCGTTGTTCCTCAACAGTTTTATCCCGTATTCCAAGCTATAGCAGACATTGAGATTCAGCGAACGGAGGGCAAAAGCAATGATCATAAAAACTTATGACCAGCTTTTCGATGCAGAAGGAAAGTATATTACCGACAGCAGATACCAAGAGATTCATGTATTGGACAAAATGCTGGCAGAAGCTGAAATTCCACATACTATGAAGCCATTTATGGACGGATTTCAAATTTGTTATCCGGTTGAATCCCCGCCTGATAGAGTAATGGACGCTATAGAACATTATGGAAGTTATGGAAACGAATCGGATCTACTTGAAATTATGAGCCTTTTAACGCCGGAAGAGCAAGAACATGACAGCGTGCTTGGCTGTTTATCCGCAAAAGATGTTTTTAAAAGAATTGAGCGGCACTGGAAGGAGGCAAATCATGACTGAATTAAAACGGTGCCCGTTCTGTGGGTGTGCTATGAATTTAACAGCGAACGGTGAGCTATTTGCATGGCATAACTCAGATTGTTTTTTTCAACTGTTGGAAGAGCGTGAGGTTGATATGACGCAAGAACAAATAAAAGCTGAATTTGTGAAAGCTTGGAACAGGAGGGTTTATGATATTTGAAAATATTGATTTTAACGCACTAATTGAAAAAGCGACCAAAGAAAAATGCGAAATAACCATATCATACGAGCCTAACAGGACAGAAATAACCATACAACCGTGGAAACCATTTTCTTATGCTTGCCCTTATAAAGCTAAACAGGAGGGCTGACGATGGCAAGATACTTTAAGATTACAGAGATTGACTGCGATAGTTTTTTTCAATGTACTGGTGAAGAACTGGATTGTTCCCAATTAGTTGTACCTGTAATTGGATATGTCTTTGTTGCTGTTGACGATACCGACGAAGATGAAATCTCTGTCCCTTTAGACAGCTTTGATGAGGAGGATTGAAAATGGCTGAGTACATCAAGAGAGAAGACGCACTAGGCTGCGTTCTAGGCGTATTTGACCGTCAAAGGATTAAAGAGCTCCCCGCCGCCGACGTTGAAGAGGTGAAGCATGGGAAGTGGATTTGGGACCCAAACGGTATGGATTGGGGATTAGGAACTTGGCAATGCAGTGAATGTGCTTGCAGGAATAATAACTTGCCGATGAATAATAGGATAAACCCACTTGTATTTTCTGGTTCGAAATACTGCCCTAACTGTGGCGCGAAGATGGGTGCGGAGGGATAGTTATGTGTAATTACTGCCAAACTCCAATTTATATCAAAACAATTCAATATTGTAAATCTTTACTTGCTCCATTGACACCAGAACAAGAACTGAGAGAGAAACTATTGGATATGACTGGGGAAGTTTATGTGAATATTCCAAAAAAGTATTGTCCATTTTGCGGCGCTAAGATGGATTTGGAGGATTAGCTATGGCAAAGGTCGAAGTAACGGATTATGTGTCAGAACTACGCGCAGAATATCAACAAGGCTTTCAAGATGGTTATGCTTCAGCGTGGAGAGAGATTCAAAATGTTATCAAACACGCGGTAATTGAAGCGAGTATTCAGGGGTTTCGGCTAGAAAGGAGGATTAGTTATGTATAAGGAATTAGTTGAGAGGCTGCAAAAAATGTATACCCTTTGTGCTTGGGACGAACTAAAAGACGCCTCCGATGCTATTGAAAAGCTGCTATCAGAGAATATACAGTTAAAAAGGCGTATTGTCTTTTGGGATAAAAATACATTCGGAAAACTTCGCGCAGAACTTGACCACCTAAGACATGAAAGAGATCAGGCGGTGGAGGAACTTCATCGAAATACAGACGCTGTCCCCGTAGTTAGATGTAAGGATTGTAAACATTCTTTTGAGAGAAGCAGAAGAAAACCATTTGGGTGTTATCTTCATGGAAAAAACGGAATTACGCTGCATGAAGGTGATGACTTTTGCAGCTACGGTGAAAGGAAGGAATCAAATGAATAAAGAGCATTATTTTCTGCGCCCCCCGATCATCATAAGCGAAGAGGAAGTGAAAAGGCAAAAGAGAGATCCTAAACTCCTGATAGAAAAATTTGAACGGCTGAGACGGTGCGAATTAAATTCCGGAAAGCCTGAATCTCACCCGGACGTTATGAAACTGTCTGAAACGATCGAGAAGTTAAGAAAAGAGGTAAATCATGAGTGACTGGCAATTATTACTTTTAGGGTACTTTTTAGGCGCACCGTTAGGCTTCTTGCTTTGTTCCGTTCTGGTGGCAAGCAAAGACCCGCCCAAACCGCACACCACTTGCAAGGACTGCGTACATAGGAACAAGCAGGAGTGTCCCTTTTACCATCTGGAAAGAAGCAATCATATAGATCATATTGAATACCAATGGACAACCGGGAAAGACGACGACTTCTACTGCAAAGACGCCAAAGCACATGAACCGGAAAAGCTGTGAAGGGTGCGTCTATCATAGAGCACTGGCAACCCACGGACATGGCTTCGTTAAATACTGTAATTATCTTCTGGATACTGGTAAGCCTAGAGGCTGCCCGCCGGAGAAGTGCGACAAAAAGACTGTCAGGAGGTTGAAAAATTGACAAAGAAGGAGTTTCTGAATCAATACCGTAATATAGAAATAATCATTGGATCAAAGCTAGATGAACTAGCGAAAACCAGAGAACGCGCTGAAAAAACAACACAAACCCTTTCTCCTGATAAAGTCAAATCTGAAAGCAGTGGAGGCCTTGAAGTTTCAATCGAAAAAATCATAGGATTGGAAATGGAGATTGCAAAAGAAATAGAATCTTTGAATATAGTGAGAATAAAAATTGAAAAAGCTATTTCTAGCATAAATGATTATGGGCTGGAAAGTATTCTGAGATTGCACTATATCAATGGCATGTCTTGGGAAAAAGTTGCAGTTAAAATGAATTACTCTTATCGCCACACTACAAGACTACATGGAATTGCCTTGCAAAAATTGAAGATTGAGTAAGATGTCCTTGAATGTCCCTCTTGACTTATTGTATCATTAAACTAAAGAAATAGGCAGAGGATTATTCCCCTGCCTTTTCGATATACTCCGCAATGAATTTTTTAATTTCGGTAGTCGGCTTTGTTCCGTTCTTTTCACACGCGGCCCGGAAAGCTTCCAGAACCTCCGGGCGCAAGTCTAACGGGAAACGGACGTAATTTTTCCTCATATATGCCTGTTGAATCTCACTTTTGCTTTTTGCCACGCTTAAACACCTCCACAATGTCCCATACAAACACAATTAAAGTCAATCCTATTGCAAACCAGGTAAGCCAATTAAACCCATGCTGGACAGCATAAATAATATTGGCGGCGGTCAGCAGATACAGCGGCGAGTTCCTTAATAGTTTCTTCTTGCTCATATCAATTCAATGGGGTATAATAAGGGTGGAGTTCGGGGAGCTTTCGCTCCCCTCCCTCTTAGCCCTTAGAGATTGTGTAGATTACCAAGGCGACATTTGCGAGACCTGCGAGAATCTCAACTATTGTCTTGATATCTTCCACATTCTTTGGGGGCTTTTTCTTTTTCCCCACTGGACTTTTCACCTCCTTTCCTTTGATTATATTATATAATCTACGTACGTATATGTCAACCCTTTTTCAAAACTTTTTTAAATATTTTTCAGCCCTTTTGCTATTAGCTAAGGGCTTTTTTGATATCCAAAAACAGGAAGTGATTTTTATGTACTGTCCAAGAGATGGAAAGTGTGTTTTTGACGGCTACAAGACGGCGGGAAAGCATATTTGCGCCTTGCCTAGATGTCAATATCCCCGTGAACTAAAACAGGCCTTACAGAACCGTATAGCCAATATTTTAGGACAGCCGCAAGGCAGAACCAGGCGGGCGCGGGAGCTTGAAATTCTCAGAAATGAAATTGTTAAATTAAATTTATAAAGCGGTGGTGGTATGGCAATATTAAAAAACCCCAGACACGAAAAATTTGTACAAGGGCTTATCCAGGGCATGAGCCAAAGAAAAGCATATCGTGAAGCGTTTCCAGCGGCTTCAAAGTGGAAGGATACAACAGTTGATGTAAAAGCCAGCAAGTTGTTTTCCGATGATAAGGTTTTGGTAAGGTATGAAGAATTAATCGATGAATCAAAAAACAAGGCAATTTTAAGCAGAATTGACCGCATGATGATTTTAACGGAGATTGCGGGAGATGATCAAGAGAAACCGGATTCACGAATGAAAGCAATCGATCTGCTTAATAAAATGGACGGCGAGTATATCAATAAGCTGGAATTGACCCAGCCGATAGATAATTCCATAAAGGAGATGGAGGACTATTTTGAACAGCAGAAAAAAAGAAGTTCTCAGTCTTTTATGGAATGAACCTTATAAAATCGGGCATTGGGTAGGGTTTGCTGACTTAACAGAACTGCACAATAAATGGCTTCGGTCGTTTTTATACGCTAAAGAAGATCAAACACTACTAGCTCACAGAGGTTCTTACAAAACCACAGATTTATCATTGTTTCTCGCACTCCATATTATCGAAAGCCCAAACGAAAATGTAATTTTTTTTAGAAAGACTGACACTGACGTAACAGAGGTAGTCCGGCAGTCGCAAAAAATATTGAATACAACAGTTTTAAAAAAGCTAGTTTACACGCTTTACGGTGTGGATTTGGTGCTTTTAAAAGAAACGGATTCTGAAATAGATACCAATCTTCATACATCAACAAAGGGCGCTTCGCAGATTGTAGGGCTTGGAATAGGTACTTCGATTACCGGAAAGCACGGCGATATTATAGTTACTGACGATATTGTGAATCTGAAAGACCGTATCAGCCGCGCCGAAAGGGAAAAAACAAAAATACAGTACATGGAGCTGCAAAATATAAAGAACCGCAGCGGCAGATTTATTAATACAGGAACTCCTTGGCATAAGGACGATGCAATCTCTATTATGCCGAATACGTACAAATTTGACTGTTATTCCACGGGCCTTATTGATAGAGAAAAACTGAACGCTCTTAGACAGTCTATGAGCGATTCACTGTTCGCGGCAAATTATGAATTGAAACACATTGCGGATAAAGATGCTATGTTCCAAAACCCGAAATTTATTGACGATGAGTATCTCATTTACAATGGGCTTGCGCACATTGATGCCGCTTACGACGGAGAAGACGGAACAGCGTATACAGTGTTCAAAAGGCTTTCAGATGGGCGTATTGTCGGATTTGGAAAGCGCTGGAATAAACACGTAGACGATTGCTTACAAGAAATTTCGGTTTTACATAAGCGCTTTAGGGCGGGGTCAATTGCATGTGAGAAGAACGCTGACAAAGGATACCTAGCAAAAGAATTAAGGGAACTTGGCTATGCGGTGGATATCTACAGCGAATCCACGAATAAATTCGTTAAAATATCGACGTATCTAAGGAGCGCATGGAAGGATATATTTTGGTTGGAATCAACAGATCCGGAATATATCAATGAAATTCTGGATTATTCTGAATTTGCGGAACATGACGACAGCCCGGATTCTGCCGCGAGCCTTCTTAGAAAGCTTGAGCAGAGGACGACATACAATCCCATAAAAGGAGGAATTTGACTTGTTTCGACTGGCAAACGATAAGCGGTTAACCGTTGAGAATTTGGGAGGCTTTATTAACAAGCACAGCGAAATTGTTCAGA
>OLSM01001369.1_pt1 | contig 18421 bp, 20 predicted proteins | sample 1672721 | NCBI WGS metagenome assembly OLSM01 (sample SAMEA3136717, study PRJEB25190) | human gut metagenome | reverse complement strand
GCGGCTGCGATCGAACAGGGGCTGGGCGCTTTCCGCGGCGCGGGCCGCCGGTTTGACTTTAAGGGCTGTGTGAAGGGCGCGGATGTCTATGACGATTACGCCCATCATCCCAAGGAACTGAAAGCCCTTTTGGATATGGCGGCAAGCCTTGGCTATGATCGCATCATTTGCGCGTTCCAGCCCCATACCTATACGCGCACCAAAAGCCTATTTTCCGAGTTTGTCCAGGTGCTGCGTCAGCCTGACGTGACCCTCTTGGCAGAAATTTTCGCCGCTCGAGAGGATAACACGGTGGGCATTACTTCCGCCCATTTGGCCGCGGAAATTCCCGGCGCGCAGGTCATTCCTACCCTGGAAGAGCTGACAGAGAAATTATATGAAATGGCCCGCCCCGGCGATTTGATTCTCACCGTGGGAGCGGGAGATATTGTTAAAGTTGGCGAGGCCCTGAAAGAGAAAGGAAAGGAAACGGAATGAACATTATTGTGACGTCGGGGGGCACACGTGAGCCCATTGATTCCGTCCGCAGTATCACAAACCACGCCAGCGGCCGTCTTGGCGCCATCATCGCCGACGCATTCGCCGCCCAGGAGCAGGTGGACTATGTTGTTTACGTCTGCGGTTCCCGGTCAGTGATGCCGAAGAGTCCCAAAGTGGAAGCTGTCAATATTGCGGGTACCCACGATCTGGAGCGGGTACTCCGTGAACTGACCGCCAAGGAAACATTCGGCGCCATTATCCACAGTATGGCGGTGAGCGATTATCGGGTGCGACGGGTCACCACCGTCAGCGCTATGGCGGAGGCCGCCATCCATGCGGAACAAACCCAGGATGGCATTGCCAGCGCGATGATTGAGGCTGATTATCTGGCTTCCAAAGGAAAAATTTCTTCTAAGGTTGAGGACTTGGCGATCCTGTTAGAACGCACCCCAAAAATCATTGGACTGCTCCGGGGCTTGGCCCCGGAGGCGGTGATTGTGGGCTTTAAGCTTTTGGACGGCGTTTCCCATGAAAAGCTGATGGATACCGCGCAGAAGCTTTTAGAGAAAAACCGCTGCGATTTTGTCCTGGCCAACGATATGGATACGGTTGCCTCCCCCGTTCACTGTGGATTTTTGCTGGATGACCAAGGGAATGAGACCCTATTGGAAGGTAAGGAATCCATCGCCGCAGGCATCGTGAATGCAGTGATGCATAAGGCGGCGGAAAAATGAAACATATTGTGCTTGGCGTGACGGGCAGCATCGCAGCGTATCGCGGCGCTGATTTGGCCCGTCGCCTGACTAAGCTGGGTTGCAGCGTCCATGTGATTCTGACAAAATCAGCCCAGGAGTTTATCACGCCCATGACGTTTCAGACCTTGACGGGAAATCGAGTTTGTACCGACATGTTTGAAAAGGTGGACCATCCCGACGTGGAGCATATTTCGCTGGCTAAACAGGCGGATTTGGTCCTGTTTGCTCCCGCCACTGCGAATTTTATCGGGAAACTTGCCAACGGCATTGCCGACGATATGCTCACTACGGTGGCCATGGCCGCCTGGAAAAAACCAAATGTCATATGCCCTGCTATGAATACCGCCATGTTTGATAATCCGATCTGCCAGACAAACCTAAAAAAACTACGTGATTTGGGCTATACCGTGGTAGAACCCAAGTCAGCGCTCCTGGCTTGCGGAGATACGGGCAGAGGGGCATTGGCCGGGTTAGAGGAAATCATTGCTGTGGTAAAAGAAATATTGGAGTTGTGAGGCATGGAACAAATACCGATTCATGAAATTCCCGGCTTCTACTTTGGACAAGCCCAGGATTTAGAGGCCGCCACGGGGTGCACCTTGATTTTATGCCCAGAGGGAGCGGTCTGCGGCGTGGATGTGCGGGGCGGCTCCCCCGGCACCCGCGATACGGATGCGCTGGACCCAAAGTGCAACCGGGAATCGGTGCACGGCGTACTTCTCACAGGTGGCAGTGCCTATGGCTTAGACGCCGCTGGCGGCGTCATGAAATACTTAGAGCAAAAAGGGATTGGCCGCAGCGTGTCGGTGACCGTGGTGCCCAATGTCTGCGCCGCCGTTTTATTTGATTTAAAATGCGGTCGGCATGATGTTCGGCCTGACGTGGCCATGGGCATGGAGGCCTGCGCCAATGCCTTGGAGGGGCGTTCTCTTCAGGAAGGGAACTTTGGCGCTGGCACGGGGGCTACCATTGGCAAGATCCGAGGAGGCCAATCTGGCATGAAGGGCGGGATAGGCGCCTGCGCATTCCGGCAAGGAGACCTGATGGTGGGCGCGGTGATTGCCGTGAATGCCATGGGGGACGTTGTGCGGGACGGAAAGATTCTGGCCGGCGCCCGAAAGGACGATGGCATGACCTTCTTAAACAGCCAGAACTATATGATCGAAAACTACTGGAAGCAGCGGGACGTATTCAGCGGAAACGTCATTTCCGGACGGGATAACACCGTAATTGGCTGCGTCATCACAAACGCTGCGTTGGGAAAAAGCCAGATGAATAAACTGGCCGGCATTGCACAGAACGGGATAGCCCGGGCAGTCTACCCCGCCCATAGTACTTATGATGGCGACACCATGTTTGCCATGCGTTTGGGGGACGTTTGGGCGGATGCCAACGCTGTGGGCGCGCTGGCGGCCTTGGCGGCCCAAGAGGCGGTATACCGGGCGGTGGAACAGGCCGGGACGCTCCACGGTTTTCCAGGCTTGAAAGACTGGCAAGGTAACTTCCAGTTAGGAGAAAACTAAACAAGACAGTTCGAAACCCTCCTGTCGAAAAACAAAACTAGGTGCTCGGTTCCGGGAATCCGCCTGCGGCGGATGCTCGGAGCCTGGGAGGGGCGCTGTCATATGCGCTCCTCTTTCCTACATTTGGCAGGAAACAAGAAAGGATTTCTAAATATGTACTTATTGCGAACAGAGGCCGCCTTTGATTCGGCCCATTTTCTCAAAGGCTATGGAGGCAAGTGCGCCAACCTTCACGGTCATCGCTGGCGTATGGTGGTCGAGGTTGGCGGAGAGCAGCTGCAGGAAGAGGGCGACCAGCAGGGGATGCTGGTGGATTTCGCGGAGTTAAAAGCGGCGGTGCGTACCCTGGCGGACAGCCTGGATCACCGGCTTCTCATTGAGGACAGTTCACTGAAACCCGAAACCATCTCCGCTTTGGTAGGGGAAGGCTTTACGCTGCTTTCCCTGCCGTTTCGTCCAACAGCGGAAAATTTGGCCCGCTATTTGTATAAGGAGATTCAGTCTCTGGGTTTCCCACTTCGGTCGGTCACCGTCTACGAAACACCGGAAAACTGCGCCGTATACCAGGAGGCGCAGGGATGACCTATCAGGTTGCAGAACAGTTTTTGAGCATCAACGGGGAAGGCCCCCGCGCCGGGCAATTGGCGTATTTCGTTCGGTTTCAGGGCTGCAACCTGGCATGTTCTTACTGTGACACCCGATGGGCCTGTGGTCCCAACTGTCCGACAAAGGAGCTCTCAGCGCAGGAAATTGCCTGGGCCGCTGGAAAATCCGGCGCGGACTCGGTGACGTTGACGGGAGGGGAGCCTCTGCTTCGCTTGGGGATGGGGGAGCTTTTGGACGTGTTGGCCGAGGAGGCGGGGCTGCCAGTGGAAATAGAGACCAACGGCAGTGTGGATTTGTCGCCGTATGCAGGTCTTTCCCATCGCCCCTCCTTTACCATGGATTATAAGCTCCCCGGCAGCGGAATGGAGGGCCGGATGTGCCGTTCTAATTTTCAGCTGCTCACTGCAGAGGATGTTGTCAAATTTGTTTGCGCCAGTCGGGAAGATCTGGAGAGAGGCGGAGAAATTGCGGCGGAGTTCTCCCTGGCGGGCCGGGTGCCCCTGTATTTCAGTCCGGTATTTGGTCAGTTAGACCCGATAGAAATTGTGGAGTTTATGAAGGAACTGCGGCTGCCCGGCGCGCGGCTCCAACTGCAGCTGCATAAATTCATTTGGCCGCCGGAGCAGAGAGGAGTGTAGCAGATGGCCATTGATACTGCGGCCATCCGAACCCATATTCGGGGAATCTTAGAGGCCCTGGGGGACGACCCGGATCGTCCCGGTCTGCGGGAGACACCCGATCGGGTGTCCCGGATGTACGAAGAAATGTTTGCCGGCATGAATTACACCAACCGGCAAATTGCCGCTATGTTTGATAAGACCTTTGAAGAGGATACGCCAACGGACAGCAGTGATTTGGTGCAGGTGAAGGACATCCAGGTATTCAGTCACTGTGAACACCATTTGGCGCTGATGTATGATATGAAGGTTAGCGTAGCCTATCTTCCTAGGGGGAGAGTGATCGGCCTGTCCAAAATTGCCCGCATTGCGGATATGGCCGCCCGCCGTCTCCAACTGCAAGAGAGGTTAGGCAGCGATATTGCAGAAATTATGCGCTTGGTGACGGGGTCGGAGGATGTGGCGGTGTCTATAGAGGCCTGCCATAGCTGTATGACAGCCAGGGGAATACAAAAAACGGCGGCGAAAACCTATACCACAACCTATCGTGGAAAATTTGCCGAAGACGCTCTGCTCCAACAACGCATACATTGAGAAAGAGGGATATTCTATGAAAGCGATGGTTCTATGCAGCGGCGGCGTGGATTCCACTACGCTCCTTGCCATGGCTGTTGCGGAGTATGGACACGATCATGTTACGGCCCTTTCCATTGCCTACGGTCAAAAACACGAAAGGGAACTGACTGCCGCCCGTGCTGTCGCAGCATACTACAACGTGGAGCAGCGTTTTTTAGATTTGCAAGCCATCTTTGCCGACAGCAATTGCTCACTGCTGGCCCACTCGGACCAAGCCGTTCCCGGGGAGAGCTATGCAGAACAAATGGACAAGGCAGACGGAAAACCGGTATCCACCTATGTTCCCTTCCGCAATGGGTTATTTCTCTCCGCCGCGGCCAGCATGGCGCTTTCCCAAGACTGTCAGGCACTCTATTACGGCGCCCATCACGACGACTGGGCGGGCAGCGCCTATCCGGATTGCTCCGTGGAGTTCGTTGATGCCATGGGCCAGGCGATTTCTCAGGGAACCGGCGGCCAGCTCACCCTCAAAGCGCCTTTTATCCGGTGGAACAAAGCTAAAATCGTTGCCGAAGGCCTGCGGCGAGACGTGCCCTATGGGCTGACCTGGTCCTGCTATGAGGGAGGAACAGTCCCTTGCGGAGTCTGCGGGACCTGTGTAGACCGCAGGCGGGCCTTTGAGGCCAATGGTGTCAAAGACCCGTTGATCCAATAAATGCTGCTGAAAGAAGGAATACTTGATATGAGTGGACGAGACGAGAGGGACCTGGACGGAATCACTCTGCTGGGAAACCAGGCGAACCGTTACCCGGATGACTATGCCCCTCAATTATTAGAGACTTTTCTTAACAAGCATCCGGACAATGAGTATTTCGTCAAGTTTAATTGCCCGGAATTTACTTCCCTATGCCCCATGACGGGACAGCCCGATTTTGCCACCCTGTACATCTCCTATGTACCCGGCGAACGCATGGTGGAGAGCAAAAGTCTTAAGCTGTATTTGTTCTCATTTCGCAATCACGGAGACTTTCATGAGGACTGTGTGAATATCATCATGAAGGATCTGGTTAAACTGATGGAGCCGAAATATTTGGAGGTCTGGGGGAAATTCACGCCGCGAGGTGGAATTTCGATTGATCCCTACTGCAATTATGGAAAACCAGGCACCCGATGGGAGCAGGTGGCTTGGGAGCGTCTAAGCCATCACGATCTCTACCCGGAACGAGTAGACAACCGGTAAGCCCCTTCTCATGATGGGGAGCGGGGTGCGTGGTTTCCCGCGCAAATGGTAAAGTTAGAGGAGTGAAACTATGACAACAGTATCCCAACGCGCCTATACCCGGGTTACTTTGGAGGAATTTGCCCAAGAGGCCAAGGAAATGATTACGCAGATTGAAACGGCAACCTCCGCCCAGGACGTGCTGCAAGCCCGCGACCGTTACGTTGCTTTGGTAACCCGGTACCAAACGGCCGAAGCCCTATCCTATATGCGGTACACCATCAACACGGTTGATGAATTTTACCTGGGAGAAAAGGACTACTATGATGAAATTGGTCCCCAGGTGCAAAATTGGCTGCTTCAGTATGCCAAGGCCATGCTGAATACCCCCTACCGGCGGGAACTGGAGGCGTCTGGCCAAATTATCCCCTTGGTGTTCCGCGCCTTCGAGGTGGAGACGAAAGCCATTTCTCCTGCAATCCTGGAGGATATGGTGGAGGAGAACAGGGCGGTCAGCGAGTATTCTCGGCTCATGGCAGGCATGGAGTTTGATTTCCGAGGCGAAAAGATGCCTCGTCCGCTTCTGATGAAATACGCCAAAAGTGAGGACCGAGCCACCCGCAAGGAAGCCTATGAGGTTCTGGGCAACACCTTACAGGCGCACGCCAAGGAACTGGATGATATTTATGATCGTTTGGTGAAGATCCGGGATCGCATGGCCAAAAAGATGGGGTATCAAAATTTCGTCGAGCTGGGCTATTATCGCATGGGGCGGCTGGGGTATGGTCCCGACGAGATCCGGCAGTTTCGGGATAACGTCCTGACCGATTGGGTCCCCATGGTTTCCAGGCTGCGAAAAGAGAACGCGGCCCGGCTGGGACTCTCTGAACTCAAGCTCTATGACCTGGATATCATCATCCCAGGCGGAGACCCTGAGCCCAAGGGCGGCAAGGAAGAAATTTTTCAGGCCGCGCGGGAGATGTACCACGACATGAGTGAGGATACGGGTAAGTTCATTGATTTTATGCTGGAAACCCAGGCCTTTGATGTGGAATCTCGCAAGAATAAGTGGGGCGGCGGGTATTGCACCCAGTTCGCCCAGTGGAAGCAACCCTTTATTCTGGCCAATTTTAACGGTACCTCGGGGGATGTGGACGTGGTGACTCACGAGGCCGGCCATGCCTTCGCCTCCTATATGACGGCGGATAACCGCTTTTCCGCCGAACTGGATGTGGGGGGGATGGAGACTGCGGAAACCCACTCCATGAGCATGGAATTTTTTGCATGGAAATATATTCAGAAGTTTTTTGGCGAGGATGCGAAGAAATATCAGTTTATGCACCTGATGGACGCCATTTCCTTCATCCCATACGGCGTCATCGTGGATGATTTCCAGCGGCAGGTCTATGAGAAGCCCGAGATGACGCCTGAACAGCGCAAAGGGGTTTGGCGGGAGCTGGAGGCAAAATTTCGGCCCCACATGTCCGCAGACGGCATCCCCTATCTGGAAGAGGGCACCCGGTGGCAGTATCAGATGCACATTTTTGAAACGCCCTTTTATTATATCGATTACTGTCTGGCCCAGACGGCGGCGTTGCAGTTCCTGCTTGCCAGTCAAAAGGACTATATGGGCGCGTTTTCCCGCTACGTCCGTTTCCTATCGCAGGGAGGAGAAAAGACCTTCCCCGAACTCTTGGAGGAAGCCGGCTTGCGCTCTCCGTTCCAGGAAGGCGCTCTGCGGGATGTTGCAAAGGCGTCTGCGGCTTTGCTTGAAACTTTGGCAAAAGAAGCCGGACTATAAAAAAAGAGCAGGAAACCAAAAGTTGTTGGTTTCCTGCTCTTTTAGTTTCAATGATTGCGAAACGCAATCCCCAGCACAGTGCCGCAGCAGCCGCCTATAATGTGGGTTAAATGGGAAATATTATCCGGTGTGAAAAGACCACTGTAAATCTCCTGACCAAAGTAGACCACTGCAACCAAAACCAGAGTAAGGGGAATGGTGTTTTTCCGCATGCCTGCCAGCGATGCCAAGAAAATTAACATAAACACGATGCCGGAGGCTCCCAACAGGGCGGCTTCAGGGGATAAGAAGTAATGGGTGATCCCGGTGGCCAACGCCGTAAAGGCAATCAGGAAAAAAGTGTTTTGGCTACCGTATCGCTCCTCTACCATAGGGCCCAGTACCAAGATCATCAGGATGTTGCCGGTGAAGTGGGTGACGCCGCTGTGGCCCAATACGTGGGTAAACAGGCGTAGGTACGTCAGGGGATCCGTCCAAGAGGACCGATACGTGCAGAACAGGAGCCGTGTTGTCTCACCTTGTGTCAGTTCTCCCATCAACAGGGCGGCGGCGGAGAGTATAACAAAGGTTAAAATGACGGGGGAGTTGTATTGCAGCTTACGCATAGTATACCTCACGGAACGGGTCGAAATAGCAGGGATGATCTTAGTTATACCATTGGAATAAGGGAAAGTCAACCAGATGTCCACGGGTTTACTTTTATATTCAATTGGGATAAAATGAGTGAATACTTAACATTGGAAAAAAGGGGCGTGACTTGCCATGGGAAAGGAACAAATTGTTATTCGGATGGGAGATATTACAACAATAAGCGTAGATGCAATCGTCAATGCAGCCAATACCAGTCTCCTCGGCGGAGGCGGCGTTGACGGGGCCATCCATCGGGCGGCGGGGCCTGCGCTTCTTGATGAGTGCCGGACCTTAAACGGCTGCCCAACAGGGGCAGCGAGAATTACCAAAGGGTATCACCTGCCCGCCACCTATGTGATCCACACCCCGGGCCCCATCTGGCGCGGTGGCGGGCATCGCGAAACGGAGCTTCTTCAAAACAGTTATCGAAATAGCCTGGCATTGGCCCGGGACAATGGATGCAGAAAGGTGGCCTTTCCCTCCATCAGCACAGGCGTCTATCATTTCCCCTTGGAAAAAGCGGCGCACACTGCATTGCGGACGATACGGGATTTCTTGCAGGAGAATACGCTGCCGGAACAGGTTATCATGGTATGCTTTGACCAGCGCACCCGGGACGCCTACCAAAATGCGTGGGAATCCCTTTAACTCGTGGATAAGCCGATTAAATATTCCGAGGTTACCTTTTGCTTAGCTTTAGGGAGCGCGTATATACTAGAGAAAAACCGTGAAGGGAGGAGGAGCCCCATGCGTTTGCTCATCGCAGAGGATGAAAAGAGCCTATCCGACGCCCTGGTCGCGATCTTGGAGCACAGCCATTACTCAGTGGACGCGGTCTACAACGGAGATGACGCCTTGGCCTACGGTGTAACGGGAATATACGACGTGATTTTGCTGGATATCATGATGCCCGGGTTAGACGGACTTGCCGTACTCCAACAGCTGAGAGACCAGCGCATTGCCACGCCCATCCTCATGCTCACAGCCAAGGGGGAGGCGGAGGATCGCATCGAAGGACTCAATTTGGGCGCGGACGACTATTTACCAAAGCCCTTTGTCATGGGGGAACTGTTAGCGCGTGTAGCGGCCTTAGCCCGCCGCAAAGGGGACTATACGCCGCAGAATTTGACCTTGGGCAACGTCACGCTGGACCGGTCCGGCTATACCATTTCCCATGGAAGCAATTCCGTGCGGTTGGGAAATAAGGAGTTTCAGATTTTTGAAATGCTAATGGCCAACCCCAAGCAAATTCTTTCCGGTGAACAATTCCTGGAGCGAATTTGGGGATATGACGCGGAAGTGGATTTGAGCGTGGTGTGGGTGAACATCTCCAACTTGCGAAAAAAGTTGGGGGAAATTGGGGCGAATGTGGGAATCCGGGCCATTCGAGGCCTGGGATACACCCTGGAGGCTCCTCCATGATTCGTCACTTAAAGCGCCGATTCATCATAACCGCCACCCTCTGTGCGGCAGTGGTTATTCTAGTCCTTGGTATTGGCATTAATATGCTGAATTGGCGACAGGTCAATGATTCGCTGAAAGGTATGATGAACTTTCTGCTTCACAATGAAGGTCAGTTTCCGATCTCCGATCAGATCGGCAGGCCGGCAGAAACATCCCGAGAGCCCTTTCCCCATCCCCCCGCCGGCATGGAGTCCCCGGAAGCCCGCTTTCGTACCAGGTTCGCTATGGCGAAAACCGATGGGCAGGGATCCATTCTCTGGAAAAACAGCGACAATTTGGTTTCTTTAGACCAGGAGGAATTGACCCAGCTCATTTCGACCATTGTAAATCAAACGGGTAACCAGGCGGGTGCCGGACGAAAGGGAATCTACTTATATCAAGTTGAGCCCCGAGAGGATGGGGCTCTCATCGTGGTATTGGATGCCAGCCAGCAGTTGGATACCTGCGTTACGCTGCTCAAAGTAACTCTATGCATCTCCGCCGTCTGCATTTTGCTGGTGGGCGTGATCGCCGCGTTTTGCGCGCCTCGTGCCATTTGGCCTATCGTGGAGAGCCAACAACGGCAAAAGCAGTTCGTGACCAACGCCAGTCATGAGCTGAAAACCCCCGTGGCCATTATCCAGGCCAATGTGGAGGCCCTGGAGCTCACGGGAGGGGAGAGTCAGTGGACCCAAAATATCAAGTTTCAGTCCGGCCGGCTGATCCAACTGGTGCGAAATCTAACTCTTCTGGCCCGGCTGGATGAGGAGGGCCGCCCGGTGCAGTTTCAGGATCTGGAGCTCAGCGCCTTGGTTCAGGATATGACGGAGGGCTTTGCTCAAGTAATGCAGGGCAAAGAATTGGCCTATCAAGTCCAAATTCAACCGGACCTCTGGGTGAGGGGTAACCGAGAGGAGCTGCAGACCATGTTGTCTGTTCTGCTGGACAATGCCGCAAAGTATGCCTTGCCCGATTCAACCGTGCGCGTCCAACTTCGGGAGGAGGATGGCCGTGTTCTGCTTACCGTGTCCAACGGTGCGGTGCCTCTGGACGCGACAAGGCTCAACCGGCTGTTTGAGAGGTTTTATCGCCCCGACACCTCCCGTACCAGGCAGGCGGGCGGGGCAGGCGTGGGTTTATCCATTGCCAAGGCAATCACACAATCCCATGGGGGCACGATTCAAGTGGAACAAGAGGCTTCTATCATTACGTTTCGAGTGAGCCTGAAAAAGCTTAGCAATAAGCACCGCCCTGAACTGGAGACATGAGAAAGCCCTGTTACGAAATTCGTCGTAACAGGGCTTTCTTGCTTTTTTCTGTATAGGAACCTTTCTTCAAGGTAGAATAACGGTACTACAAAACATGGAGGATTCCAATATGGCGGAATATGATCTGACGGTCACCCAAAGCCAGGCTTTTCGGGAGCACTTACACCAGGAGGAGCGCAGCGCTGGCACCATTGAAAAATATATGAGAGACGTAAATGCCTTTTCTTTATGGCTGGAGGATCGGCCGGTAACCAAAACGCGCGCAGCAGAGTGGAAAGAACATCTGCTGGCGTGTGGGTATAATCCAGTCACAGTCAATTCCATGGTGGCGGCCATCAATGCTTTTTTTGCATTTGCCGGCTGGACGGATTGCCGTGTAAAGGCCCTGCGCATACAGAGGCGGATGTTTCGCAGTGAAGAGCGGGAGCTCACTCGTTCCGAGTATGACAGACTGTTGCAGACCGCGCAAGGCCTGGGCCGCGTCAGGCTGGCATTGCTGATGGAGACAATTTGCGGTACGGGAATTCGTGTCTCAGAAGTCCCATATGTTACCGTGGAGGCGGCCCAGCGAGGTAGGACGGACATTTCGTTAAAGGGCAAAATCCGAACCATTTTATTGCCTGGTAAGCTGTGCCGTAAATTAATAAAATACGCCAAAAAGCAAAAAATCGCTTCCGGCGAAATCTTCCGCACTAGAAGCGGCGGCAGCCTTGGGCGCAAGCAAATTTGGTCGGAAATGAAAGCGCTGTGCATTCGGGCAGGCGTAAAGCCTTCCAAGGTGTTCCCGCATAACTTACGCCATTTATTTGCTCGGGCCTTTTATCAAGCCAGCCATGATGTGGCCAAACTGGCCGACGTTTTGGGACACAGCAGCATCGAAACCACCAGAATCTATTTGATTGCTACCGGCGCGGAACATGCGGTTCAGCTAGAACGGTTGGGACTCATTAGTTAGGCAAAATTCATATTTTGTCGTATACATGTAACCCAACATACCCATCAGTTACATATTTATAGGCTTATTTTAGCATGAATACGAGGGAATAGCAAGAATGCCCCCTATTTTTTAGCAGCATTAAACGGACCGTGCCATAGGTTTGAGGAACGGTCCCATTTTTCGCGCTTATTTTTTCAAAAACATAAGCGCATTTACTTGTTGTCATAGTCTTATTTGTTTGGGCCTATTAAATTAAGAGTTTTGTGAGGCAAAATATGAATTTTGCCTCACAAAGAGATGGACTTGTTGGCTAGTTCGTAATGAAATATGAATTTTGTCACAAGACAGATCGCTGGGGATATGAGGAGGGTCTGGCGCATGGCCGGTCATACAAATAAATCCTTATTGGAACGTCTGGCGGAAAGGGTGGGCTGCGTTTACCTATCCGATTTAAGCTACTTAAAACGAGAACAACGTGACCATTTACTGAAGGAAATCGAGACCACCCCAGTAAGTGCAGCGCCTTTGTCAGAGTGGAATGATGCATTGGACTATTTGGCACAAACACCCCCAGCGCTGAATTCTGAGGCCGCGAAACAAGAATTACTATTACAACTAACGTTAATCGCCTCGCAGTCCACCATAAATGGTAAAATCGACAGGTTTTTTAAGTAATTCCCGTTCCAAATTTAAAAATAGAGGTTGACAAAAATCAGGTCATATGGCATACTGTGTCCTGTGATTAGTTGGCGCTAACCACAGGACATATAATTTGCAGACCCTCCATTCGTTTTCCAAACATCTCCTAACATCTCTTAAATATTGGCAAAGAACCGCCTGGCAAGAGTAGTATGCTCCTGCCAGGCGGTTCTTTTTTTGGTTCAGCTTTCATTTAAATTCAAAACGACGTCTGCAATAAGGGCAGTATCGTTGCACTTTGTTAGACCACATTGGGGTTGCGCTGCTTTGCCCGCAGTAGGGGCAGCGCAAAAAACAAATTTTGATGACTAGGGCAGCCAAGCCGGAGATGAAAGCTATGACCATAAGCAGGGTTTGTCGGGTAAAAAATCCAACGACGACTAACACCAAAAAGCCCAGCATTAGTATAAGGGACAGACGAGCCAAACGGAGGGATAGCGTTGGCGTGGAAGAAGGTTGGTCAGGCATGGCAATGGCTCCTTTGCATAACGTTTTATCTATCATCCCACGAAACAAAGAAAAAGTCAAAGGAAAGCTGGCCAAACGGCGTGAATTGCAGGGGGAAGGAATCTCACCGGGTATGGCGAGGTATACTAGGGTTACGATTTTAAAGTGAGGAGTGTGTGTTGCTTTGTATTTTTACTACTGGGACTGGACCTATTTTTTGCTCGTTCTACCGGCTTTTTTCTTTGCTCTTTGGGCCAGCGCACGAGTAGGCAGTATCTTCCGCCGCTATCAAACGCAGTATTCGGCCCGGGGGTTGACTGGCGCCCAGGCGGCTCGTCAAGTGCTGGACCGCAACGGACTGCGTCACATTCCAGTGGAGCGGACGCCGGGGGAGCTGTCAGACCACTATGACCCGGTTTCCCAAGTCATTCGGCTTTCCCAATCGGTGTACCACGGCACATCCACCGCCGCCATTGGCGTGGCTTGCCATGAGGCAGGCCACGCCGTACAATACGATCAGGGATATACGCCAATTCGGATCCGTACGGCGATTTTACCTCTGACCAGAATCGGCTCCCGCCTGGCGTTGCCGCTGATTCTCCTGGGGATAGTGTTGGGGGCAGGAGCCAGCGTGTTTCATGTGATGGCGTATGTGGGGTTGGCGCTGTTTGCTCTTTCCACAATCTTTCAGCTGGTAACCCTGCCCGCGGAATATAATGCCAGCAACCGCGCCTTAGCCGCCATACAGGAAGGACGGCTATTAAACGAAAATGAGTTGCAGGGGGCGAAAAAGGTTTTGTCTGCCGCAGCCCTTACCTACGTGGCCGCGCTAGCGGTTTCCATGACCCAATTACTGCGTTTTGGGTTACTATTGGCCCCCCGTCGCCGGTGATTCTAACGGCATGGTTCCATGGCAATTTGCCGGGTTGCGATGGTTTGACAAAACTTATGATCGTGTTCCACAAACAGTAGGGTTGGCCGGTAGGTCAAAATTAAGTCCTCCAGCTGCATGCGGGAGAGCACGTCTACGAAATTCAGTGGTTCATCCCAGAGATAGAGATGCGCTCTCTGACAAAGGCTGCGAGCCAGCAGCACCTTCTTTTTCTGACCGGCGCTGTACTCCGATAGATCCTTATCAAACTGTTCTCTGGAGAACCCCAGCTTGCGTAAGATGGTCTTCATCTGAGTTTCCTCTACCTCGTGTGTTTGCGCGTATGCATTCAGCCCTCCCGATAAGTGGTCCGTATACTGGCTCACATAGGAAATTCTGAGCTGGCTGCCTTGAAGCAACTGTCCCTGATAGGAGATGGCCTGACCTAAGATGAGTTTGAGGACACTGGATTTACCGCAGCCATTTTTTCCAACCAGCGCCACGCGGTCTCCTTGGGAGACGGTAAATGTTATCGGATAAAAGAGCGGGTGTTCGCCATAGGAGATGGTGAGGTCTTTGGCTTCCAGCAGGCGCGCCGCATGGTAGGAAAGAGGAGAGATTGCCAAAGACTCCTCACGCTCGGCATCTCTCAGTAACTGGGTTGTCTCCTCCAACGCCTCCTGCCGGCGGCGCTGAATCAGTTTGGACCGTTTCATCATTTTCGCGGACTTGTGTCCCACATAGCCCCGGTCAACCTTAAGACCGGAATTATCAGAATGATATTTTCGTTTTTCCACTACGTCAGACCAGCCTTTTGTTCGACTGGCCGCAGTGGAAAGACGGCTGGCCTCTTGCCGCAGCTTCTCCTGCTTCTCCTGCTCAAATTGCTGCTGCCGCGCTTTGTTCTTCCACCATGAGGTGAAGTTTCCGCGCTGTACTTCAATACTGGTTTTGTTCAGCGCCAGCATATGGTCCACACACCCATCTAAAAATGCCCGGTCGTGTGAGACAAATAAAAAGCCCTGTTTTCTCTTTAGGTAGGCAGCCAAAAGCTCCCGCCCCGCGGCATCCAGATGATTGGTTGGCTCATCAATGAGTAGAAAGGCATTTTCAAGACAGAATAGCGCAGCCAAGTGAATCTTGGTCTGTTCCCCCGGGGAGAGGGTGGAAAAAGGCCGGTCCAACATCTCTTCAGAGAGTTCCAGTAGGGAGAGCTCCCGCATAAGCTCCCACTCCTCCGCTTGGGGCGCAATTTCTGCCAGGACATGACGAACGGGTGCATCCTCTCTTTGGATGGGTTCGGGGAAATAAGAAAATTCCACGGAAGCAGATATTTCGCCCTGGTAGGGATACCGCCCCAGTAAGAGGGAAAGGAGGGTGGTCTTACCCCGGCCATTTCGTCCGGTTAACCCTGTTTTCCAATTGCTATCAATCTGGAAACTGACATGCTCAAAAATGGTATCGTAACTGCCGTCATAGGCAAAGGTTAAATTGGTAACTTGTATCACTGACATAGCATTTCCTCCGAGTCTATGGTGGGAGGCAGCGTCAGTGTCCAGTGGCGGGGTGATTCCGAATCACTGGATTTTTCTGGCACTGCACATCGTTATCGATTTATCAAAGTTAAGTTGCGCATGACGGATCCCTCCTGTCCATAAAAAATAGGCTGCAAGAAGTCATTCTTGCAGCCTGATACCCCTCCCAATTGGTATGGGAGGATTGGGGAGCATACATAGACTATCTTGCTGGGCGCGACAAAACACACAGGACATACTATCCTTTAGTATGACTATGTCGCGCATGATTTGTATCAGCAAGATATATTGCGCATGGTTCCACCTCTAAAATAATATTTCATCAATCCATGATGAACAAACGAGTTTATAATACCAGGTAACAGGCACGCAGTCAAGCGAAAAAATAAATTCTTTTCCGCCATGGGGATTCGGAAAAAAATCCATCGAAACAGCGGGGACGATAAAAAATATTGAGGACTCGGGCACGGTATGAAACCAATCGCTGGGGAGATACTGGAAGCATACGAAACGACAAGCAGTCGCCAAATTACCGATGAAAAGGCGGGAGTGAGCGTATGGGATATAACAGCAAAGTGGAGATTAGCGGCGTCAACACGGCAAAGCTGCCAGTGTTAACCCGAGATGAAGCAATGGATCTTTTTCGCGCGGCCAGGGCAGGGGACCAAGAAGCCCGGCAACGCCTGATCCAGGGTAATCTTCGTTTGGTTCTTAGTGTCATCAAAAAATTTGAGGGACGAAACGAAAATGCAGACGATCTTTTCCAAGTGGGATGCGTGGGGCTGATTAAAGGTATTGATAACTTTAAAATTGAGTTGGACGTCTTTCCTAGCACGTACTTGGTGCCAATGATATTCTTTGGTTGAAATGCAAAGGAGAGATCGCGATGACGCGAAAAGAGGCCCTGCAGGAAGCGATGGATCTGATTCAAAAAAGCCGGATAGGAAAACAGCGAAAACAGGATATTCTTCAAAAATTGGCAATGTGCCAACAGGAACTTCCTTTTGCCAAATGGACGCAAGACGCCATTTTTGACGCATGTGACCAGTACATATTAGACCATAACAGAAATCTCACAACAGCCGCCTTTCTGGATAAAAATCTACCCAGCCATCCCGTGATTCAAAATAGGTTCGGGATGACTGCGCGGGAATTTCGAGATCGGTATTACCCCTTGAAAACGACCTTATCCGTCCATTCTAAGTATCGGAGTGCGAGTATCAAAGTATGGAACGAGATCTTTATCCGTGAGTTTCATGAGCTTCGCGTTACCGGCATGCGGGATTATAACAAAAGGCGAGATAAGAATCACCCCAGTTCCGTCACATTGGTACGACACAATCATCTAACATCATGGACAGAGCTTCTTCAAAAGCTGGGACTTCGCTGCTACCAGAGAAACATGGTTGCCATTCAGTTTGAAGTTGACTTGTGATGGTTTTGCACCTAAAAAACCATCGGCTACGGTATTTTTTTTATCTTTAAAACGGCAGTTTTTCACCGCAAAGTCACCCATTTCCGCCCCACGGCATATCCTGATTATAGATAAAGTTCGACAAATCGAGCCTTGTCACTTCGATCAGGAGGTAATGATATGACCGAAATGATTCGACCCGGCGTCGCGGCGGCTGCCGGGTCACAGGTGACTGTCATCGATCGGCTCCAAGCTGCCGCGCCTTTCTCACGACCATTTGTAATTTATTCGGATCCCGATCTCACCGCCACGGCCACGGGGAACGCCAATGTGGAAAGCTATTGCGCCTGGGATGCCACCGCGGCTTCCCGTTATCAGCTGGATCGTGCGGACCACAACCAGATATTCCATTTTGATTGGACCATACAAGGGATGACGGCGCCAACTTATTGCCTAGATAAATTTAAGGACGGCCCCTATGGTGACGTCCCTTATCAAAGCGCCGCCTTTGAAACGCTTTTCCCCAGCGCAACGCCTCGCCAGAAAAAAATGCTGGCATGGATTTTGGCCAATGCCTATCCTGCGGTGAGCGTCGAGGAGACCTTTAACCTGGTTGGCGTAAACGCCAACGAAACGCCCGTTCTGGATGAAAACGACGCCTACGCGGCGGTCCAGGTTTCTATTTGGGTGCTCCTTGGCCAGATCGCGCCAGACGAGGCCACCTTTTTAAATTGCGGGGAGACCACCGTTCACCCCAAGTCCGCTCGATTGCGGGCTGCGGTACTTCAACTGCTTGCGTTGGCCGGCAAGTATGCAGACGCCGTTCCCGCACCAATTGACGGCGGCACATCTGCATGCCAGTGCGGTTCCTCACTGATTCAGTGTTGTAGAACCGAGAGCAGCGTCACCGCTGCCAACGACCCCCGCATCAGCTTCCGGGGGTGTCCGTGCGAAGTACGCAATGCCTGCGGACGCCTGCTGGTGGGACCGTTCGCCCTAAACGCGAATTTAACTGGCACGCCAACCATCTCCATTGAGCCGTTTTGCGCCTGTGGGGCGGACCTGTCCGCCGATTTTGCCGACTTCTGTGGTAATCCCATTGCAGCGCCTGGACTTGGTCAGGAGTTCTACCTCGCCATGCGGTTTTGCGGCGGCAGCTTATGTTTTAATATTAACGTCTCGTTGAGCGGGACGGTTACCAGAGTAATCACGATGGAGCCCACCAGTACCGCGCTCAACTATCAGCCAATCGGCGCGACTCTGGATGACTATCCGGTTACCTTGACCACATCCCTGTGTGTCTGCGTCACCGTTCCGGGAGACGACCTTTCTTGTATGGGCGCTACTTGCCATCCAGGTTTTTGCGGGTATCCCGGCGTTTGTATTAATAACAACAATAACAATAATAACAACAACACCAATACAAATGGGAACAGCGGCGGAAACCCGATAGGATTTCCTCCTATCATGATGCCGCCGGTTTGTTTGCCTTATTGGTGCTATCCGCCCTACCCGCCAACTCCCCCGTATCCGCCTTATCCTCCGGAGCCGCCACGGCCACCGTACCCGCCCTATCCTCCGGAGCCGCCACGTCCGCCGT
>OLSM01001358.1_pt1 | contig 18499 bp, 14 predicted proteins | sample 1672721 | NCBI WGS metagenome assembly OLSM01 (sample SAMEA3136717, study PRJEB25190) | human gut metagenome | reverse complement strand
CCATATTCCATGCTTTTCTTTTTCAGATGGGATGCAGAACGATGGCTTCCTGTGTCTTTAGGCGTTTCCCCCCTTGCTTCTGTAGGGCTTTCCCTGTGGAGCGGAAAACAAACTTCTCGCTGTTTGCTTTCTTAGGGAAGGCCGTAGCGCGAGAGGCACTGTGTGCCCGCGAAAAGACGCTGTGCGTCCGTCCCATCAAGCCCAGTGCAGTAACGGTTGGCTGATGAGGCCAAATAGCAGGGAAAGGTTTTCCCGGTAAACAGAGAAGTCCCCGTCCTGGTTTTTTCCCGGGACGGGGCTTTTTATACGATCTGGGAAAATTATAACGGGTTCTTGGGGTACGATTCAAGGGGCGCCGGGAGGGTCTGTTTGCCCTGCACTATTCATCATAGAACTAGCTTATAGAAAGGAGTCCCGATATGCCAGCATATCGGGACTCCTTTCTATAAGCTTTTCATCGGTGGAAGTTATGGTTCCAAGATATGTTTATATTGGATTTCCCGTAACCATCCTTCAAGGTTATGTAACAGATTTTCATAGAGGGTATTGTCGCTGATATCGTCGATGTCGTCCAGCTTTAAAAAGGCTGCATTATCGGACCTGCGCCCATCGATCTCTTGAAGGCGTTCCAGAATCCCATATTCCTCCCCGTGAAGACCCACGAACTGCCAATAAATGGGGAAACGGGAGGTTTTGATCAGGATCTCTTCGATTTCCCAATCGGAGCTGAGCCTTCCATCTGTGAGAAACAGGACCATCACCGGCTTGCGGAGAGCGCCATAGATCATCATGATGTCGCGCATGGCTTCCGGTTCGTTGTTGTATTGGTAGTTGAGCATACTCATCCACCGTTCAAAACCGCCGGCCTCCGCAAAGGTATAATCCCGCACGTTATCCATGGTCACAGCGCCAAATTGGCGGCTCTTGGCCCCAAACGCCCATAGATCCATCGAACAGGGATCGGATAAGGTGGTTGCAAAGGCAAAAAATTTATCTACAACCCGCTGCATACGGCCGTTCCGATAGAGGTCAAACATGGAACCGGAGACGTCGGCGCATGTGACGACTTGCACGGGCATTTCAGCCACTTCCGGATGGCTAGCCAAACATGCAAACATGTTCTTATATAGGCTGGTTAAATATTCGGTGTCCCCGCGGCATTGCCGGGCCAGGTTATCCATGCGGGCGCAGACATGGGTGGGAAGTGAGGAGACGATATTCTGCACCAAGGACGGGCCTGTGGTCGGCCGGTTGGGGGACGGAACAGAGGCCCGCGGAAGCGGGGAAACGGGCGGACGATTGGGAATCGAAGGAGCGGCGGGCGTTGGTTCCGCAACGGTACCTCCAAAGTGCTCCACCAGCGCCTTCAACCCACCGTTAAAGCCGCGTCCAACGGCGTTGAAACGCCAGTCGTCCCCTTTGCGATAGAGCTCACAGATCACAATCGCCCGTTCTGCCCGGAATTGGGAGCCGTCATAGGAATACCGCGCGGTTTCTTCCTGCCCTCGAAACAGACACACATGGCCCTTGGTCAGCTCCTGCATGGTGCGGGTCCCGTCGATGGAGGCGGTAAAAGACAGCTTGGCAATATGGGGCGGCAGTTGATCCAAGCGCAGATGGAAACGGACCGCGCCGGTGGCAGCTCCCCTGTGTAGGAGAATGCCGCCCTCCGGGGATTGCGTTTGGTTGTAAAAGATAAAGTAACGCTCATCCGAGAGCTTCCCGGCGTCATCCAATCCGAAACATCCGACGTCGATCTCTAAGGGAGCTTTGTGGTAGAACTCCAGTTCTAATTCCAGGCCGCCACAGAGCCTGCGGATGGATTCTTTTTGCCCGCGCAAAAAATCCAGCATGTAATTTACACCTCCCAGATCAGGTGTGCTTTTCTGGGAAAATCAGCTTGCGAAGCGTTCCAACCGGCAGAATAATCAAAGACAACAGAATGACAACGCCCCACTCCTGCAAGGTAAGCGGCGCTGTGCGAAGGATCGGCCCTCCGATAAAGGTCATCAGAACCTGTACGCCGGCAATGAGCGCCATAATATAGAGGAACATCTTGTTTTGTGTGATGTTGTCAAAAATATTGATCTTTTCGGTGCGCGCGTTAAAGCCGTTGAGCATTGCGCTGAGCACATAGAAGCAGAAGAACCCGGTCATAAAGTAGATGTCGTGGCCCTCGTAAATCATCTCACCGTCCTGACGGAAGAGGCTTCTAAAGAACGGATGCTGGAGGAAGACCAAGCTGGCGGTTGTCAAGTAGATGCCCATGACCAGCAGGGAAGACCACATGTTTTTGCTGATGATGGATTCGTCCCTGCGCTTTGGTTTTTCGTCCATATAGCGGTCCAGCGCGGGTTCACCGCCCAATGCAAGCGCGGCCAACGTATCCATGACGATGTTGACCCAGAGCATCTGCGTGACAGACAGGGGCGTCCCCATGCCGATGAACGGCCCGATGAAGGCAATCAGCACGGCGCTGATATTGATGGTCAGCTGGAAGACGATAAATTTCCGGATGTTGTTGTAGATGGTTCGGCCGTATAGGACCGTCTTGACGACGGAATTGAAATTGTCGTCGAGAATGGTGATGGCGGCCGCCTCCTTGGAGACCTCCGTGCCGGAACCCATGGCAAAGCCGACGTCCGCTTTTTTGAGCGCCGGGGCGTCGTTGACGCCGTCGCCCGTCATGCCGACCACGAGGTTCAGCTCCTGCGAAACGCGGACCAAACGGCTTTTATCCGTGGGAAGGGCACGCGCGACGACGCGCAGCCGCGGCAACAGCTTTTTCAGCTCGTCATCCGATAGGGCGGCCAAATCCTCGCTGGTGAGCGCCAAATCGTCCTCGGACTCGATGAGCTTGGCGTCCCGCGCGATGGCAGCTGCGGTTTCTTTTTTGTCTCCGGTGACCATGACCACTTGGATTCCAGCGCGTTTGGCGGTCTTGATGGCTTCCACCGCCTCGGGGCGGAGCTCATCGCGGATGCCGACCATTCCCACAAAGGTCATGTCCTGCAACAGGTGTTCGCCAATCCGGTTGTCGGAGGTAGCAAAGGCCAGCACACGCATAGCCTTTTCCGAAAGGGCGGCCATGCGCTGCTCGAGCATATTCCGCACCTCATCCGTGAGAGGATGGACCTGCAGGTCTTCGCCATAATAGGAGGTGCAATAGGCCAGGAGCTTTTCCGGCGCGCCCTTGATGATGGCGCGGTTGAGCCTCCCTTTCATCACGCTGGCGGAGTATTTGTTGGCGCTGTTGAACATCAACGTGTCCTCGCACTCCATCTTATAGCCCTCATAGGTCAATGTCCCTTCGACGCCGACAAACTCATGCAGGGCCCGCTCGGTGGCGTTGCCGCCGGTGACTTGCAGCTTCCCGTTGTTCACCAACGCAATCGCATTGGTATTGCCGCAGATGTTAATCAGCAGCAGTTCGCGCAAAGGATCGGGGATGCTGGCAAAACTCTGATAGTCCTTTCCCTCCGGGGAGATAAAGTCCACCACCTGGAGCGCGCCCTTGGTGATGGTACCCGTCTTATCGGAAAAGAGAATGTTGAGGCTACCGGCTGTCTCCGCACCGTCGATTTTTCGGATCAGGATGTTGTCTTTGAGCAGCTTTTTCATATTTAAGCCGGAAACAAGCGCGATCATCATGGGGAGGCCCTCCGGGACCGCCACCACGATGATGACCACAGCCAATGTGACCGAGGAAACCAGGTCGCGCAGGATCTGCATGATGTTCTCCATGGAGAAGTAGGTTGTGGCGCCGGGCAGCAGGGTGGGATTAAAGAAGATGCAGTTAATCATGAAGGCCACGGCGATCAATGTGCCGCCGATGTAACCAAATTTGGAGATGGTGTCGGCCACTTTCCCGAGTTTGACCTTCAACGGCGATTCGCGTTCGTCGTCCTCCTTGAGCTCTTGCGCCAGGCGGCCAAACTGGGATTTGTCGCCCACGCATTTTACCTGCATGACCGCCTCCCCGCTGGTGACGACCGAACCGCGGTAGACTTTGTTCGGATCTAAGAAGTCGATCTTTTCCGGGTCATAGGTATAGCCCGGCTCCGCCGCGGTCTTTTTGGCCTCTTCGCTTTCGCCGTTGAGGCTGGCCTGGTTGACCTTGATATCGCCGTCGATGAGGATGCCGTCTGCGCACACTTTGTCGCCCGCTTGCAGCAGGACATAGTCGCCCGTGACGATGTCGTCGATCTTCAGATCGGTGACCTGGACAACGCCGTCGCGTTTGCGGAACACCTTGCAGAGGATCTTGGAATACTCGTCCTGTAGCTTTTGAAAGAGCTGGTTGTTGGAGTATTCGCTGTAGGTGGAGACCGTTGTGGCGAGGATGACGGCGATAGCGATGCCGACAGCTTCCAGCCAGTCGCCGACCCCGAGGATGGCGAAGACCACCGTGATGATCAACGCCACGGTGAGAATGCGGATCAAGGCGTCCCCGCGAAAGGTCTCCCACAGCTCATGCCAGAAGGAGGTCTGTTCCGGTGGGGTAAGCATGTTGCTTCCATATTTTTTTCGGCTTTCTTCCGCTTCCTGTTCGGTAAGCGCATTGATTTCATGATTTTTCAGCATAGTATCCTTCTCCTAAACCTGTTAAGATACGGGTTAAAACCTCTTCCGTACCGGCTTGTGCCGGGAGGGAAGAGTATTGAATGGGGAACCCCCAATCGGTTCCCTCGAGTTCACAGCCTTTTAAAGACCAAGCGGCGTCGCAGGCGCGAAGCATGGGTACGTCGAACCAGGAATCCCCAAAGCCCACAGCGGTGCCGCAGCCTTCCAATTCCCGGACGCGTTCGAGGACGGCCCCTTTATCGAGGGCCTGCGGATAGAGGTAGAGCTTTTTCCGTTGGCGGTAGAGCGCCCAGCCGGAGGCGGAAAGCTCCGCCGCCAAAGAGCTGCATGCCCGGTCGTCGAACGACTCATCCTCCACGAAAAAGACCGCGAGGTATTCATATTGCTTGGACAGGCACTGAATCCCCGGCAGTTGCTTCAGCACGATCCCTGCCCCGTCTGTCAAGTGCAGGGGAAGGGCGTGGACCGTGCGTTTCACATGGGCGGCCCATACAGAATCTTCCTTGCCGTCGCGATAAAGATATAAGCCATTTTGCAGGGACAGGTACCGACAGCTTCCGTCGGAGACAAAGACCACCCGATTGGCCTGTTCCAGCCCCCGCAGGGTGTTTACAAAGCAGACCGCCTGTTTTTGCAGCGTCCGCAGCGCAGAAAACCCGCCGGGGGTCATAAACCCGAACGGTTCCCCAAAGCGGTACTCCACAGGGATGACAGCGGCGTCACCCTCCAGGCGGCGCTGGGAAAATAAGAGGGTACGATCCAAATCAGCGGCAAAGATCATTCGGCGCCACCTCGTTTGTCGGCGATCAGGCCGCAGCAAAGATACGGCATTTCCGGATAGATGGTGATAGGGACATGGCGTTCCTTGGCTAACAAGGTGATGTGCGCCACATCCGGGTGGTTCGCCTCCCGCAGGAGCACCCGGTCTGGCACACGGCGCAGGAGCACGCGGGTGGTTTCGCCGATGCTGGGCTTGATCCGGTTGATATCATGGACGCCGAAGGCTTCCCCAATCCGCCGGACCGCCTGCATGCCGCTCCAATCGGGGGAACGGTCCGATGCAAGGAGGCGGGCAAACTGGGTTTCGATCTCCTTCCTACGCGGGGCAAACCACCGGCATACCCCATCCAAATAGCGGGCGGTCTGATCCTTTGCGGCAAATTCCCAGTAGACCCGCACGCCGTGGAAGTCATCCGGCCCGATCAGTGTTTTGTTGTGAACGGTACGGCTGATCAGCCCACAGATGGTGCTGTTGAGGCAGCAGGACGGGTTGATGAAATCCTCCCGTGTGGCGTAGAGGGAACACGAGTGGGCAGGGTCGGCCAGTACGGCAAGGGTGGGGCGCAGGGGAGTCCCGCTGTGCGCATGGAACTGCGCGCAGGATTCCTCCAATTGGTGGGTAATCATCCCTTTTCCCGTCCAACCGTCCACAAAAACGATCTCCTGGCCTGGGTGCCGCTGCAGAATGAGCCGGATGGCGTTTTCGTCAAAGCCCTTTCCACGGATGATGCTCACCCCATAATGGGGAAGATCGCGGCCCAATTCGCGGGCAGCGTACCGGCGCATCAAAACGCCGCAGGGGACGCCCGCACGCACCAGGGAGACCAGCACGGGACTGGGGTGCTCAGAGAGCACCAAACGGGTCAAAACACCGGTGTAGAGCGCTACCTCTGGGAGCTGCGTCTCCATCAGATGTTCAAAGACCTGTTCATAGGCTGGGCTGGGGACCTGTTCGATGGGGAGATCTTCGGAATAGTGGCGTCCCGCTTGGATGTCGCGTTCCCGGAGCGCCGTGTCCCGCTCTTCGACCTGCCCAGTTACATCCTTGAGCAAGAGGATCACATCGTCCGGATCGAAGCTGCCCAAGTGGGGAGGAAGGGAGGATGCGGTCCAGTTCATAGGGCGACCACCGTCACTTTCCCAATCCCTTTGCTTTTGAGGTAGGCGGCCAGTTGCCCGATTCCTGCCGGGCGCAGGGTCCCCTCCTCCACAAAGAGGGTAGCCTCCCGGTAGGCATGGTCCGGGACATTGTATAGATAGCCGACCGGACTGTAACAATCCGGCGGATCGAAACAGACGCCGGATACAATTGCGGAACCAGCCATGGGGAACACCGGGCTTTGCGTGGTAGAGTGGAACGCATGTCCCCCGCAAAATCCAGAGATGAGGGCCGGAGCGTAGATAAATTCCCCAGCGCCCAGATAGAGAGTTGACGTCTCTGATGGGGCCGGTCCCAGTTGAGTGGCAATGGAACGGCAGCGGGCGCGCTGGAGCGCCAGAGCGCTGGCGCTTTGCAAGGTCCGGTCTGAAAGGGCGTTGCCGGGCAGCGAGAGAAGCGCAGGGGCTTCCCCAGCGGCACCGCGGTAATCGGATAGGGACAGGGGAGGCAATTCCCCGGTCCGGACCTGGGCAATGTGGCCGCGTAAAAGGGAGAACACCCGGATCTCAATGCCAAGCTCCTGTTCGATGGCCCTGCGGTTGCTGCCTTCGCTGTTGTCCACCAGAACCATCAGCGTGAAACGGCGAATCCCGTAAACGGCATGGAGCTGGCGGATCAGGCGCAGCGCGGTGTTTCCCGTGGTGAGCTCGTCGTCCACCAGGACGACCTGCTGGCAAGCTGCCATAAACGGGTCATGCGGGTCCAAATACAACCGGTGGGTGCGGGCATGCGAGTGGGCTTCGTCAAAGGTGAGCGGGGAGGCGCCTGCACGGTCCACACGGGTTGTGCTGATGTAGGCCATCTCCCCGTCGAAGCAGTCCGCCACTGCCCGTGCGAGCCCGGTGGCGGTTTCCGCAAAACCCAGAAACAGCGCCCGGTCCTCCATTCCCAGCGAATAGCGCGAGTGCTCTAAGCGGTCCCAAACTTCGGAAAAAGGCGAAGCGGTGCTTCCTTTGAGGATACCGGCCCAGCCCTGTTCATCCTTCTGGTCGAGCCACGCCAGCGCCAGCAGCTTCCCTGCGGCGAGAAGCGCAGCCGGTTCAACCGGCAGATGCTTGCCCAGCACCTTGCTGACAAAGAGAAAGGCGCGCTGCGTATTTTGCCGTACAGCCAATCGAAAGAGGTCCTCCGGCAGCAGGCCAAAGCGGGTCTCGCTGATCTCCAATTCCAGTTCGAGTGCGGGTTCGAGAGAAAAAACCGCTTTGCTCATAGATAATCCCCCTCGTTGTAAACCGCCCGAAGCAGGCCCTTTGCGCCGGTGTTTTCCTGATAGACGCCGTATAGCTCCGCTTGCCGCAGCATTTTGTTTGCCCAAAGCGCATGGGGCTTCAGTTCATTCATCTTATTGTGCCGGATGCTGGGCATAACGCCCACACGTCCTGGATCCCCTCCCAAGATAGCGACTGCATCGTGGTACCGTTCATAGGGGACGGCATAGCTGGCCTGGACGGGGAGCAGCTGCGTGGGATGTACACAGGTTTTCCCGCAGATGCCGTTTTGCTGATCCAGGGCCACTTCCTGCATCAGGCCTTCCACTTCGCTCCAATTCTGCAATGCCCGCGCCCGCGCGATGGTGCTGTAATATTCCCACACGGGCCCGCTGATGGTATAGCGGTCCCCCAATCCAAACACACGGACGATATCCGCAATACAGGAGGCGACGGTGGCAACTTGATAGATCGGGGTATCGACATTTCGGCGGATGCCATAGAGGCCGCACAGATCCGTGGCACCGATTCGGATGTTTAAAATGCGGTCAAAAAAGGGTTCCGCAATGGATGCCAGCTCCCGAAGGAGGCTAATGCGGTCATCGCAGAGCATCAGTTCCACCGATTCCAAGATCGGCATGATATAAAAGGGTTCTTTCGCTTCTTGGTTGATTGTTTCCACAATGGACAGGGCACGTTGGAGGCTTTCGCGGGTCGTTTTGGGAAGGATGACGCCCGTGAGGACAGGGCTGTTTTCTACAAAGAGCCCGGCCAGCCTTTCCAACATATCCACGTCTTTCACACGTACAAAGAGAAGCGGGAGCCTATCCCGGGATAGACTCCCGCCCAGCAATGCCCGCCTGATATCGGAAAGCTGTTTTTCCACATTGAGAACAGCTTCTTCCCGCTCCTGATCGCCCACAGCGTCCTCCAGGCAGATGGCCATAGAGGCAAGCCCCTGGACTTTCCCTGTCTGGAGAATTTGAGCGATCGTTGGATTCCCCCCAGGAATGTAGAGCAACCCTCCCACTGCGCTGCGTAGCATTTCCCGCTCGGTCGTTTTGTCAAACGGTGCAGGTTCACGGAAAAAAAGGCTTTTCCGGTCGCCGTGGGATAAATAGTTAAAATATCTCATGATTTGGAATCCTTGTCGTTTTGTAATCTGCGCGCACCGGCTGGAACCGATGCAAGGGGCGGTTTAGACGCTCAGACCGTATTGACGGCACAGGGCTTCCAACCCGCCGTTGAAGCCGGAGCCAACCGCAGAGAATTTCCATTCGCCGTTGTGGCGGTAGATCTCCGCAAAGACGATGGCTGTTTCCGTAGAATAATCCTCGCCCAGGTCGTACCGGAGCAACTCAACGCCCGTCTGCTTGTCCACCAGCCGGACAAAAGCGTTTGCTACCTGCCCAAAGTTCTGGCCGCGCGCCTGTGCTTCATAGATGGTCACTGTGACAACGATTTTCTCCACATAGCTGGGAACTTTTTCAAACTCAATGGTGACGGCTTCGTCGTCGCCCTCGCCTTCACCGGTGCGGTTATCGCCGGAATGGGTCACGCCGCCGGAGGAAAGGTTGTTGTAAAAGATGAAATCCGAATCATGGGCGCATTTCCCGGTGTTGTCCAACAGGAAAATCGAGGCGTCCAAGTCAAAATCTGCGCCGCTGTCATACTGTTTGATGTCCCACCCTAGGCCAACAAGCGCAATTTTGAGGTTCGGCGCTTCTTTGCTCAAGCTAATTTTTTGCCCTTTTGTGAGGTTGATCGGCATAAAAATTCCTCCTTTTCCATACGGTTTCGATCATTAGCAGTAACGGTTTACCAGATCGGCAATTCCGGGGTCATATCCGGGCTGGCCGATTGCATTAAACTTCCAGCCATCCCCGCGGCGATAGATTTCGCCTACAACCATGGATGTCTTTCCAGAGTAATCTTCCGTCAAATTGTAGCTGGCGATGGTTTCGCCGGCGCCCTTGTCCACAATGCGGATGTAAGCATTTTCAACCATGCCAAAGTGCTGTTTCCGCTGGACACAGTTGTAGATATTCACAACGAACACGATGCGGTCGATGTTCTGCGGGACACGGGTCAGATCCACCAGAATCTGCTCGGAGTCGTCCATGCCGCCCATTTTGCCGCCTACCAGGTTGTCGCCGCAGTGGTGGACGCAACCAGACGGATGATCCTTGTGGTTGAAGAAGATAACCTCTTCTTTTGTGGGGATCTTCCCATTGGCGTTCAGCATAATGACGGATGCATCAATGTCCACATCGGCTTTCTGCTTAAATAGCCCCATAAGACCGCCCTTTTGTTGGACCTCTTTCCAGCCTAAGCCGACCAAGATATTGGTAAGCTGGGAGCCGTCCTTCTTTTGCAGATCAATTTTTTGTCCTTTTTGTAGGGAAATCGCCATAGGATTTACACCTGCTTTCTTAAAGTATCATTGAACGAAAATCGATTAAACATTCAAACCAAAATTGCGGCACAGAGCCTCCAGGCCGCCCTGGAAACCGGAGCCGACCGCGGCGAACTTCCATTCCCCATTGTGGCGGTAGATCTCAGCGACTACAATTGCCGTTTCAATGGAATAATCCTCGCCAAGGTCATAGCGCAGCAGCTCTTCGTTCTTTGCGGTGTCAACAATGCGGATATAGGCGTTAGATACCTGGCCAAAATTTTGTCCACGTGCGTCGGCCTCGTGGATGGTGACCGTGAAAGAAATCTTCTGCACATTGGCAGGCACCTTGCTCAAAGTGATCTTTACGGATTCATCATCGCCTTCGCCTGCGCCGGTACGGTTGTCACCGGAATAGACCACGCTGCCAGCGGCATCCTGTGGGTTGTTATAGAAAATAAAATTGGATTCGGTTTCCACTTTTCCACTGTCGCCCGTCATGAACACGGATACATCCAGATCAAATTCATGGCCGCCGTCATATTTATTGGTGTCCCAGCCAAGCCCGGCCAGGATGGAATCCAGACCAGCGTTGCCCTTGGTCAGATCCACTTTTTGTCCTTTTGAAAGATTGATTGGCATTGTTTACACTCCTTTTCGATAGCACATATATCCTCAAATGTATGATCTCTCCGCATAACGGAGGGGAATCCATTTACACATGCACCCGGGCCTGGAAATCCTGCTTGAGGGCGTCCAGCTTAGCGGCATCCGCGATTCGCTTTGCGCTGGCATCTTCCTGGATGCGCCGGGTTTCTTCAATACCGTTTACAATGGTCTGCCAGGTCTTTTCCAGGGTTTCCACCTTGATGGAGCTGGAAGAGGCCAGCTGTGCCGTCAGCTTGGTCTGCTCCGCCGTATTCCGGGCATTTTTGAGCAGCATCTCGTTGGTGCGGTCGTCCAACGCCTGCATCGCCTGTGCCTGGATCTTCTGGCGCTTGAGCAGAACCGCCTGCGTCAACGCCTGTTTAAAGACGGGCAGGGTGATGATAAAAGCAGAATTGATCTTACGGATCAAATTCAAATTGCTGAACTGCATGGACTGAATCATGGGGATGGACTGCATCGCCACATTCTCCGCTATGCGGAGGTCCTGGACGCGCTGATCCAAAATAGTCCGCGCCTGTTGCATCGCATTGTAGTCCAATTGCAGCATGGCGTCGTCGGGATGGTTGCTAAGGTCATCCTGCATCTGCGTCAGATACGTATCCATTTCCTGCAACCCCTGTTCGCCGGCCAAAATATATTTGACAAGATCCTGATAAAACCCCACGTTGGCGTCGAAGATGGTTTGCAGCTTTTTGTTAGACTCCCCGATTTCCACCTCATATTTTTTGAGCTGGATATAGATCCGATCGACTTCCTCGCCCATCGTGTGGTATTTGGCCAAGATCTGTTCCAACTGCTTTTGAAGGTTATTAAACAGTTTGGAGAAGAAGCCTTTCTTTTCATCTGCGGCGATCTCTTCGATGTCGAACTTGTCCATAATGTTGCCAAGGGCATTGAGCATCTCGCCGGAGTCGTTGATCTGGCTCATATTGATGCTATTCAAAATGGTATCGGAACATTTTGCAATCTCGTTAGCCACTTCGCTGCCAAACGAGACAATCGTCTGCGGGTCGTCCACAACGATCTGGCTGACCAGGTCGTCTACTTCCTTGGACCCAACCAAGGTCTGGGTCATTTCCTTCCTCTGCAAGGCAACGTCATAGGGTTTCGGTTCCTCCACCGCCGGGGAGGAGGGCGGTGCCTGGACGGTCTCCCCACGTCGGGGCGTGTACTGTAAGGCCATTGAACATCCTCCTTATTGTAATCGTTTATCAAGTGGAATTATCCATTGTGGTTGCTTCCGAACAGCCGTCCCAACCAGCCGCCGGAGCTGGCGGCCCGTTTGGTCCGCAGATCGGGGATGGTAAGGTCAAATGCAAATTCCCCGACCACCAGCGTATCGAAGCTGTCCGGGTGCAGATATTTTTCAACATTCCGGTACCCTGTAGGGGTAAAGATGGCGATATCAAACCCAACGAGGTTCAAAAATGCCAAGAGAATACATTCTTCAAGGGTAAACATCTTTTCCGTCACATCGACCACCAGGAATTTTGGGATGCTTTTGGTAAAGTCGAAATTTTGCAGAAGCCGGAGAAGCTCCTTATCCAAGTTCATCAGAACCGACAACATAGAGGCCGCCACATCCGGCCCGCCGTTGACAATTAAGTCGTAGTCGATCAGCGCCTGTATCTTTTCGAGAATATAATCCTGGGTATCGTCCGGGAGGTAATCGTAGCGGTAGAACCGGGAGCTTTTCAAGACATTTGGGTCTAAACGCCCGTCGTGGATAAACGACCGGGCCTGGGGCGTGCTGAAAGAGGGCCCGTTTACATGAAGGAAGGGGACCGTTGTGACAAGGTAGGTGTCCTCCGTCACCATTTCGCGGATGCGGTCCCAATACAGTTTTTGGTCGCCCTTGTCCACCCCGCTGATCTTGGAAAACAGGTTCGGCACATAGACAATTCCGTCCTCGGTCCGGAAGGAAGGGCGGTATTGCGCCTCCTCGCGCCAGAGCTGTCCTACTTCGTCGTAGGTGGTTTTCAAGGTCACCGGCTGGGAACGGGTAAATTGCCGGTCGCGGAACATCCCGGTATCGCTATACAAAAGCTGGTCAAGCTCCCGCGATGCATTATAGGCAGTGGTACTGGCGCGCACCCGCTCTTCGCGCTGGGGGAAGGGTTCCATGGGGAGATCCTGTTCATATACCGTTGTCTGCCAGTCATGCGGCAAAAAGTGCTTTTCAAAGGGTTCTTGTCCTAACAGCGCCGGAGAAAAATAGAGGACGTCCACGCCGGCGTGTGCCAATGCCCAGAGCAGGGAGATCTCCGCCTCTGTAGCCGGGCCATAATAGACCAGCGCAGGTTCATGTTCCGAGCGGTATTGCTCAAAGAAAAGCTCCACATACCGCTTCAGCCAGCAGGCAAGCCGCACGCCATAATTGAGAAACCGGACGGCGTCTTTTTCCGCATACTGTTCCATCACCAGGGAAAACGCACGCTGCGCCAGCAAAACAGGGACTTTTCCACAGGATGGGACGATTTTCTCCGCCAATGTGCGGATTAACAACGGGCGTGGCAAACGCTTGTCCAAAGAACGAAAGGGAGCCGCCTCGTTGTTCGTAGGGGCAGGGATCTTTCCTTCCATTAAAAGCCCTTTTTTGGGGGAGGCGTCCAGCGTCCGTTTCAGATGATAAAGCTGGTTACGGTATTCCGCCCGGTCGTTGCCCCCAAAGCAGGCGGAAAATAGAGAACAAAACTTTCCTGTTTCCCGCTGTGCGCAGGGCAGGAAAACAGCGTCCCAGAAGGAAGCGCCACCCATCCAACGGTTGACCAGCACCACTTCCTCGACACCCTGCCAAGGAGGAGGAACGAGGGAAGAAGCGTCCGGCTGTCGCGCTGGAACCGGAGGGGTGGGAACGACAGCCTTTGGAACCGATGCAGAGGCGCTTTTGCTGGTAGGCGGGACCGCGGGGGGCGTGCGGACCTCCCCGTAAATAGGATGCCCGTATGTGCCGCCTCTGGCAGCTTTTGTATAGGAATCCTCAGAGCAATAGTTTACATATACGACATCGCATCCGGAACGGTACAACAGCTGGAGAAAGAGCAGCTCATACCGGCCGATCTCTCCCTCGTACAGGACCTTTGGGGGGGTATCTTGCCCAAGCCCCTTGAGAATTCCGCCGAGCGGCCCGCGGAGCCAACACATAAATTTGATATATGCGTTCCTACAGATGTTGTCGTTCGCGCCCTGCCTTTTTAAAATATCCAGAATTTCTGTCATAGCGGCATCGAGCGTCGTTCGCTGGGCGGGACGAAGTTGGCCTAACCACACAGTCAAATGGCGTGCGACAAGGGCGGCCGTCAGGGTAAATTGCTCCCCGACCTCCCGAAAAAAACGCTGGATTTCCGGTTCTACGGGGTTTGCAAGGCCGTTTTGAAGGTAAGCGCCTCCGTCTCGCGCCAATGCACCTATTTTGTTTAAATCATTGAGGATTTTTCCCTGCTGGTCGTAGCCGATCACACGGAAGAACCTAGGGGAAGGGGGCGTCCGGCGGCTTAACGGCAGAAGACAATCCTCCAATTGAGAAGTATTGCCGGTCATAGATCCATGCTCCAATCGCTGAGTTTATGCACGAAGGCCAAGCGGCACATAGAGCCGCCTATAGAAATCCGTTAGCGGCTGTTGCTGGTGTTCATATTCATGGATTTCGTGCTGGGGTTCCCGTAGGAGCGGGCGAAGTTAATCGTATTATAAATTTTAATGGTGGGCGCCAGCCAAACGCTTCCCGTCCCCCGGTATACATTTACCAAGCCTTCTCCGCTGACCGCCGAACCGATCAGCGACTTTGCGGAACGTTCTACCGTAAATTGCAGGGACGCTGTGCGGAGAATGGCAAAATTGCCGTCCACCTTTAAAGTATCATTTTGAAGTTCGATGACGTCGATTTCGCAGGACGGAACAGGGGATTCCAATACCACCAGCCCGGTGCCAGCAAGGGAGATCTGGAAAAGCCCCTCTCCACCGCCCAGAGCCGAAGAAATGCTCCTCTGCATAACGGGTTTGACGGCAACACTGCCCTGCGCGCAGTAAAACATGCCCTTATCCACAATGATCTCTTCATTATCCAACTGAAGAAGCAGAAAATGGTTGAAAGAGGGTTCCAGTACCAGCATTCCGCTGCCGCGGTATTCCGGCTGGGCAACGGCTTCTCCGGTGACAGCGCCGGAAAAAAGACGCCCCAAAGCGTTGCCGGCGGTCACCCCCGAAACCATTTCCAAAGGGCCGCGGAAATAGCTCATTGCGCCGGGTTCGACCGTTACCATATCGTTGGAGACATATACTGCAACCTGCCGGGCGCGAATATTCTGCTTTTCCATGAAATAGAGATCCATTGCCGCGCTGGTATTGGTAGAACCCAACAGATGTTGGTATTCCATCACGTCGATTTTTACACCGCCATATTCTGCGGAGTCGATAATTTTTATGTTTTCTCGGGTTCCTATTGCACTATACATGTCAGAAATCCGCCTTTCCTGTTCGATCGGATTCCCTTTGCCTCTTCCTGTGAACAATCCTTCCCCAGATGGTATCCCTTTGAAAGGGGTTCCAGTTTTTTTCTGCTAGCCGTTGGCAATGTACAAGGAAATCCTCTGCAAAAATTTAACAATTTAAACAAGGAATACGCTAAAAATATACAGATTCTATTATACTATGTCGAAGATCGGAATTCAATAAATTCGTTGTTAATTTTCATATTTAAGAAATTTGTAAAATATTGGAAACGGTTTGACCGAGTTCGACATAGAATATTTTATAAAAAAGTCCCCGTCCATTGTAAGGACGGGGAAACGGAGAAAGCGACCGGTTTTCTTTTTTATCGCTTGGGTTTGTCAAACTGCCTTTTCAATAGCTGTAAGGCCTTTTTCTCGATGCGGGATACATAAGAGCGTGAAATTTTTAAGCGCGCAGCGACCTCTCGCTGCGTGAGCGGATGGTCATTGTTCAGCCCATAACGCAGTTCAATGATGAGGCGTTCCCGTGGAGTAAGCACTTGTGCGATATAACGTTTGAGTTGTTCCGATTTAACTTTACAATCGAGATTATCGACAATGTTATCTTCTGTGGACATTACATCCATCAGGGTCAGGGCGTTTCCATCTTTATCCGTGTCGATCGGCTCATTCATGGAAATGTCCTGCGCGCTCTTTTTTGCGGCGCGAAAATACATCAGGACCTCATTTGCTATCCTCTCCTGACGGCTCCGCAAGCCCTCCTTCCGCCGCTCCTTCAAGATTTTCCTCTGTTTTACTGCCTGCGACTTGTTTCCCTATGCCCGCCGGCGTCTTGGGAAACTCATATTCATACTCCGAGCCAAACAGCACCACATGGGCGTCCCTCCCATCCCAAATGATCTCCTTGACAAAGGTACGGATGGCTGCCCGTTTCTGCTCCACCGTCATTTTGTCCACGGTGTCCTTGAACGTGGACAGCATCTGCGCCAACAGATCAAACTCAATGTCCGCAAGGGCATGGCTGGAGGTCAGCTCTTTTAGTTCTGCCAAATGCCGCTTCAAGCCCTCCCCTTTCTCGTGCAACTCATCGATCTGCTGCATGATGTAGCTTTCAGCGGAAGTGCCAGAGGACTTTCCCAGAGCGGATACAAGGCCCTTGATCTCCTCCTCATTTGCGGCGATCTCGGATTCCAAGTTGGAGATCTCCGCGTCATAACTTTGCCGGTTGCCCAGCAGTGCCCGCTTGCTCTGCTCCAGTTGACGGATAAAATCGGAGCCGTCTTCACTCAAATGCTTCAACTGCTCTATAATATCGGCGTCCAACATGTTGCCGTTACAGTTTTTCATATTGCAGACATGACCCCGGCTGCGCTCCTTCATAGAGCAGAGGTAGGTATAGATCGTCTCCCCTTTTATGTTCCGCCGCTGGGACATTTTGGGGCGCATGTACTCGCCGCAGTTGCCGCAGACAAGCAGGCCGGAGAGCAAGGCCACATTGCTGCGGGGCTTGCGGTAGCTTTTGGATTTGTTCCGCTCCAAAATCGTCTGTACCTTGACCCATGCCTTCCCCTCGATGACGCCCTGGTGCTTGCCCACCGACACGATCCACTCCTCCATTGGCTTGATCTGGTGGGCTCTACCCGGCTGCTGTAAGGTGCGGTTATAGGCCATGATGCCGTGGACACCATCAAAGTCGCTTTGCTCAGCAAAGAGGTCGACATGACTTTTCGTCAGGTAGTCATAAGCAAATTCATCGGCAATCAGATAAACCGGATTGGACAAAATCCCCTTGACGGCAAAGCGGGTAAACTGTTTGCCGTTTTTTGTTGTATAGCCATTCTGAAGCAGATATGTCTCCGTCTTTGTCAGCGAGCCGGTTTCCAGAAACTTGTCGTAGATCAACTTGACGATGCCGATCTCCTCCGGGAGAATCTTCAGCTTGCAGGCCCTCTTGGTCTTGCCGTCGATGGTCACATGGGAGACACTCTCCGACTCATAGCCGGTGGGGGTGTTACCGCCCAGCCAGCGCCCTGTTTTGGACAGCTCATGCATATTGTCGCGGATGCGCTCGGCAATGGTTTCCCGTTCCAGCTGGGAAAAAACCGAGGAAATATACATCATGGCCCGCCCCATAGGGGAGGAAGTGTCAAACTGCTCCTTGATGGAGATGAAGTCGATCTTCATCTTGTTCAACTGCTCGATCAGTTTGGCAAAATCGCCGATGTTGCGGCTGATTCGGTCCAGGCGGTAGACAACGATGGCACGGAAACTTTTTTCTTTTGCATCGGCCATCATTTTTTTGAATTGGGGACGCTCCAGCGTGCCACCAGAGAAGCCCTCATCCTCATATACCAGGGCCTGCTCTGCGGCATCGTCTCCGAACTGCAGCCGGATATATTGCCTGCACATTTCAATCTGGTTTTCGATGCTCTCCCCTTTACCGGTGAATTTAGATTTTCGGGAGTAGATTACGATTGGACGCACAGCGGCCATAAAATCACCGTCCTGTCATACGATATGTGTATGTAGTTAATATATCATATCGTCCTCTTTTGGTAAATACGAGAGCAAAGTTTTCGGCGGTTTATCTGTGCAGGCATTAGCAAAGATTACTCTGACATCTCAAACGCATCCTACTATGCCCCCGGTGTGTTGCACCGGGGGACTTATTTTTGTGAACAGTCTTGCATTTCATTTAAGTTTCGCTATAATACAAATAAAGACCATTTTTTGATTTTATATTTTATACAGGGTGGTGACGGCTTGTGGCAAGAAAGGCGTATTCCGATGAGGAGAGGGCGCAGGTAAAGGAAGCCCTGATGGTCACCATGATCCGGTGTATCGCGGATCGGGGATTGATTCACAGCAGCATTGATGTTCTGTGCGGAAAAGTGGGAATCTCCAAGACTTTCTTCTACAGTTTCTTCTCATCCAAGGAGGAACTGGTGCTCCACGCCCTGCGATATCAGCAGCCCAGGCTGCTGGATTATGCCCGGCAGCTGATGGAGGACCCGGCGCTCAGTTGGCGGGCGGGCGTGGAAACCTTCCTGAAAAACTGCTGCTACGGGTCCGAAAGCGGAGTTGCTGTTTTGTCCATTGAGGAGGAGCAGCAGGCGCGCCGCTGCCTTTCCGAGGAGAATTTTCAGGCCTTTCGACAGGACCAGGTCAGTTTTTATGGGAAACTGCTCTCCATCTTTGGCCTCCCTGTGGACAGTATTGATCCCCGGCTGTTTGGCAATCTGGCCCTCAGCAT
>OLSM01001354.1_pt1 | contig 18522 bp, 16 predicted proteins | sample 1672721 | NCBI WGS metagenome assembly OLSM01 (sample SAMEA3136717, study PRJEB25190) | human gut metagenome | reverse complement strand
CGTGCGAAATTTACCGCAGCGTCGATCTTCCGCAGCAAGTGTTCTCTGGGTACCAGCATATCTGTGCACAACATTTCTACCGCTTGTCGCTGCTCCGCTTCTTTCTTTAGCATCTTCATCACCTGTCCTTAGTATATCAGAAAAGGCCGCATGATGCGACCTTTTTTGACAGCCAGAAACCAGTCATTTCTGACTGGTTTCTGGCATCGTACTCAAATTTTGATACAAAGTGCAAAAGTAAACGGCAACCGGGAAACTGGGTGCAAGTGGGTACATAATAAAACGGTAGCGACCTCTGCTGGGTACAAACGAGCATCCAGAACAGAGGCCGCGTTTTATTTTGCACCCAAGGATGCACCCAGACGCAAACATCGTAATTACTGCACCTTTCAACTTTTGCAGTGGTGCTTACCGGGTATCCCCTGTAGAATGGATGTGAGCCGGGGCAAAAGAAAAATCGCTACCGGGTGCGATTCGGTAGCGGCTTGACAGCAGATTACTTGCCATTCAGTCTGATACCATTTTAATTTGTTACTGTCAACACATCAAATGATATCGAAGAGCATGATTCGAAAAGAAGTTTACTTAACCAGTCCGCTTTCCTTCAACAGCACTTCCAGGTCCGTTCCCTTGAGGTGCTTGAGCAGCACCTTCAGCAGGATCTCTTCCTTAAAGGAGGTGGGCAGATCATCCACGGACTTCTTGTCCACCGCATAATAGCACGCACGGAGGAGTTCACGCACATCATACTTGGAGCCCCAAACCTCAGGTACGCCGCGATCCACATTCATCAGCGTATATACAGCTTCCATACCGGTGCGGATCGAGTATTCGGTGGTGAAGATGGTATCGCGGGGCGTCTCGGCGAACTGGCCGATGAAGGCGAAGTTCACGGCGTTATTCGGTACGACCAGCGGGCGGTCAGATTCCTTGCGGGGCTGGAAGAAAGCATTGATATAGGGCATATAGCAGGTGGTGGTGTTGCAGCGTTTGGCAGCCCAATCCTGGATCTTGTCTGTGGGCACACCGATATGATACAGCCACTCCTGGCACACTTCCTCGCCGGTGCAGGCCCGCATGGGCTTGTTCACGAAATTACCGGGCTTGTTGGTATTCAGAGAATACAGCCACACCAGAACCATGTTCTTATCCTGGGAGCGGAACTGGGGCTGACGATTGATCGTCCAAGAGAGATACCAGTTCTCTGTGCTGTCCTTTACCGTCACGATGCCGCCGGTCGTAACCTTACCTGCGCGAGGATCACGCTTGCAGATGGCCATGATCTTCTTGATGATCTCTTCGTCAGAGGTGGCAACGGTAGCACTCATCCAGTTGGTGGCTTCGGGATCAGAGCAGAAGGCGTCAGGGTTGCCATACTCGCCATGCTTGGCCTGGGCAGCAATGTTCTTCCACAGATCCCAGGACTCACCGCCGCCCACACGGATGCCGGACAGATCCGGAGCAGTGTGCTGATCACCGTAGCAGGAGGTATCAGTGCAGCAGCCGTTGGTGATGAAGACCAGATCGTCCTCCATCAGGTCAATGTGCTGTGCTTCGCCATTACGGACAAAATCCAAACGGCGGGCGATCTTCTTGCCGTTTTCCTCCTCGATCACGACGTTCTTCACATCCATGCCGTATTCAATCTTCACGCCATGGCTTTCCAGGTACTTGACCAGAGGCAGGATCATACTCTCATACTGGTTATACTTGGTGAAGCGCAGTGCGGTGAAATCCGGCAGACCGTCGATGTGATGGCAATAGCGGCAAAGGTAGCGCTTCATCTCCAATGCAGAGGACCAGCGTTGGAAGGCGAACATGGTCTGCCAGTACAGCCAGAAATTAGTCTTCCAGAAGGAGGCAGGCAGCACCTCAGAGATTTTCTTATCCTCAAGATCCTTTTCAGGCGTGATGAAGAGCTTGGACAGCGCCAAAGCGGATTCCTTGTCCAGTGCGAACAGCTTGTCCGTATGAGCATCCTGTCCGCACTTCTCGGTTGCACGGCACAGAGAGTAGTTGGGATCATGCTTGTTCAGCCAATAGTACTCATCCAGCACCGAGACACCGGGCGTTTCGATGGAGGGCACATCACGGAATAAATCCCACATGCACTCAAAATGGTTGTCCATCTCGCGGCCGCCGCGCATATAGAAACCCTTGGTGACATCCTTGCGGCCATCGCAGCTGCCGCCAGCCAGATCCAGCTTCTCCAGCACATGGATGCGGTCACCCTTCAGCTGACCGTCGCGGACCAGATAGAACGCAGCGGACAGACCGGCCAGACCAGTGCCGATGATATAGGCAGACTTACGGTCAGCACCTTCGGGCTTTTCGGGACGGGCATAGGCTTCGTAGTTACCAGCAGAATAATACATATTTCATAACCTCCTCAAAGTGTTGTGGTTCAAGTGACGATGCGAGTATACGATACTTTTCAGAAGCTTGAAATATGGAAAACAGCTCATTTGTCGTAAGATACGACATGCTCAATAAACTGTAGTAGGATACGACAAATCAACCGATTTGTATAAATACCAGTAGGATTTCGACCCGTCAATCAAGAATCTATATCGTGTTCATACAACACGACCTATGGAGGAAGTACGAACAATGAGTAAGTCCACAACCAAGAAAGCCATTGCATTTGCCTTGAAGGATTTGCTGTCCGAAAAGCCGCTGGACAAGATCACCATCAACGACATAGCCGAGAAAGCTGAGATCAACCGGCAGACCTTCTATTATCATTTTCAGGATATCGTTGATCTGGTAGAATGGATCTGCATAACGGATGGTGATGCGGTGCTGAAGGATAACCGTACCTACGAAACCTGGCAAAAGGGATACCTGTCCATCTTCCGGGCGATGCAGCAGGATAAGGCGTTCATCATGAATATCTATCGCCATGCACCGCGCGAAAGCCTGTACAATTATCTTTACCGCCTGACATATAAGCTGATGCTGGATGTCGCAAACGAGCTTTGTGAGACAGAAAGCCTGAACGTTCGAGAGGAAGATCGCTCTTTCGTGGCAAACTTTTTCAAATTCGGGTTTGTTGGTCTTGTTCTGGAATGGATTGAACACGGAATGCAGGAAGAACCGGAGCAGATCGTCAGCCATGTAGAAAATCTGATTCGAGGCACAATGGAGCTTGCATTGAAGAATGCTGCCTGGAAATAACCAAAGCGCATCCCGGATTCGTCAATTGCAGTTTATTACTTTTACCGTGCGCTTGATTCTGGAAATTTATCGAAGAAACGATAGTAAGATTAGCAATAAAACGGAAACAGGTCTGCCGTTTTATCTTGCACCCAGCCAACAGTCGAAGAACCCAGGAAAACTGAAAAACGCAAAGAAAAACGCCCCTTGCACCCACTCGTGAGAGCAGGGCAAGGGGCGTTTGCACCCAGCAGAGCGCGAAAAGCCATATGGGACAAGGTTTTTCTGGATAAGAAAAACGCTAACCTTTGTATCAAGATTAGCGTCCTTTGGTGGTCAGACCGTCCGAAAAGAAGTGAAATCCCGTAGGCTCCAGTCAGACCGTCCGAAAAGAAGTGAAATCCCGCAGGCTCCAGTAGAGACATGGGGATTTGAATATCCCCATTTAGTGCGGTATACAATGGAAAGAGGATATAGTATAATAAAGAAAAAGCGGTGAGCGCATGAGCTATATCCAAAGCATTGCATCGGAGCAGACGTGGCTTCTGCCCTACAGCATCGACGAGCTGGTGGAAGAAAACAACCCCGTGCGGGTGATCCGTGCGTATGTAGACAGTCTGCTCATGGAAGATCTGGGCTTTGTGCGCGCCGTGCCCGCGGGAACGGGCCGTCCCGGCTATGACCCGCGCGATATGCTGAAGCTCTACATCTACGGCTATCTGAACCGTGTCCGCTCCTCCAGGCGGCTCATGGCGGAATGCCGGAGAAATGTGGAGCTGTTTTATCTGCTGAATATGCTGCGGCCCGATTTCAGGACGATAGCGGATTTCCGCAAGGACAACCGCCAGGCGATCAAGGCGGTCTTCAAGGATTTTGTGAAGGCGTGCGCGGAGTTGAATCTGCTGGGCAAGAAGACATTTGCTGTGGACGGCACGAAGATTCGTGCCAGCAACGGCAAGAAGAAATCCTTTACGCCGCAGATTCTGGAGAAGAAGCTCGACTATCTGCGGGAGCAGGAGAGCAGGATCGAGGAATATCTTCAAAAGATGGATCAGACGGACGAGGAAGAACAGCGGCATGTGCGAATCCTGGAGCTGGATATCCGCAAAAAGGACATGCCGGACAAGCTCAGGCAGATCAGGGAGCGGATCGGGAAATACGAGGGTTACCAAAGGCGTATGGAGGAAAACGGAGAGGACCAGATTCTTGAGACTGATCCGGAGTGCCGGACGCTTCGCACCAAGGAGGGACTGCTGCCCGCCTACAACATCCAGACGGTGGTGGACGAGAAAAATCACATCATTGCCTCTTTTGAGACGACGGTAGCCAACACGGATCAGGGGCAGCTTGACCGGATGGCGGAGCAGACCAAAGAGGAACTTGAAATCGGGACGGCGAAATTCATTGCGGACAAGGGGTATGAAAGCCGGGAAGACATAGAGAAGTGCCTGATGCACGGCACAATTCCCAATGTTGGCTTTAAGTACGACAAGGATGAGCGGATCCACGATCTGGAATACATTCCCGCGGAAATCGACGACGCAACCCGGCAATCCACGAAAGCGGAGGATATTCAAAAGTGCCTGCACGCGGGGGTGCTCCCGGCCTGCTATGAAGGAACAACGATATCGGTACAGCTTCAAAAGCGCAGCGTGCTGAGCTGCTTCATCCGGCACGAAGACGGCAGGGTGACCTGCCCAATGGGCAGGGAGCTGTTCAAGCACCGGGTACGGGAGCACGGGACGATCTACGGAAGCCGGGAAGCCTGCCGAACCTGTCCGAACCGGTGCACGGATTCCAAGAACACGAAGACGGTCAGTATCGGACATAACACCAATATCGTTGCCGTCCGGATGTACGGGAGTCCAGACCATCCACTCCAAAAGCTGCCGCCCGGCTTTCAGCCGCATAACAGCCTGGGGAGACCGCAAAAGCCCGCGCGTGTGCGGGTGATCCTCCGGCGCAACCCGGAGGACATGCAGCGGAGAAAGGAGCTTGCCGAGCATCCCTTCGGGACGGTGAAGTGGTATGACGGCGCTCATTTCTTCCTGTGCCGGGGAGAGGAGAAAGTGAGCGCCGAAATCGCCCTTAGCTTCCTCGCCTACAATCTACGCCGCGCCATCAACCTGTTGGGCGCAGGCGCTCTTGTTGCGCACTTTAACGCAAGAAATCGGAAAAACAGGGGGTGAAAGGCCCCTGTTTTTTGCCTTTTTAGACGGTTTCATGTCAGAAATGAACAATAAAAAAGTCTGAAAACAGTGGTTTTCAGACAAATTGTGGTGGAGCATAGGGGATTCGAACCCCTGGCCTCGACAATGCGAATGTCGCGCGCTAACAAAGCATCACTTACGCACCCCCAAGGCCCCTTGAGGTGACTTGTTTCCTGTCCGCAATTTTTCGAGATTTTTTAGATGGCCTGCATGGTCACACAACGTTCTGCTTCTGTGATGTGAACCTGCGGCTCCATTTGACTGACCTGCTGACGGAACGCTTCGGCAGTCACAAAGAATGTGATGTTCAGCCGATAGTCCCTGTCAACGGTGATTTTCTCAATGATCCGCGCCAGAATCATTTTCCGGGTGTCATTATTAGCTGCGTCGAACTCCGATGCCCAGTCAGAAATTTGACGGTACTGCGTCGCCAGCATTTCCACTTTGGCAGCTTCGTTGTCCCGGTCTGCTTCGCAGGCTTCTACCTCCTGCGCCGCAGCATCAAGCGCCGCTTTATTCTCATCCAGCATTTGCTTGAGCAGCGCGGTATCAAAGACGCTTTCTCCGGTCAGAGATTTCAAAACTTCCTGATGCAGTTGCATTTGCTGGCTTTCCAGCTTGGCATAATTCGCCTGAGCAGCTTTCAGCCGTGCGCCCTGCTTGCTGCGCAGTTGCAGCCGCGCCTGTTCCTTCCATACGCTGTCCACCGTCTGAGAAATTGTCTGGAAATATTGATGCACAACTTCCAGCACTGCTTTCTCAATACGTACTGCGGAGTAGACCGTCTGACCATCACATTCCTTGGCTTTAACCGAACCGTTATAGCAGCGATAAATCGGGCGGCGATAGGTATGGTTGGCGCGCTGCTTTGTACAGTAGCCGCCGATCAGCCGATGTCCGCAATGAGCGCAGTACAGCAACCCGGAAAGCAGCGTTGCGCCGTACATGCTGGCTTTGGTGGGTGTATTCTCAGCCGGAGCATCTTCTTCCTGCTGTGCAGGCTGAAGGCTCTTGCGCGTCATGCGCCGGGACTGCGCGTACTGGGCGAACTGCATTTCTTCATCTGATATAATTCGCAGCGATTCAATGGGAGCTGACTGCGTATCATTCATGTGCATCCGTCCGGTGTACAGAACGTTCTTCAGCATACTGCGGATCGTCTGCGCCGTCCAGACCTTACCAAGGTGGGGATACTTTGCGTTCAGGTAATTTGCAGCACGCAGATGACCATAGCCCTCATATATGACCAGATGGAAAAGCTCTTTGACAATCGGACCTTCCACTTCATCAATGGAAAGGTCATACAACGGGCGATTCTTTTTTCCGACACGGCCATTGTGTGTCAGCTTGTAGCCGAAAGGCCGTGCGCCGCCGCGCCAGACTCCGTCTGCGGTCATTTGCGTGTGCGCTGCTTTTACACGCATGGAGGTCTTTTCGCTTTCTCCGCCTGCTTGCCAATAGCGCATGAAGTTCAAGAGCTTGTCCACGCGACTGTCCAGACGCTGCTGTCCTTCGCGGGTACTCCAGACCTCAATGCCATGTTCGATAAACCACTGCACAAGGAAAGGCGTTTCATCCTCTCTGCGGCCTAGACGGTCAAACATGAACACCAGCAGCACGTCAAACTTCTTCTTTTCGGCTAATGCGCGAATCTCCAGAATCGCGTCCCGCTTGCTGGCAGATACCTTGTAGCCGGAAACACCCTTTTCCATGAGCTCATCATAGAAGCACCAGTTTTCCATGCGCTCAATGAAGGCCATGCACTCCCGGCGCTGCATGGGTATATCATCCTTCTTGTCCACCTGTCCTTTGGTGGACACTCTGTACAGGCAAAGCACTCGCTTCATACAACATACTCCTTCGCTTCATGAAGGCCGCAAGCAGCATCTCCGCCACGTCGTGCTGTAGATTAGGATCTTCCTTTTCAGCAAACGTGAGCGTGACCTTGCAGCCGTTCGTTGTTGTAATTTCGCGGGACACCTGCACAGTTGGTTGCGCTTCTTTTCGATTATCAAGGTTCATAGGGGATACCTCCATCAGTATAGCAGGCGTGCGCCTGCGGTGCAAGCATGGCCTGCGAATGTTTTCACAGGTATGAAAAAACGCCCTTCGATGTGAAGGACGTTTGGGAAAATACTCCAGCATTAATTTCCAGTATTTTGAAGTTTTTGTAGCTCGCTCATAGAAAGAGCAGTCATCTCGGAGATTTGCTGTAACGGCAACTTTGCAGCAAGCATCTGACGCGCAATTCGCAGTTGCATACTATGCTCACCTTGCTGAAATCCCTGTTGAATGCCCTGCTGAATGCCCTGCTGAATGCCCTGCTGAATGCCTTGCTTCTTTCCAAGTTGGACACCCTGCTGCATACTATTATTCATCATTTGCTGAATAGCTTCGCACATATCTACCACCTCCGCATTGGGCTTGATGTTTAATTCCGTCTTGGTCGTTGCTTGAATGACCAACGCAGCGTTCCGTTCCAGTTCCGAAAAACGATTATCTTCTTGCAGCAGCCGCTGCATCTGCTCCTGATTGTGCTGATACTTAATATAGGAAAGAACTTCGCGTAAGCTGCTGTTCAGATGTTCCAAATCAGTGTCAGTCATTGCCATTGGATCGATTAGGAACACCTTGTAGTCTTGCACAAAAGCTCGCACTTCCGGAGGATGCTCGTTCATCATCTCATGCAGACTAAGTGGGCCATCCCATCTTTTGCTGCCAAAATTGATGACCAGCGTAATCACTGGTGCAATCTTATCCTCCCGACTCATGCCTGAAAGATACTCGTCGGATGTTGCGGCATCGTGCTTCTTGCGGTGCGCTGCCGCCAGTTGGCGCACTTGCTTTTCACACTGCATAGCATCATACAGCATGTTGCGTACAGGCATCGCGTAATGCACGTTGGACTGGTTTTCAATGCCAAGCACCAGATAAGTGCAATACTCATCTGTCTTGACTGCCAGCGTTTTCAGTACATCACGGTATTTTTGCGTTGCTTCCGGCTTGCCTTCTTCCTCTTCACGATACGGAATTGCAAACTGCGTTGCATCCAGATCAGTCAGCTGTTCAGGCCGAATCACCTGTCTACCGCTGTAAATCAGGTAATTAAACGCATCCGCAAAGACCTTCGGGTCGGATACATACTGCTTGGTTACGGTGTCCTGCAAGGACATGGGCACCCGCCTCCTTTGTAGAATACGCAGCATGGGGATGCTGTGATTCCCGCTTTATTTTACCACAGCGAACATATTTGCGCATGCACGTTCGAAGTGATGCGCAAACGGCACTGAAAATGCGTTCACAGGCAGCGGCTGGCATAGCCGCTCCATAGCCCTGCCTGCACCGCCGCTTTCGCTTGCGTATGCCGCAGAGTCTCCTCCGCCAGTCAGTGGGAGGCCGTAGTGGAAGTATCATGATGTACGCATGGAATCGTCGCGCCCTGCCAGCCGTGGCAAGGTTTGCAGGATGCGGTGGTCGCTCGGAAAGAATCGTCATCGCGTCGCCCTGCTTGTCGCTCCGCCATGCGGGAACGTACCTGTGAAAACGCTATGAAGTTGTCAAAGTACAATTGTAGATCAGAATAAAAAGTAGTGAATGACTTCCATAAGGTACGGTCGATCTTCTGGAACTGCCAGCGGAACTGCGCGTCCTAGTGCATCTATGTGGCGCTGGCTGATTGCTGTACTCTTCTCTTGAACCCAAGGCATTACACGATAGCCGCCGCCGTAGCGCCCCCGGATAGCATCCACAGGATGTTCGAGCATGATTTCCTTCATATCATTATGAATGGTGCGTATGCTCACATGAAATTCATCGGCCAAGTGCGTTGCTGTATCATATCGCCGTGCTTTGAGTAGTTGCCAGATCAGTTCTTGCCGTTTACTGGCTTTCATGCTGATGCCCGCACCCAATCACGCTCACCTCCCTTCTGCTCTACGACTAAAAGTATAAAGGTTAAATATGCAGCGTTAGTTCAAGTTTAAAAAATTTTCAAACCTTTTTCGTAACGTAAGCATAGATTGAAGCGAGGCACAGGCGCTGCCTCAAAATGCCTGATTCAAGCCATAAGAGGAAGCGTTTTTTTTTTCAACATTTTAGGACAAACAAAAAATGGTGCAGGAGGAAATGGCGCTCAAGGTAGCAGTTCAATAATTCCCTGGGACAGAAAAGTCGTGGTTCTCGACGGTGTGAATGCCGAGAACCACGACTTCATTTCTGCTGAGCAGGAGAGCAAATATCAATCTCAAAGTTCTTGCTCTGCGCAGCCTTATAAGCTCTTGCGTCAATACCTTCAGGCATCACATCCAGACTGCACCTAGCAGACTGCATGCTCTACGTTCTGAACTTGGTTGTAATAGAAAAAGTGATAGCCGCGGCTGAGGATCATCTGCAGATTTAGCGCATGGAGCAGCCGAATGCTGTCAAGAATGACTTTATAACGATACTTCAGCGAAAAACCTCATTCTTCCTTCTCTGCATTGTATCGGCGGAGCAGTTGCTGATAGGTACCGTATGCAATAATTAAATCTTGAGTTGCGCAGAAGCCTGCACTATTGGGAAAGCCTAATTCGTCACAAAACGTCAGAGAAACAGCAGCGTAGCCTATTGTGATTAAGATCGATATACATATCTTTTGATTCGGATTGCTGCAAATCCATTGTATTCTCTGCAAAATGCATGAAATGGTAATATTTATGAATGAAATGCACAGCTTTTATGAAAATGGTCTAAAAAATATACACTTTAAGGTTCAGGACATTATTCTTCTCTTATCTTATCATAATATCCGGGGGTGAAACCGTGGAAGAGGAACGCATGTTTGGTTTTCGGCTGTGCCAATTGCGTAAAAAGAACGGTATTACGCAGAAAGACCTCGCGCAAAAGCTCGGAGTACATATTACCACAATCAAAAACTGGGAGGGTGGGAATTGCTATCCAGACGCGAAGAATATTTGTGCGCTGGCTGATCTGCTCCATGTTTCAGCCGATAGCCTCCTTGGAAGGGAAGAAGGTGCTACCGTTTCATTGGCTGAGGCGCCACCTGCATTACGCAAAATTATACGACAAGTTATACAGGTAATGATTGACGGTTATTACTCAATAGAAAACAAATAGTATTGGTATTGTGCTGGCCACAAAGAAACAGATGAGCGGTGAATGTGCTCATCTGTTTCTTTTTACTGTTCATCCTTACAGCTAGTACGGTTCTGCTCTGCCAATACCTGCGCCTTCAGAGCTTCGGGTACGGTTGGTTCATAGCACCCGCGAAGGCTAGGAATCCGTGCGCCTTCTTCACCATACTTAATAAACAGTTTTTGTAGTATAGTCATTTTACCCATACTTTTCACCTCCGGCTACATCATATCATAAAAAGTGGAAAGCAAACGGGATAAAGCACGAAATATGAGATTTTATGCGTAGAAAGCCATAAAAACGATCATCTTGAAGAATAATATAGCTATTAGAATAGTATATTTGTGTATTTCCCCTGCCGCGTAATGGACAACTCGAAAAAAATGTGCTACATTTTTTTAAACGCTACATGAAGGAGGACGATCAATTTGAATCTGATCTTGTGTGACGATGAACAGATTTTTCTGGATTCGCTTCATCAAAAAATCATGAACTGGGCAAAACGCTCTAGGCATATCAGCGGAATCATACTTCACTGCTTTACTTCCAGCGAGGATTTACTGGATGCTTGGCAGCGTGGAATGACGATAGATGCAATGTTTCTTGACATCCAAATTCCCGGCGAGATGAGCGGGCTGGCTGTTGCAAAAGAAATTCACAATGATAATGAGTATTTACCTATTGTTTTTATTACCAGCTTTGGAGAATATGCCGAAGAAGGATACAAAGTTAATGCGCTGCGTTATCTACATAAGCCAGTATCTGAGCAAGCTGTTTCAGAATGCATGGACATTTTATGGCATCGTTGGTCACTTAGGAGTAAGGATTGCCTTACTCTTGACTTGCCAACACAAATTCTGCGATTGCCTTTTGAAAACATCTTATATATTGAAGCATCCGGTCATTACTGTATCCTCTATACAATAGACGACCATCAGGAATATCGAATAAAGCAGTCATTAGATTCTCTTCGGAAAAAGCTCCCGCTGCATTTGTTTGCACAATGCCATCGGAGTTTTATTGTTAATCTTATTTATATACGTAATATAGCAAACGGTGATATTACGATGTCAAATGGAAGCGTCGTTCAACTAAGCAAGAACTACCAGTCGCAACTCATAAAGCAATTTCGGCAGTACTATTTAGGAGGAACGTCAAAATGCTGATAATCGTTCTTGATTTATTTGCCACCATATATCAAGGTATATTGTTCGTGTATACCGTCAAGCGTCAATTCGAATGCTCGCATTGTCCCTTCTTTTATGATGTTGCTTTTGTTGTAGCATATGTTTCTTTTTTCGCGATCATTCAGTATTTAAATATACATATTCCGGAATCATGCATTATGCTTATTCTGTTCATTTATATAAAGCTTGCAAGCCATGAGCGAAGTGCCGTTTGTGCACTCTGGGCAATTTTGGATGTTTTCTTGTCGCTGGGAACGCTCACTTTGGTAAGCGGTTTGTTTGATTTACAAATTACACTAAATGGGAATGTTCTGGAAGCTACTGAAGAAACACGTATCTTATATTTCTTTGTTGGTTTAGCCGCTTTAACAGTTGTTCTTAATATTGCAGCGAAGTTCAGTAAAGCTTCAAATACTATTTCAAGAATCGAAACAATTCTTTTCATTTTTACGCTGTTGCTGTGCTTTTTTATAAATGAATGCTTCTTTCTTGCAAGGCAGTCAGCTTATGCCAATACCTTTCTGATGATTGGCTCCGCCTGTTCTTTTGCAGTGATGATTCTGACCATGATTCTCTATGACCGTTTGACTGAAGCCACGCAACGAAAGCGCCAAATGGAGCTTGCGGCTCAGACGTCTCAGCTTGCGGCTGAACATCAGGAAGAATTGAAAAGCATCTATACCTATATGCTGGCAGAGCAGCATGATCTCCGCCACCGTGTTGCTGCTGCTGAAGAACTTCTATCCTCTGGTAATATTAGTCTAGAGCAGCGAACAGAGGCATTAACACTGCTCAAGACATCAGAACCGCCTCGTTTGTTTGTCACCGGTTGTATTGCTGTTGATGCGATTTTGAAGGCGAAGCAGACTATCATGGAAAATGCTGGAATCTCTTTTGAGCTGAGCGAATATCCACTGATGCCGCTTCCTATTTCTGAACAAAATTTTTGTATGCTTCTTGGCAACCTTTTGGACAATGCAATTGAAGGTGTAATGCGCCTTCCTGCCGCTTGCTCATCCAGAAATATTTACTTATCGTTTTCGAAGGTCTGGGATATGCTGTTTATCACTTGTGTCAATGATGCTAATCCAGCAAGTATCAAACGAAGTGGTAATGATTTTATCTCTAGCAAAGAGCAGCCTGAACGACATGGTTTCGGCTTGAAAAGTATAAAAAAAATTGTGGAAGATGCCGGTGGCAATATCGATATCGAAATCAAGCAAAATAAGTTTTCTGTTGAAATTATGCTAGGTGGTGCAAATTTATGCTGATGAAAGCTGCACAATGGCTGGTTGATTCTTGCTTCTCTGACTTTTCGAATGCGGATCAGAGGATTATATGCATCTATGGATGTGAGCTTTGGCTGTACACAATTCTCAGTACGCTTGGTTTGCTGCTACTTGGCGCTGCGCTTCAGTCGCTTGGGGAAACAGTTATTATAGTTTCTATTTTCTATATTTGCCAAAGTACCGGCGGAGGATTTCATGCTTCCTCTCATATGCGTTGCTTTTTAACGATGGCTGCTGGTCTTCTGGTAGGCTTACTTCTTATCAGAGTTCCAGATTTCCAACGTGCATTGCCATACATGTGTTTTCTTTCTACCATTGTTTTATTGCTATTTCCACTTCGCTTACATCCTCATAAAAAGTATCTAAAAAGTAACGAAAAAGTGCTATGCAAACGCTCTTATTTTGCTACTTTATGTATTGCTTTCTGTATTATTGGTCTGAACTTGATTGGAAATGAAACGTTTGTTTATGCTGGCTGCGTTGCAACCTGCCTTGCGGCTATATCAAGGCTTTCCATAAGAAATAGAACCTAATTTCTTTCATATTGCTGTGTACCATATAGACCAGCCAGTTATCAGAAATTTCTGATAATGCCAGCAAGCAATGCCTCTGGTTATCCACCAGAGGCGTTCTTGTTGTGGCTGCTGCCCCAAACCCTATATAAATCGTAGAATGCATTCTACGGCTACGCACCTAATGGCGCTGCTTTTGAAGCGATCTGATTTTGTTATTTTGTGTGTAATGCTGAGTCGGTCCCTGATCAGCAGACAAGAAAATAAGAGTCCGTCGCAGAATATGGTGGAATTACACGGCTTTGCTCCTGATTTCATAGGGAGTAATTGTAGAAGTGAATATACTGAGCAATCAGTTCCTCGACCTCAGAGCGAGTAGAATACCGAGTACGGTACAAGCATTCGGATTTGAGCGTACCAAAGAAGTTTTCCATGGCCGCGTTGTCGTCAGGGACTCCAGGACTAGACACGGACGGCCGAAAGAGGCATTCCTTGCTTAGGTTGAAGTATGCAGTGGAAGTGTATTGTGACCCCTGGTCATTGTGGAGTGCGAGTCCACCAGTAACCTTTTCTGCAATCAGAGCCCGGATCGTCTGTGTGATTATCGATGCCACCGTATTGATGCCAATGCGGTAGGCCAATACCATCCACCCACAAAGGTCCAGGACCGCACACAGGTACAGCATGCCTTGAGGCGCTTGAATTGTCAAGTCAAGTGCAACCACGCATTGAAGAAAACCTCAAAGAGAGACTTCCAGCCAAGGCATTTGCGAGGACGACGGTTGAGTTTGGCGACAAAGGATGTTATTCTGTCCCTCATCAGTAACCGCTGTTACTATATGAGTGCCCCGTGTTCGTGGCAGCCAGTCACAGGCGAGGGACATTCATATAGTAACAGCGGTTACGAAGTTTTGGATGTCATGTTCAAGGCGCTGAATTTCTTTGAACATTGCTTCTTTGAACAGATTATCAATTATGTCGTCGTCCATAGTGTCAACACTTTTTTGGCCGTAAATTCCACTTAAAATTTTGCGTTTTTCTTCGCAGGAGTATAAATCGGCATTAATTAAGTATGTTGAATGGCTTACGTTTTTTGTGATTTCATGTTACGTACGAACAAAACTTTTGATGCTGTCTGGTTGATCTATTTTAAAACGTTAAAAAAACGCTTTATCAACCAATCCAACTGAAATAGGATTTTAAGATCACTCATCTGAGAGTAATAAAATAACCACCCATATTTCTTGCTTTCAAGAATACAACCGGAGATTCTTAAGTTTAAGCGCCAAATAAATAGGGCTTGAACTACAACTTGGTTTTTTCGTTTTCTAAAAAGTTCCTCAAGAGAACTTTCATTTTTTGCTTTGCTGTAGGGCAAATGCTGATCTTGTTGTCATAGAACACATATCCTAAAAATGGGACACCCTCATTTAGCTTACCAGATACCGTTTTTTGCGGATTAGCTTGAAGGGCAAATTCCTGAGCAAAAATATTAACTGCATAGTCAACGCCATGGCAGATAAGAGGCACTCTTCTGTCACGGCTGGAATGCCCCTTTTTCTGATCTTAGAAAGACAATGTTCTCGTTTAAGTACAGAGAACGATCCTTCTGCCCATATTTTGCGCAGACGCATCATATACCAATAAGTGTCGCAGCCAATGCGTTGGTGGCCTCTATAAAAAGCAGGATAGCAACTGCTTCCAAGAATTCTGCGCCGAACACCTGTCTGCTTGAAACAAGTAGCGTTTTGCTTACAATGTCTGCAAGTATCGCCTTGCACCTGATAACACCGCAAGTATTTTCCGGTTGTTTGGCTGCGGTTCAACCGTTGGTAAATGAGTTTTGCGCCCTCTGGACAACAAAATGCACCTTCCTGGGGCAGGTAGTAAAAGCCGTACTTTTCAGGAGAGTTGGAAAACTGAATGGCAGGAATATATCCTGTAATACCCAGCAGTTCCAGGCTGCGATGAACGGCACCGGTAGTATGGTGCTACAAGATCGTAAATAAAGTCAAACGAAATCATCTGATTGATTTTTCGAAGCAGATGATTTTCTGGAATCAATTCTGATAAATCAAGAATGATCATACTCATTTGACCACTTTGCCGTCCCATCATACGTCACCCCTCCTTTGTCCACATTATACCATAGGAACCACGCCTCCGGAGATTTTGTCAACAGGTCCCAAGTCCTAATCCATCTCATACTTTTAGCCCACCCGTTCCAGGCGACCTCCCGTCATTTCATACACCACATCGCATGCCTGGGCAATGTCCGCCGCGCTATGGCTGGCCAAAATAATCGTTTTACCCTGGGCCTTTTGCTGCTGAAGCAGCCCGTGAATATCCCGTACACCGTCCTTGTCCAACCCGTTGAAGGGCTCGTCCAAGATCAACGTGGTGGGGTTTTCCATGATGGCCTGGGCGATGCCCAGCCGCTGCCGCATTCCCAGCGAATATTTGCTCACAGGCTTTTTGTCGTTGGGGTCAAGGCCTACCAAACGAATGACTTCATCAATGCGAGCCTTGTCCGCCTTGCCTGAAATACCGGCGAGGATCGCTAAGTTGCGCCATGCGCTGTTATGGGGCAAAAACCCCGGCGTTTCGATGATGATGCCTGTGGACGGCGCGAAATCGCAATCCTTGCCGATGACTTTGCCATCCACCGTAACTGTGCCGTCCGTGGGCTTCGTGAAACCGCAGATGCAGCGCATCAGCGTTGTTTTGCCGCAGCCATTGGGGCCGATAAGACCATAGATTGTATGATCCTCAAAGGTAATACTGACATCATGCAGAACAGTCTGCTTACCAAACTGCTTACTCAAATGGCTAATAGCAATCATTATGATTCCTCCAATTCCCTATTTCTGATCAAAGAAAGCAAAATCGGTATGCAGAGCAATTCGATAGAGAATGAAAATCAAGCCTATATCCACAGCAAGATAACCTATCAACACTGCCGCTAAATGGCTTAATTCTCCTTCAACACATTTTGCAACAATCGCACCCAACGAGCTAAAATCAGTTGGCAGCACTAGCCAGGAGGGAAGACATTCTGTTAATAGCGTTGTTGGAGCAAGCAGAATAAATCCGTATAGTGAAGGAGCAAGCATCGGATGTCCCATCATGCTGCAAAGGAGAATAACCAATACCATCGTGTACCAGAAAAAGAACATGGGTACTGCGGATATAAGACAAGCAGACCAGGGTGTAAACTGACTGCGAATATAGGCAGGAATGAAAGAGTCTTCTTGCTCGTAGTATCCTGCTGCGATGAACTCATTATCGGTGAATGTATTACCCAGCGGGCTATCAGGAAAAACGACCAGCATATAGGTCATGCAGAGCAGCAGAATTGTCAGCATGACCATGAGAGCACAATATAGACACTGCGAAGTGATCCATTTGCGCCGAGTAGACCGAATCAGCATCATATGCTGAAATGGAATCCTGCGGGGAATTTCACTAACCATGACCAAAAAGAGGAGACTTCCCATGTTGTAGAAGCTGTTGTAGAGCTTGACAAACAGTTTTTCAGGAAGTGTTAGCTGCAGCTCAATGCCTGCAACCCAAAAACCAGCTTGGTCAACCACGCCCTGCATGATGCAATATACCACCATACAAACGATCATGGACAGAACACGGGGCGAATTGACCCAAGCGTCAAGATTGGAAAGCGCCATTTGGGTAACGGCATGATCGTGTTTTATTTTAGCCATGAATAGCCCTCCATTTGACCCCAATCATGTAAATCAGAGTAAATACCAGTAACAGCAGCGCATCATAGGCCAATGATTGAATGACAATAGGAATTGTTAATGCGTCATTATACAGATCTGCCGCATAGGGAATACGGACGCCAGTCAAGAGGTACATCGTGCGCGAGTTGAGTACAAAGTACACGAAAGTCGGTAAAGAAACTGTCATCCATTTATCAGGAATCCATATAGAAACAGCCAAACCAAACGTACTCCATACGCCACCTGTGATCGCCATTGCAAAGCCCACCCATAAGATAATTGGTAAACCATGTAAGCAGCTAAGCCAGGAATAATAGATGCACTCTTCTGAAAAGGGGATTTCATGTGATCCGTAAATTTCCGGCATGGAGGGGAGGGCTATAAGATGGCATAATGCAGCATGCGCTAAAAAAGCGCTTCCAACACATAGACCACTAACTATGAAATTCATTGTGAGCTGCTGCATGGCATACCGCATTGTATTGGATCGAATAAGCCGCAGTTCCCAAAATCCTGAGCGTATTTCATCGACTTGCGTTGATGCAAAGGCCGTACATACGCAAAACGGAAATAGCAGCGATACGCCGCCGAAGAAAATCGGCATCAGCGATAGTTGTAGCGCGGACGGCTGGCCGATGACACCCCAATCTCTACTTGCAACCCATTCAGGCATGGAAAGTCCGAGAAGCGAAAGAAACATGATCCCAAAGGCAATCCAGAATTCACTCGATGTGAAGGCATGATAGAATCTTTTCATAGCTATAGCTCCTTGTTATCACCATGTGATCAAGTTCGGAGCGTCATAAGCACGATTCTTGTTTGACTTCCAGGGGTCAATGAGCTCGCCAGTCTGAGCATTGATATATACATTCGCGTATTCAGAGGGTGTGTCGGTTAGGATCGTCATGGCAGTACGGTAACCAGCCATTGCATTTGCAAAGAGCTCACCCTCAATTACCCATGTGGGCATCAGCTTATAGACATTCGTTTGGTCAAGCCAAACCACATAACCGAGCCGCAGAGAATCAACCGTTCGAAGCTGCCCTGCGTTGATGAGTTGTTCGGCAGTCTGAATCACAGCATCTAAACTACAGAAGGGCACATCCTCTGCTATTAAGTCCGTAACGGAAATTAGCTTGAGCTGCAGACTTCTGTATAGTTCTTCCCTGCCAATGTCACGCATACCTTGCGTAATGCAAATACCACCCAGCATTCCCTTGTTTTCATCCCTCATGCCAGCGCCTTTGTAGTCAGCAAATCCTTGATAGCCATAGCCCAAGACGGGTATGCCATCA
>OLSM01001352.1_pt1 | contig 18543 bp, 17 predicted proteins | sample 1672721 | NCBI WGS metagenome assembly OLSM01 (sample SAMEA3136717, study PRJEB25190) | human gut metagenome | reverse complement strand
GGAAACACAATAAAAATAAGTCCTTAAAGAGAATTCATAATTCTCTTACTTTTTTTCTTTTTTAACTACTTAAAATTAACAACTTCTTTTAAAAAGGAGTATGTTTTGATTTTTTAATATTTTTTTTGACATACGATTTTTTCGGTTTTAAAGGCAATAATATTAATTGTTTTAACAATAAGATTTTTTGGGTACATAGAGAGTCAAAATATTTCAAGCTTTTTGATTTTGTATTATATTTTTTTGAATTTCATAATCTGAAAATCCTTTCATCATTCCTTAAATTATATATTAAATAAAGGACATAATATATAACAATAAAATAAAAATTATTTTATTTATTTTTATAATCAATTATAAAAGGTGTTATTTTGAAAATTACAGCTATAGGTGCAGATATTTCTAGAAATGACGTGTCCTGTAGTAATACATTAGTAGAAAATATTGAATCTGACCTTTACAAACTTAAAGCTTTAGGTGCTAGAGATGCTGCCTTAACAAATGTAACTGGTGATGATGTAGTTATCAGTGCATTTGTAGAAGATGATTTACTTGAAAATGTTAATGAAGGTATTGTAAATATATTAAAGGACAATGCTGAAAATTTAGGTGACCTTTCAGGAATATCTCAAAGTCCGGATACTGCCGGTGAAGGCATATCTTATGCTGAAGCTAGTATTCGTCAAGACAGATATCCTGATGCTATCGTTTTAGGTTTTGATACCTATGGTGGAGAGTCATTTGTAGGAGATGCTGCCAATTCAGCTATTGAAGCAGCTAAAGGAATGAAAAATATGACTGATGTTTCTGATTTAATAGAACCTAAATCCAAAAAAATTCCAGGTGTAGGTTATGTTTCACCGGAAACTGATGATCCTGTAATAGTAGCTACTGTTGAAAATATAGAATCAGTTGGTGTAATAGCAGGTGCAATGATTGGAGCAGCACTTGGAAATAAAAATGTATATCTGGTTAAAAGAGGCACTAACTGTAATGTATTGCCTGGAAGTGTCATATTTTCTGCTACGGCTTTTATGAATGGAAATGTAATTGATTTAGCAGTTCCATTTGAAAACAAAACAAGAATTTTACGTTAAATAGGTGGTTGTTTTATGATTTTATTAGATAATGATACAAAATGTTTGGTTCAGGGGATTACTGGAAAACAGGGATCTTTTCACACTGAACAAATGTTGGAATATAATACAAATATTTTAGCAGGTGTAACTCCTGGAAAAGGCGGTCAGGACTTTTTAGGTGTTCCTGTTTTCAATTCAATTGAAGAAGCAAAAGAGGAAACTGGTGTTAACTCTTCAATTATTTTTGTACCTGCAAAATTTGCAAAAGATGCGGCATTTGAATCTATAAGACATTTGGATTTGGTTGTTATTATTTCAGAACATATTCCTGTTCATGACAGTTTAAAAATAATGAATTATGCTCGTGAAATGGGTACTACAGTTATAGGTCCAAACACTCCGGGAATCATAACTCCAGGTGTTGGTAAACTGGGAATTATGCCGACTCATATTTTTAAAGAAGGTAATGTTGGAGTAATTTCAAGAAGCGGAACTTTAACTTATGAAGTAGCCAGCCAGCTTACCCGTGGGGGAATTGGTCAAAGTACCTGTGTTGGTATAGGTGGAGACCCTGTAATCGGTACAAATTATATTGATATTCTTAAAAAATTTGAAGCAGATGATGACACTGAAGCTATTGTTTTAATTGGTGAAATCGGAGGTAATGCTGAAGAAAATGCAGCAGAATTTATTAAAGACAATATCTCCAAACCGGTAGTTTCATATATTGCAGGTAGAACTGCACCACCAGGTAAAAGAATGGGGCATGCAGGAGCTATTATTCATGGAAGTTCAGGTACTGCAGAAAGTAAAATTAATGCATTAACTGATGCCGGTGTAAGTGTAGCTAAAATGCCATCAGAAATTGTAGATTTAGTAAGGAAGTCAATTTAAATGAATTCTAAAGAAATTATTGATAAACTGTTAAATGGTGAAATGAAATTATACCAGGTAGACAAATATGTTTCACCAAAGGAAGCCACAGATATTAGACGGGAATTTATAGAAAAAACAGCTGGCTGTGAATTGCCACATATGGCTAATTATTCTCTGGATATGGAAAAGGCATCTGCAAGAAACATTGAAAATCCGATTGGAACAATCCAGCTTCCTGTAGGTGTAGCAGGTCCGTTAAAAATCAACGGAGATTACTGTAAAAGAGAGGTTTATGTTCCCTTAGCTACATCTGAAGGAGCACTTGTAGCATCAATTAACAGAGGTGCATCAACAATTACAGCATCTGGAGGAGTAAACGCTCATGTTATTTCAGATATTATGACTAGAGCGCCGGTAATCAAAACCTCTTCAGCAACTGATGCTTTAAAAATTAAACAATGGTTTATTGATAATTTTCAGGAACTTAAAGAAATTGCAGAATCTACCACTTCTCATGGTAAGCTTTTAAAAATTGATCCGATTTTAATTGTTGGAACTTATGTTTATCCACGTTTTGTTTACTCTACTGGAGACAGTATGGGTATGAATATGGTTACTATTGCTTCAGAAAAGATTTTAGATAAATTGGCAGAAGAAACAACTGGAAGACACATTGCATTAAGTGGAAATGTTTGTGTTGATAAAAAGCCTGCAGCAATTAACATGATTGAAGGAAGGGGAAAAAGTATTGTTGCAGATATTTTAATCCCTGAAGAAATAGTAAATAAAAAACTTAAAACAACTGCTGAAGCTATTGAAGAAGTGAATATAGCTAAAAATTTAATAGGGTCTGCAGCAGCAGGTTCTATGGCATATAATGCTCATTATGCAAATATGGTTGCAGCAATCTTTTTAGCAACAGGTCAGGATGCTGCACATGCAGTAGAAGGTTCTTTAGGTATTACAACAGCTGAAAACAGAAACGGGGATTTGTATTTCTCAGTAAATCTGCCTGATGTACCGGTAGCTACTGTTGGTGGTGGAACAAGTTTGGAAACTGCTCATGAAGGTTTGGATATCCTTGGTGTTGCAGGTTCCAATAAGGCTCGTGAATTTGGTGAAATTGTTGCAGCTACTGTATTGGCTGGAGAATTATCTTTAGTTGGTGCTCTTGCAGCAGGACATTTGGCGAGAGCTCATCAGGAACTTGGAAGAGGATAATATGGATGAAAATATATTTTATCCAGAATTAACTTTGGAAACTGATGATATTATAATGGAATTGGCTATAAAAAAAGATTATTCTAAAATCAGAGATTCAGATAAAAGAAAAGAAGAGTTTATAAAAGATTTGCATGACTTTATTGACGAATTCAGTCAGGCTGATGAATCTTTGGATTTTATAAAATATTATGATGATTAGTATTTGGAATCCAGTTTTTCAAATACTTTTTTAATATCTACTTTTGTTTCAAAACAGCCTGTTTTAGAAAGTAAAACTCCTTGAGGGCAATAATCAGAAAGCAGCATCATCATCTGATTTAAATCTTCATGACAGGCCACTCCAATAACTGCTTTAAAGTTGTTTTCTTTAACTATTTTTTTAACAAAGCTGGATCCTGGAACTATATATAAACTGTATCCCAATTTGTCTGCTTTTTTCTTAATAACTCCAATGGAACATTTACCGCATTCTGTACATATCACTCCTTCTTTTTGAAGTGCCGCCTGACAGTCCCTGTGTCTTAAACAGTGAGGTAAAAATATTAAAGTTTCCTCTGCAGGTATTTTTTTAAATTTTTCCCTATTTACATCATCTCTAACTTCGATGCTGATTCTGTCAATCATGTCATCGTCTATTTTTAACAGTCTAGCTATTGTTTTAAAAGGTGAGTAAAATACATCTACAACAAAAAGAATGAATCTTGGAAATAAAATTATGTTCTTTTTAAGCAGAATTTTACCAAGAGTAATAGCTATTATAAATAATATAATAATTAATATGATTATAAAGACTATTCCCTGTCCCAGTATTGTGTAAATAAAATCTAAAAGTTGCATTTTAATCTAAAACTTTTCAATTGTGTAATTATCAAATTCTTTGTTTAATTTAATCCCAGTTTCTGTTTTATCAATTTCTAAACCTGATAGTGAATCACAAGAACATAAAACGTCCTGTTCAGGGTGTGTTCCAGGGGTAATATTGCAGTTTAGACAGACTCTAGCACCTACAGATAGAACAGTTTCTAATCGTTTAGTAGATGGGTGATTTTTGTTTAGAATTACAAGTGGTGAATTTTCCACACGAGTTAAATATGCCTGAGAGCGAATAGCTCGCCTGTCTTTTTTAAAGTTAGATACAGCTATTAAGTCATCTTTTTCTAAGAATTGGACAATTTCTTCATTGTCCTGTGTAGCTATAAATAACATTTTATTTTCCTGTGCTACTTTTATAATTCCTACAATTCCAGTTTCTCCTTCCAGAAATAGAATTTCATCATTATTAAAATCAATAATCAAAGTACCACCTAAAAAATAAAAATAGAGTAAACAATTGCAGGTTTACTCTTTACATTCAACATTGTCACTTTGGCAGGATGGGCAAATTACTTTTCTGCCAAGGCCTTTAAAATCGTTTCCACAATCTAAACATCTGTATCTTTTTGTTTTTAATTTTTTCAAATCAATGTCCGCCATTGGACCTCCTGTAGAACACATTGTAAATCACCTATTATTTCAATATATATAATATATGTTATTATGTTACTATTTATTATTTGCCATTTTAATTTAATCAATGTAAATAGTATTATCAGATATATATTTATTTGTGCATTCTAGATGTTTTGTTAATGTCCCATTAATTATTAATATAATTACGAACAGAATATATCTTGATAAATTTATATTTAGGTGATTTTTTTATGAAAGCAGATGCTACTAAAATTACTGATGGAGTATATTGGGTCGGTGTATTAGACTGGGATTTAAGAGATTATCACGGTTACAGTTTAGATGGAACTACATACAATTGTTATTTGGTATTTGGTGAAGATAAAGTAGCTTTAATTGATAACGTATATCCTGGAACCTCTGCACAGTTATGGGGTAGAGTAAAAGATGCATTCCAGCAAGAAGGAAGAGAATTTAAAATAGATGTAATTATTCAAAACCATATTGAAAACGATCACAGCGGTTCCCTTCCTGAATTTGTTAAAAAATTCCCGGATGTTGAAGTTTATTGTTCACAGATGGCTGTAAACGGATTAAAAAATCATTTACCATCTTTAAAAGACTATGATTTTAATGTTGTAGGAACTGGAGACAGTTTAGATTTAGGTGGAAAAACTTTAGCATTTGTAAATGCACCAATGCTTCACTGGCCGGACAGCATGTTTACATTATTAGTTGAAGACGGAATATTATTCTCTAATGATGCATTTGGTCAACATATCTGTTTTAGTGAAAGGTTTAGTGATGAGGTAGAAGAAACAATCCTATTAAATAATGCACAAAAGTTCTATGCTAATCTGGTTGTTAACTCTTCTTTAATGTATAATAATAAGATGAAAGAATTAGCTGATCTGGATTTAGTCAGTAAAGTTAAGATGATTGCACCTTCTCACGGTCAAATCTTTAAAGATCCTTCATTAATTATTAACAAATATAATGAATGGGCTAACGGTGTATGTAAGGATAAGGTAACTTTAATTTATGACACTATGCATCATTCAACCCAAAAAATGGCAGCATCCATTGCAGAAGGTATTATGTCTGAAGGATTTGAAGTTAAAATGTACTTCCTGCATGAAGATGACAGAAGTGATGTTGTAACTGATGTTTTAGACAGTAAAGCAATCTGTTTAGGTGCACCTACTATTATGAACAAACCGTATCCAAGTGTTGGAGACATTATTTATTATTTGGATGCTCTTAACTTTAAAGCAACAGGATACACCAAAAAAGCAGTAGTGTTCGGTTCTAAAGGATGGGGTGGAGGAGCTAATAAAAAAATGAGTGCTGAATTGGAAGCTGCAGGTTTTGATGTTGTTGATCAATTTGACACTATTTTCATACCTGATGATGATGTTTTAAATCAATGTTATGATTTAGGTAAAAAATTAGCCCAATCTTTAAAAGATGAATAATTTTTTTTAAAAAAAATAAGAATGAAAGTTTTTATAAACTTTCAAAATTTAATTTTATTTTATAGTTAACCTATAACAAAACGTTTAACTATAACAGTTTGGGAAACAAATGATTCTCCGAATGTTGCAGTACATATATGGTATGTAGTTCCCCAATCTGCATTAATATATATGATGGCATCGATTATACCAAATTTCTTAGTAGTGCCTTTATAAATGATTCCATTTATATTAAATGTTATTAGTTGATTAGCTAAGGGGTTTCCTTTTTCGTCAAGAGTTGTTGCTCTGCATTGAGCATAAGCCTTTCCATTACCAATAGACATTACAGGTATAACATATCCCCCAGGCAGTATTACATTTGATGCATTATTTAAATCTAGCAGTTGTATTCTTGACACTACATTAATGTTATTGGATTTTTCTTCACCTGTAACCAGGTTGTAAACCGTTACAATATAGTTTCCAGGATCTAGGTTAATATTTAACTGAGCTACTCCTTTTTCATTGGTTTTACGTTCGGAGAATATTCCATTTATATTGAAACGCACGGTTTTATTAACTAAAGCTTTTCCAGTTTTATCATACAATGTAACTGAGTATTGTGTTGCATTTTTAAAGTATTTTGTAAGGTCGCTACCGTTAATACTTGATAGAACAGTTATATTATTAGTTATTGTTTCATTGGTGGTTGGATTGTATGATATTATTGTATAGTTACCTGATTCTAAATTAATATTTAATTTGGCAGTACCATTATTGTCAGTTGTTTTAATATAGCTTACTCCATTAACACTAAAAGTTATATTTTTATTAGTTAGTGGAGTTCCATTTTCATTATAAAATGTAGCACAGAATCCTTTATCATTTTTATAATATTTCTCTATTATTTGAGATTATAGATGATTTATTTCTAAGTTCATTAGATGTGGCTATTGATTCATCTATTAAAACTTCATTTAATGGATTAATATCGTTTGTAGTATTAACATCAATATTTTGTGCACTTACACTTGAAATGGAAAATAGTGCTAATGTTAATAGCAATATTAAAACTATTTTCTTAAGTTTCATAATAATCACATTTTTTAATGTAAATTAATTTTTACATTATGTAATGTATATATTACATTTTATATTATATATATGTTATGCAATTTTGAATATGCTAAAGTTTTTATATAACCTCAAACTCATTATTAATATATAAAACTTTTTGATTTTATATTGTTTTTTTATAGAAATTTATTAATTAAGGTGATATGATGGCAAATCAACCAATATTCATTCTTCCTGAAGGTACTGAAAGGTATTCTAAAAGAGATGCTTTAAGAATGAATATTACAGCAGCTAAAGTTTTAAAAGATATTGTAAGAACTACTTTAGGTCCTAAAGGAATGGACAAAATGTTAACTGATTCATTAGGTGATGTTATTGTTACTAATGATGGTGCAACTATAATGAGGGAAATGGATATCACTCAACCTGCTGCTAGAATGCTTGTAGAAACAGCTAAAAAACAAGAAGACATTGTTGGAGACGGAACCACTTCCGTTGTTGTAATAGCTGGTGAATTATTAGTTAAAGCTCAGGAATTATTAGAAGATGGAATTGCAACTTCTGTTATTGTAAAAGGTTACAGAAATGCAGCAGCTAAAGCTATTGAAATTTTAAACAATGTAGCTATGGATGCTGATGATAGGGAAACTCTTAAAAAAGTAGCTATGACTGCTATGACCGGTAAAGGATCAGATTATGCTAAAGATAAATTAGCTGATTTAGTAGTAGATGCAGCTTTAAGAATAGCTGAAGATGGTGAAATCGATATTGACAACATCAATATCCAAAGAATTTCCGGAGATTCAGTTGAAGATTCATTTTTAGCTGAAGGTATTGTTATGGATAAAGATCCAGTATCTAAAAACATGCCTACTGATGTTGAAGATGCTAAAATTGCTTTAATTAAATATCCTATTGAATTAAAAGAAATCAACACTGATGCTAAAATTGATATTACAGACCCTGCACAATTTGAAGCTTTCTTAAACAATGAAGAAGAAATGATTAAAGATTTAGTAGATAAAGTTGTTGCATCTGGAGCAAATGTCTTATTCTGTCAAAAAGGTATTGACGATATGGCACAACACTACTTAAACAAAGCAGGAATCATGGCTTATAAAAGAGTTAAAAAATCCGATATGGAAAGAATCAACAAAGCTACCGGTGCTCAGTATGTAACTGATATTGAAGATTTAACTGCTGACAAATTAGGTTCTGCAGGTCATGTATATGTTGATAAAATATTCGACCACAAATTAACTTTCATTGAAGAATGTGAAAATCCAAAAGCATCTTCCATTGTACTTAGAGGAAGTACCCGTTATGTAACTGAACAAATTAGCAGAGCATTAGATGATGCTTTAGGTGTTGTAGCAGCTACTATTGAAGACGGTAAAGTTCTCATTGGTGGAGGAGCTTGTGAAATTGATTTAGTAAAAGGATTAAGAGCATATGGTGAATCTGTAAGTGGAAGAGAACAATTAGCTATTTTAGCTTATGCAAATGCAGTTGAAGTTATTCCAAGAACTTTAATTGAAAATGCTGGTTTAGATACCATTAATTTAATTGCAGAATTAAAAGCAGCTCATGAAAACTCTTCAACTACTGGTATTAATGTATTTACCGGTAAACTTGTTGACATGGAAGAAGCTGGTGTTATTGAACCACTTAGGATTAAAACACAAGCTATTAAAGCTGCTAGTGAAGCTGCTGAAATGATATTACGTATTGATGATATGATTGCAGCTAAAAATGCATTAAACTCTCCAGGTCCTGATGAATCTGGAAATGATGCTAGCGGAATGCCTCCAATGGGTGGTATGCCTGGAGGTATGGGTGGTATGCCACCTATGATGTAAAATTATTTACATCTTTTTTTATTTTCTATTTTTCTTGCTTATTTTTCAATTTACTAAATTTTTTGGTTTGTTTTTTTATATAATTCAATTCAAATTAGTTTTTTTATTTTTTATAAATTGTTTGTCATTTTATTTTAATTTAAATAAAATTTTCATAATCTTTTATAATTTCATAATCTTATAAAACTTAAAAGATTACTTGTTGTAATTTTAACTTATTATCCTTTAAATCAATATAATTTTTATTAATTTCTTAATATTCTGGGGTTTTAATACTTAATTTTTTAAATTAGAACTATTTAAGCAGTTTTATTAAATAAATAGATTTATATACAATATTCTTAATATAATTAAGTACTGAAAATAATTTTTTAATTTATAGTTAAATTAAATTTATAATGGAGGTAAATGATTTTGAAAAAACGTGTAATAATCTTTGCACTGGTGATTCTAACTGTATTTTTGTCAGTTAGTGCAATCTCTGCAATGGATGTAAATACTGTTGACTCAAATTCTACAGTATTAACAGCTCCTGATGATTCTATATCTGTTAATGAATCAAATAATAATGTTGTTTCTTATAGTAATGTTATTGAAGAAAATAGCAATAATGTAATTGGAGAGAGCAACCAACAAAAAGCTGTTAATTTAGATGCTCCTAGTATAGAAATGTATTATAAGAATGGTACTAGGTTCATGATTAATTTAACTGATGAAAACGGAATTGGATTAGCTAATCAATCTATAAGTATTGTAATTAATGGTGTTAATTATAATAAAGTCACTAATGAAAGTGGTTTAGCTTCTATGGGTGTAAATTTATACTCTGGTTTGTATAATGTTACTGTGAATTACAAAGGAACAAGCGAATATGCTCCAGCTAGTACTACTTCACTTATTAAAGTAATTCCAACTATAAATGGTGATGATATTACAAAGTTCTATAGAAATGGAACTCAATATTATGCTACTTTTTTAGATGGTTATGGCAATCCTTTAGTTAATACTACTGTTAAATTTAATATTAATGGTGTATTTTATACTCGTGATACTAATGATAAAGGTGTAGCTCGTCTTGGTATTCAACTTCGTCCTAACACTTATATATTAACTGCATATAATCCTAATGATGGTTATGAATGTGCAAATACTGTTAAAGTATTGCCTACCGTTGTAGCTGATGATTTAAATAAATTATATTTAGATGAAAATCAATTTTATGCTACTTTCTTACATGGTGATGGTACTCCTTTAGTTAATACAAGTGTTGCTTTCAATATTAATGGTGTACTTTATCATCGTGATACTAATGACAAAGGTGTAGCTAAACTTAATATTAAGTTATATCCTAAAACATACATCTTAACTGCATACCACCCACTTGATGGATATGATGTAGGTTACACTATTACTGTTGTTGATTCTGTTAACACTATTATTAAAACACAGCACTATGATTTTATAGCTGATGATAATAAAGTTGTAAGTATTACATTATATGATCAGTTTAATCATACTGTAAGTAATCAAAGTGTCAGTCTTAATGTTGGTGGTGTTACATATACAAGCACTACTGATAGTAAAGGTATAGCTAAATACAATATTAACTTAGCTACTCCGGGTAATTATACTGCAACTTATAACTTTAATAAAAATGGTGGGTATTTAGCATCTAGTACATCAAGCACTATTTCTGTTTATGAATGTAAAGATGTAGTTTTCACACCTGGAGATAATGTAGTATTAAAAGGTGATGCATTTTCAGTTTTAGTAAAAGATGAAGATGGTAATTTAGTAATTAATAAAAATGTCTACTTTAATATAAATGGAGTTAATTATTTAAGGGTAACTGATAAAAATGGTGTTGCTAGTATAAATCTTAGATTAGATGTTAAAGTATACAGCATATCATATACATTGAATGATACCGGTTACAAAAAAGTCACTGGATTAACTATTGTATCTTTAATAGATACTAATAAAACAGTTATTCATGGTGATGATATTACTGTAGGTAAAAATGCAGGTCAAAAGTTCAATGTTTTATTGACTGCAGGCGGAGTTCCTATAGTTAATAGAAATGTAATTATTAATATAAATGGTGTAAATTATACTAGAACTACTGATAACAAGGGTATTGCTAGTTTAACTATTAGTTTAAATACCGGTACTTATTATATTACTTATTCATTTAAAGGAGATTCTAAATTAGCTCCAAGTAATGGTGAGGCATATTGTATTGTTGTAGATAGAAAAGATTCATCATTTACTGTTAATAGTGGTACTGTATTTACTCAAAATTCAAATGATGAATTTAAAGTTTTACTTAAAAATGGTGATGGCAATCCAATATCAAATGAAAAGGTTATATTTACAATTAATGGTGTAAATTATACCAAAACAACTGATGCTAAAGGAATTGCTAGTTTAAATATAAAATTAGGAACTGTAGGTACATATGAAATATCATATAAATTTGCAGGAAACAATGAATATTTAGGCTGTGAAGGCACTAGTTCAATTGTAATAACTAAATACATTAATAATGGAAACGGATACTGGGTTCAAGGAGCTAATATGTATAATGTAGACTTAACTAGTCTAGCAGCTTCTGGAACAGGTAATATTTTCTTAAATTTCTATGCATTCACTAAATATGGAGAATCTAGTGTATTATCATGGATTAAGCAAGCTAATTCTTATGGTATCAAAGTTCATATATGGATGCAGGTATTTTATGATGGTGGATGGCTTTCTCCATTAAATAGTGACGGATCCATGAACACAGCTTTATTCAATGAGAGAATAGCTGAAGCTAAAAAATATGCTGCACTTCCTGGTGTGGCTGGTGTTCACTTTGATTATTTAAGATATCCTGGTACTGCATATAAACATCCTGGTGGAACTGAAGCTATAACTGAATTTGTAAAATTAGCTACAGCTGCTATACGTAGTGTTAATCCTAATTGTTTAATTTCTGCAGCAGTAATGCCTGAGAAAAATGATGCATATGTATATGGTCAGGATATTCCAGTTATCAGTAAGTATTTGGATATTATAGTTCCTATGGCTTATAAAGGAAATTATAATTCAGGAACCAGTTGGATTTCATCAATCACTCAATGGTTTGTTGAAAATTCTAATGGAGCAACAATTTGGGTAGGTTTACAAACATATGTCTCTGATAATGATATTACAAAGTTGTCAGCCTCAGAGTTGTCAAATGATGCTCAAGCAGCATATAATGGTGGTGCAAGTGGTGTTATGATGTTTAGATGGGGTGTTTGTAACTTTATTGATTTCAATAAATTAAACACTCATAATGTTACTCCATCTTATGGCGATTCTGTATCTGTAAGTTCTATTGTAGGGGCTTCCGCATCCTTAAAGAAATATATTGAAGCTAATGGTGTATTGCCAAAGTTTATAACTATTGGCAATTCTAATTATACAATGCCTCAGTTTTTATACTTAATGACTAAAGCTGCTGAAGAAATAGGCAACAGTGATTCCAAAGCAATTACTACTATTTTAGTTAATGCTTCATCTAAAACTTCGGGTGATGTAATCAATAAGCAGTTAGTAAAATCTGAATTTGTATCATTAGCTAAAACATTAGCTGATTATATGGCTACAAATGGTGTAGCTCCAGGTAATATTTCAAGTACTTTAGGTGATATTAAATATGAATCATTAATTTATGCATATGCAAGGATTTTATCATATTATAACTCTAACAGTGCATTTCCTAACTTTGTCTTTGTTACAAATTTATTGGACAATTATTCCTTAACAGTTACAATGAAAGTAAGTGCTGGAGGCACATCTTACAATCCTGGTGTGTTCTACACTACTGTTTGGTTAAATTATTGTCCTCAATGTGGATATTACGGAACTTTATTAATTAATCCAAAAGGTACTGCAGAAGGAGAGCTTACCTGTGCATACTGTGACTGTGATTACTGTGGTGTTTCTGGTAAGGAGAAAATTTCATCTTCTACTAATGTGTTAACTAGATTAACTGAAAGTATTCCAGAATCTTCAGGTAAAGTAGGGGATAATATATCTATAAATGCCATATTGTCTGCGGCTAAGGTTTTAAAAGCACATATTCAAGCAAATAATGCATTGCCTGATTATGTAATTTTAAATGATGAACAGTATACTTTATCTCAATTCTTATACTTGATGAGTAAAGCTATTGTGAATATTAATGGTGGTAATTTAGGAGATATTGCTGTTGTTGGAGCATCCAGTCCGTCTACTCCAAGTGGTGACAGAATAACAAGTAACCTTAATAAAACTGAATATTTGGATGTTGCATCTAGAGTTTCTCAGTTTATCATTAACAATGGACAAGCTCCTAATTATGCATCTTCAAGTGCCGGTAAAATAAGCTATTCTGAATTATTAGATGCATTTTCAAGAATATTGGCTTATTATGCTGATAATAGTAAAACATTACCTAATTCAGTATTTATTAATAATACTATGGATTCTGGAGCTTCAGTAAAAGTTGCTGATAAAGCAAAAGATTTGGTCAGAGGTATAGACTCTACATGGGATAAGGCAGATGCTTTATTTAAATTTGTTAGAGATAACATTGCCTATAAAATGTATTTTGATACAGTTTATGGTGCTGAAGGTACTTTAATTAAAGGTTATGGAAACTGTTGTGACCAAGCACAATTATTGGTGGCAATGGCAAGATCTGTTGGTTTAACTGCTAGATTTGCTACAGGTAAATGTGTATTTACAAGTGGATTGGATGTTGGTCATGTCTGGGTTCAATTTTACATTGATGGAAAATGGGTTGTTGCTGATCCAACAAGTACCAGAAACTCTTTAGGGGTAATTAAGAATTGGAACACTAATTCTTACATTAACAAAGGAACTTATGATGTTTTACCTTATTAACTCAATTTTTTGAGTTAATACTTCTTTTTTTATTTTTAAAATTTTTTTTAATATTATATTTAGGCTATCCCAAACTTTTTATACTCTTAATTCCAATATATAATTGTTTAATCTAGGTGAAATCTTATGGCAAATGATGGAATTAGTGAAAATATTGAAGAATATTTGGAAGTTCTTTATCGTAATGGTAGTAATAAAGAACAAATCTCTACTACAACTTTATCTAAGGAATTAGAGATTGCACCTGGTAGTGTAACTCAAATGCTTAAAAAATTAGAAAAGTTAAATTATGTTAATTACATTCCATATAAGGGAGCTTCTTTAACTGATGAAGGGATGAAGATTGCTCAAAAAATAACAAGGAAGCATAGGATTCTTGAAAAATTTTTAATTGAAGTTTTAAATATTAAACAAGAAAATGTACATGAACAAGCTTGTAAAATGGAACATACATTATCAGATGAAGCTGAAAGAGCACTTTGTACAATGTTACATCATCCAGATTTAGGTCCTAGTGAGGGTATTATCCCAGCCTGTGATTTGGAATTCAGTAACTGCAGTCAGTGTTTCTCAGTAAAGGATTTTGATCAAGTTATAAACAGGAAATTTAATTTATTATCTATTTCAGAATTAAATTCAAGTACGGAAGGTATTGTATCTTTTATTCGTGGAAATTCTGAACTTTTAGATAAAATTTCTGATTTAGGAATATCTGTTGGGTCAGATATTTATTATCATGATTATCATGATGATTCTGATGTTTTCGTAGTGTCTATTGGTGATAAAAACATTGAATTATCAAGGGACATGGCAAATAATATTTTTATAAGAGTTTAGCTCTTATTTCTTTTTTTCTAAAGATATATATAATATCGTAACCATAAATAACTCCATTAAATATAATTTTTTTCTTTTGATGGTGTTTTAATGCGCGGAAATTTATCTAATGATATTGTATCTATAAAAATTGAAGAAGGTAGTAAAAGACCGATAGCTTTACATGAAAAAAGTCTATTTGGTAAAATTGAAGCAGATACTTTGAATCTTTCTTTAATTGAAGCTTGTTATTTACTTGAAAAAGGTCGTTTAGATGTTTATGAAGATGAAATTAAATGTAGTTTAGATTATTTTATTGACCTTTTGAAAAATAAGGAGATTTATGGAAAATACATTGTTTTTCGTGATTTAAAAGACCGGGGTTATGTTATTAAAACCGGATTTAAATATGGTTCAGATTTCCGTTTGTATAATAGGGGAGGAGGTCCCGGAAAAGGGCATTCTGACTATTTGGTTAAAATTATTTATGAAACTTATGAGATTAATGCACTGGATTTCTCAAGTTATGTTAGAGTTTCTCATGGTGTTAATAAGAAACTTCTTTTAGCTATTGTAGATGATGATTTGGATATTACATACTATAATGTTGAATGGACAAGACCATAAGTTTTAATTAAAGAAATGATTTATATTTTTATAGGTAATTAGATTTACCATTATAATTTTTAATTATATATTTAATTTAATGTAGTTATTGGAAGTAAGGTGATTTATTTGATAGATCCATGGGCATCATCAAGTGTAGATTATGATAAGTTAGTTAATCAATTTGGAATTCAAAAATTTTCAGACTTAATTAATGATGTAGAAAACCCTCACAGATTAATGAAAAGAGGAGTAATTTTTGGACATAGGGACTTTGATAAGGTCAATAATTTAATTAATAAAAAGGAAGACTTTGCAGTTGTTGGCGGAATGATGCCAAGTGGACAAATGCATATTGGCCATAAAATGGTTGTTGATCAATTAAAATGGTATCAGGACAAAGGTGCAATGTTGTCTATTTTAATAGCTGATTTGGAATCATATGCAGCCAGAGACATGAGTTTTGAAAAGGCAAGAGACATAGCTGTCAATGAATATTTAACTAATTATATTGCATTAGGTCTGAATTTGGAAGAAGATAATGTTAATGTTTATCTTCAATCTAAAAACGATACTCTTAGAGATTTAGCTTTTAAAGCTTCTAAAAAAACTAATTTCAATGAATTAAAAGCTATTTATGGATTCAACCAGTCAACAAATATTGCTCATATTCAGGCACCTCTTGTTCAGGTAGCGGATATTTTACTTCCTCAACTTGAAGAATTTGGAGGTCCTAAAAGGGTTGTAGTTCCTGTTGGGGTAGATCAGGATCCTCATATAAGGCTAACAAGGGATATTGCACATAAACTTAATGATGAATATGGATTTTTGCCTCCGTCTTCCACTTATCACAGGTTCCTGACTGGTTTAAGTGGAGATAAAATGAGCAGCAGCAAACCTTCTACAGCAATTTATTTAAATGAAGACAGTAAAACTGCAGCTAAAAAAGTTAAAACAGCTAAAACCGGTGGTAGGGAAAGCTTAAAAGAACAGCAAGAATTAGGCGGTCAGGTGGATAACTGTGTAATTTATGAAATGTTTGTATATCATTTAATAGATGATGATAAGGAACTTGAAAAAATACGCCATGACTGTTTAGACGGATCTTTACGCTGTGGAGACTGTAAAGCAAAAGCCAGCGAATTAATGGTTGAAATGTTTGACGAAATTCATGACAGACAGGATGAAGCTCGTGAAATAGCTAATAATCTGATATAATGTTAAATATTAGAAATGAAATTAAATTAGCTTTTTTAGAAAATAAGACAGCTATTTATATTTCAGTTATCCTTTTACTAGGTACTTTAATTGCAGGTTATATATTGCACCCTTATTTGCAGAGCATATTTGATCCGGTTGTAGATAAGTTAACTGAAGATGTAAAAACTGGTGTTATAACTTTAACATTTCAAACAATTTTTACAAATAACATTTTAATTGTTTTCAGAATGTTTTTATTGGGAATATTCTTCTGTTTTTCAGGAGTTATTCTTGCATACAACGGTTTTTTTGTAGGTTATTATATAGCTGATTCTCAAAATCTTTTTAAGGTTTTATTATACATTATACCTCATGGGATTTTTGAATTTTCATCATGTATAATAGCTACTGCATCAGGATTTGTACTGTTCCATTTTTTATTCAGACTGATGTATAATATAGCAAAGCCTGATTTTGATTATATCAGATTGGAAGATAAATTTTATAATTTAACATTTAAGGATAAATTAGTATACTCACTGGAGAAAAATTATGACAAATTAAAACAGTCATTGATTTTACTTGGTGCTGCGGTTATTTTAATGGCAATAGCTGGTGTTATTGAAGTTTATTTAACTGTACCAATTGCAAATTTTATTCTTTCAATTTTTGGTTAAATTTTTATATTGATGATTATTAAAATAATATGTAGTGATTTTTTATGATTAGATGTGTTTCATGCGGAGAAGAATATGATAATGATGAGATAATTTACACTTGTGAAAAATGTGGATCTGTTCTCGAACTTGTTAGTGATTTTGATGTTTCTAAAGATATCTTTGACGGCAGAAAAGATACTTTATGGAAATTTAAAGAATGTATACCTGTTGATGAATCTAAAATAGTTTCCCTTAACGAAGGAGGAACTCCATTTTTCAAATGTGACAAATTAGGTGATGAATTAGGTATCAATTTATATGTTAAAGTTGAAGGATCAAATCCGACAGGAAGTTTTAAAGACAGGGGAATGACTGTTGGTATGACTAAAGCTATGGAATTGGGAGTTCACACTGTCGGATGTGCTTCAACTGGAAATACTTCAGCATCTCTTGCAGCATATGCAGCTAGAGCAGGTTTACGTTGTATTGTATTTTTACCTTCTGGAAAAGTAGCTTTAGGAAAATTAGCACAGGCTATGTTCCATGGTGCTGAAGTAATGTCTATTAACGGAAACTTTGATGAAGCACTTGAAGCTATGACTGCTCTTGCATTAGAAAAACATCTTTACTTGTTAAATTCAATTAACCCTTACAGACTTGAAGGTCAAAAAACAATCGGATATGAAATATTAAGGGATTTAGGTTGGCAATCTCCAGACAGAATTATTTTACCTGTTGGAAATGCAGGAAATATTTCAGCTATCTGGAAAGGTGTTAAAGAGTTTTACGAAGCAGGTTTTGTAGATAGTGTACCTATGATGACTGGAATTCAAGCTGAAGGTGCATGTCCAGTTACAAATGCATTTAAAAAACATGCTGACAGAGTTGTTCCAGTAGAAAATCCGGAAACAATAGCTACTGCAATTCGTATAGGTGCTCCTGTAAGTGATATTAAAGCTTTGAGAGCTATTTATGAATCTGACGGATATTCTGAAACTGTCAGTGATGAAGAAATATTGGACGCTCAAAAATTATTAGCTAGAAAAGAGGGAATTGGTGTTGAACCTGCTTCTGCAGCTTCAATTGCAGGTCTTAAAAAATTATGTGATGAAGGTGTTGTAGATAAGGGAGAAACAGTAACTTGTGTTGTTACTGGCCACTTACTTAAGGATCCGAATACTGCAATTGATGCATGTACCAAACCAAAACAGGTAGATGCAGATATTGACACTTTAAGGAAAATTTTAATGAATAAATAGATTTATAGCTATTTAAATCTTTTTTCTCTTTTTTTATTTTTAATTTTTTTATAAATATATCTGCA
>OLSM01001333.1_pt1 | contig 18690 bp, 17 predicted proteins | sample 1672721 | NCBI WGS metagenome assembly OLSM01 (sample SAMEA3136717, study PRJEB25190) | human gut metagenome | reverse complement strand
CAGCAGAAGGAATCGCAAGACTTCGTCCGGCATTCAAAAAAGATGGTATTGTAACAGCAGCAAATGCTTCCAGCATCAATGACGGAGCAGCAGCAATCGTTGTTATGAGTGAAGAAAAAGCAAAAGAGCTCGGCGTTACACCGATGGCAACATGGGTAGCAGGAGCACTCGGCGGAGTAGATCCATCTATCATGGGTGTTGGACCGGTTGCAGCTACGAATAAAGTAATGGCTAAGACAGGGCTTTCTGTAGATGATATGGATCTGATCGAAGCAAACGAAGCTTTCGCAGCACAGTCACTTGCAGTAGCACATGATCTGAAATTCGACATGGATAAAGTAAATGTAAACGGTGGAGCAATTGCTCTCGGACATCCAGTAGGAGCTTCAGGATGCCGTATCCTTGTTACACTTCTTCATGAGATGCAGAAACGTGATGCAAAGAAAGGTCTTGCAACACTTTGTATCGGTGGCGGAATGGGATGCGCTACAATCGTAGAACGTGATTAATAAACCAGATCAAAAGGAGATGTTGATGATGGAATTTATTACATATGAAGTAGAAGGACAGGTTGGAATTATTACCATTAACCGTCCAAAGGCACTGAACGCACTGAATAGTGCAGTTCTTGATGAACTTGATGCAACGATCGACGGTGTTGATCTTGATGCAGTCAGATGCCTGATCCTTACAGGAGCAGGAGAAAAATCTTTTGTAGCCGGTGCAGATATCGCTGAGATGAGTACTCTTACAAAAGAAGAGGGAGAAGCTTTTGGAAAGAAAGGAAATGATATTTTCCGTAAGATCGAAACACTTCCGATTCCGGTAATCGCAGCAGTTAATGGATTCGCTCTTGGTGGCGGATGTGAAATCTCCATGAGCTGTGATATCCGTATCTGTTCAGACAATGCAGTATTCGGACAGCCGGAGGTTGGCCTTGGAATTACACCTGGATTTGGTGGAACACAGAGACTTGCAAGACTTGTCGGACCTGGTATGGCAAAGCAGATGATCTACACTGCAAGAAATATCAAAGCTGACGAAGCTTACAGAATCGGTCTTGTAAATGCCGTATATCCGCAGGAAGAACTGATGCCGGCAGCAAAGAAGATGGCAGCAGGCATTGCAAAGAATGCACCGATCGCAGTAAGACACTGCAAACAGGCAATCAATGAAGGTCTTGAAAAGGGAATGGATGAGGCAATCGTAGTAGAAGAAAAACTCTTCGGCGGATGCTTTGAATCCTACGACCAGAAAGAAGGAATGGCAGCATTCCTTGAAAAGAGAAAAGTAGAAGCTTTCCTTAATAAATAAGTTCGTTTAATAAAGGGGAGAATTAACTCTCCCCTGGAAAATTAAATTTATAAAATGGAGGTAATTTCAATGAAAGTAGGAATTATTGGCGCAGGAACAATGGGACAGGGCATTGCAAAGGCATTTGCTCAGGTAGATGGATATGAAGTAGCACTCTGTGACATCAAACAGGAATGGGCAGAAGGCGGAAAAGCTAAAATCGCTAAAGGCTATGACAGACTTGTTCAGAAAGGAAAATTAACTCAGGAAGCAGTTGATGCAATTCTTGCAAAAATTACTCCGGGACTCAAAGAAGATCTCTGCGCAGATTGTGATCTGATCGTAGAAGCAGCATTTGAGAACATGGAAGTTAAGAAAACTACATTCAGTGAACTTGATAAGATCGCAAAACCTGAATGCATTTTTGCATCAAATACCTCCAGCCTTTCTATCACAGAAATCGGCAACGGACTTACCCGTCCAATGATCGGTATGCATTTCTTCAACCCGGCAGACCGTATGAAATTAGTAGAAGTGATCGCAGGCGTAAATACACCGGCTGAAACTGTAGATGCAATCAAGAAGATCGCAGAAGAAATCGGAAAGACACCTGTACAGGTTAATGAAGCAGCAGGTTTCGTAGTAAACCGTATCCTTGTTCCGATGATCAATGAAGCAGCTTTCATCAAGATGGAAGGTGTATCTGACATCGCAGGAATCGATGCAGCAATGAAGCTTGGTGCAAACCATCCAATGGGACCTCTGGAGCTTGGTGATTTCATCGGACTTGATATCTGCCTTGCTATCATGGATGTACTTTATGCAGAAACAGGCGACAGCAAATATCGTGCATGCCCGCTGCTTCGTAAGATGGTCCGTGGTGGAAACCTTGGAGTTAAGAGCGGAAAAGGATTCTATGTATACAATGCAGACCGCACAAAAACTCCGGTTGATGCACAGTAATGGATGTTCTAAATAAAGACATGGAGGAAGAATAAATGGATTTCGGATTAGATAAGAAACACGAAATGGCGAGAACTCTGTTTAAAGAATTCGCAGAAAACGAAGTAAAACCACTTGCACAGGAAGTGGACGAGACAGAAGTTTTCCCAAGAGCAACAGTTGAAAAAATGGCGAAATATGGATTTCTTGGTATTCCGGTACCGAAGGAATACGAGGGACAGGGATGTGATCCACTGACATACGTAATGTGTGTAGAAGAACTTGCAAAGGTTTGTGCCACAACATCTGTAATCGTATCTGCGCATACCTCTCTTTGTATAGACCCGATCCTGACATACGGAACACCGGAGCAGAAAGCAAAATACGTTCCGGATCTTGCATCAGGAAGAAAGCTTGGAGCTTTCGGCCTTACAGAACCTGGGGCAGGTACAGATGCACAGGGACAGCAGACTAAGGCTGTTCTTGACGGAGATGAATGGGTATTAAACGGATCAAAATGCTTTATCACAAACGGTAAAGAAGCAGATGTTTACATCATTATCGCCGTAACAGGTATTGTTGAAAAACGTGGCAGAAAGATGAAAGAGATTTCTGCATTCATCGTAGAGAAAGACACTCCGGGATTCACATTCGGAACCAAAGAGAAGAAGATGGGTATCCGTGGATCTTCAACATACGAGCTTATTTTTGAAGACTGCCGTATTCCAAAAGAAAATCTCCTTGGAGCACAGGGCAAGGGCTTCGGTATCGCTATGCATACTCTTGATGGCGGACGTATCGGTATTGCCGCTCAGGCTCTTGGAATCGCTGAAGGCGCACTTGACAGAACAATCGCATATGTAAAAGAAAGAAAACAGTTCGGACGCACGATTGGTCAGTTCCAGAATACACAGTTCCAGCTTGCAGATATGGCTACAAAGGTAGAGGCTGCAAAGATGATGGTATACAAAGCTGCCATGGCAAAAGCTACACAGAAAGTTTACTCTGTCGAAGCTGCACAGGCTAAGCTTTATGCAGCAGAAGTAGCGATGGAAGTTACTACAAAGGCTGTTCAGTTACATGGTGGATACGGATACATCAGAGAATACGATGTAGAACGTATGATGCGTGACGCAAAGATTACAGAAATCTACGAAGGAACTTCAGAAGTTCAGCGTATGGTTATTTCTGGAAACTTATTGAAATAGGAGGTACGAATCGTGAAGATAGTTGTTTGTGTAAAACAGGTACCGGATACAAAAGGCGGAGTTCAGTTTAATCCGGACGGTACACTTAACAGAGCTGCAATGCTTGCAATTATGAACCCGGATGACAAAGCAGGTCTTGAGGCCGCACTTAGATTAAAAGACCAGTATGGAGCAGAAGTAACTGTACTTACAATGGGACTTCCAAAAGCAGCCGATGTGCTTCGTGAAGCACTTGCAATGGGAGCTGATAAAGCAATTCTTGTAACAGACAGAGTACTTGGAGGAGCTGATACATGGGCTACATCAAGCACCATCGCAGCAGCAATCCGCAAACTCGATTATGACCTGATCATCACAGGACGTCAGGCAATCGATGGAGATACAGCACAGGTTGGACCGCAGATTTCTGAACATCTGGACATCCCGGTTATCTCTTATGCACAGGATATCAAAGTAGAAGGTGACAGCGTGGTCGTACAGCGTCAGTTCGAAGACAGATATCATGTACTGAAAGCAAAAATGCCTTGCCTTATCACAGCACTTTCAGAATTAAATGAACCACGTTATATGACACCAGGCGGAATCTTCGATGCTTGTGACGCTGAGATCACAACATGGGGAAGAGCTGATCTTACTACACTGGATGATGCAAATATCGGTCTTGCAGGATCGCCTACAAAGATTGCAAAAGCATCTGACAAGGTAAGAAAGGGAGCAGGAGAAAAGGTTGCTCTTGATCCGGAAGAAGCAGTATCTTACCTGATGGGAAAATTAACAGAGAAACATATCATTTAATAAGAAGGAAAAGTGGTGAATATCATGAACTTAGAAGAATATAAGGGAGTATATGTCTTTGCTGAACAGGTAGACAACAAACTGAGCGGAATCGCATTTGAACTTCTTGGAAAAGCAAAAGACCTTGCAGCAGACTTAAATGCAGAAGTAGCAGCCGTTCTGATCGGTTCTGACGTAAAAGGACTTGCAGATGAGCTTGCAGCATACGGAGCAGATAAAGTAATCGTAGTAGATGATCCGGAACTGAAAGAATATAGAACAGAGCCATACGCACATGCGCTGGCATCTGTTATCGAAAAATATAAACCGGAGATCATGTTAGTCGGCGCAACTGCAATCGGACGTGATCTTGGTCCTAGAGTATCCGCAAGAGTACAGACAGGTCTTACAGCAGACTGTACACAGCTTGAGATCGGTGATTTCCCGATCAATCCGGTAGCAGGAAAAGAGCAGAAGCACAATCAGCTTCTTATGACTCGTCCGGCATTTGGCGGAAATACAATCGCTACCATCGCATGCCCGGATAACCGCCCGCAGATGGCAACCGTTCGTCCTGGTGTTATGCAGAAGATCGCTAAGATCGAAGGTGCAAAGGCAAATGTAGAAGAGTTTAATCCAGGATTTACACCGGATAATAAATACGTTGAGATTATGGAAGTTGTCAAATCTGTATCTGAGACGGTTGATATCATGGATGCCAAGATTCTTGTATCCGGTGGACGTGGAGTCGGAAGTGCAGAAAACTTCAAGATCCTGGAAGATCTTGCAGAAGCACTTGGCGGAGAAGTAAGCTGCTCACGTGCAGTTGTAGATAATGGCTGGAAACCAAAAGATCTTCAGGTAGGACAGACAGGAAAGACAGTTCGTCCTCAGGTATATTTTGCAATCGGTATTTCCGGAGCGATCCAGCATGTAGCAGGTATGGAAGAATCTGATCTGATCATTGCAATCAACAAAGATGAGACAGCTCCGATCTTTGATGTAGCTGACTATGGTATCGTTGGAGATCTGAATAAGATCGTACCAGAACTTACCAAACAGATCAAAGAAGCAGTTGCTGCTAAAAAATAAAGAATAACTGGTAAAACAAAGATGGTGTCGCAAAGAAGCGGCACCATTTTTTTGTATACAAATCGAATAGAAGTTAGCCTGCTCTATTTTCGTGCGGAAAGCTTGTGCGTCTGGGGGATATTATGGTATACTTTATAAGATATAGACTTTGTAGTTATAGCTTAAGTAGGAGTGTGAATAAATGGCACAAAGAATTAAAAGCAGACGAAGGAAGGCTGTAAAAAAGCAGGCGGTTCATTATTTTGATTACAGTCTTCTGGCGATTATTATATTTCTGATGTGTTTTGGACTGGTAATGCTATACAGTATCAGTTCCTATGAAGCACGAACGGAATACGGAGATGGGATGTACTTCCTGAAAAGGCAGGGCCTCATCGGACTTGGAAGTATTGCTGTGATGATGTGGGTTTCTCGCCTGGATTATCATATGTTTTCCAAATATGCAGCAATGAGCTACTGGGGATCCATGCTTCTTCTTGCACTTGTTAAATTTACACCACTTGGTATTGAGGTAAATGGTGCACGAAGATGGTTCCGGCTTCCGGCTAACCAGTCATTCCAGCCGGCAGAGATTATGAAGATCGCTGTGATCATATTTATCCCATACCTGATCTGCAGAATGGGGAATAAAGTACACACCCTGAAAGGATCGCTGGGAGTTGTGGAGTGGGGAGGTTTGGCAGCACTGGGAGTTTATGTGCTGACTGATAATCTAAGCTCTGCGATCATTGTAATGGGAATTTCCTGCTGTATCCTTTTTGTCGTACATAAGAAGCAGAAGATTTTTCTGTGGATTGCAGGCGGCGGGCTGGCTGTTTTTGTGGCGGGATCATATATCCTCGGAAGACTTCTTGAGAACAGCACCAGCTTCCGACTCAGACGTATCATTGCCTGGCTGAATCCGGAAAAATATGCGTCAACGATTTCTTTCCAGACGGTACAGGGACTATATGCGATCGGATCAGGTGGCTTTTTCGGGAAAGGACTGGGAAATGGTGTGCAAAAGACGGTAATACCGGAAGTGCAGAACGACATGATCCTGTCAGCAATCTGTGAAGAGCTTGGGGTGTTTGGAGCAATCATTATCCTGGTTTTGTTCGGTCTTTTGATCTACAGACTGCTTTTTATTGCACAGAACGCACCTGATCTGTATGGAGCACTGATTATGACAGGGATTATGTCACATATCGCGATCCAGGTAATTCTCAATGTTATGGTAGTTACGAACATGATGCCGAATACCGGAATTACATTGCCTTTTATCAGTTATGGTGGTACATCCATCCTGTTCCTGATGATAGAAATGGGAATGGCACTTGGAATTTCCAGAAGAATTAAACTGGAAGGGTAAAAAAAGCTTTTTTTTCAAAGAAAAGTGTGATATGATGTTATAAGTGGTAATGAAAACCACGTATAATGGATGCAAATGACACGTTTCGGAGGTTTGGATTATGAGTTATAAAGTGATTGTGGACAGCTGTGGAGAATTGACAGCAGAGATGAAAGCTTCAGGTCGGTTTGAGACAGCATCACTGGGACTGGAGGTTGGAGATTGTCATATAATTGATGATGAATCTTTCAATCAGGCTGAATTTTTGAAGAACGTAGCTGAATGCCCGACATGTCCAAAGTCAAGTTGTCCGTCTCCGGAGACGTTTATGGAAGGATATCACTGTGATGCGGAGCATGTATATGCTGTTACGTTGTCTTCTGAACTGAGCGGTTCTTATAACAGTGCCGTACTGGGCAAGAATTTATATGAAGAAGAATACGGTGAGAAAGATATTTATGTGTTCAACTCAAAATCTGCATCAGTAGGACAGACGCTCATCGGGATGAAGATTGCGCAGTGTGAAGAGCGGGGCATGACATTCAAGGAAGTGATAGCTGCTGTAGAAGCATATATTGAAGAGCAGCACACATATTTTGTTCTTGAGACGCTTGAGACTCTTCGCAAGAATGGAAGACTTACAGGATTAAAAGCAATTGCGGCAACAGTATTGAATATTAAGCCGGTGATGGGGGCTACTCCGAAGGGAGAGATTTGTCAGTTGGGTCAGGCGCGCGGAATTAAAAAAGCACTTAAGAATATGGTGGATTGTGTGATCGCAGATCTGAAAGATCCGGAGAGCAAGGTACTTGCAATTTCGCATTGTAACTGCCCGCAGAGAGCACAGGATGTGAAGAAGATGCTGGAAGAACGTGTGAAATTAAAAGACATTATCATTCTGGATACCAGAGGTGTCAGTAGCATGTATGCGAATGATGGCGGAGTAATTATTGCAGTATAGCTTGTATCAATCGTAAAAGTGTGATAAAATATACTGGTTAGATGATTGCGAAGGAGACTTGCAGATATGAGTCAGAAAAAAGTAGATTATTATAAACAGGCAAAAGCGAACAGAAAGCGTGAAGAAAAAAAGAAAAATTTGCGAAAAGCTTTTGATTATACGATCCTTGGGCTGATTGCACTTGCAATCGTTGTCTGGATTGGATGGTCCGCTTATGATATGTATGAATCAAAGCAGCCAAGAGCAGTAGCAGAAGTTGATTATTCTGCTGTAAGTGATTATGTCCAGTCACTTAACACTGCTGAGTAGATGAAAAGAAGAAAGTGGAGAGATGGTTCCATTGTGGAACGGTTTCTCCACTTTTTTTATGCACTGTGTGGGGAATGGAGTATAAAACGCTCCACTTTTCACCACAAAATGAATGAAAAATGGGAAAAAATATGATTTATCGGACTTTTTTCAGAATGGATAAATTCGAAAAAGTGCTTGAAAAGGGCGGAAAAGTGGGGTACAATGGATACAAGTGGTAGAAAGTGGAGCGAAGTGGAGCAAAGTGGCATGGAAAGTGGCAGACCACTTTGAAAGAAGGTGATCCTATGTTGACTGGAGAATTTAATCATAGTATTGATTCAAAAGGCAGGCTGATTATTCCTTCCAAATTACGAGAGAGTCTGGGAGAACATTTCGTAATTACGAAAGGGATGGACGGCTGCTTATTTCTGTATCCGGACAACGAATGGAAAGCCTTTGAAGAGAAGCTTAGAACTTTACCGCTTACAAACAAAAAAGCCAGAGACTTTAAGCGTTTCTTTCTTGGAAGTGCTACGGAAGGAGAACTTGACAAACAAGGGAGAGTTTTGATATCTTCTTCTCTTCGCGCTTATGCAGATCTTGAAAAAGAGGTTGTTCTAGCAGGTGTGCTGGACAAGGCCGAGATCTGGAGTAAAGAGGCGTGGGAAGCGCGTACAGCTGATGTTGAGGAAAATATCGAGGACATTGCAAGTGACATGGAAGATTTGGGACTTAGCATCTAAATAGATCTTTTAATTAGGAGGACACCATGGCATTTAAGCATAAATCAGTATTACTGGATGAGACAATCGAAGGACTGAACATCAAGCCGGACGGTATTTATGTTGATGGCACACTTGGAGGAGGCGGACATGCATACGAAGTATGTCGGCGTTTAAACAACAAGGGGAGTTTTATAGGAATAGACCAGGATGCGGCGGCGATTGAAGCGGCAGGCACCCGATTAAGCGACTTCGGGGAGAGAGTTACAATAATCAGGAGCAATTATTGTGATATGAAGTCGAGGCTCCATGAGAAAGGGATTGACAAGGTCGATGGAATCGTACTCGATCTGGGCGTATCATCTTATCAGTTAGATACGGCAGATCGTGGTTTTTCCTATCGCGTAGATGCGCCTTTGGATATGAGGATGGACACACGCCAGACTTTATCTGCAAAGGAGATTGTCAATGGCTACAGTGAGATGGACCTTTTTCGGATCATTCGCGACTATGGTGAGGACAAATTTGCGAAGAATATAGCAAAACATATTGTTATGGCAAGAGAGAAAGGTCCTATTGAAACAACCGGGCAGCTGGCAGAGATTATCAGACAGTCTATACCGATGAAGTTTCAGAAGATGTCGGGGCATCCGGCAAAAAGAACCTTTCAGGCAATCCGGATTGAATGTAACCGGGAACTGGAGGTGCTCAGGGATTCACTTGACGATATGATCGATATTTTAAATCCGGGAGGAAGGATATGCATCATCACGTTCCATTCCCTGGAGGACAGAATTGTCAAAGGAATTTTTAAAAAGAATGAGAATCCATGCACGTGTCCGAGTACTTTCCCGGTATGTGTGTGTGGAAAAGTTTCCAAAGGAAAAGTCATTACGAAAAAACCGATTCTTCCAAGTGAAGAAGAGATGGAAGTGAACAGTCGTTCTAAGAGTGCGAAGCTGCGTATCTTTGAGCGCGTATAGAATTTGAAAGGGTGGTGCTGTATGGCAAAATACAGTCATAGAATACAGGCAGACAGACGTACAGTAACAAGCCGAGGAATGTACATATACGGAAATACAGTTCGCCAGGCAGAAGTCATGCCACAGCGACAAGAGGAACCAAGAAAAGAACATAAAAAGAAAAAACTGGACAGACAGATTTTGAAAAATCGAAGAAAAGCAATGCGGATGAATCCTGCATATGTGATGTTTCTTTCAATTGCAGCAGTGGCAGCACTTGTAGTCTGTGTATGGTATCTGCAGGTACGTGCAGAGCTTACAAGCCGGACAGAGCATATTACCGAGCTGCAGCAGGAACTGGCAGATGCAAAAGAAGAGAATACAACTAGATATAACGTAGTAATGGATTCTGTGAATCTGGAAGAAGTAAGAGACCGTGCAATCAATGATCTGGGTATGGGATATGCGACTTCGGATCAGATTATTGAATATCAGAACCCGGTTAATGATTATGTAAAACAGTACGAAAGTATTCCGAAAAGCGGAGTGCTTGGACAGACAACAGATAAATAGGTTTATGAACAAAGGTGAATAACATGTCAAAAAGAAGAAAAAGAAAGCCTTCCGTTCTGAGGCATAAATTCACGGTTGGAATGCAGAAAAAGCTGGTAATGCTCTTTATAGCGATATTACTGGCTTTTGTTATTCTTGTCGGAAGAATTACCTATATCAATGCCTCGTCAGGAGAAGATTATACCAAGACAGTACTGGATCAGCAGCAGTATATGAGTCGGTCGATTCCGTTCAAGCGTGGAGATATTGTAGACACAAACGGCACAAAGCTTGCGACAAGTGAGCGTGTATACAATGTGATTCTGGATGCAAAGGTCTTACTTTCAGACGAGACAAAAAAAGCTGAAAATATAGCAGCTACGAAAAAAGCGCTGAAAAGTTATTTTCAGATCAAGGCATCGGCAGTGGATGCAATTATCGCGGACAGTCCGGACAGTCGGTACAATATTCTGAAAAAAGGAATTTCCTACGATGATGCGAAGGCATTTGAAGCGGCAGAGAAGAAAAATTCCAAGATCAAAGGAGTCTGGCTGGAAGAGGATTATGTCAGAAAATATCCATATAATACACTTGCCTGCGATGTCCTGGGATTCAGCGTATCGGGGAATGTGGGAGCAAGCGGACTGGAAGCATCCTATAATTCAACGTTGAATGGAACGGATGGACGCAGATATGGTTATCAGAATGAAGATTCGGCAATTGAAAACACGGTGAAAGAGCCGATAAATGGAAATACGATCGTAACAACGATTGATGCGAACCTGCAGTCTATCGTGGAAAAGCATCTGGAAGAGTTTAACCAGGCGCACACAGATGAAGCGCAGGAGGGGATGGGATTTAAAAACGGAGCTGTGATCATGATGAACCCGAATACCGGAGAAGTTCTGGCAATGGCTTCCTCACCTACCTATGATCTGAATAATCCGAGAGATCTATCCAAGTATTATACAGAGGAAGAAATAACCGGAATGAGCAGTGACGATAAGATCGATGCTCTGAATGAACTCTGGAGAAACTTCTGCGTGAGCGATACTTTTGAGCCGGGATCTACGATCAAACCATTTACGGTTGCAACAGGTCTGGAGATTGGTGCACTGAAAGGCGATGAGACCTATTACTGCGGTGGTTCCCTTCAGATCGATGAATGGGAGATTAAATGTATCTCTTATGATAATGGTGGACACGGGCAGCAGAATCTGACACAGGTTATGGAAAATTCATGTAACGTTGCCCTGATGCAGATTGGTCTGGCAATCGGACCGGAAGAATTCTGTAAGTACCAGAGTATTTTTGGATTCGGTCAGTATACGGGAATTGATCTTCCGGGTGAGGCGGTTGGTATTTTGCAGTCACCGGATGGAATGATCAAAACGGATCTTGCAACCAACTCTTTCGGACAGAATTTTAACGTAACTATGCTTCAACTTGCGACAGGATTCTGTTCTCTGATCAATGGTGGCGATTATTATGAACCGCATCTTGTAAAAGCTATTCAGGATGAGAACGGAAATGTGATCCAGACTATTGATCCGGTGTTGGAGAAGAAGACAATTTCTAAAGAAACTTCTGATAAACTGAAAAGTTATATGTACAGTGTTGTTCAGAACGGTAGTGGTAGATATGCACAGGTAGAAGGTTATGATATCGGTGGTAAGACCGGTACAGCGGAAAAATTGCCCCGTGGAGAGAATAAGAATGTGGTATCCTTTATCGGATATGCACCGCAGGAGAATCCGGAAATTATGATTTATGTAGTCATCGATGAACCGAATGCTCCGGATCAGTCAGCGACCAGCAGCCTGATCTCGCAGCTCGCTTCTGATATTATGGCAGAAGCATTTCCGTATTTGAATATTACAAAGGCTCCGGCTGAGTAATTTGGGTATAACCCCGGAAGACAGATCATACAGTAATAGTAAGAATCTGTTTTTCGGGGTTTTTATGCGGAATAAGACTTATAATAAAAAGAAAATGCTGGTAGTATTTTTAAGCGCGCTTCTGATGATTTTTTTTCTGATCGCAAGACTGGTGTATTTGATGATATTTGATGCTGCGTATTATCAACAGAAAGCAAAAACGCTGCACGAAAGAGAGAGGGAGATCAAGGCGGCAAGGGGAGAGATCATTGACAGAAATGGCAAAGTCCTTGCGACCAATAAAGCGGTGTGTACCATATCTGTTATCCATAGTCAGATAACAGATCCGGAGAGAGTGATCCAGGTTCTTGCCGATGAGCTGGGAATAGAGAAAGAAATGATTCGGAAAAGAATCGAAAAAGTTTCTTCCAGAGAAAAAATAAAGACAAATGTGGAGAAAGAGACCGGGGACCGGATTCGTGCATATGAACTGGACGGGGTGAAGGTAGATGAGGATTTTAAACGGTACTATCCGTATGGCAATCTGGCTTCAAAGGTTCTTGGATTTACCGGTGGAGACAATCAGGGAATCATTGGACTGGAAGTAAAGTATGAAAATTATCTGAAAGGTGTGAATGGAATGATTCTGACAACAACTGATGCTAGAGGGATTGAGCTTGCGGATACGCTGGAAGACAGAGTAGAACCGGTTTCCGGAGACACTCTGCAGGTAAGCCTGGACTATAATATCCAGGAATATGCACAGCAGGCTGCGGAAAAAGTAATGGAAGAAAAACAGGCAGATGCAGTTGTGATTTTGATCCTGAATCCAAAAACAGGGGAAATCTATGCCTGCGTCAATGCTCCAGAGTTTGATCTGAATGCCCCGTTTACATTACCGGAGGGAACAGATGCCGCTTTGAATGATGAAGAAAAACAGGCAATGCTGAATCAGATGTGGCGGAACAGGAGTATCAATGATACTTATGAACCAGGATCGATCTTTAAGGTATTTACTGCTTCGGCGGCGTTGGAAGAGGGAGTGGTCAAAGAAGAAGATACTTTTTACTGTCCTGGATACAAGCTTGTGGAAGACCGCCGGATCCGGTGTGCGAGGACGACTGGACATGGATCCGAGACGTTTGTACAGGGGGTGCAGAATTCCTGTAATCCGGTTTTTATTGAAGTAGGGATACGGCTTGGAACAGAGAATTTTTATAAATATTTTGAAAAATTCGGATTGATGGGGAAGACAGGTGTAGATCTTCCGGGAGAGGCTGCAACGATTATGCACAAGAAGGAAAATGTAGGGCAGGTAGAGCTGGCAACGATGTCGTTTGGACAGTCTTTTCAGGTGACACCGATGCAGATGGCAACAACAGTATGTTCTCTGGTGAATGGGGGAAAAAGGATCACTCCTCATTTTGGCGTCGTCGTTTATGATGCGGAAAGTGGAGCGAAAGAAGAAACGATTTCTTATGGAAAAAGAAAACGGATTCTTTCTAAAGAAACGTCAGAAAAGATGAGAAAGATACTGGAAACGGTTGTGTCCGAGGGAGGAGGAAAAAAAGCACAGATCGAAGGATACCGGATCGGAGGAAAGACAGCGACCAGCCAGACGCTGCCAAGAAGTGCGAACCGTTATATAGGATCTTTTATCGGATTTGCACCTGCAGATGATCCGCAGGTAGCAGCAATGGCAATTATTTACAATCCACAGGGTATCTATTATGGCGGGACGATAGCAGCTCCGGTTGTGCGCGATATTTTCGACAATATTCTTCCCTATCTTGGAATCGAACGGGAAGAAAACCCGTGAAGCAGTTGAAAAAACAGGGCAGATACATTATACTAAAGCGTAGAATCTGTGCCTTTAAGATAAGGGCTGATTTTGAAAACAAAAGAAAGACAGAGGTGTATTATGGATTTTACAATGGTCATACCGGTGCTGATCGCGTTTGTTCTCAGTGTGGCAGCAGGACCGGTGGTAATTCCTGTTTTAAGAAGACTCAAGATGGATCAGACAGAGAGAGAAGACGGGGTGAAGTCGCATCTTAAAAAAGCCGGAACGCCGACGATGGGAGGCGTGATGATCTTGTTTGCGATTGCGGTCACTTCGCTGATCTATGTAAGAGAGTATCCGAAGGTGATTCCGGTACTTTTTGTAACGATTGGATTCGGACTGGTCGGGTTCCTGGATGATTATCTGAAAGTTGTTCTTCACAGATCAGATGGACTGATGCCGATGCAGAAGATGGCACTCCAGATCGTGATTACAGCGATTTTTGCATTTTACATCGTGAAAGTGGCAAAGATACCGCTTACCATGCTGATACCGTTTTCAGGTGGGAAATATCTGGACATCGGTTGGTTTGCCATTCCGGTACTTTTTATTGCAGTGATCGGTACCGTCAATGGTGTGAATTTTACAGATGGACTGGACGGGCTTGCATCCAGTGTAACAGTTCTTGTGGCAACCTTCTTTACAGTTGTTGCGATCGGAACAAAGAGTGGGATCGAACCGATTACCTGTGCAGTGGTAGGTGCGCTGCTGGGATTCTTATTATTCAACGTTTATCCGGCAAGCGTATTTATGGGCGACACCGGATCACTGGCTCTTGGGGGATTTGTTGCTTCGACAGCATACATGCTCCAGATGCCATTATTCATTATCATCGTAGGACTGATCTATCTGGTAGAAGTTTTATCAGTTATGATTCAGGTAACATATTTTAAGAAAACAGGCGGAAAGCGTTTCTTTAAAATGGCGCCGATCCACCATCATTTTGAGCTGTGTGGATGGAGCGAGACACGGGTGGTTGCAGTATTTTCAATTGTAACTGCAATTCTGTGCCTGGTTGCACTGCTGGCATTATAGGAGGCTTACAAGAATGGATTTACAAGGAAAGAAAGTGTTGGTATTCGGTGCGGGGATCAGTGGGATCGGATCCTGCGGATTACTGGAAAAAGAAGGGGCAGAGGTAATTCTGTATGATGGAAATGATAAAAAAGATGCCGAGGCAATGAAAGCACAGCTTGGTGAGGGAAGCAAAGTCCGCGTTGTTCTCGGAGCTTTTCCGGAAGAGGAGATGGAAAGTCTTGATCTGGTTGTAATGAGTCCGGGGGTGCCGACTGATCTGCCGGTTGTTCTGGCTATGAAAGAAAAAGGAATTCCTGTCTGGGGCGAGATTGAGCTCGCCTATGTATGCGGAAAAGGAGATGTGCTTGGAATTACCGGAACCAATGGGAAAACGACAACAACCTCTCTTTTAGGCGAGATTATGAAAAATGCCCGTGACAGCGTTTTTGTTGTGGGAAATATCGGTACACCATATACGAATGCCGCAGCAGATACCAGAGAAGATTCTGTGATCGTGGCAGAGCTCTCAAGCTTCCAGCTGGAGAGTATTCATACCTTCCATCCAAAGGTAAGTGCAGTTCTTAATATCACACCGGATCATCTGAACCGCCATCATACGATGGAAGCATATATTCGTGCAAAGATGAATATTGCGAAGAATCAGACACCAGAAGATATCTGCGTTCTCAATTATGAAGATGAAGAGACAAGAAAGATGGCAGATGAATTTCAGGCAAGTGTTCTATTTTTCAGCAGTAAGCATAAACTGGAACAGGGCATTTATCTTGACGGAGAAGACATTGTATACAAACCGGAAAAGGAGAAAGAAGGAACGGTCATCTGTAAGACCGGCGAATTACAGATCCTTGGCGTCCACAATTATGAGAATGTTATGGCAGCGGTTGCAATGGCAGCAGCTTACGGTGTAGATCTGGATGTGATCCGTAAGTCTGTACTTGCATTTAAGGGGGTTGAGCATCGTATTGAATATGTGGCAGAGAAGAACGGGGTTGTCTATTACAATGACTCTAAAGGAACGAATCCGGATGCGGCGATCAAGGGAATCCAGGCAATGAACCGCCCGACGATCCTGATCGGTGGTGGATATGATAAACAGTCCGATTTCCATGAATGGATCCAGAGCTTTGATGGAAAAGTCCGCTATCTGGTACTGATCGGTGCTACAAAAGAGCAGATTCAGAAAGAAGCAGCAGAGTGCGGATTTCATGACTGTATTTTAAAAGATACTTTCGAAGAAGCACTCGATACCTGTGTGGAGCTTGCAAGACCCGGAGATGCAGTTCTGCTGTCACCGGCATGTGCAAGCTGGGGAATGTTCCCGAACTATGAAGTGCGTGGGGAAGAATTCAAAAAATACGTGAATGCATTATAAAAGAAATAAAATAATTTCATATAATCTGTATCAAAGGGCGTGAAACAAAGTGGAGGAAAAAGGGAAAAAGGGGCGTATGGATTACACGCTTCTGTTGATTGTTGTTCTCCTGGTTGTGATCGGACTGGTGATCTTATACAGTACCAGTGCATATAACGGACAGGTGAAATTTCATGATTCCTTTTACTATCTGAAAAAGCAGGCGTTTGCGACGGTGCTTGGAATTGTACTGATGCTGTTCGTGGCAGGGATGGATTACCACATCTGGCAGAGACTGGCAGTATTTGGTTATCTGGCAGCAGTTGCACTTTCGGTTGCGGTCATGTTGTTTGGCAGAGAAATTAACGGGTCCAAAAGATGGTTAGCTTTGGGCCCGTTTTCTTTTCAGCCATCAGAATTTGCGAAAGTTGCACTGATTCTTTTTCTGGCGGATCTTGTGACGAAGAACGTAAAAACAATCGGAAAAATGTGGACACTTTGCAGGATCATGTTCTGGATCCTTCCAATCGTGGGACTTGTGGGAGCGAGTAATTTAAGCACGGCGATCATTATTCTGGGAATCGGTGTGATCCTGATCTTTGTGGCAAGCCCGAAGTATGCGCAATTTGCCTTGATGGGAATCGCAGGCGCCTGCTTTATGGGGATTTTTCTTGCCCTTGAAAGCTATCGGCTGGAACGGCTTGCTATCTGGAGAAATCCGGAAAAATATGAAAAGGGTTATCAGACCCTGCAGGGGCTTTACGCGATTGGATCCGGAGGAGTATTCGGAGTCGGGATCGGAAACAGTGTACAGAAGCTGGGATTTGTACCTGAGGCACAGAATGATATGATCTTTTCAATTATTTGTGAAGAGCTTGGACTCGCGGGTGCTGGGATTATCGTTTTTCTGTTTCTGCTTCTGATCTGGCGCTTTTTCCTGATCGCATCCGGAAGCAGGGATCTTTTTGGTGCGCTGATCGCGACCGGAGCGATGGCACATATGATGATTCAGGTTATTTTAAATATTGCAGTTGTGACGAACACAATTCCGAATACGGGGATTACACTTCCTTTTATCAGTTATGGAGGAACATCGGTGATGTTTCTTTTAATTGAAATGGGACTTGTGCTAAGTGTGTCACAAGTGGTAGACTAAACAGGAGATATACAAATGACGGAAGGAGGAAGATGCCTGATGGGATGATACAGAAAGAAAGGAAAAAGAGAATCATAAAGCAGACTGCCATGAAAGCCATTCTGGTCATTATTTTGGTTTGCATAGCTATGATTACGTTTCTTTTACTCTTTCAAGTGCGGAAAATCGAAGTATCAGGAAATCAGTATCTTAGCAGACAGGAGATTGCAGACTGGGTGCAGGATGATAATTGGTCTTCCAATTCTCTGTATGTGATGATCAGGAACCATCTGATGAATCACGAGCTGCTTCCGGCAATGGAAGAGGCAAATGTGACGATGAAGAATCCGTGGACTGTGAAGGTGACGACCAAAGAGAAGCGTGTGGCCGGTTATATCGTGTCAGGTGATGAATGTATTTATTTTGACAAGGATGGTATCGTACTTGCAAAGACAAAGGAGCTGTGGGATGGAATCCCGTGCATTGAAGGGCTGGAAGTAAAGAAAGTACAGCTTTACAAAGCACTTCCGATCAGCAAGGCGAACAAAAAAGCATTTGGGAACCTTCTGGATATGACGATGACACTGAAAAAATGTGATCTCGCGCCGGATAAGATTGTTTGTTCCGGTTCAGATCTGTATCTTTTTTTTGGAAACAAATGTGTCAATGTCGGGCATACGAATCTGGAAGAACGGATCATGCAGATATCGCCGATCCTTGAGAAGCTGGGAGATCAGGGAGGAACCCTGTATCTGGAAAATTTTAACACAGATAATATTACAATTACCTTCGAAAAAGATGTGATTCCGGACCTTGGAACATAATCTGTGTCAAGTGAATAAAAAAATAGGAAAATATACAAAATTCTATTGATATTTTTCGGAAAAAAATATATTATAGTCTTATGTATAACTAAGCGCATATTGACATTTAGGGTGTATAATATAATAAGGTGACGAAGGAGGAGAAACTCTTGTTAGAAATTAAAACAAATGAATCAGAAGCAGCAGCTAAAATAATTGTAGTCGGTGTAGGTGGCGGCGGAAACAATGCAGTCAACCGCATGATCGATGAACAGATTGCAGGTGTTGAATTTATCGCAATCAATACAGATAAACAGGCTCTTCAGTTATGTAAAGCTCCGACTCTTATGCAGATCGGAGACAAGCTTACAAAGGGTCTTGGTGCAGGGGCTAAACCGGAGATCGGTGAAAAAGCAGCTGAGGAAAGTGCCGAAGAGATCCAGTCAGCACTCAAGGGAGCTGATATGGTATTTGTTACCTGTGGTATGGGTGGCGGAACTGGAACAGGTGCTGCGC
>OLSM01001322.1_pt1 | contig 18810 bp, 17 predicted proteins | sample 1672721 | NCBI WGS metagenome assembly OLSM01 (sample SAMEA3136717, study PRJEB25190) | human gut metagenome | reverse complement strand
AGCAGTGATGCTTCATCTTCCCTTTATCTCTCCTGTTTATCTCTCCAATTTCTTGTGGAATTTTGATGAGATTTCAGGCAAAATTTTATATGGAGAGTTGTCCGAGTGGTCGAAGGTGCAGCACTCGAAATGCTGTGAAGAGCAATCTTCCTAGGGTTCGAATCCCTAACTCTCCGCCAGCAAAGCCTTACAGATCAAGGTCTGTGAGGCTTTTTCCTTTGTCCTTGGAGAGATAACTTGTCGTCATACCACGCTCTCCGCTTCCGGCCTAGCGCTCTTCCTGTTGCGCCGATGTCAGGTGTAGGCAGGTCAGCATTGCTTCCGCCGAGGAGAGCTTGGCATGGTAGTCCAGATGCGCGTAGATGTTGGCCGTGGTGCTGAAGTCACTATGCCCCAGCCATTCCTGAATCTGCTTCATGGGAACGCCTTCCGCCAGCAGCAAGCTTGCGCAGCTGTGCCGGAGATCGTGCAGGCGGATGACACGCATGTCGTTCTCCTCTAGCAGTCTCCTGAAACCGTTGGACAGCGTGTTGGGCTTGAGCCGTTCTCCCAGTTCATTGACGCAGATGTAATCCAGGTATTTGGTGCAGTAGGAGCGTCCGCAGAGCTTGCGGTAACGAGCCTGTTGCTGCTGCTTTCTCAGCAGGAGCTCCCGGAAGCTGTCTACCAGGGGCAGCGTACGCATACTGGACTTGGTTTTGGTGGTATCCGACGCAACCTCCAGGTGCTTTCCATCCACGTTGCAGGCCGTGACCGTATGCTGGATGGTCAGCGTATCAGCACGGAAGTCAATGGCAGACCACCGCAGCCCTAGAATCTCGCTACGCCGTAGGCCATAGAAGGCTCCCAGCTTGATGGGAATCTCTAAGGGATGCCCTTCCAGCAGGCTGAACAACCTGCTGACCTCCGTGCGGTCGTAAAACTTGCCCACAAACTTTTCTTTGCGGGGCCGCTCAATCTTATCCGCCGGATTCGCCTGCAGCAGATCCATCTTCACCGCATACCGAAGCGCGCGGTGGATTACCGCGTGATAATGTATCACGGTGTTGGCGCTGACCCGCTGCAACTGAAAGGAATAGAAATCCTGAATATCCTTCGCCGTCAGTTGCTCCAGGCGGATGTTCCGCTCCAGAAAATAGGGCAGAATAGCGCTGCGCATCATACCGGCATAGGAAGCGTAGGTCGTCAGCTGAATGGTGCTCTTGGCGACTTCCAGCCATTGTTGCAGGAAGTCCGTGAACATCAGTTCCGGCTGCGCTTGCTCCTGGGCCGCTGTTTTCCCTGTCAGCTCGGGCGGCTGATAGGTTTGACGCATTTCCAGCAACAGCGCTTCCGCACGCTTCTTGTTGCCTTTCACCGGCAGCTTTGTGGGGAACCAGGGCGTATGCCGTTTGCCATTCTCATCCCGATAGCTGAGCACAATGTAGAAAAAGCCGTATTTCTCTTGCAGGTGTCCTGCAATCATGATGCATTCCTCCTTTTTGCAGTGGATCTACCTGCTGTTGACGAGAACAGCATAGCATATTGTGATCCATGAAGCCAGGATGTGGCAGCCTGCTCAGGAATGGTTCAACACGCTCAAGTAGGCAAGCAAATGAATCTTGGGAATTCGATAGGCCCGCCCCACCTTGATGGCGGTAATCTTGCCTTCGCGCAGCAGCTTGTATGCCGTCTTTGTGCTGACGCCCAGAGCGGCAGACATTTCTTCGATGCCCATGATGTCAGGATAGTCCTTGAGCAAAGTGCGATACACATCTTTTGAAGATATGTTCATGCTTTCCCTTCTTTCCAGAAGAATAAACGCAAAGCAGCGTTTCCAGGCAGGGGCTGGCAAACGCCGCCTCATAGCCCCGCCGGTACCGCTGTCCCCCGGACTGGCGTATACCGCAGAGCTCCCCCGCTAGTCAGTGGGAGGCCGTAGAGGAAGTCTCATGATGCCCCATGGGATCGTCGCGCCCTTACCAGCCACGGTAAGGTCAGCAGGATGCGTGGATCGCTCGGAAACCTCGTCATCGCGCCGCCCTGCTTGCCGCTCGCTCCATGGGGGGTGTGTGCCTGGAAACGGATATGGGGTTGTCAAGGTGCAATGCCAAGTCAGTGCGGTTGGAATTGCAGAAGGATGCTATGCAAAATGACACGATCCCGTCCAGTGAGAGTTGGAGCAATTCTGCGCAGCAAACCAATTTGTTCCAAGTTCAGGTAGGAGTCTGCTGGATGAAACCAATCAGCCAGTTTCACACCGCCATGGCAACCGCGTACGGTTTCTAATGGATAAGACAAGGTAAGGAGGAGGACATCACGTTGAATCGTTCGCACGCTAACGCGAAACTCCATGGCAAGATTTCCAAAGGAATCAAAACGCCGCCAGCAAATTGCTGCATAAATTGCAGCCCTTCTCTCTGCGGGATTCAATCATGGGCACATCCTTCCGTACGAGGTAGAACGAGCATAACAAAAAATCACGACAGCTTTTGTCGTGATTTGGAAATTTACCGGAGATACGAAATGTAAAAGAAGCTCTTGTCACTACCGTCTAACCACCTCGAATAAATTTTAAACTACTTTAAAAATATCAGTTTAATATATTGTAGTAATTTTAAATATATCCAACAAATCAAAGCAGTGTTATCAATATATCTAAACTCATACTATCTAGTTATGTCGCATTTTATAATGTAAATTTAAAAAACAGAAAATTCAAAGAACTATTTTCATTAGTCTCAAATCATTATGTATGCTATTTCACACACAAAAGATATATTAATCCTTATAGCAATGAGCAGATTCCATTGAATAGACAAATGTACACAAATTTTGAAAGTCTTCTTGGTAATGGCTTGAAATCACAACAGAACCGCCCTGTGCCGCAAACTTATGAAGTAAATTTCGTAACATTTTTACGCCTTCACTATCGAGCGCGTTCATTGGCTCATCAAGGAGAACTATTCTAGGATTTTCTAGAAAGGTTTGCGCAATATTTAAACGTTGGATCATTCCTCTAGAATATTTCCCAACTTTTTTATTATCTTCCGGATCCAATCCAACATTAATCATCATGGTACAGATGTCTCTATCAGAGGCTATTTTTCGAATTGAAGCCAAAAAACGAAGATTATCGCGACCTGAATACTCAGGAATAAATGCTGTAGAATCAAAAGCAAAGGATGCTTGTGGGGCAAAATCGATTTCCTTCTTTATTATTTTATTACCTACAATAATTTTTCCGCTTGTTAATGGTAGAATCCCTGCAATGCAACGAAGTAACATTGTTTTACCCGATCCATTTCTTCCATGCAATCCACATATCTCACCATATTGAACTTGTAGTTGAACATCATTAAAAATAATATGATTTTTTAAGCGCAGCATTCCATTTTGAACACATATTGCAATATCTTTATTCATGCAAGTATGCCTCCTTTGTTTTTTTTGAGGCATAGAGTATATATAAGAAAATAGCTAATAATTAGTACACTTAACGCTATTACATAATAAGACACCGCATACATATAAGTAATACCATTTCCTTCCTCTGCGTTCACAAATGAAGATAACATAGCCAGCGTCACAGGTGAATATTTTTGAAAGCTTACAGGAAGCATATTGTATAAAATCATATCTGACAAAATAACAACCATTGACATAAGTGTACCACATACACTTCGAGTTATTGTATTAACTGTACTTGAAAGAATAGCTAATATTGTCATTAATATGCATTCAAGACAGATTGATAGCGTAAGAGCATCAAAAGCAGAGCAATTTTCAATTAAACTTGGATCTGGAATAAAAGTAATATGAAACTTATATAGAACATCATTTGAACATAAGACTTCCCAGCCTGTACCCCAATTATTTTGCCAACTCGTAACCGATAAAATCCACACTTGACTTAGTATAAGAGCAAAAACTTCATATAAAAGGACTACTGTTAGAATAAAAAGCAAATATCCTATTGCATAAGATATATATCCAGAGCGCATAAGCAATGACTGACGCAATTCTTTTTGGAAATCTAATGCAGTCAGGGCAAATAGCAAACCAGACAAGAGTACAGTATGAGATGAATGATCGTTAATTAGAAAGATCATTATAAATGGAGTCAACGTTATGTTTAATTTCTGAGCAATTTGAAATATTGGATATGAAAAAGCATAAGTGTATCCTACAATGAATCCCAAAATCCACATTAAGCGTGATGATGTAATCATGCGCAATAGAAATAATCTATATATATGCACTGCCTTCATTGGTTATCCACCTTCTTTCAGCTATTTTTTCAAACAAAATGAAACAAACAATTAATAAAACTAGTGTGCGTATTAATGACCACAGGTCTGTTAGTCTGTATGAATCAAGTGCATAACGCATCATAAGACGGCGATCCAATCTAATTGCATCTTCTACTTTAAATGCACGATACAGCTGAATCCATCCAAATCGAACAAAAAACGGTAGTGAAGCAACAATTATTTTATTTCTAAAGACAAGCGATAGAGCTATACACACTCCGCCATAGATGGATCCTAACAAAAAACCATTATATACTATCTCTCCAATATATTGTATATAATTTCCGTTAAGAAGCATGTCCACGTACGGGAACTGAATCATACCCGATTCATATAATGCATCTCCTGCAAAGGGATAGAACAATGATAGCAGCAATATAAAAATCCAATATCCTAATGAAACGCATAATCCAGATGATATAACAGAGACTGCATATTTTGAGAGTAAGTATGCTTTTCTACTGCTTCGTGCAGCAAATTGATAATGCATTTCTGTTGCAAATTCCTGAGTAACGGATTGACCATATGGCATCGTGCATACAACCCCTATACCATAAGTGCTAAATAGTCCTGAGAATACGACTGCATTAAAGAAAAAATGGTACACTGTATATCCTTTGTGAGTCAATGAATCTCTAAAATCCCACAGATTATCTAATAGCATAAGAAGCACAATTGCCGAGACAGATATGGCGAATCTTAATGAAAGTGCCCGCTCTACGTCAAGGATAAACATACGAAGAAATTTCTTCATATAATGCCAGCCTCCATTTGCATCATACGTATTCTTTTTTCCAATTGCATAACAAACATATTTTCCTCCAGCTGTCCATTAAGAAATTGCTCAACGAGATTACGAAACCATGCATTACGCTGTGATTGCTCTACTAATTCATTTGTATATGGATACCATATGTTTGGAATTATTTCGTTCTGGTAGAACTGAATTTCTTCTTCTGTAACAGCATAAACCAATTCAGGATTTGGATTTAAAATTCTCTCCTCCAAGCGGTCGATTTCTGCTTGTATGTCCCGCTGTTCAGATGGATTATCAGAGGCTAATAGCTGCTTTTTTTGCTCTTGCAGTTTTAGTTGCCACATGCGTAGATTCGTTTGATAATCGTCACGTTCAATAGGTTTATAATCTCCATCATACAGTAAAAAACATTCTGTCATCGTTTGATAGCTGGTTCTAAAATAGATATACTCCATAGCTAATTCTTGAACGTTGGATGAAGAGCAAACAATATAACCATTAAGCTGGCCTTCATATCGGGGCGTTTCATTGGCGGCATATGGAAGAGCTATACTATCTGGAGATGGTACCATAGAAGCTTCCTGTAAAAGCAATCCACGCGGTTCAAATGTGTCGGATACAATACGAGTTACTTGCGCTGCTTGTCGAACTTTTTGTAATAAAGTGCGAAATGCTTCTGTATCAAAAGTAAGCAATGTATTTTGCTTTTCATAATGACGTACATATACCTTGATTGCCTGATACAAAAATGTCTTATAGGGATCATCTTCCAGAACTAATGGGACAACCATAAGATCATCAATATTCTGCTCAGTATACCAAGCAGTCATCCAGTCCAAGAAATCGGGATAGTTATTTGGGATATCTTCTGGGAAAACATCTGCCTGTTCCATAGTTGAACTGATGGGAACAACCGTCTCTTTCAAGCGTACTGAAGTTGGTAGGAAATAAATATGCTCATTTTCACACACAAAACTCCGAATTGGGGGATACATACTATCTATTTTTTTGCGAATACCAGCGTGCACAGAGAGATCAACTGCATAACCCTTTTGAAGGAAGTTATCAATACCTGGTGTGGTGTTTGAAACAGCTAATACATCCACCTGAATGACCTGAGCAGTTATAGCCTGCAGCAGATCCATTCCTTCTGTAAGTTCACTAGATATGCGTTCAATAATTACATTAGGATGCTGAGCTAAAAACGCATTGTCAATTTCGTCGTTGAATCCGGAGCCATAGAGCCGTAACTTCTGTATAGATAGGGACTCCTCTTTTAAATTTGTATCTGGAACAACTAAGCCGTTACTCCCTAAAAGCAGGTAGCGTCCCTGGATGCATATGCCCTGCCATGCAGAGGATGCATATGCATACGTTGCTTTTTGAATTTGTTTTCCTTCTTCCAATAGTACAATAGCATTTTCACCTGGATGCACTGCCCAAAGTTTCTCATTCTCCCAGGCCAAGCACGTATATACAGAGTCTATATTGTACAGATGCTGCTCAAGCGTCGCTTCTTGAAAAACCTGATATATTTCTGTATGATCCTCGCCTTGTACCGCCATATAGGCACTTCCATCCGCCAGCGGCTGATAGGCTACCACAGGACTGTACTGTGACACCTTATAATCCTTCGTGTTTAGATCATATCTAACGAGGCGTGCATTTTCCTCTACTCCAACATAGAACAGAAAATAGAGTCTATTATCGAGTATACGCGGCTGACGAACAGACCAGTCATCTGTCCCCCAAGTCAACGATGAATCCATTTCCACAGATACAAGCGGTTTCCGATCAACAGATAAAATGTGCAATGTCTGTATGTCTTGTTGCAGTATCACGGGTTGACCGTCTTTTATAAGAATATGTTCTCTTTCAGGATCAAGAACTGTAATTGGTACGGTATCGTCCACTTGATCATTATTGCATGAAAAGACCCGTCCATCATCCGTGCAGACAAATGCAGCGACGCCATCTGTTACAATAGACGAGTAATTTGCTTGCTCTTCTGCATGTATCATCAGCGGTAGCAAAAGAAAGATTATAAAACAAATATTGCGGGTGATTTTCTTCATGAAAAATACCTCAGCTTTCCTCCCAAATTCACGGTACGGGTAATAATTTACCCGTACCGTGAGGTCGTTATTACGGATAGAAAGTACCAGAGCAGCTAAAAGCAGAAGTATAATCATTGTCAGCACGCATACGCCATACAATATTGTCACCATGCACTACACCATCGTACTTTTTTACCGGACGCGTTCCAGTCGAAGAAGGACCATAGGTATATAATCCGCTACCATATTCCCATGTGTCAGAATTCCATACACGACCTACACCGTGATTGCTTATGCTATCAACCTTGATGTTCCAGTTCACGCCTTCAGCTACAGTAGTAGCTGTAGACTGCCAGTCGTCAGAAGTCGAGCCAGCATTTACTACACGAATGGACACATTTCCCGATGCAAACGCTGAAGCACTTAGCAACAAGATCGCTGCAACCAATAATGCCAAAAACTTCATCCTTCGACTCATGATAGATCCTCCTTTATTTGGTCATCAAGGCAGGTAATTCTAAAGTCATCAGATTATTTCCATCACTAAAGACAAGCTTGTTCTCATCCAAAACATAGGCTCGTTGATCAGGCCACTGTGGAAGATCCTCTAAGACTTTTTCGCTTTCTCCCGACCAAAGATAGCGCCATAGCATACCGTCGTACTGATACCACAGGACATCCTGCCAAGGATCATATGCAATGGCGGAGGTATTCGCTTCCAAATAGCCTTTGCTGGTCTTCTCCAAGGTATCCCAGTTAATCTCCAGAATCTCTTTCCGTCCATCGTCCTGGGTAACGGCAACTAAGCTCTTACCCTCCTGATACGGCTGAACTGCAAAAAGGCCAACTCCCATGTCCAAGGACTTGAATGCATTTGTTGCTAGATCTAAGTGGCAAAGCGTAAGGCTCTCGCCATAGGACATGATCCATGTAAGCGTATTTTCACTACATACACTAACAAGGAATGGCATGTAGTTTTTACCTCTCTGACTCATCTCTTGAATGTGCAATGATATGCGCTCACCGGATTCATCCTTGGCAATCAAAGCGTCACTTCCATTCCAGAGATAGCATATTCCATGAACCACAAACACAATGTCCTGTTCGGCCTGAAAGTCATTTCGAATCAATTCTGGTTGCTGCATGGTTGCTGGTGTATAGCAGTAAATACTAGCTGTGGGGTAGGTCTCTACCTGAAAATATAGTTCTCCATCCGAGTAAGACATCATGGTTATTTGTCCCGGTAAGGAAGTTTCCGCCCCTGCACCGATGGTAATCAGAAGACTGATCAGCAGCATTAGGCTGATCCACTGCTTGCGCTTGCTCATGTCATAACCTCCATAAGACGTTGTAATGTGTAAATTAGTATAGCATTGTATCCCTGTCCAAACTCTTTTTGTTGTGAAATGCAAATATATGCGTGCGAAATGCACACGGATGGGCAAATAGGGCAAGGATAAAAAGCAATCGAAAAGCGCATGCATTTCTCTGAGCTCTGCATGCTAAAAGCGAGGAATTGATTTTGGCATATCGGCTTTTTTGTTTTGATGCATAGGATTTTATGAGGCAACATGAAGTGCTGATATATTTTTCCCGCAACCTAATGCTAGCGTAAAATCGGTCAGAGAGCTAAAAACAAAGTTTTGCTTCCTGCACAAAACAAGCTCAAGAAGCCTGCTCTGTTGATCTCCACAACCGTGGATGATCTTCTTGAGATTGAATCTTGCTCCTGTCTTGCGTGATCATGTCTCATAAAACATGCTCTTTTTCATACAGAGCATCCCAACCGCCATAGTCAAAATACACTGTAGATATGGCGATGCATGATATCAGCCACCCATCATTTGGTTTAGGGTGAAATAGCAAAAAGATTGATTCATAGAAACAGTCCACACCGGCCCCAATCAACTGCAAACCAACAGTGTTCAAAAATATATATACGAAAATGTCACATCCATATAGGTCGCAACGAACTCTGCTATTTTTTACATCATGAATTGCTCTGCTCCTTTATGTTATGGTAGGGAACTACCACCTTGGCAGAAAAAATATTGTCCTTCAGCGTAAAGGCGCAACGTCCTTCGGCTGCTTTTACAATATGCTCAATGCTTCGTATGCCAATGGCATGGGTCCCTGCTTGTCCTTCCTGCTCTTTTGAGGATATCCACTGGCCATTCTTCAACTGAATTGTAGCCGTATTGCATGGGTTGGTACAATAGATATAAAACATATCCCAGCTGCGTGAAAACGTCAAATGAATGGTAAGGGGAGCGTTAGGCTCAGGAATCCGCAGGCATCCTTCAATCGCATTGTCCAGCAAATTACCCACAATCGTGCAAAAATCGGGTTCGCGAACAGGCAGCTCATTCAAGGGATACGGTGTATAATGAAAGAGAAGCTGATTTCGCCTCATTGTTAATGATTTCGCCATTAGGAGTGCATCCACAGCTGTTGAACCGGTCATAAATATCCTGTTGCTGTTTAGGCTATCCTGATAGGCTGATAGATACGCTTTTGCTTTTTCGCTTTTATCAGCACGGACCATCTCCTCTAGCACCTGAACATGATGCTTCATATCGTGTTTTTCGGCAACAAGGGTTGCATACATTTGTTCAAGCTCTGTCTGATACTGATGCGCATGCTTGATGGCATTGACTTCCACCTTATATTGGTTTTCCCGTTCCATGCTTTGAGACATCATATTGAATAGACACACAACAAGTATTGTGCAGGCGCACAATCCAAGGTATGCTCCTAAGTAAGATAGCATCTCATGATCCATACTGCCAACTGAATTTCTCTGCAAAGCATATACAGATTCTTCTACAATAAAGAGTCCAATATTTGTCAGCAGGAAAAGAAAAAGTACTGACCAATAAGGCGGAGAGTAATCTTTCTTCATTTTTGCTGTAAGATATACAGTCAATGCCAAGGCCGCATTCGTAGCTAGTACAAACATGATTCGAAATCCTGTTGTTGCCATTACTTGCTCATAGGAGCTTCCTGGAATGGACGAGAATATATGAATCATCAACGATATAATGGATAAAAACAATACAGCAAGCACGACTGTCCAAAAAAATGATGCATACCATGGATCGTCTGCGACAATCCATGCGTAGATCAGCGGAATAAGAAAGATGGTTGCATCTGGCAATGGTACCGTTACAATCAGTGCAAGTGAGCTATATAGTCCTACGGTCAGAATGCACAGAACATCATGCAACTTGTGCTTACGTGAAATATGCAGTCTACTTTCCATAAACTGCTGTATTATGAAGCCTTGAAAAAAATTGACAATGACTTCAAAGATTGTCCATACCATGTTCCATTCCTCCTTCCTGGTAATAGCTATCAAATACATTGTTAAGATGCTCTGCGAAAGATCTTGATACAGGAAGCTCCTGACCTGTCGAGAGTGTTAACATGTTTCGTCTTACTGCGCGCACATGGACAATATTTACCAGATAACTTCGATGGCACAACGTAAAGAGCTCCTCTGGCAATTTAGGGATCAGGTCAAGGAAACGGTAGCGAATCTTGATTGGTTCTTTTTTCGACTGCATGTAGATCAGCACATAGGGAGATTGTACTTCAATAAACAGTATTTCGCCATGGCGCAAAGCCAGTCGTTGGCCGGCATCAGAGATAATCAAATACTCGTTATGTGCTAGCGTGTATTGCATATAGGCAACATCCAAGCAGATTGCAATGTCCTCATAACAGATAGGTTTGTTCAGATAGCGAAAAGCGCGAACGGTGTAGCCGTCTTTCACAAAAGCATCTGAATTTGTTACAAATACAATAGGAACCGCGCTGTCTGTTTCCCGAATTTTTTTTGCAATTTCCAATCCATTCATTTCATTATGAAACAGAATATCAAGGAACAGAATATCAGCGTCTATCCCCTTTTGCCAGCCGTCCAGCAAATCTTCCGATGAACTAAAAAGTGTAACATTTACATCTTCATGATGTGTTTTGTGAATCCATTGGTCAATTTGTTCGCATATGGATTTTTGAAAAAATCGCTCATCCTCGCAGACGATTACCCGCATTCTCCCACTCCCTTTCACTCTGCCTGGCATCAGAGGAGCCGACAAGCCTGTTATGCTATCGTCTTTTTTGTGTACTTAAATCATATACTATTTTGTTTTATTTCACAACCGTCTTATTTGGTCGCCTTCGTTGCAAAATGCACGAAAAACGACATAAATTGCAAGCAATGCACAGTGATAACCACACTGCACATGCTTGTTGGGATATTCACCCCAATCCCCACAAAAAATCGCAGGATAGGTCCTGCGGCTACGCGCCTAATGACGCTTGTCCTGAAGCTTGAACCTGTTGCGATTTCTCATTGAACACAAAGCATACTACCGATTCCTTCCTCTTGTTCAGCAGCTTAGCTGGAAATTCCATCGTTGGGTCCGTATGGTAAGCAATTTCCCGAATTATACCTCGTATGCATTCCGGTCGTTGCTAGCAAGTACTCAGGAAAGCAACTACTGCTTGATTTGACCTGGATCATCATTCGCTGCCTTTATCCCATTCCTATACGAGCCTTCATGTTCTCTAAAAAAGTAAGTCGTGGATTTCGAAAACATTCGCTCGAAATCCACGACTGTTTTTGTCCTATTCCAATGCAGGTTGGATTTGTATTCCACCCATTCCAAGCGCTGTTTTTACGCCAATCCCTGCATACGGCGCAAAGCAGTATAGAGTCTTGAACACGTCCATCAAAGGTGCAGGGAGGCGCGCCTCCATCACCATACGCCCTACAAAGGATGGAATCCTGGTTTGCTTCAGCGGATACCGGAGCGTCTGTAAACGGTAATCTACAATGTGCAATCCCTGCTGCATGGCTGCAAACGCATCAGCATCATCCAGCGGCATCTCCGGAAAACACATCCCCCAATGCGTAATCAACGATTGCAAAATCAGCGACTCCTGTGGGAAAATCACATACCGTCCGCTTTGCCTGAAAGAGGTAGGCGTCAGAAATTCCAAAGGAAAGCGTCTGTCCAGAGACAGGTTCGCTGCACGCTGGATAAACGTATATGGCGTATCAATTTGCTCCAGTTCACAGGATGTAAAATAGATCACCCCGGAATGCAGCCGCGCTTCCTTGGTATTTTCCAAGATAGGAGCAAAAAGTCCGGCCGTCTCGTCATTCAGCAAATGGACCATCCACCAGCATTCCTTTGTTTTGGGGTTATAACTGAGATACTGGTGGATTGGGCGCGCCCCTTGCTCATGGAGCCGGTTTCCATCCTCTGATGAAATATGTGAAAGCAGCCATGCATACAGCGGATATGCCAAGGAGCAATCAACAGGTTCTGGAAGCTGCCCCATGCGTAATTTTGCCCGAAGAATCATGTGACGCTCACCTCACAGGCTCCCATGAGGAACGTCTTTTGTTTGTATTTTCCGTATTTCAGCGTGTGTGGAGAAATACCAAGGTCGCTATCCTGTTCGTGGTGATGATTTCTGAAATTGCGGCTCATATAGCGAGTCACAAAATCAAGTCCCTGTTTTTCGCCCAGATATGGATAGGCCAAACTCTTCGCAAAAAATCCTGAGCCGCCGCCAAGATACAGAATATTTTTAAGCCCCGGATCAAGCGTGCCGTAGGGCCGTGCAAAATGACTTTCATAGGTTTGCCTGTAATAGGCGGCAAATGCGTTAATGGCACTTAAAATAGACTGCATCGTTATGCGGTTTTTCAGTATGGATTGGTCCAATGTCAACCTGAATGGAACCTGTGTCCCTGGTGCGACGCATTCCCGGCACAGATTGACGGTATGCACTTGGCCCGCAGTTGATCCGTCCTGCTTCATTACCAGGGTTATGGCCTGATCGGGAATCGGTTCGCTGTCGGAAACCTGAATGCCCCGCATCAGGCTGTTCACGGCGTTTGCTGGTTTCTGTGCATCCAGCCCCAATACATGCAGATAATTTGCTTCCGGTAAACCCAGATATTTTTCATTGCGCCGATCTAGAGGTATTTCCAAAAACCTTGAAACGGCAGCCTGCCGGCGCTGCGGTTCTTCCTTTGCAATCATCTGATACAGCAATGCCGTGCGCAGCGCGCCCTTGAGGCTACTGCCGGGAATGTAGGCATTGCCCTGGGCGTCCCGCATAAAGCGGTGGATGTCCTTGAGGGTGTGCTCCGCGTCCAGAGCTTCGCCCGTACTGATCTGGTAGCGTACGGCTGGGGCAATCTGCGCTTCATCCAAGCCGCATTCCCGGTAGAGAAAAGCATATAAGTCGCCGCCTCTACGCTTGCAGAAGCTCTCAAACAGTTCCACCAGACCGTTCCGAATCAGTAGATCAAAGAAGACCTGTTCCTTCAAGAATGAAACAGTTCCTTTTCTGGAATTAAGGATGTATTCCTTCCGCGGCGTTATTTGTCCGCAGCCGATATGCAAAGGACCGCGTGTGGTCAGCGTCAGCGTATACACCTGCAGGTGATCCTGTACAATCAAAAGCTCACCCCCAGCATCATTGGTTTCGCATAGCGGTATACAGGATGCGCTCCCGCATCGGCCACATTGTACAAGGTCCCGGCAAATGTCCTTGCCAGCATTGCGCCCGCTGCAAGAAAGTACTGCGTCCGCTTGCGCTGCGGCGTAGAGCTGAACGTGTTTGACTGAACATAACCTCCACGCCTTGCCAGCTGATAATATGCGCCGTTCAGTACATCTTCCAGTTCGCCGTCCGTAGGGAGGCTGGTAGTCAACAGCAAATAATGTTTCGGGTTTTGCATCGTCAGCGCGGTATAGAGCCAATCCGTCTGCGCGTCAAAAGGCTCGTTGAGCAAAATCACATCATCAACAGCAAAGGTGCCATATCCCGCGCTGACCTTTCCGCCAATGCCGCCCGTACCCAGCGCTCGCACCAGCCTTTCCAGAAGCTCTCCCTGTTTCTCCTCCGCGCAGGCCGCCAGAAAATACAACCCGCAGGACGGCATAAAGCGGTAAGCGCCCACTTGATACGGCCTGGTTTCCGTTCCGTCACGCACCGCAGCCATGGTCCGCGCCTCATGCGTGCCAAACGGCTCCTCCTGCGGAAGATACAAGGCCTTCCCTTCCAGCGATGATTGAAACGCGGCCATTTCCGGGACGGGTATCCATGCCAGGCGCTTGATTTGCTTGCGCAGCTCGGCAGGTACTTCCTGCTTCGCCTGTGAAATAGCGCAGGGCTTGGGGAGATAGTAGATGTCCTCATCCTCCTTGCTGCGCCAGGGCATGCTGTCGCTAAGCAAAAGCGCACCGCCATCGGCCTGCTTGCATAGCGCTTCAATGCCTTTATTTCCCCACAGCGTTCCCGCCGTATGGCATAGGGCCGAAAAAAGCGTATCCGCGCAGAAATGGTCCGCCGAAGAGGATAACGACAACGCGGAATCTGCTGCGCCAAAGTGGACCGCACCGTCAAACTGCAGCTTATACAGGTAGTAGTTCATACTGATCCACCTTGTCAAAAATTGCCTTGAGCTGTTCCTGGGGAAAATCCGATTCTACCTGTTCAAAGCTGAACCCGCTCAGGCTGACGCGGCCGCTGCCACGGGAGCCATGACCGCCCAGATAATCCAGCTGCAACAGGCGCATGGCATGGGCAAGCTGTTCCATGTCCTCCGTGATTTCATCCGGATTCACCATATCATAGACAATCCGCACGCCGAATTTTACGCCGGGCACCACGCGCTCAATCTGCCTGGGATTTGCCACGGAGGTCGTGCGGCTGATGCCATTTTCCGTCTTGACCTCCGTAAGGCCGACTTCCTGGAAGCTGGCCGCATTCGTCACAAAGCTGTCCACAAACTGAAGCCGGGAACGCCTCACCGGCTGGGCAGAACCAAACATCCGCAGAATCACCGGGTCATCCTTGTCATACGTGGGCATGGCCTGAATATCCTTGCACAGGCTGCGGGCCAGCAGCGTGCGCAGCTTCCCCTTCAGGCTGCTGCCGGGGACCATGGGCAGTTGCGTCACAGGATCGCGGATGACCGGACTATCCACAGCGCCAATGGCTGAAAACGCGCTGGATGCGCCAATATGCAGCCCCGTGACTACCTTCATCTCGCAGCGAATCACAATTTTTCCGTACATAGCCGTTCTCCTTGTCAAGTTTCCCTGCCGCCATAGTAGCGATGATACGCCACCAGGGCTTCCATGTAATGGGCAAACCGGATCATTTCCGCTCTGCTTTTGCCGATACCCTTGATGTACTCCAGGAGTTGCGTTTTTTTCACAAACGTCATTACCGCCTGTTCGCGGCCGGCGTCATAAACAATACGCACCCACAGCCGCATGAGCTTGAGCTGGCTTTCTTCCAACAGTTCCGCCTCTGAACGCAGATTTTCCGCATTATAGATATCTGCCACAAGCGCGTGAATGGCGCGAATCTTCGATGTGGTGATTTCAAACCTTCCACGTTCCGCTTTCAGCTCACCCATTACACGCTCAGCCTCGTCCACGTAATTCATGGGGAGCTTCTTGGGTTTAACAGGCTCGGGTTGGTCATTCGTGACATTTGCGCGATTGTTCCAGCCGCCTTGCTGCCCGTAGCTCCGGTTGTTATAGCCACCCGCCTGCTGGCCATAACCACGTCCGCCGCGCTGGGGATCATATGCCATGCGCTCATTCCACCTTTCTATGCATATATACATACAGATAGATTGCTGTAATCAGTTGCGTCCGATCCGTTTCACTGCATGCCCAAAGGTACATCTGCTTGGAAAAGCTGGCATACAGCGCAAAGGTGGGGCTGCTTTTCCCTGGCTGTAGCCGTGCCAGCAAATAGGCGTAGCGCGCCAGGTTCAGCTTGTCCTCCTGTGCGGCACGGAGCAAGTGCGTCATCTGGTAGAGGAAAGCCATGCCGCGCTCGTCCTGCCCCTGGAAGAACGCGGAGAGGGCTTTCAGCTTTTCATCCATGACCTGACCGGCAAATGCGCTCCATGGATAGGTATGCCTTTGCTTTGCATCAAAGAGCGAAACAGCATTTTTGCCTGGTTCATTCTTGGCGCGTTGTTCCAGTACCGCCGTTTCTTCCGCCGCCGCACGAATCGGATAATGGGCGTCAAACAGCGCAATCCCCGCGCTGAGCGTCAGTGCGCCAGCCGTAAAGCCCGCAAACTTGTTTCTAATGCGCAGCGCCGCCTCAATGACATGATCCCATGCGCCCAGCAGGAACACATCATCCCCGCCGGAATATACCACGGACACCTGAAGCGGGCTGCCTTCCGTGAGAATTTGACGCATGTACCGCTTGAAAAACAGCGAAAGCTGCCGGGAAAGCGCCGCTGTGCGCGACAGCGTCACAAAGCGGTAACGCTCCTCCGGGCGCGTCTCCTGCCCACGCTCAAAGCCCGCCACAAAGGCTTGCCCCAGATTATCCACGTCCATGCGGCAGACTGCCAGGCGGGAGATTCCGGAGGATGCCCGGGCCAATTCTTCGTTCTGATTGCTGGCATAGTAATCGCACACATCCAGCCGGGTGCTGTATTTCATGCCGGTGAAAGCCTGGTTCTTGGTATAGACCCGCCGCACCGCCGCGTCCGTGGCAATGCGCTTGCGCGCTGTTTTCTCATCCATTAGGGTGAGATAGACCTCCCCTTCGAGGGTGGGAAGCGGTAAATCCCATGGGGAGGAACCATCGCCCGTTACATAATAGGCCACCCGCGACGCGTCCTGTATCCGGATGGAGATATCCTCAAACCGTGCGCACCAGGGACAGCGGTTCTCCCGCAGCACATCCGTGCTGCCGCAGACGGTGCATTCCCGTCCGTCCAGGCCAGCCGTTTCCGCATTCAGCCGCCGAAGCTGGCTGGCGCTGTAGCGGTGCAGCTTGCTTTGACTGATGGCCGTGGACAATCGGGTAAAGATTGCCTTGTAGGGTGTTTGCTCCGCTGGGGTATTGGTCAGCTCGTTAGCGGAGCATGGCGTCATGCCCTGCGCCAGAAAGAGCCGCGTTCCAAACTGATCAATCAACCAGTTGTTCATCCTGTCGTTCACCGCCTGCGCGCTGGCGCGGGCGGCTTTTGTATTGGGCAAAAGCAGATAGCAGTGGCCGCCGCCGCTGTAAATCAGGTTGGCGCGGCTCAGCCCGCAGGCGCTGAGCACTTCGTCCACATAGTGCTCCATGAGCACCTCCAAGAAGAACGAGCGGCTACGCAGGGAGCGCTGTGCGCCCGCCGTCGCCACGGTATAAATGAACCGCTGAATGCCGGACATGTCCGCCGTGACCATCAAAAACACCGCTTCCCCGCGGAAAACGGCCTCATGGTCAAACAGCCGCGCCTTATAGTCCGTCTCCTCCGCCTCCAGCAGATATTCGCTGATGCAGGCGCTAACGGCGGCGGTCATTTTGAGATGGTCATAAAGCGAGATGTCCGGACTTTCGCCGGTATAGGTGCTGGAAGGCACATTGGCCGTGCAGCTTTCCAGCAGGCAGAGCAGGGAGTCTACCCAATCTGCGGACAGCTCCATATCGGGCAAGCCCTGGCGCAACACCCGCAGCAGCGCGGCGTATTCCCCGGTGGAAACCGGGCTTGTGCGTCCAGGCAAGCGCAGGCGGCCATCGTGAAAGGAAGGCTCCACCGCCAGCGGACCGTGTTCGCCGTTCAGGTGCGTAAACACAGACAGCAGCGGCTGCGCACGGTCAAACCGGGGACTTTCTCCCTCGATTTCCCGCCGGTCCGCCGCCGCGGCAATATTATCGGCCACGCAAGCAATATAGGCCAGGCTGTTACGCGGTATGCGCGCCTGCCGCAGAGCCTTTGCGTGATGATAGCGCACACAATCCAGCGTATCGCGCCACCCCTCGCCGGGAAACAGCTCGCGCAGCAGCGCGTCCCCGGACGTGGCATGATCGTGGGCATCGGCTCCGGCACGGTAAACCAGCTTGCCCACGTCGTGGAGCAAGCCGCCGAAGGTTGCCCGCAGGGTTTGCGGATGCAAAAAATCACCTCCCAAATTGGAGAACAAGCGTCCTTGATGGGAAAAGATATAGAAAATTCGCACAGAGATCCGTATAAGTGTTACGGCGCTTTGGTGAAATTCCCGTTGCCTCATTATATCCTATTTTGTCCTCTAATGACAAGAGGTTTCTGTCCCCTCGCGGGGATAAGTTGCAACGGAGGTCTTGAACCATGAAGAATGAAAATGCTGCTAAGTTTCCGTCCCCTCGCGGGGATAAGTTGCAACATGAACGGCTGTTTCAATGCACGGGTGAACTGGCGTTTCCGTCCCCTCGCGGGGATAAGTTGCAACCTATGCCATGTTTGCCGTTTCAGGCATGGGGCGCGTTTCCGTCCCCTCGCGGGGATAAGTTGAAACACGGCACTATGCACGCATACAATGAACAATTAACGTTTCCGTCCCCTCGCGGGGATAAGTTGAAACAGAACGGAGAGGCCGTGTTCAAGGCAACGGGCGAGTTTCCGTCCCCTCGCGGGGATAAGTTGAAACCCGGCGCAAGACTTGATTCGTCTGCCACTGATGGTTTCCGTCCCCTCGCGGGGATAAGTTGAAACAATATACAAGGTGCATTTTTTCAGCGACTCAGGTTGTGTTTCCGTCCCCTCGCGGGGATAAGTTGCAACGCCCAGATGCAGCAGACCCTTGCTGATATGGCGCAGTTTCCGTCCCCTCGCGGGGATAAGTTGCAACGCAATGCGGACTAATCTGGATATGAATAGCATCGA
>OLSM01001307.1_pt1 | contig 19028 bp, 18 predicted proteins | sample 1672721 | NCBI WGS metagenome assembly OLSM01 (sample SAMEA3136717, study PRJEB25190) | human gut metagenome | reverse complement strand
CCCGCGTTTTGGCGGTAGATTTTCGTCAGGCGCACCACGGGGATCTGGCCACAGGAAAGCAGCTCCCGCAGCACCGCCCCCGGCCCCACGCTGGGAAGTTGGTCCGCGTCCCCCACCAGCACCACCTGGCACCCCGGCTTTAGGGCGCGGAACAGGTTTTCCGCCAGGTAGATGTCCAGCATGGACGCCTCATCCACCAGCACCAGGTCGGCGTCTAAGGGTTCTGGTTCCGAATAGGAGCCGTCCTCTCCGGCCATGAGCTTTAGCGCCTTGTGGATGGTGGAGGCCTCCACACCGGTGGATTCCTCCATCCGCCGGGCGGCCCGCCCTGTGGGGGCGCAGCACTGTACGATGTTGTTGGGGCAGAGCTTTTTGTACAGGGCAAGTAGAGCCTTTTGGGTCAAGGTTTTGCCCGTGCCGGGACCGCCGGTGAGGATAGTCACCGGGCTGCGAAGAGCGGTGAGCACCGCCTTTCGCTGCTGGTCGTTGAGGACCATCCCCAGCTCTTTCTCCACAGCGGAGAGCTTTTGGGGAAGGCGGTCCTCCACTGGGAGCGTTCCCCTTTGCAGCAGGGCGGCAATCCACTGGGCCAGCTTTACCTCGGCCCTGGCGGTGGGCCAGCGGTACACCCACTTGCGGTAGGTGACCAGCTTGTTCTCTTCCACCAGGCGTCCTGCCCGCACCGCAGCCATGGCTTCTGTCAGGCCCTCAGTGCGCAGCAGCTTTAGGGACTGCCGGAGCAGGTCGTGCTTCTCCAGGCACAGGTGGCCCCGCTGCTCCGCCTCCCGCAGGGTGTGGAGCAAGGCTGCGTCCACCCGTTCCGGGGAGCGGGGGTCCAGGCCCAGGCTCCGGGCAATCTGGTCGGCGGTGAGAAATCCGATCCCGGCCACCTCACACAGCCGGTAAGGGTGGCGCCGCAGGATGTCCATGGAATCTTTTCCAAAGGCTTGGTAGACCTTCACCGCCCGGTTGGGCGTGACCCCGTGGGGGACCAGAAAGGCCACCACGTCCCGGGCGCCCCGGTTTGCCAGGTAGGACTCCTGGATCTTTTTCAGTTTCCCCGCGCTGATGCCGGGGATGGACAGCAGCCGTTCCGGTTCTTCGTCCAAAATGCGGAGAGTGTCCATGCCAAAGGCTTGAAAAATCTTCTCCGCCGTCTTGGGGCCAATGCCCTTGACCTGCCCGGAGGATAGGTACCCCACGATGCCCTCCTTGGTGGGGGCGATGATCTCCTCATACCCCTCCACCTCGAATTGGACGCCGTACTTACTGTCCCGGGCCCAACGGCCTTTCAGCTCATAGGAGAGGTTTTCCCCTGTGGGGAGGAAAAATCCCACGGCTTTCACCTCCGTCACAGGGCGCCCGGCGGCGTCCCGGAGCTTCTCACAGGGCTGGTACAGCACAATGCGGTAGCCGCTGTCCTCCAGCGGTGGGACTTTTGGATAGATGAGCCTTTTAAACGTACAGAGCAAGGCGTTCTCCTTTCTCCGGCTCAGGCCGGCTCGATATGGACCTTTACCTTGCGGCTCTCGGAAACCTTCAGCACATCTTGAAAGACAGCTGGATATTTTTCCTTGAGCGCCTTGGAATCAGGCCGTTTTGTGGTCCTGGTGACGAAATCGATGAGGAGCTTGTCCTTGGTGGTGTTGAGCACCCCGTGTTCGTGCTCCTTCATGACCTCGGCGATTCGCACGCTGTGCGCTTCCATCTCCTTTTCGTAGGTTTTGATCTCCTGGTTACAGGCGGCGATCTTCTCCTGAAGCAGCGCGATCTGCCGCAGGGAGCGCTCGTATTTGGGGGAGAACTCCACCGTGGGCAAACCCGGCAGGCTGGCGCCGTAAATGCGGGCCAGGGACTCCAAAGCCAGCTTGGGCTTTACGTCCTCCATGGTGGGAGGCTTGTCGTGTTCCAGGCTCCAGATCCACTGGTCCAAGCGGTCGAAGATCATGTCCTCCTTCGCCTTGTCCCGGATGATTTCCGGCATGGCTAAGTCCGTTTCCGGGTTGTTGCCCCAGATGCAGGAAAAGGCCCCGTATTCCACATCCAGCACGGCCAGGTAAAAGCGAAGTTGGAGCTCGTAATAGAGGGGAATGGCGTCGTCCGCCCAATCCTCCGCCTTGTGGTAGGTGCAGCTTTTGCACTCCAGGATTCCCGGCTCCCCATCTTCCTGGCGGGTGTACCGCCGGTCAATGTTGGCCAAGGCATAGGGGTGGTCGGCATGCTGGTACAGGTTGGTGTCATCTGTGACCAGGTTTCCCGTCTTCTTCTCAAACCAGTGGGCAGCGATGGGCTCCAGCAGGTGGCCCATCTCCAGCTGGTCCTCGTTGCTCTTGACAGGGGCTTTCATCCGCCCTTTCTTGGTGAGCCACAGCTCCAAGGGTGTGGTCCAGGGGGACAGGCCGAAGATGGCAGCCACATCGCTTCCTCCCACGGTGTAGGGGATGTCCCCTTTCGGCCCGTGCTCCCGGCAGGCCAGCCATTGGGCTTCCGTCATGCCGGCGCAGTCGCAGAGGATGATGGGTTTTGCCATCAGGAAACGCCCCCTTTCGGCAAGACCAGAAACGTGTGAAGATCGATTTTCATGTTGACTCCTTTCCGCGGGTCCCCCCGCAACAGAAAAAGCCGGCCTCCCGAAGGAAACCGGCTTGTGCCTTGGATGCTGGCAGGAAACAAAAAAGTGCCATCCGCCAAAAAGGCAAATGACACTTTGCAAACAAGAAACTATGTTCAGCTCCCGCCAAACTCCGATACTGACAAGAGTATTATACCAGAGGGGTGGGGCGGAGTCAAGAAATCCTGGGAGACACGTGCAAACATCAAGGTAAAAAGGCTGCCCTCCCAGGCTGTCTCTGTCGTTATAAATATTTCTCGTACTCTTGGAAACCATAGAAGAACCGGTGGATCAGCACGGCTTTCTCCTGTTCGTCGATCTCATAGATCATGACGTAGTGATTGATTACGGCCCGGCGAAAGCCCTGAGAGGCAAGCCGGGGGTTGCGGCAAAGTTCGTAGAGCGCAGGCATCTCTGAGAGCCGGACATAACAGGCGTCCACTGCGTCTGCAAAGTCTGCCGCCGCCAAAGGGGCGTGGAGTTCCTCCACCATATAGCGGAGGATGGCGTCCAAATCCTGCTCCGAGTATGGGGTGGTGATGACCTTATATGCCATGCTTCTCCCTTAGCTTGCGCAGGGACTCCCTGGCGTCAACCACGTTCCCGGCCCGGAATTCCTCGGCGGACTGGGCCAGCTTGGCCTCCACGTCCAGCAGCATCATTTTTTCCTCATAGGCTTCCAGGCTCATGACCACCATATCCCCATAACCGTTTTTGGTGATGAAGATAGGCTCCTTGGACTCCTTGCACATCTGGGAGATGTGGGTGGTGTTTTTCAAATCCCGAATGGGAATGATCCGTGGCATGGACAACGCTCCTTTCTGTGTCATTACTGTGGGATTATTATACCACAGCCTTCCAAGGAATGCAATCCGAAAAAAGGATTCGACCTACACTCCCTATCCCAAGACCTCTTTCGAACCATCCACTGAAAAAGGACTTTCGTAAAGCAAAAAGGAGGAGCGGCACAGCGCCGCTCCCCCCCATTTCCAGATACTATGCAACACGGGTTCATTGTGCGTAATCTGGTTAATTGTGGTAATTGAATAAAGCCATTGCCCAGTTTTCGGGCTCGTTTTTCACGATCTGAATCGTCTCAGGGTAGACGCGGGCGGTGTGCTCAGCCAGGTTATAAAATCTGGAATCAAACTGATACTCGCCGAACAGGAAGTTCGCCAGGTTCCGCAAATAAAGCAGAGCCATTTCCTGGGACGACCCTGACCAGTATGGCCCCTGCATCGAAAATACCTCTGCGGCAATCTTTTCTATGTCCGTCCCCAGCGATTCCTTTACTTTCGATACATGGTGCTCTATGGGCGTTCCCGTAGGAAATACCCTTGGCAAACTCGTTGAGTTCCGAGAGCCAGTTTTCTTCCAGCTCTTGGCAGACCTCCTGTTCCGCCATGTGGGTGAGCAGCCGTTCCATCTCCGCCTCCACGGTCTTGGAAAGCTCCGGGGCGTAGCTGTTATTGCGCTCCACCCAGCCTCCCATGGGTTGGGAGATGGCGTCTGTCTTCACCAGGGGCATCCTGCCCTTTTCCTGGGCAGTCACCTCTTGCTTAGAGGAATCCTCTTCGCCGGTTTCTTCAGACAGTTCGGCTGTCCCCATGGAGAGGGCGGCGCCCTTTGGGGAAGCAGCCTCCCCTTCCCCGGCCTGTTTGGCCAGGGCCTGGGTTTTCTCCCGCCGGGCAGATAGGCTCCCCGGCCCAGGGCCCCCAGAGATTGGGGCGGTGTCCCCTTTGCCGCGGGCGGAACCGCCAGTGAGGCTGGAAAGCTCCTGTTCCAGTCTGGAGAACACCGAAACGCCTTTCCCGGCGGCCTTATCCTCCTGGTGCTGGCGCTTGATGGCCTCCACATACTCCCGGACCTGCTCCCAACAGCGGATGAGGATGGTATTCACCGTCTTCCACCGCTCTTTGCCGGATCGGGACTGCAAGTCCTCGTCCAATTCCGGAAGAAGCTCGAACACCGTCCGGATGTGCTCCTCGGTAAAGGGCTCTTCCCCATATTTCAGTTCTCCAAACTTGCCATAGGACAAAAAGAGCTGCAACAGGCTGAAGAACACTGGCTATCCCCGGGCCTCCCGCTCCTTGAGCAGGGTGACAGTGGGCATATCGTTCCACTGCCACTCCCGCAGGAAGTCCAGGCTCTGGCCCAAGGTGCCGGGGAACACCTCCAGGATGCGGTTCTCGATAGAGGCGTCCTCCAGGACATTCCCCACCTCGTGGGCCACCCGCGCAAGCAGCGGCAGGTTCTCCGGCTCCGCCTGGGCGTAGTCCCACAGGGCCCCCTCGTTCACCCGGTCTTTGACCGTGGGGAGCGTAGGGGGCTCCGGGTACCACCGGCAGGCGGAGATCTCCTGCCCATAGGTCTGACTGGCGAGAAAATCCGTGTACAGGCAGTGGCCCAGCTCGTGGGCGAAGAGCCCCAGCACCATCTGATACCGCTCCTCCCTGGTGGGGAATTGGGTGATGATGGGGTTCCCGGCATTGATGTGGATGGTCAGGTTGTTGGTACAGGCCGCGTGGGAGGCGTCGGGCTCCCAAGTCAAATGGACCCGCACCGGACGGCGGGAACCGTACCGTTTTGTCTGGGCGGCGGCGATGTCCTCAAAGTGGAGGGCAAGCATCCGGGAGGTAAAAAACTCCCGGTCACTGATTTTCCCCCGCCTCTCTTGGATCAGTTGTTTTACTTTCTTGTGGTTGACGCGTGCCATGGTTCCGTCCCCCTTACGCCGTCTTCCGCCGCCTGGGGGCGAACACCGGGTCCAGCACCGAGGTGACCAGAGCTTCCCGGTCCTCCGAGTCGGCGGTGGCCTTGCTGACCACCGTGTCCAGAGCGGAGGTATAGGGGTCCCCGGAGATCTGGGCGCTGAGCACCCAGTCCAGGAGGCTTCGCATCCCCACGGTCCCGTCAGCGATACCGTTCTTCCGGCAGAAGTCCGCCATGTCGCAGACCACCTGCACCATCTGGGCCACCTGGTACTCGTCCTCCGCCCCGATGGGCAGGGTAATGGTTCCCTCCTGCTCCAGCAGGGAGTTGAGGCCCACCAGCACACCGGGCTGCAGGATGGTGGAAGGCTCCTGGATTTCCGCAACATATCCGTTCTTCAATGCCTTGATAAAGTCCGTTTCCACATAGGAGTAGGTTTGACCCGAAGTTTCTGCAGGTGCGGCGCTGAGCTGCCGCACCTTCTCGGTGACCTTTTCCAGCACCAGGGCCATGCAGTCCTGGGCGGTGGCGGCTTGGTTCTCCACCCCGGTAAGGGATTGGTACACCCCTGCCGGGTCGTAGTCCATGTCCTCCAGGTCGGGAAGGTGTAACAGCTTGCTGACGTTTTCATAAGTCATGCCCCCCAGGGAGCGCAGCTGTTCCCGTTCCCGGTCCAGCTGGGCGTCCCCGGTGGCGTGCTCCGTATCGGGGAACACCATGCCCACAAAGTCGTAAATCTCCGTCCCTGCAGAACAGGTGTACTTCATGTAGGGCAGCCCCAGCCCCGCGGCGATGGCCTTGGCCCCCATGGTCTTACCTGTGCCAGCGGGGCCGCGAAGGAGGAAATTCCGCATCTGGGCTGGCTTGCCCGTGGTGAGCTTAGCGTGCTTGCAGATGTCCACCACCTCCGGTGGAATGACGTACCACTCGGGAAGGGCAGGCACCAAGGCCTGTTCCCCGGCGGACAGCTTCCTGCCTGGAGTCAGGGGGTATTTCCCCACAAAATCCTTGTGCTCGATGACTTGGACGGGCCGGTGGACACGATTCCCGGAGGTGTTGGAAAAGACGGTAAATTCCCCGGCAAGGACCGTGCCGGGCTTGTAGAGCCCGGAGTCCAGCTGGGCGCGGGAGACACGCATCAGGTTCCCCGACTTATCCACCCGGACTTTCACGTGGACCGGGCAGCTCTCGTCTTTTACCCGCCGGTAGGCATTATCGCAGAGGATCGCCGCGGCGGTTACCGCCTTTGGCAGATCCGGGAAGCCGTCCTTTCGCTGCTCCCGATAGACTTGGAAGTTCTCCTTGAACTCCTGGTCCTCCAGGAGCTTTGGCATCATAGCGAAGAACAGGGCCGCTCCATCCCGTGCGCTGGGGTGGGCTGTGTACTGCTCGATGAGCTCCGTGTCGCAGTCGTAGATGCTGGCGAGGAAATTCCCCGTAGAGGCGTCGTACACCACCAGGTGGTAGGTATCCGCCCCCATGGAGGATTTGTACTCCGCCACATACCGCTGGCCTTCGATATTCCCTACGGCGCCCTGCCCTGTGCCGTTGACACAGGCGCAGAAGGCGTTCACACCTTTCAGGACAGGAGCACAAAGGGTGGCTTCCAGGCCGCCGTACTTGGAGGCAGCGCCTTTTACTTTTTTGTTGGGAAGTTTCTCAAAGGGCTCCGGCAAAGGGCGGCCGAAGTTAAAGAGGTTTGTCATGGATGTGGCCATGTGGGATCATTCCTTTCTGCGGTCCTCCCGCTTGATTTGAATCTGGATGCCGTCCTCGGCCATAGAGCTTATAAGGCCGTTCCGGGTAAGCTCCTGGCACAGGGCGGGCCAGGCCGCCCAGGATCACCAGGGCTTCGTAGGCCATGTGCCGCTGCCAGTCTTTCTTTGTCATGGCGGTACCTCCTTGGGGCAAAAAGAAACGCACAGGAGAAATAGTTTTCCTCCTGTGCGTACTTCTCGCCTGTGATTCATTTGTCAGTCCTCGTCGTCAAAAAAGCTGTTGGCGCCGCCAAACCCCTGGTAACCCGTAAAACTGGACTCCTTGGGTTGGGGCGGTTCTTCCGCAGACTCTGCCGGGGAGGGCTCTGAGTCTTTCTTCCGGCTGCCCCCGCTGTACTCAATCTCGTCCAAGACGATGACCATGGCGCTGTGCTTCCCGCCGGTCTGCTTGTCCTCCCAGGTGTCCTCGTCCAGACGGCCGGAGAGGTTGATAAACGAACCTTCCTTCAGTTTCATCTTCTCCAGCCGCTGGCACAGTGGGCCAAAGGCTTTCACGGACAGGTTGATCCACCGGTGACTATCCTCCTCCTTGGGGTCGTAGACTTTCTTCCCGATGCGAAACCGGGCGGCGTCCCCTTTCTCGGAGAACTTCAGGGCGGGTGCGCCTTCGTACCCCGGAGAAACGATGGCGTCTGTGATGATGGTTTTTAACATGATGTGCTCCTTTCCGCAGGCGGGGCCTGCATGAGATGTTTATATCCACCCTTTCGGGAGAGAAACCGGAAACAAAAAAAGTGCCAAAGAGCACAAACTCCTTGACACTTTGCAAACAAGACACTGTGAACGGCACGCCGTCCGCGATACTTTACGGGTTTATTATAGCATCCGGAAAGGGCCGTGTCAAACGGCGCGTGCCGGTTTCTCTATGAGTTTTCCTTAAAACCTGATATAGGCAAGCTATATTTTGCTTTTATCTCTTAGTTTCATCTCCATAACATAAGAGCATTCCCAAATAACACCAGAAAATAACATAAATTTACTTTATCCCCCTCTTGAAATTCAACTTATTCCGTGTTAGCATAAGAAAAAACATAAATTTCGGATGCAGATTTCACTTTTCTATTTCCATTTTATGTTGTTAACTCTCGTAAAGGAGGCGCCGCCATGCTCGACCAAGAATTTCAACAACTTGTTACCCGTGTTCAGAAACGACAGTGTGAGGAGCAAATCATTGAAGTTAAAGCCGCTCATAAGGGTTGTCCAGACCGTCTCTATGATACTTTCTCCTCCTTTAGCAATCAAGACGATGGCGGGACAATCCTTTTCGGCCTGGACGAAAAACAGCATTTTGCCCCCGTAGGTGTGTACGATGCGCAAGATCTTCAAAAGAAACTTATGGAGATTGGTGAGGCGATGACGCCTATTGTTCGCCCAGTCCTTTCGGTGTTTGATGAAAATGGAAAGCTATTTGTGACTGCTGAAATCCCCCCTGTTGATTTGACAGAACGTCCTTGCTATAAAACTGCAAAAGGCCGTTTGAAAGGATCTTATCTCCGTGTGGGAGATGCGGATAAGCCCATGACCGAATATGAGGTCTACAGCTATGAGGCTTATCGAAAGAAGTACCGGGATGATATACGGCCCGTGGAAGAAGCAACCTTAGCTTCGCTCAACCAGGATGATCTGGATGACTATATAGCCAGAAGAAAGAGAAACCGTCCACACTTCTCCGCCGTTCCAACAGACCAGCTAAACGAATTGATGAATATAACGAAAAACGGAGAGGTAACCCTCTCCGCCGTCCTGCTCTTTTGCCCTTACCCACAGTCTTTTTTCCCTCAACTGGCCATTATCGCCTCCAGGGTCCCTGGGACAGAAATGGGCGCTGTGGGAACGGATGGTCAGCGGTTTACAGATAGCAAGCGTATCGAGGGAAATCTGATGGAAATGCTGGAAGCTGCCGTTGCATTCGTCAACAGCAATATGCGAACTGCTGTCCAGATCAACCCCAAAAACGGAAAACGGACAGACGCACCCGAATATCCCATGGATGCTGTCCGCGAGGTGATCATAAACGCCCTGGTACACCGGGACTATAGCCGGTACACGGAATCTATGCCCATTCAGCTTACTATGTTCGCCGACCGTCTAGTCGTGAGAAATCCTGGTGGATTGTACGGCCGTATAACCTTAGATCAACTCGGAAAAATGCAACCTGACACCAGAAATCCGTTTCTGGTAACAGCTATGGAAACGCTTCATCAAACAGAGAACCGGTATTCTGGAATTCCCCGAATCCGTCAGGCAATGGCGGAAGCCGGCCAGCCAGAACCCCAATTTGAAAATATACGGGGCGAGTTTTCCGTTACTCTCTATAACAGAAAAGTCAGTGCCGCCTCTAGGGATCAGCATCCAATAGACCAGAGCGGTAAAGACCTCATCGCATTCTGCTCTATTCCGCGAACCAGGAAGGAGTTGACGGAGTTTCTAGGGCTTGCCTCCGGGCAATACGCCATAAAGCGTTACGTGGATCCACTGGTGAAATCTGGTGACCTTCGCCTTACTATCCCGGATAGGCCGCGAAGCAGAAATCAAAAATATATCGCTGCAAAGTCCGACGATTAACGATTCATTCCGCAAAGCAAAACAAGTCCATCTTAATTCTCCCACTTTATCCCAATCCAACTTGCTCCCCCGTCAAATACCCGCCCAGCACCAAGACGCCGTCCTGCTCGTAGACTGGGGTGTTGTCCGCCACATAGAGGCGGAACCTGTCCCCTTCCGCTAAGCCCCAGCGCCGGCCCCGGAGGTAGACTTTCACCAACCGGCCGTCACACGCTGCGATGACGGCCTTTGGTCGGCTGCGGAATAGGGTCTTCTCCACTTTTTGGACGGTGCCCTCCAACACCACAAATCTCCCCTGTGCGATACGCCGGACCAGGAGAACACCCAGGCCGGCGCAGACAGCGCCGCACAGCAGAAATAGCAAGCAAAGCGCATGGTCACGGTAGACCAGCGCCGTCACGATTAGCAAAACAAAACAGGCCCCCGCTCCGGCAAACCGGAGGAGGGCCTGTTTTCGCAAGAGTGGAGGGAGTTCGCGGATCAACGGCCACAGCCGATTCCTCACAGCACCAACACCCTCCTTTTCTTCAGCAGCCCCAGCACCGCTTTTACCATACGATCCCGGCAGAAAGCGTGCTCCATCTGGGCCTCCAGAATATGATCCTGGATGTTCTCCTGGGTGTAGATGGCCTCCGTCAGAGCCTGGCTGTTTTCCTCCCCCAGGAGCTCCGGCACAGGTTTTACCCCGTGTTCCTCCAGGAAGACCAGCTCCGCCATGGTGAGATGCAGCCCTGCTTCCTGCAGCCATTGGAGTGTCTGGGCTTCCTGCTTGTTCAGAGGGAGCCGCAGCTTGCCAGATTTTGCGGGGATAAGGACGCACTGGGTCAAGGCCCGGTACTCCCCGGCGGAACTGTCTTCCGTCACTTCTGCCAGGCCCATCCGCTGGAGATGCCGCAGCTTCTTCCGATGCCAGTGGTTATTCTCCTCTGCCTTGGCAAAGCCGAACCGGCCGTTGAACCACAGCCCCGCCTGGATCCCCGTCAGCTGGAAGGTGTGGCCGCCCCACTGGATCTTCAGGATATGCTCGGTGGAGCCCTGTTCCACCAGGCCTTTTGCGATGTATTTCATCTTTCCTACCTCCTCTGATTTGACGTCTATTCCTATTACACGGCGGAGGTCCGAATTTTACAACACTCACAGTAGAAAAAGAGCCGCCACACATCCGCCAATTACCAGGGCCACCCCCAGGCAGACCAATGCCACTTTCCCCATGAGGTGGGTGTCCATCCCCTCCCGCTCCCGGTCGGTGTCTATGGGTTCCACATCGTCATAATAGCCGTCGTAGTTGGGATCTACTTCGGGAGCGGCCTGGGATTTCTGGCTTCGCTTCCGGCGCTTCTCTTGGGTGGGAGCAGCCGGCTCTTGGACATTGGTCTGGTACGCAGGCAGGGCTTCCCCACACTCCGGGCAAAAAGAAAGGGCGCCGGGCAGAAGCTCAGCACCGCAAAACGGGCAGTATTTCATAGCTGGTATCCTCCTTTGGGGTCTTGGCCCAAGTTTTCACACTACCAGGATACCATGTTTTCCTTCTCCTGTCATCGGCGGGGCATGGGCAGATTGTTGCCACTTTGTGGGCGGCCAAACGTATGGGAATATCACCGCATAAATCACTGTGTAGGGAGCCTGGATGAGCACATAGGTCTTTTCATGGTCGGCAACATCCTTTCCGGATGGCGTAGGGCCGGAAGGGAAACAAAAAAGCGGCCGCACACTTGGGGGACAGAAGCGTCTCTCCCCAACAGCGCACACCGCTTTTTCTTGCTGGCCTTTTGTAAGTTTCGGAAGGGCCATGCATCCATTCCCCCTCTCCAGCTCACTTTTCGTATACAGGAGCTTTGGGAGGTTCCCGTGTGGGCAGCGTTAAAAATGGGAAAAAGAAAGGCCGGGTTCACTCCCGGCGCTTTCTAACCCGTCCCCAGCATCGGTTTACCGAACCGCCTCCACGATGGGTTCCAGCGTGCGGAAGTCCACAAAGTCCACCGCCTTGTTGAAGGTCTCGATCATGGCACGTGTCTCCGCAGTTTTCTGCTCTTCCGGCAGGTTTTTTACGCTGTGATAGAGGAGCGTCATCATGGCCTTGTGCTTGAGACTCAGCTTCCGGTAATCGATGCCGCCCCGCAGGTGGAACACCTGGGTTTTCTCCAAGAGATGGCCGGGCACCTGCCTCCTCAGTGCGTTCCGGATGTTGGCGAGGTTCTCTTTGTCCGTCACATCCGCCAGCCCCACGGTGACGATGACCAGCCCGGTGTGCTCCCCCGGGGCACGGAGAGTCCTTCGCAGGCCCTTGACCCCGCCGGCGTACAGGCTGCCGAAGTGGATGACCCGGCCATAGCAAGAGAGGTCTTTCACCGCCTCGCTACGGATACAGGGCAGGCGGGTTAGCTCCGAAAACCTCTCCGCGTACCGCTGGGTGGTTCCATATTGGCTGCCATATACAATCAACTGTTCCATGTGGTATCAACTCCGCAAAAAGTGGTTAGAGGCAAACGACAGTCCCGTCACAGGGAGGCCGCCAGCCCGGTGGCGCCCGTCCCCAGCAGAAAAGCTGCCGTCACCAAAAGGCAGAGGACGAACAGCCCCACAAAGAAAACCGGCACCAACGCGATGGGGATGAGCAGGTAGTCGAGAGGTTCCGGCTCCAGGGAGAACCGGCCCTTGGGGCTCTTGTAAACGGTGAGGATGTCCCCCGGTGCGAAATGCTTTTGCCGGGTGACGGCCGGGAAAAAGTCCTGGCCCTGCCCCAGGGAGAACAAGGGGTAGGAACGGACCCCGCCGTCCCCGTCGGACTCCTGCACCCAGCCCACAAATTTGGCTTGGCGCGGCTCCCACTGGCCCAATAGGGAGCGGGCAACCCAGGCAAGGGGGCGGAAGGCGTCCCGCAGCACAGGCAGGAACAGGCCCCAAGCAAGGGCCGCCCCCGTTGCCCCGGCCCCAAAGCCCACGAGCAGGGCCAGCCCGCTGCCTGCCGGGTTGGGGTGGTCTACGGTGTAGTCGGAGAGCTGGGCGGCCACGGTTCTTCCTCCCAACAGCAGCAGGAGAAACACCGCCACAGCCACCGCCGCCAAAATCGCCCACAGCACCCACCAGGAGCGGACGTCCTTCCACAGGGCCCACTCCCCGGTGGAGCGGCGGTACAGCACCTGCACCCGCTGGCCCAGGGCGGGGGCGGCCAGCACTTTGGGAAAGTCCTTTTGCAGGGAGACCTCCCGCCCCTCCAGGGAAAGCCGCAAAGTCACCCTGGCGGGGGAGCGGTCCCCGTCCATGGAATCGGCGCCGTTCCAGGCGGGGGTGACGCTGACCCCCATCACCTGGCCCCAGAGTTTTTCCCCGTCCCGCCAGCTACTGCGCCGCCGCAGCCCCGACCAGGCGAGGACGGCAAACAACAGGCCCAGCCCCAGGGCCAGCAAGCTCCACTTCCACATACGCTGTTCCTCCTTACGAAAGGGCGGCGATGATGGCCTCCATCACCGGGGCGCCGGGCATGGGGGCCACCTGGGTGACCTCCTCCGCCACACCCTCCACCCCGAATTGGGCGGTGTCCGTGGGGGCGTCGTACACCCCGGTGCGGAAGCCGTGGTTCTCCCAGGCCAGCCGCTGCACCTCCTCGTCCAGCAGGGCGTCGATGCCCAGGGCCCCGGCCTCATCCAGGGCGATGAACACATGGGAGGACCACACCGTGGGGGTGGGGTACACCAGCACGATGTCCCCCTTGATCTGCTCCCAGGTCTCCGGCTCCTGCACGGCGAACTCCAGCAGCTGGCTCTCGTACCCGGCGATGAGGGGCTTTGCCCCTATGCCGGTTTTCAAAAACTGGTCGAACAGGTCGGAGGAGGAGCTCTCCATGTACCCCAGCTTCTGGAACAATGCCTGGAGCCGGGGCAGCAATTCCGGCAGGTCCTCCTCCCCCACGGAGCCGCCGCAGAGGACGTTAGCCAACAGCCCGGCGAACATGTTGCCGGAGTTGGACTTAGCCGGGTCGGTGGTGCCCACGGTGACGCTGCCGTACAGCTCCGGCAGGCCCACGTCGCTCCACTGGGCGCCGGACTCCATCAGCTCCACCAGTTGTTCCATGTCCGCGGTGAGCACCCCGCCGCTCTGGGAGAACACGCCCTCGGCAGTCAGCGCCTCCGCCACGGCGGCGTGGGTGTACAGCACGATGGGTGTGTTAAAGACAATCTGGCTCTTTTCGGGAGAGCCGCCCTCCCGCTCGAACAGCTCCAGGGCCGTCTGGTTGGAGGGGAACAGGAAATCCTGGCCGGTGCGGTCCAGGGTGGTCACCATCTCGATGGAGCCCGCCCGGTTGTAGTCCAGGGACAGACGGTATTTGTCTTTCAGGATTTTCTGCACCTGCTCATCCTCCAGCAGGCCGATTTTCTCGCCACCCACATAGCCGGTGATCTCCGTCACCTGGGTGGTCTGGGAGAACCACACATAGCCCACGGCCCCCAGGGCCACCACGATGAGGAGCAGCAGGCCTATCCACTTCGCTTTCATTTCGTCCCCTCCTTTGGCAGAAGCTCCGGCCCCAAGGCCGCTTGCAGCACGTCGATCTCCACCTGGGTGTCCATCAGCTCCCCGGCCAGCAGCTGGTCGTACTGCTTTTCAAAGGCCTGGTTGAGCAGGGGCAGGGCCTGCTCGGTGCGCTTCAGGAGGTCAACCACCTCCGGCGAGCGCACCCCCGCCTGTTGAAAGGCCTGGTACCGCTCCAGCAGGTGGGCGGCGGTGTCCAGATAGTAGAGGAAAAACTGCCGGGCCTGGGGGAGCTTCCCCGGCTCCTTTTCCAGGTATTTTACTAAGCTGCTGCCGGTGGTCCACAGCCGGTGGACCTGGTCCCTATCCTGGGGGCTGTCCATAATTTCCTCCGCCTGGGCCAGCACAGCTAGATCCTTGCGGGCTTCCGCCAGCACCGCCTGGTATTCCTCCTCGTCCACGCCGTAGGTCATGCGCAAGGTCTGTTCCTTGACTTTTGGGGCCAGCAGCAGGTAGACGCCCCCATAGAGCCCCGCGGACAGGGCCAGCGCCACCAGGGGATGCCACCGCAGCATCAGGAACAGCAGCAAAAACAGCCCCGCTGAGGAGATAGCCGCAAAAAGCACCCGTTTCCATTCCCGCATCAGTTATACCCCTTTACGCTGCGGAAGGCCCCCACCAGGTCCTCCCGGCCGTCGAAAACTCTCGCATTGGTGAGCTCCGCCAGGTCCTCCAGCTGGCTCTCGTCCGCATCCCCGAACATGATGGAAAACACCGGCACCTGGGCCCCCAGCTCCTGGTAGGCATCGGCAAACGCTCGGAAGGAGCCCTCGGACTGGCCGTCTGTCAGCAGGATGATGGCCGGGGTGTACTGGGCCAGGTCGTAGTTTTTCAGCTCCTCCAGCCCCCGGAGGGCGGCGGCGTACATGTCGGTGCCGCCACCTGGCGCTAAATCCTGCACAGTAGTGTTCAGGGCTTCCAGCTCCGCCCCGTTGCCCTGGGCAATGCAGACTTCCATGGGCTCGCCGCTGAAGGGGATGAGGATGTTCACCTCCCGGCTGGAGGCCTGGAGGAAATGTTCCTGGGCGTTTGACTGAATGAGCAGCTGCTCCATGGCCGCCTCCAGCTGCCGGTTCCCCTCCCCGGCCATGCTGCCGGAGTAGTCCAGGCAGTAGACGTTCAAGGAGGGCTTTTTGAATTCCGTCTGGTACAGATCCAGGGTCTGGAACAGTACCTGCTGGGCCGGCATCTTCATGGGGGAGAGCACCCGGTCCGGCTGCAGGCCCCAGTCCTCTCGGAACACGTCCCGGTTTTCCTCATTCACCCCGGTGTAGCTGGACCGCCGCCCCGTGCGTTGGATGGCGCTCTGGGTGTCTGCCGAGAGCAGGTACTCCTGTAATTTTAGGAACAGCTCCTCTTTCTCCCTGTCCCCCTGGTCCACATAGGCCAAGGGGGAGTCGGCGATGGTCAGGCCGTCGGTGGGGTACACCACGTACAGGGGCTCCCGGCCCTGGGCCTCCAACTCCTGGTTGGCCTGGATGACCAAGCACTCGTAGTTGACCATAGCGTCAAAGTCCCCTTGGAGGAACATATCCTTCAGCCAGTCGGAGCTGCCGGAGGAACGGTCCACCCCGGAGAGGAGTTCGGTCATCTGGGTGCGGAGGCGTTCGCTCTCCAAATCGGCGGATGTGAGGGATTCCGGGTTGCCCAGCAGGGCGTAGAGGAACCCGATGTAGGCGCTGGCCCCGGAGTTGGACTGAGTGGCGCTGGTCATGCAGAACCGCAGCTTCCCGCCGCGGATGGGCTCCAGCAGGTCCCCCACCGAAACCTCCTTTCCCACAAGGCCCAGCTCCTGAGCCAGGCTCTGCCGGATGCCGAACACCACCGGGGTGATGGAAACGGATTCGGCGTGCTTTAGATTCAGGGACGTGTCCGCCGCATCCAGCCACAGGGAACTGGCGGGCCACACCGCATCGTAGGGCAGCTCCTCCCCCTCCAGCAGGCGCATGATGTCCAAAGAACCCTGGTAGGTCATCTCGATGCGGATGCCCTCCGACTTAGCGAAATCCTCTAGGATGGGTTCCAGCTCCCGGTTTTCCGAGCCGGACACGATCCGCAACGTTTTGCCGCCGCTGCCAAGAACAGTGTCGGCACCGCTGTCCACAGCGGTGTCGCAACCGGTCAAGACTGCCGCCGCAGTCAAAAGGGCCAGCAGCAGCGCCGTGAATTTCCGCAGTTTCATAGCTTCCTCCTTGGGCTGGGCAGAGTACCCCAGCTTCTGCTCCTATTCTAAGGGAAACAAGCGCGCCTTTCTACCGCACCAAGGAAAAGGCTAGGTTAGGACTGTGTGAAGTTTGGGGGAATGAGCCTGAGGCTTCACATCCTGGTCACAGCATCCATGGCTAAGGCGGAACGCTCGCATTCCTCCGGGGCCATGGTGATCTGGTAGCAGAGGGGGCTGCCCTTCATCTTCTCCGCGGCATAAGAGAGGCCGTTGGTGCGCTCATCCAGCAGGGGGTTGTCAATCTGTTGGGGGTCTCCCAGCAGGATGATCTTGGTGCCCAGCCCTGCCCGGGTGATGATGCCCTTGGCCTGCTTGGGGGTCAGGTTCTGGGCCTCGTCGATGATAAGGTACGTTTTGGTGACGGAACGACCCCGGATGAAGTTTAAGGCCTGGGCGGCGATGTACCCCCGGTCGAACAGTTCCTCAATCTTCCCGGAGAGGCTGCGCTCGTCGGCATAACGCTCCTTCTCATCCTGATCCACCAACAGCTCCAGGTTGTCGATGACGGGCCGCAGCAGGGGCGCAATCTTTTCCCTCTCGTCCCCCGGCAGGAACCCGATGTCGTCGTCAAACTGGGCGTTGGGACGGCTGATGAGGATGCGCCGGTACTCCGGCTCCTCCCGCTCCAGCATGGCATCCAGGCCCACGGCCAGGGTGTAGAAAGTTTTAGCCGTGCCCGCCATGCCTTTGACGATGACCAAAGGGGCCTCCTCCGGCCCGGTGAGCAGCGCCTCCTGCAAAAACTTCTGGCCCACGTTCCGGGGGGAGACGCCGTAGGGCTTTTTCCGCTGGTATTTTAGGGGCACCACGTGCTTGCCGTCAAACCTGCCCAGCTGGGTCTTTTTGACGGATTGGTCGGCCCGTAAGATCACAAACTGATTGGGCACCAGCGCCACGGAAATCCGCTCCCCGCTTTCGTCAACCTGGTACAGGTCGTCGGAAGAGATTGGCTTCTTTTTGAAGTTCTCGAATTTCTTCTCGCTGACGTATGCCTCACACCGGCCGGTGTATTGCTCCTCGGTGACGGGGGCCTGCTCTGTGGTGAAGTCCTCCGCCTCGATGCCCAGCATCTGGGCCTTCAGCCGCACCACGATATCCTTGGTCACTAGGATGACAGGGCGCTCCCTCTCCCCCAGCCCTTGGCAGACCTTTAAGATGCGATTGTCGTTTTTGTGGTCGGGAAATCCCTTGGGCAGCTGGACCTCTACACAGTTTACTTCCAGCCGCAGGCTGCCGCCGTTTGGGAGGGTGACCCCTTCCAGCAGGTTTCCCCGCAGGCGTAGGCTTTCCAGATAGCGGATGGCCTGGCGGGCGTTGCGGCCCGCCTCCCCCTCGGCGGACTTCAGGCTGTCCAACTCCTCCAGCACCGCCAGGGGCAGCACAATCCGGTTGTCCTCAAAGCACTCCAAAGCGTAGGGCGCCTGGATGAGCACGTTGGTGTCCAGCACATAGGTCTTTTTCATGGTTGGCAACTTCCTTTCCGATGACGTAGAGCCGGAGGGAAAACAAAAAGCGGCCGCGCACCTAGGGGACAGAAGCGTCTCTGTCCCAACAGTGCGCACCGCTTTTTCTTGCCGGCCTTTTGTAACTTGCGGAAGGGCCATGCATCCATTCCCCCTCTCCGGCTCACTTTCAGTATACAGGAGCTTTGGGAGGTTCCCGTGTGGGGAGCGTTAAAAATGGGAAAAGGAAGGTTCGGGAATGCCCCCGATTCTCTCTACTGCGTTCCCCGCTCAAGGTCCTCAAAATCTCCCAATGAGCCCAGGTTCAGGTGGAAGGCGTCCACGCCCTCCCCCGGCCGATGGAGCTGCTGGGCCAGGGTGGCGGGGTAGCGGTCCTCCAACTGGCCTCGTGCGGCCTCTGCCCGGAGCAGGCAGGCCTGCTCTAAGATCTTCACCGCCAGCCGGTGGTCCTCATAGGAGCAGAAGGCGGTGGGGTCTTTCTGCACATAGGGGGCGATCCGAACCGCCGCTTCCCAAAGTTCGGCGGAAAGCCGGCCGCTCTCCACGTATTCCTCCAGGAACCAGTCGAAGTACGCCTGGTACTGCTGGAAATATTCCTCCACCTGCATCAGGTTGTGGTAGAGTGGGCGGTTTTTCATATGCTCCCCGGGGGCGGGGGTGAGGATGGGATAATTGATCAGGACGTTGGGGTCCCGGATGGGCTCGCTCATGCCCAGGGCGTAGGTGCCAAAAGCCAGGTTGTAGTCCCAGGGGAGGATGGAGAGCTGCCCCTCCTCCTCGTAAAGGAAATAGTTGTGGCCGGTGTGGCCCAGGTAACTGTCCCAGTTCATCAAAAACACCTGGCCCACAAAATACCGCAGGGCACCGTCCACGTTTACGGCCGATTCCAGGTTTTCTCCGATGTTCAGATCTTCCAGGGACTGGATAAGCCGCCGCTTGTCCGCCGCATCGGGAGAAAATTTGGCGTTGCCGAAAATGCCCGGGTAGCTCTCCGGGTCATCGTCGATGTAGCGCAGGTGCACGTCATGGTTTTCGTCGGAAAGGAGCCGGTAATCGGGCTTATAGAGCTGGCCGTGGTTTACGCCGAAATTCCGCCGGGCAAAGGACTCCTCCGGCTCTTCCACCGCCAAGAACAGGCCCCAGGG
>OLSM01001293.1_pt1 | contig 19183 bp, 18 predicted proteins | sample 1672721 | NCBI WGS metagenome assembly OLSM01 (sample SAMEA3136717, study PRJEB25190) | human gut metagenome | reverse complement strand
GGGTGTACTGTTTCAGGCGGGGGAAAGTGTCCGGAGAATTCTCGAGAGATACTTTTACAGAAGAACGGCTGGCAGTACAGATGGTCTGATCCTATAAAGAAAGGAATATTGAAAAATGGAAAATAAAAATGTAGTAGTTAGCTTTATTAAAAAGAATATTTCCTTGGCAGCGTTTGTGATTTTATTTATTCTCTTTTCATTTACGACAGCCGGCAAGTTTTTGAAAATCAACAATCTTTTGAGCGTATTGACCTCCTCCACAGACCTGTTGATCTGTGCGCTGGGCGGAACATTTATTATCCTGATGGGAAGCATCGACCTTTCCGTAGGTTCCATGATCAGTCTCTGCGGTGTTATTGTGGCGAAGATCTACCTGTCGACAAACAGCCTGATTGCGGCACTTCTTGCTACGATAGCAGTGTCACTTGTGTGCTATCTCTTCATGGGTGTGATACACGTGCAGCTGAAGGTCCCCACATTCATTGTAACTCTGGGTATGCTCTCCATTGCCAGGGCGCTTGTTACGATGATCAGCGGCGGTTCCATCACAATGGTGGATTACAATGGGGCCATCAAGCAGGTATTTGGCCTGAGGCCCTGGATACTGATTATTGCAATTGCAGCGTTTGCAGTTGTATTTCTGATCGAACGTTTCACGCTTTTCGGGCGCTACACCAGACTGGTAGGCGGGGAAGAAAATGTAGCCAGATTAAGTGGAATTAATGTAAAGAAACAGAAGGTACTGGTATTTTTATTTGCAGGAGTTCTGACAGCGCTCGGTGGTATTGTAATGGCGGCACGTATTGGTTCCGGCTCTCCCTCTGTTGGAGTTGGTTATGAGCTGGATGTCATCACGGCAGTCGTACTCGGCGGCACATCACAGACCGGAGGTGTCGGCGGGGTAAGAGGCACACTGATCGGTGTATTGACGATCGGGATACTCGCCAATGGCCTGGTACTCTGGGGAATGCCGTCAGAAGTACAGCTGCTGATCAAGGGTCTGGTTGTAATCTTTGCTGTTGCGGTATCGACCGAGAGAAAACCGAATATGATCGTCAGATAGTGAGAGACTGGAGGAAGAAAAAATGATAGCTTTAGGCAGTGACCATGGCGGTTTTGCACTAAAAGAAGAAATCAAAGCATATCTGGCGGAGCAGGGCATCGAGGTCCGGGATTTTGGAAGCTTCAGCCCCCAGGCCGTGGATTACGCGGATATTGCGTATCCGCTGGCAAAAGCGGTAGCGGCAGGAGAATGCGGGAAGGGAATTCTGTGCTGCGGTACAGGGATCGGAATCTCCATAGCAGCCAACAAGGTAAAGGGAATCCGCGCAGCCTGCTGCTCTGACTGCTTCAGTGCAAAGCTGACAAGACAGCACAATGACGCCAACATCCTCTGTATGGGGGGCCGTGTTGTGGGCGCGGGACTTGCGCTCATGATGACCGACCTGTTTCTGAACACGGAATTTGAAGGCGGAAGGCATCAAACGCGGATTGATAAAATAGCGGAGATTGAAAGGAAACAGTAGAAGGAGGAAGCATCATGGCATTGGTAACAACAGCGGAAATGTTCAAAAAGGCATATGCCGGCGGCTATGCAGTCGGGGCATTTAATGTGAATAACATGGAGATTATACAGGGCATTACAGAGGCAGCCCAGGAGGAACAGTCACCGGTTATTCTGCAGGTATCGGCTGGGGCAAGGAAATATGCAAAGCATATTTACCTTATGAAGCTGGTGGAAGCCGCGGTACTGGATGTGGACATCCCGATTGCGCTTCATCTGGATCACGGGGAGGATTTTGAGATATGTAAATCCTGTATTGACGGGGGATTTACCTCCGTTATGATTGACGGATCAAAACACAGTTTCGAGGATAATATAGCGCTGACTAAAAAGGTCGTGGAATATGCACACAGTAAGGGCGTTGTTGTAGAGGGCGAGCTGGGAAAGCTGGCAGGGATAGAGGACGATGTGAATGTAAAGGCAGAAGACGCATCTTACACAAATCCCGATGAAGTAGAAGAATTTGTGTCCAGGACCGGTGTCGATTCTCTGGCGATTGCAATCGGAACAAGCCACGGGGCTTTTAAGTTTAAGCCGGGACAAAAACCACAGCTTCGGTTTGATATCCTGGCAGAGATTGAAAAACGGCTTCCGGATTACCCCATCGTGCTGCATGGCTCTTCATCCGTAAACCAGGAATATGTAGATATGATACGCAGATACCATGGAGTATTGGATGACGCCATCGGAATACCCGAGGAGATGCTCAGGCAGGCAGCGAAATCGGCGGTATGTAAAATCAACATAGATTCCGATGTACGCCTGGCTATGACAGCGGCAGTAAGGAAAGACATCATGGAGAACCCGTCCCATTTTGACCCCAGGCAGTATCTGCGTCCGGGCAGGGACAACGTAAAGGAACTTGTAAAACATAAAATACAGTGTGTGTTAGGCTCATCAGGAAAAGCCTGATTCGGATACGCGGTATCCGGGATAACAACTCTCCGGCTTTGTAAGGGCCGGAGAGTTGTTTTATATAATAGGAAAGTGCCTGGCACTTTCCTATTATATAAAACCCTCCGGGGGATGCACACCCTGTAATGGGGGATATAGCCGCAAGGCGGCATCGCGGCGGCGCCAAAGTGTGCAGGCCCCTTATGAGTGGGGGGGGGAACGTTGAAGTGGGCTTGTCCACTCTATTTTACAGGAGGATCGCATGGAAGAACAAATGACGCGTGGGAAAGACTGCCAACCAGAGTCTGGAAGCTCTGAGAAGAATAGAAAGACTGCACTGGAATTTCACCATATATGCCTGCTTGCGCCGGACTATGAGGAAGCGGTAAGGTTTTACGTAGATTATATGGGATTTGACCTGTACAGAGAGTCGTTTTCCAGTAATAAAAATGCAAGAAAGCTGGAACTGTACAGCGGTGGAAGGTATATTGCCGAACTGTTTATAAAAGAAGGATCTGCAGGCACAGACGGGCAGACAGATGCAGATTTACCTGTACCGGGATTCAACCATCTTTCTTTTCTGACGGAAGATGTGGAACTGATGCTGGAGAAGATGTCGGAAAACGGAGTGCCTGTAACGGAAGTAAAAATAGATCGGTTAACCGGAAAGAAGTACGGTTTTTGCTGGGATCCCATGGGGATAAAAATAGAATTTTATGAAAGGTAGGGTTCGAAAAAATGGAGACATGGAAAGAGGCTTATTTAAAGCTGCAGAATGGAAGCGATGTACGTGGAGTTGCGTTGGAAAGCGCTGTGGGAGAGGAGGTGAACCTGACCGAGAATATCGTGCGCGATATTGCCATGGCATTTGCCGAATATCTGATGGATAAGAAAGAGGACGGAGTCCTGAGAGTTGGTGTGGGGCATGATTCCAGGCTGTCTGCGCAGGAATTAAAAAGAGGGGTCATCAACGGGCTGGGACGAAGAGGATGCCGTGTATATGACTGCGGGCTGACCTCTACCCCCTCCATGTTTATGTCTACGGTATTGGAAGGGTTTGAGTATGACGGGGCCGTTATGATCACGGCGAGCCATCTGCCGCCCAACCGGAACGGCCTTAAATTCTTTACCAGAGACGGGGGGCTGGAAAGCAGTGATATCAAGGCTGTGCTGGAGCGGGCGGCGCTCATATCGAGAATGAATTATGAGACGGAATATCACAGAGCAGAGGACGCGGATCTGACAGGCGCATATACGGAATATCTGAGAAATCTTATTTGTAAGGAAGTAAATGCCGGCGATTATGATCACCCGCTGGAAGGCCTGCATATTGTGATCGACGCATCCAACGGGGTGAGTGGTTATTTTAAAAACGTACTGGAACCGCTGGGAGCCTCGACAAGGGGCAGCATCTGCATGAATCCTGACGGGACTTTTCCGGTACATGTGCCCAATCCGGAAAATGAAAAGGCCATGGAAGCGTTAAAGAGAGCGGTGCTGGCTGCAAAAGCGGACCTTGGCGTTATATTTGACACAGACGGAGATCGGGCAGCCTTCGTATTTGCGGATGGAGAAGAAGTAAATAAAGACGGGGTCATTGCTCTTATGGCCGCAGCACTGTCTGAGAAATACCCCCATACAACGGTGGTGACGGATTCCGTAACCTCAGACTGTCTGACGGAATTCCTGGAGAACCGGCTGAAAATGAAACATCACAGATTCAAGCGGGGATATAAGAACGTAATCAATGAAGCCATACGTTTAAACCAGGAGGGGATAGAAACCCATCTTGCAATCGAGACTTCCGGGCACGGTGCGGTTAAGGAAAATTACTTTCTGGATGACGGGGCTTATATGAGCGTGGTTATCATCAGCCGTCTGGCCGTCTGCCTGCGGGAGGGACGGAGACTGGAGGATCTGACGGCGGAGCTTAAAAAACCGGCGGAGAGCAGGGAAGTGCGTCTGCGGATACTGGCTCCGGATTATAAAGAATATGGAAGAAAGATTCTGGAGGACTTCCGTATTTTTGCGGAGCAGGAAGAGAAATTCCACATTGCAGAACCGAACTACGAGGGCATACGCATCAATTTCCAGGATGATGAAGTGAAGGGATGGATGCTGATCAGGATGTCGCTTCATGACCCGATCCTCCCGCTGAATTTCGAGGCCGACAGAGAGGGAGGCGTGGATGTAATGGCAGAAAGGCTCAAGCCTTTTCTGGAGAGGTATACCGAATTAAGGGGCTGAGATTTGTGCAGATTACAAAAATAGTAACCGACGAGACTCTGAAGGAGCTGAGAGCACACGGGACGGAAAAATTTCCTTTCCAGTACAATCGGGAGGAAATGCAGCAGTTTGATGAAGAAAAGATAGAATGGCACTGGCACCGGGAATTTGAATTTGTAAAAGTCATGTATGGTTCGGTCTTCTGCCTGATCGGAAATCAGCAGATCCAGCTGGAAGCGGGGGAAGGGTTATTCATCAATGCAAGGGTAGTTCACAGTATAGAAAACTGTAAGGACGGGGCCATTGCCAATATCTTATTTTCCTCGGATCTGATTGCGGCGGAAACATCGGTCATATATGATAACTGCATCAGGGATTTTATCGAATCCGAATGTTCCCATATTGTTCTTCGGGATGCTTCGGCCTGGCAGGAGAAAATACTTAAGAAGCTGGAGGAAATCTTTGAAATATGCAGCCATGCATCGTTTTGCGAGCTGGATATGCACATCAGAGTCTGTAACCTATGGCTGCTGTTCTGCGGACACCGGGAGGAACTGGTAAAAATGGAGAAGCTGGGAATTTCACTGAGATCCCAGTCCCGTCTGCGTAAAATGATGAGATACATAGAAGCAAATTATTCACAAAAGCTATATCTTGAAGACATTGCCCAGGCTGCAAATATCAGTAAAAGCGAGGCGATACGCTGTTTTCAAATGGGAATGCAGATATCGCCGGTAGAATATCTTAACCAGTACCGCCTCTGTCAGGCAAGGTTTGAACTGGAGACAACGGAGGATTCCATTCTACATATAGCAGTTGCCGCAGGCTTTGATAACAGCAGTTATTTCACCAGAATTTTTAAAAAGACTTATGGGATTACGCCCAGGGAGCTTCGGAAAAAAAAGGAGGACGCAGACAACAGCGGATACTGAACGAAATTGGGCATATTGTGCTAATATATGGATCGATTTTATGGGAATTTGGATAAAAATAACAGTATAATGGAGCTAAGCTTAAGGTTAAGGGAAAAGTTGACAAGCATCCGGAGGGATTACTCTTTTTTTTAAGCAAAACATACAACGTTAACTTGAACTTTAACTGCCATATTACAAATAAGGAGGTAACAATTATGAGACAAATTGGAGTTGGTATTGTAGGAGCCGGTTCCATCGCTGAGATTGGACACTGCCCGTCAATTGCGGCACTTCCAAATGCAAAGCTGGCAGCACTGTGCGACACGAATACCGGGATACTGGAATCAATGGCAAAGAAGTGGGAACCTGAAAAAACTTATACTGATTATGGCCAGATGCTCGAAGACAAGAATGTAGAAGTTGTAATCGTAGGTACGCCGAACCGCTTCCATGCACAGCAGGCGATTGACGCCATGAGAGCGAAGAAACATGTCATTGTTGAGAAGCCGTTTGCCTGCACACACAATGAGGCGTGGAAGATGGTGGAAGTATCCAAAAAAGAAGGCGTCTTTCTTATGGCGGGTACGAATCAGCGCTTCTGGGAGCAGAACAGGATTGCCAGACAGCTGATGGACGAGGGCTTTATCGGGAAACCGATGATGGGCCGTTCTTCACTGCATGAGGGCTGGAACCTTTATCACGAACAGCTGTCTTACACTCCGTTCCGTTCCGACCCGAAGCTGGCAGGAGCCGGCGCTTTATTCGATCTGGGGGCACACAGAGCCGACCTTCTGATGTTCCTGATGGGAAGCAGGCCGAAACGCGTAATGGGTATTATAAAAAGACTGGGAACCCCGGAAGAGTACACACAGCTGGACGACTCCTTCTGGATTACCATCGAATTTGAAAACGGAGCAACCGGCGTGATCAGCGGTGACAGGTATTCACCATGTGTATCCAATATTTCTGAAGTATATGGAACCGAGGGAACCATTTTTACGGGGTCTGAGGCAACCAATCCATATCAGACGGCTCCCCTTGCAGTCTATACAAGCAAAGACTTTAAGCAGAGTGAGCTTCCGGAGATTGTGAAAGAGTATCGCTATCCGCAGTTATTCTGGTCAGAAGATATTATGCAGCCTGACGGAAACGTTCCAAAGCGCTGGGTGCCGATTTATCCGAAGCGGGGGTGGGCTTACAAATCCATGCTTGAGCACTTCCTTGACTGCATAGAAAAGGATGTGCCGCCGTCATTGACACCGGAGGACAGCGCAATTGTCACGGATGTGCTTGTCGGGGCTTATAAGTCCATGGAGACGAATGCATGGGTGGATCTGCCGCTTACGGAGGAATATATTGTGCCTCACTATGATGCACCGGTCATTAAGTAGTTGAAAGACATTTGTGTAATGTAAACCGAGAATCGGGAGGAAAAAAATATGAAAAATATGAAAAAGGTAATGGCAATACTGTTAACAGGATGTATGATTTTTGGGCTGGCAGCATGCGGTACGGATAAGAAGGCAGAAGGGGAGACGAAAAAAGAGGAGACCACGGATACAGGAGAGAAGACAGAAAGTACAGAAAAAATAACAATCGGTTATTCTTATCCAACGGCAAACAATGAGTTTTGGGGAAATGCATTAACTTATGTGAAACAGGCAGCAGACGAGCTTGGCTTTAATGTCACGGCAGACGACTGCAACAACGATCAGTCAGAACAGATCAAAGATGTGGACAGCATGATTTCAGGCGGTATCGACGCTCTGGTTCTGGGTCCTCAGGATGCTTCCGTATGCGCGGGGATCTCCGCGGCATGCAAAGAAAAGGGAATTCCGCTTGTTATCATTGACCGTTGGCCGGGAGACGACCTGAAGGCAGGAGAAGACTATGTATGCTTTATCGGGCCGGATGATAAAGAGGCCGGATATCAGATCGCAATGTCACTGATCAATGGAGGCAGCAAGAAACTTCTGGGAATCGGCGGATTCCAGGGAACTTCTGTTGCTGAGGGCAGAAAAGAAGGACTGGATAAAGCACTGAAAGAGAATCCTGACGTTGAACTGCTCCAGTTTGAATATGCCGGCGAGAACTGGGATGACGGAGATAAGGCATTCCGCAATCTCTACCAGTCACATCCGGAGGTGGACGGTGTATGGTGCTACAACGATTCCCTGGCTCTGGCTACCGTAAATGTGCTCAAGGAAGAAGGCAAGATAGATGACGTTAAAGTAGGAGGCATGGACCTCTTAAATCCGGCAATCGAATCCATGCAGGCAGGGGAACTCTGGTTCTCTACCGGAGGCCATTATCTCCAGGCAGCATTCGGTGCGGTGGTAGCCTTCGATGTTGTGAACGGCAAGACATATGACGGAGAGAAAAAAGTTCAGTTGGAACTGCCGGCAGTTTCACAGGAAAACATTGCACAGTTTGAAGAAAAATTCATGTCCGGTGACGCTCCGGTAGACTGGAAGAGTGTATCCAAAGTTACCAATCCGGACGCGAAATATGATTTTGAAATATCAATTGACTAACAGATATATTTCAGGTTGGTCGTAACATGATACAAGGAAAAAAGCAGCAGGCGGCTCTTGCCAGGAGCCGCCTGCTATCTTAATGAATGGAGCTGTATTGACTTACAGTATTTTTTTATAATCCGTCCCCCATGCGACCATAGCATCCAGAACCGGCTTTAAACTCAGACCCGTCTCGGTAAGGGAATACTCCACCTTGGGCGGCACCTCGGGGTACACCTTTCTGTTCACAAGGCCCGCGGTCTCCATGGCGCGGAGATGGCTTGTGAGTACCTTCTGAGTAATTCCTTCCACGGAGCGCATCAGCTCATTAAAACGTTTGGTTCCTTCCAGCAGATCTCTTATAATCAGCACTTTCCATTTATCTCCGATCAGCTGCAGCGTTATTTCCACAGGGCATTCCGGAAGTTTCTTTTCAGCATCCATAGCAGGACCTCCTATAAAAAATATTTAATAAATATGTTTTCCTTCTATTAAAAAATGGGTTAAAATAGTAGTGTTATCAAAAAGGTTTTATCCCGAAAGCAGATCATCGTGCAGAGCATGAAGCGCGCCCGCCACGAGTACGCCAAGGCGTGCATCAATACAAAAAAATATATGCAAAATTTACTTTCTCCGATTGGTGAATGGGTGTACAGTATGGAATATCCGCTATATTGTTCTCTATCACGAACAGATATGGCCTTCTTAGTATTTATTATATACTGTTAAGATGAGGGAAAGCAAGTACTGACAAAAATGTAACTTAGTATCGATTTGATACTAAGGAACTTTGAGGTGCGTACTTTACATTGTGACTCCAACCGCTTATTATGGCTGTATAAAGAAACGAGCGTTGTCATATTTGGAAAAGGATGGGAAAAGCATGAATGAAAAAGCACGTAAGTACGTCGATATGTTCCGGGAAGTAAAGGTTGCGTCAGCTGCAACCGTTGATAAAGAAGGACATCCACACAGCCGGATTATCAATATTATGATAGCGGCAGATGAGGGAATGTATATTGTTACATCCAAAGGGAAACCTTTTTACGAACAGCTGATCCAAAGCGGAGAGATTGCGCTGAGCGCGATGTGTCCGGACTGCCAGTCTCTGAAGTTCACGGGCAAGGTAAAGCTGGCGGATAAGGCATGGCTTAATAAGGTATTTGAGGATAATCCGGGAATGAACGAGGTATATCCGGGGAATACGAGAAACATATTGGATGCTTTTCTGATCTATGAGGGATGCGGTGAATGGTTTGACCTTCTGCACCACCCGGTCAGCAGGGAAGCTTTTGCCTATGGGAGAGAAGTGGAAAAAGCCGGATTTTTCATTAAGGAGACGTGCATTGGCTGCGGATCATATACATATGTCTGTCCCCAGAACTGCATCACAGAAGGAAGCCCGTATCGGATCGATCCGGTGCACTGCCTGCACTGCGGGGCGTGCATGGAGACGTGCCCGGCGGATGCGGTGAAGAAGCTTCATGGATAGCGGAAAGCTGCATGTGCAGCAGAAGACTTTATAGGCAGCAGGATGTACAGGCAGCAGGCATGAGAAAAGAAAGGCAGGAAGAACAACAAGATGTCCGAATTATGGATGAACATACAAGCATATTTTACCAGCCGTCTGGATGAATATCTGATCTGTCTGTGGCAGCACATCAGTATCAGCATCCTGGCGCTTCTGGCCGCCGCACTCATAGGAATTCCATGCGGTTATTTATGTATCAGATATGTAAAATGTAAAAAGTGGCTGGTTGGGATATTTCAGATACTGCGTATTATCCCCAGCCTTGCTATACTGATTCTCCTGATTCCAATCATGGGAACAGGGGTAAAACCGGCTATGACAGCGCTTGTGCTGATGGCTGTGCCCCCGATTCTCATGAATACGGCGGACGGTTTTGAGGAGGTGCCGGAATTTATGCTGGAGACAGCAGCCGGTCAGGGGATGAAGGAACGGCAGATATTCTGGAAAGTGCAGGTACCGCTTGCCGTACCCTATATGCTGACGGGTGCAAGGACAGCAATCATTGAGATCGTTGCCAGTGCATCCATCGCAGCGAAAATCGGAGCCGGCGGGCTGGGCGGGATCATCTTTACCGGACTGGGGCTGAACAGGACAGACCTGCTGCTGATCGGCGGCGTTTCGGTGGCGCTTCTTTCACTGACGGCAGGAATGATTTTCAGCGGGCTGGAGAAAATATTTATACCATGGCGGTCGCCTGGCAGACAAAAGAAACTTAAATCTTAAAAACAAGGGAGAAACGTATTATGAAATTGAAGGTGAAAAAGGCAGTAATCGCGGCAGTGTGCCTGGCGATGATGACATCGCTGGCAGCCTGCGACAGCAAAGAGAACAAAGACGCAGGAGGAAAGGGGAAAAAAGAAGATGCGGTAATCCGGGTGGGATCGAAAGATTTTACCGAAGGAATGATTGTATCAGAGGTATATTCCCTGGCACTGGAAGATGCGGGGTATGAGGTGGAGCGTATATTTGACATTGCGGGTTCTATTATCCATACATCTCTGATCAATGATGAGATCGATATGTATCCGGAATATACCGGAACTGCGCTTCTTTCAATACTTGGTATGGATGTGATCACAGATCCGCAGGAGGTGTATGACACTGTAAAGGCGGAGTATGAGAAGCAGTTTCAGCTTACCTGGCTTGACTACTCTCAGGCCAATGACGGACAGGGGCTTGCAATCCGCACTCCGGTTGCAGAAAAACTGGGAATTAAGACAATATCCGATCTGCAGAAGCATGCCAGTGAGCTGCGTTTTGCGTCACAGGGGGAATTCGATGAACGGGAGGACGGAATTCCGGCGCTGGAAAAAGCCTATGGCAAGATGGACTGGAAATCTTCCAAAATATATGACAACGGTCTAAAGTATGAAGTACTGTCAAATGATGAAGCGGACGTAACACCTGTGTACACGACAGAGGGACAGCTGGCAGATAAAGAAAAGTTTACTCTTCTGGAAGATGATAAAAATGTATGGCCTCCTTATAATCTGGGGCCGGTGATCCATGATTCTGTACTGGAGGCACATCCGGATATTGCGGACGTCCTGAACAAGGTCAGTGCGGCAATGGATACGGAATCTCTGACAGCATTGAATGCCAGGGTAGATATGGACAAAGAAGAGATCGAGGATGTGGCACTGGAGTACTATGAATCCATAAAATAAGTCAGCCAGAAAGGGGCAGCAGTTATGTCAGCAGCAATCACCTTCAGTAATGTAAGTAAACAGTTTCCGGGAACCAGCTATTATGCGGTGGATCAGCTGTCCTTTTCCGTGGAGGAAGGGGAATTTGTAACCATTCTGGGATCTTCCGGGTGCGGAAAGACAACATTGCTGAAAATGATTAACCGGCTGTATGAGCCGGATGAAGGGAATATCTATCTGTTTGGTGAAAATACTGCCGAAATAGATGTTGTTCAGTTGAGGCGGGGAATCGGGTATGTCATACAGCAGACGGGCCTGTTTCCTCATATGACCATAGCGGATAACGTTGCAACGGTCCCCAGGCTTTTAAAGTGGGACAAGGAGCGGATACAGAAACGTGTCAGGGAACTTCTGGAGCTTGTTAAGCTGGATCCGGATGAGTTCCAGGGACGCTACCCCTCCCAGTTGTCCGGCGGGCAGCAGCAGAGAGTCGGGCTGGCGAGGGCGCTGGCAGTGGAGCCGGAGGTCATGCTGCTGGACGAGCCCTTCGGCGCCGTTGATGCCATTACGCGCACTGGCCTGCAGGAAGAACTGCTTGGCCTGCACCGGGGACTGGGCAAGACCTTTCTGTTGGTGACTCATGATATCCATGAAGCGTTTAAGCTGGGAACAAGAGTCATGATAATGAACGAAGGTAAAATCAGCCAGTTCGATCAGCCTGGGAACATCATCGCGAACCCTGCTGACGACTTCACAGCAGCACTGATCCGGTCCGCAAAGGAGCAGGAGAAAATGTGGGAGGGATACATATGAGTAAATTGACGGTGTATCTGGCCAGACATTATGATGATCTGCTGGAGGCTTTACTGGAACACCTCCAGATTACTGCGGTTACGCTGCTGTTTTCCCTGCTTATTGCCTCTGCTCTGACGGTACTTGCCATATACTCGAAAAAAACAGGCGAGATACTGGTTCATATTTTTTCCGTACTGTATTCTGTTCCGAGCCTTGCCATGTTTGCATTTTTGATCCCGGTCACAGGACTGGGCAAGACGACGGCAGTGATCGTTCTTGTTGTTTATAATCAATATCTGCTTTTGCGGAACTTTATTTCCGGGCTTTACGGTGTCGAACCCGCAGTGGTTGAGGCCGCTGAGGGACTGGGAATGCGGCGTATGCAGGTGCTGTGCCAGATCCGGATCCCGCTGGCAAAAAGGGCGCTTTTTACCGGGATTCAGCTGGCAGTGGTTTCCACGATTGGTATTGCTACGATTGCGGCAATGATCAATGCGGGCGGCCTTGGCACCATACTGTTTGACGGGCTGCGGACGTTGAATGTCTATAAGATCGTCATAGGAAGTATCCTTTCCGCTGGGCTGGCAGTGGGGATCAATGCATTGTTTAAGGTGGCGGAGAAAAGGATGTAGAAGAACGCAATTGTATAGAATAGGCCTTGTATCAGTGGTTATATGATGCTGATGCAGGGCTTTTTTTGTGATACAGGAAATTCATCTGGAATTTCCTGTATCACAAAAACCCTCCGGGGGATGCAAAGGCTGCGATAAGGTATATAGCCGCAAGGCGGCATCGCAGCGGCGCCAAAGTGGGATTGCCCCCTTTGTTTATACCAAAAACCGTTGTATGGTAATTTGCCGATACAGCGGTTTTTAATTTGGATATTTGGGTTAATTACCAGGGGTTTTGGGTGGAATATATTCCCACAACAAGATATCAATATAATGCAATATAATTATCAACATAAGGAAAGTAATATAATGCTAGTTTTTGTATTGTATAGATAAGAAAAAATAAAAAATTTACTGGAATTCCAAAATGTTTTGTGACAAAAGAGAAAAAATAACAAAAAAACTGAAATTATTCTGATTTAGGAGGGATATTTTATGGCTCTGAACTGGAAAGTGAAAAACAGGAGAGCGGATTTATGGTATGAAATTCATTTTACCCGTGCTTACCGGGAACTAAAAAAGGTATGCAAATCTCCTGTTGAACTTGAAGTTGAAGTAATGCGACTTCAATATCCTGCAATCTTTCATGAGGTAGAAGAACAAGATTTGTTTGCAGGACGGATCGAATTTGGTAAGGCGGGTTTTGGAATCCAGACACAGACAGGGGGATTTGGATATTATTTTGACGAGAATGCGGTGATTGATGAGATCGAGCATAAACCCGGCAGTCCGGCTTACAGGGAAGGACTGTTGGAGATGCTGGCATTTTGGAAGGCAGAGAATAGTACGCAGAAAGTTTTGGATGGGCTGCCGGCTTATCTGAAGAATACTTTCCGTTTAAATGAAGTGATTAATGTAAATACATATTGGGAGATGGTTCCTCTTCCGGCACATCCGATCATCCGTATGGCCGGAACCTACCTGGACTATGATAAACTGGTACGCCTTGGATTACCGGGAATTGAACATGAGATCAGAGAATATCGGGAAAGGGCTTTGGCTGATGGCGGGGATATTTCATTTTATGACGGAATGCTTGCAGCTCTTATGCTGGTAAAAAAATGTTTTCTGTGGTACAGGGATATGTGCTTGCGGCTTGCGGAGAATGATACCGAGAAACGGAAAAAAGAACTTACAGTAATGGCTGAAGTTCTGGAGAAGAATGTGGAAAGAGCGCCGGCAAGCTTCCGGGAGGCCATACAGCTTATATGGCTTTATAGTCTTATGGCCCCGGCCGTGTCGTTCGGGAGGATGGATATCTATCTGGGAGATTTGTATGTACATGATATAGACAATGGGATAATCACTGAGCCAGAAGCCCTGCGTTATGTACAAAGCCTCTTCAGGCTGATAGATCATATAGACTGTGATATGGACAGCCGGGTCATTATTGGCGGTTATGGGAGGCGGAATCCTGAAAACGCGGACAGATTCGGTCTGATTGCGATTGAAGCCTGCCGTACAGTGAAGGAAGTAGCACCGCAGTTTACCTTGAGATTCTGCAGGGAGACGCCGAAAGAAATATGGGAGGCCTCCATGAATTGTATTGGAGAGGGCAGAAGCTACCCGCTTCTTTATAACGACGAACAATATGTACCCGGGATGATGAAGGCCGCGAATGTGAGCAGGGAGATTGCACAGCGCTACCTTCCCCTGGGCTGCGGGGAGATGGAATTTGACCATTATAGTTATCACACACCAAGCGGTCTGGAAAATGTGAATAAGATTCTAGAGCTTGCTATTTATGGGGGATATGATCCGATTCTAAGGAAACAGGTGGGCCTGGTGACGAAACCATTGGCAGAATGTGAAAGTTTCGAAGAATTTCTGAAGAATTATAAGCGGCAGCTACATCATTATACGGTAGCCTTGGCTGAATTCGAGAGATACGAATACGATGCTGTTGCCAGAATCCATTCCTTTATTCTTCCGTCTATCCTCTATGACGGATGCGTTCAGAAGGGGAAATCGGCGTTTCACGGCGGGGCCGAGCTTCATGGAACGCTGGAAATAAACGGATTCGCAAATGCGGCAGATGCTCTTACTGCAATAAAAAAACTGATTTATGACGAAAAAAGGTATACAGTAGAAGAATTGCTGCAGGCAATGGAAGATAATTTTGCGGGCCATGAGCAGATGAGGAAAGAAATACTGGATATCGAAAAATACGGGAATGACAATCGGGAGGCAGACGAGATGTTCCTGATGCTTTATGAGTACGTTTCAAGCGACGCACGGGAACAGGCGAGACATGTTGGTCTTGGGTCTTATCTGACGGTATCGGTTAATAACCAGCAGAATACAACACTTGGGAGATGGACAGGAGCCATGCCGGACGGACGGATGGCGGGGATGCCGCTGGGGAACGCAAACAGTCCGACGCCCGGTTCTGACAGAAATGGGATAACGGCGCTCTTGAACTCTATGGCAAAGCCGGATCAGTCGATTACCGCAGGAGCCGTGCAGAACGTCAGATTCAGCAAAGAAACTTTCAACCATTCCAGGGAAAAAGCTGTGCAGCTGATTGAAGATTATTTTAGGAATGGAGGCTGGCAGCTCATGGTGTCTGTGGTCGGCAAAGAAGATCTGAAAAATGCCTTAGAACATCCCGAAGATTACTACGACCTGATTGTAAGGGTAGGAGGTTTCAGCGCCCGGTTTGTGAATCTTACAAAGGATGTGCAGCTTGAAATCTATGAAAGGACGACGTATTAATGGGGCAGAAAGGGCGGATATTCGATATTCAGAGGTTTTGTGTGACAGACGGTCCTGGAATCAGAACTACGGTATTTTTTAAGGGCTGTCCGCTTCGATGTAAGTGGTGCCACAATCCGGAATCCTACTTATATGACCGGCAGTTGTCTTTTCTCAAAACAAAATGCACACTTTGTGGGGTCTGTGAAGCCGTATGTCCCACCGGTGCGCATCTGTTTGAAAATGGGGAACATCATATTGAATACAGCAGATGTATCAGCTGCGGAGAATGTCAAAAGGTTTGCTGCTCATATGCACTGGAATTGCTTGGAGAGGACTTAACAGTAGAGGCTTTGGCAGAAAGAATACTAATTGATAAACGCTATTACGGAGAGAAGGGAGGTGTAACATTTTCCGGAGGGGAACCCATGATGCAGCCCGAATTTGTGATCAGCCTTGCAAAATATCTGAAGTCCGAGGGAATACACCTATGTCTTGAAACATCAGGATATGCCCAAACAATATGGTTTGAAAAAATCCTTCCCTATATAGATATATTCCTGTATGACTATAAAGCCTCTGATCCTCATGAACACAGGGAGCTGACAGGCAGGGATAATTTTCTGATCATGCAGAATCTGGATTTTCTGTGTGGACGGGGAGCACATATAATCCTGAGATGTCCGTTGGTAAAGGACGTAAATGATTCCGAAGAACATCTGCAGGCAATTGCGGATATAAGCAGGAAATATGAGGCTGTCCGGGGTGTCGAGGTGATGGCATATCATAATATGGGGCTTTCTAAAGCGGAACAGATTGGGATAAAGCCGGAAGTTACACAAAAGACAACGGAGGAAGGGCAGAAGGAAACATGGATCGGGCTTCTGCACAAGAAAGGGTGCACAGAAGCGATTATCGGGTAAGGAGGAAAAAGATGAGGAGAAAAAGTTGGATAGCCGTATTATTGACATTTTGTATGATAATTGGGATGGCCGGATGCTCGAAAGGCTCAGCGGAAGATAAAGCAGAGGACAAAGCGGAAGGCACAGGAGACACGGGATCAATTCAGGATGATATTACCTGGATACGTTTTGCGGGCATAATGGCGGACAGCCAGAAGAGCATATTAAAAGATTATCCTAATGGGAAGGCGGCAATTGATGATATTGATTACCTGAGCGTGCAGTCCAAAGAAATCCTGGCATTTACGGCAAAAGAAAGCGAATATGATGTTGTACAGGTGAATCAGGACTGGTGCAAAGAATATGCGGCGGAAGGGTATCTTATGCCTTTGGATGATTTTATTGCGGATGCAGGGCTGGATCTTGGCAGATATAATCAGGGGCTTTTGGAAGCGTACACTTATGACGGAAAACTGTATGCGCTCCCGGAATTTGCACAATGCTACTTTTTTGTATTTAATTCGGACTGGCTGGAACAAGACGGTTTTGAGGTGCCGGAGAACTGGGATGAGTTTTTCGAGCTGTGCGATTACTATAAAAAGAACGGATCGGGCATTGCTATACCGGGGTATCTGAGCACATATGCAAATGAAATGTTTGCGACCTTCCTCTACAGTTATGGAGGAAGCTGGTTTGATGAAGAGACGGGAGAACTGACCGTTGATACCGAGGCAGGACATAAGGCCGCGGCATTATGGGAAAAGCTCTTCACCTATGCTGCAGACGGATACGCGGCATGGTCCGTCGATGATGCATGCCAGCTGACCAGGGAAGGCAGCGTTCCTATAGGCTTGGGCATATCCGGCCTGGCATGCGATGACCTGGATCCGGAAAAATCGGTTATCGCAGACTGCGTGGAGTATAGAAACTTCTATTTCGATGATCTTCATGCCTGTGTATCAGCCTATGGTGTTTCCATACCGAATAACTGCAAAAATCCGGAGGGCTCCTATCGCTTCTGTGAGTGGCTGACCAGCGAGGAGACGGAAAACAGGGAAGCGCTGGAAAGCGGAAGTATCAGCGGGCGCACGGACGAAGTCAGTGCAGAGGTAGATGAAAAGTATCCCTATATAGCGATTGCACAGGAGGCAATGAGCAACCCATGTTTTGTATTAAATTCAGGAAAAGGCCTGGATGTGATGGAAGACCTGTATGTACTTTTGCAAAAGGTACATCTGGAGGAAGGTTACACAGGGGAAGATTTAGTTCGTGAAATAAGTGAAAAATACGCAGGAATAGATCTTAGATAAGTAGAAATGTGCCGGTACAGGTTTGTGCCGGCACAATTTAGAACCAGAGGTGAGAATATGAAAAAAACTACCTTGTCTGGCAGCAGAAGACAATTGAAAAATACGAAGGGCAGAGAAACGGATGTACTTCCCTTCCTGCTGGTAGTTCCGGCGTTGGCAGTGATTGCCTTTGTTCTGGTCATACCTGTTTTTTACGGGATCTTTGTCAGCCTTTTTGATTGCAGCTTTACGGACTTAGATATAAGAGAGAATTTTATTGGACTGCAAAATTATATCAGAATGTTTCAGGATGAGACGTTTCTTATGTCCCTGAGAAACACTCTAATTTTTGCTGTGTTTGCGCTGTTGGGCGATTTTGTACTGGGAACGTTGATCGCGGTTGCAATCAACAGTCTCTCCAAAAGATGGGGAGGAATATTCCGTGCCGTGATTACGATAGCGCTCTTGGTTTCGCCGATTGTCTGCGGCCTGATTTTCCGCTATTTTTTCGACACGAACAGCGGATGGTTCTATTGGCTCAGCGGGCTGACGGTAGAACAATTCCCTGGAGTGGCGGGCAGGATCACGGCTATGTTTTTGTGCGTGCTGGCACACTGCTGGCAGACGGTGCCCTTTGTCGTAATTGTATTATCGGCCGGTCTTCTGACCGTACCTCAGGATTATTACGAGGCCTCGTCCATTGACGGTGCGGGTACCGTGATTCAGTTTTTCAGGATCACACTGCCCCATTTGACCAATATGTATATGGTTGCCGCGATTATTTCAGGTGTGGATACCTTAAAGGTTTATGATATTATTTATTCCCTCACAAATGGCGGTCCTATGAATTCTACTATTTCGCTTTCTCTGTACGCATATAAGAGGGCATATACACACTATGAGCTGGGATACGCTATGGCAGTTTCTATATTTACCATGCTCCTCTGTGTTTTGATATTCGGGATCCCATTTTCAAAATACAACAGGTTTAAGCATGAAGAAGGGGGGATGTAGATATGAAGAATGGATACCGTGTGAGAAAAAAGCTGGAAAAGCTTTTGGTTTATATTTTTTTAATCTGTTGTGCACTGGCCGTTTTGATTCCGATCTATATGATCATAAGCAGTGCTTTCAAACCAACGCTTGAGATTAAACAGATCCCTCCAAAACTCTTTTTTAAGCCTACGCTGACTCATTTTTGGACTATAGTAAACGATGGTTTTCTTTCTTATTTCAAGAATACGCTTATCATCACGGGTACAAATATGGTGATTTCTGTATTATTTGGTTTTCTTGCAGCATACGGGCTTTTGCTTGCAAAGGGAAAGTGGGCGGCCAGACTATCGGATCTGATTATGTTAGGCAAGCTTCTCCCGACAATCGCAATTGTAATTCCCTATTATATCATATTGAATAAGATCGGATTGGGCGGTTCCTATGCCGGTCCGATTCTGGCACATGCAGCGATCAATCTGCCGTTTGTTATCTGGCTTTTGATTTTCAATACATTGATTGCAGGGCTGATCACTTCCTTTATTAAT
>OLSM01001278.1_pt1 | contig 19335 bp, 13 predicted proteins | sample 1672721 | NCBI WGS metagenome assembly OLSM01 (sample SAMEA3136717, study PRJEB25190) | human gut metagenome | reverse complement strand
TGCTCTTCCGATCTTGCCCCTGACCATTGAGCGGGACGGGAAATTGATGCAGGTCACCGTGACGCCCAAGCTGGACGCCGCCACGGGCGCGGCGCGGCTGGGCGTGTGGGTGCGGGACTCCACGGCGGGGGTGGGCACGCTCTCCTTTTACGACCCGGACACGGGCACCTATGCGGCCCTGGGGCACGCCATCACCGACGGGGACACGGGCGAAGTGCTCACCGTGGACCGGGGGCAGATCCTCAAGGCTGACATTGTCTCCGTGCAAAAGGGTGAAAAGGGCGCGCCCGGAGAGCTCAAGGGCAGCTTTCTGCGGGAAGGCGTGGTGCTGGGCGACATCGCCCGGAACAACATCCTGGGCATTTACGGCAGCATGAATGAGGCGCCCCAGCAGACCCTGTATCCCGACGGGCTGCCCATCGGGTTGCGCTCCGGGGTGCACACGGGCAAGGCCAGCATCCTTTCCACCGTCAGCGGCGAAGGGCTGAAGGAGTACGAGGTGGAGATCACCCGGGTGAACCCGCAAACCGCCCCGGCCCCCAAGAGCATGGTGCTTCGGGTCACCGACCCTGAGCTGCTGGAGATCACCGGCGGCATTGTCCAGGGCATGAGCGGCAGCCCCATTGTGCAGGACGGGCGGATCATCGGCGCGGTAACCCACGTGTGAGTTCGTCCATGATGCCGATGAAATGAGATTCCTCCACACCATCGGGATTGCGAAATCAAAAGGAACAGGCACATCTTTGAACGGATGTGCTTGTTTGCTGTTTGAACAGTTTTAGAAAGGAATAAACTTCTCAGTTCACTTAATCTCGATAGGGTACATGGTATCGCCCTCTACAATCAGCAGGTCGATTTCCTTGCGGTCGATGTCTCTGTAATAGAACAGGTCAGCTGGTTTTCCGGCGTTAAAACAGCTTTTGACAATCTCCGTCACCACATAGGTTTCAAGGAAAGCACCATCCATCGCGCCATTCTCAAGGGTAGCTGCATTAGGCCAGCGGCAGAGATACGCTGCATGGCCGGTATCCATGAAGTATGTCTTGGGCGTTTTGACAAGCCGCTTGGTGATATTGGAGTAATGGGGATGCAGAATGAAGATTGCGCCGGAGCGCTCCGAAATCGATACCCACGCCTTTGCTGTGGGCGCTGAAATGCCGATACTCGAACACATCAAGAATCTGCTGTTCCAAATGGCGCTGAATGTACACCCTCCCATCTCACAATCACGAGCAAAATAAAGTACGATTTTATTTTACTCAAAACCATTCCCAAACGGAAGACGGAAAATCTCCATTTTAGCTTATCCAACCGTGCAGACAACCATTCCAACTAACAGGAGGTGACATCCATGTCTCACAGAGATTTCATCGCCATGCAGGCCATGATGAAGTATGAACCTGTCGCTCACTATGACAGCGGCGAGGATGGCATTTTTCCAGAGTGCCGTTCCTGTCGCTTTCATCGCCCTTACGCACAAGATCGCACCTGCGTGTTGTCAAAGATGGCGATACGCCCAGCCAGCGATTCAGCTACATTCTGCATCATCTTAAATTTCTGCGAACCCGTCAGCCAGAACATGCTGCTGTTGTCCTCGCCGTTCAGAGCCTTCTGATCGACGAGCTTTTTCATTTCCAGCAGAATGGAGGGGACACGCTGAAATTCGTCAATCAGCAGCGGATAGCCGTAGGTTTCAAAGAATAATGCAGGATCGGTTTCAGCCAGGCGGCGGGCGTTGCCATCGTCCAGCGTGACATAGCGGCGATTAGGCTCTTTGATATGATTGAGCATCGTGGATTTTCCCACCTGACGTTGACCGCAGACCATTACAACCGGATAATATTTGGACGCATCAAGAATCTGCTGTTCCAAATGGCGCTGAATGTACACCCTTCCACCTCACAATTACGAGCAAAATAAAGTACGATTTTATTTTACTCAAAACCATTCCTAAAATCAAGACGGAAAATCTCCATTTTAGCTTATCCAACCGTGCAGACAACCATTCCAACTAACAGGAGGTGACATCCATGTCTCACAGAGATTTCATCGCCATGCAGGCCATGATGAAGTATGAACCTGTCGCTCACTATGACAGCGGCGAGGATGGCATTTTTCCAGAGTGCCGTTCCTGTCGCTTTCATCGCCCTTACGCACAAGATCGCACCTGCGTGTTCCGCACCTGCCCCTACGCTGCTCAAACCATATCAACACGCAAACCCACCCGCTGGATTCTTGTGTATGTCAATCCTATTCGATACAACGGAGGTGATTATCCTGAACGCCAACATCATCGCCCTATCCAATCAGAAGGGCGGCACGGGGAAAACAACAACCTGCGCCAACCTGGGCATCGGGCTTGCGCAGGAGGGTAAGCGTGTATTGGTGGTGGACAACGACCCACAGGCCAGCCTGACCATCAGCCTGGGCTGGACGCAACCGGACAAGCTGCCTGTCACGCTATCCACGCTCATGGGCCGGGCCATTATGGACGAACCCATCCGCGCGGAGGAGGCCATTCTGCACCATTCGGAGGGCGTGGATGTGCTGCCTGCCAGCATCGAGTTGTCCGGCATGGAGGTGTCGCTGGTCAACGCCATCAGCCGGGAAAGCGTTCTGCGGCAAGTGCTGGAGGAACTGAGCTCCCGGTATGACCACATGCTCATAGACTGTATGCCGTCGCTGGGGATGCTTACCATCAACGCCCTGGCTGCCGCAAACAGCGTAATCATTCCCGTGCAGGCGCAATACCTGCCCGCCAAGGGCCTGGAGCAGCTCCTGCAAACCGTCGCCAAGGTACGAAGACAGCTGAACCCCAGGCTGAAAATCGACGGTATCCTTTTGACCATGGTGGATAGCCGTACCAACTTCAACCGGGAGATCAGCGCCCTGCTGCGGGAGACATACGGTAGTAAAATCCGGGTGTTTGCCACAGATATTCCGCATTCTGTACGCGCGGCAGAAATCAGCGCGGAAGGCAAAAGCATCTTTGCCCATGCCCCCCAGGGGAAGGTGGCGGAAGCCTACCGGGCGCTGACCAAGGAGGTGACGCACATTGAAAAGCAGCGCGAAAAACATCAGGCTGACCTCGGTAGATGACCTGTTTTCCACGGAAGCCAGCCGGGAGGAAGCCCAGCGGGAAAAGGTGCAGGAGATACCCCTGGAGGAACTACATCCCTTTCCCAATCATCCCTTCAAGGTCTTGGATGACGACCGTATGCTTGACACCGCCGAAAGCATCCGGGAGCACGGCGTGCTGGTGCCCGCCATTGCCCGGCCTCGAACAGCGGGCGGGTACGAGCTGATTGCCGGGCACCGGCGCAAACGCGGCTGTGAGCTGGCGGGGCTTGTCACTATGCCGGTCATCGTCCGTGACCTGGACGATGACGCCGCCACGATCATCATGGTGGATTCCAACATCCAGCGGGAAAGCCTGCTCCCCAGCGAGCGGGCATTTGCCTATAAGATGAAATTGGAAGCAATGAAGCGTCAGGGAAGTCGCAACGATTTAACTTCTGGCCAAGTTGGCCAGAAGTTAAAATGGTCGGTTGAGAAAGTTGCAGAGCAGGCAGGAGATAGTACTAAACAAATTCAGCGCTACATCCGTCTGACAGAGCTGATTCCACCGCTGCTGAACCTGGTGGATGAGCGTAAAATCGCCTTCAATCCCGCGGTGGAGCTGTCCTATCTCAAGCCGGAAGAACAGACCATACTGCTGGACGCCATGGACAGCGAGCAGGCCACGCCTTCCCTTTCCCAGGCGCAGCGGCTCAAGCAGTTCAGCCAGCAGGGCCGCCTCTCCGAGGACGTAATGCGCGCCATTCTGTCCGAGGAGAAAAAGACGGAGGTGGACCGGATCACGCTCAGCAACGAAACCCTACGCAGATATTTTCCACGCTCCTACACGCCCAAACAGATGGAAGAAACTATCCTCAAGCTCCTGGAGGGCTGGCACCGAAGGCGTCAGCAATCCATGGAACGGTGATTTTCGCCCCAGCCGCGCTGCTTTGGTTGCGCGGTTTTTTCATTGGAGGAAAGAAGGTTGAATCATGTGGCTGTTTTTCGCGTAGCCAAGACAAAGGATTATACCGTCATGAGCAACTACCATCTCAAGGACAGACGTCTTTCGCTTAAAGCCAAGGGGCTGCTGACCGTCATGCTTTCCTTGCCGGATAGCTGGAATTACACCCTGCACGGCTTGACCGCCATCAACCAGGAGGGCGTGGACGCCATCCGGGAAGCCGTGCGGGAGCTGGAGCAAGCCGGTTATATCGTGCGCACCCGCGCCCGCAACGCGCAAGGGCAGCTGAAAGGCACCGTCTACACCATCTATGAGCAGCCCCAGCAGCCGGAGAGCCAGCTTCAGGCTGCGCCGGAGCAGGCGTCAGGTGAACCAGTGCCGGCAACCCCAGCGCTGGAAACGCCTGCATTGGAAAATCCAACGCAGGCATCTCCTGCGCAGGCATCCCCTGCGTTGGCGTATCCCACACAATCAAATACGTATTTATCCAAGAAACAGTCAGAAAAAGAAAGAAAAAAAGAACATACGAACGGAACAAATCCACATCCATCCGTATCCGACTCCATCCAGCAACGTGCGGCGGTGGAGGAACTGCGGGAAACCGTCCGACAGAACATCTGCTACGACTACATCGTCACGCCGACGAACCGGGAGCAGTTGGATGAGATGGTGGAGCTGATGGTGGAAACGCTCAGCACACAGAAGGAAATGATCAAAATCGCCGGGGACGTGTACCCGGCGGAACTGGTCAAGGAACGGCTGCGGGCCATCAACAGCTCGCACGTGGAATACATTTTCGCCTGCCTGAAGCGAAACGTCAGCCATATCCGCAACATCAAGGGGTATCTGCTGGCCGCGCTGTTTAACGCGCCTGCCACCATCAGCAGCTATTACGACGCCCTGATCCGGCATAACCGGAGCAAACCATACGACGTTTAAGAAAAGGAGCACGACGATGAAACAGTTTTTTACCTATACCTGCACCCTGAATACCCCGCTGAAGAACTTCGCAGGCTGCATGGATCAAAGCGACCTGCTGCTGAACCTGCTGCGTCACCAGCAGGATCTCCGGATGACGCGCCAGGAGCAGGAGGAAATCAAAGCGCTGTCTGTCCTTGTTGTCAATCAGATGACCCAGGAGGTAATCAGCAAGACCTGTCTGATCAGCCGCCAGTATCCCGTGCGGGTGCTGTTCTTCGCCACCCCCGTGGAGGATCAACAGAAGTACCCTTTCAACGCTGTCACCCTATCGCCCGAAGGCCGCTGCTATCTGTTCACCTCCAGCCGTCAGCTGATGCGCAGTTACGCACGGAAAAACTGCAAGGTCCGGGCGTGGGCATGAGCAAGCGCTCACGGCCGCGCAATCTTCGCCGCCTGAGCCTGGGGCTGCTTGCCGCCGGACTGGCGCTGGCCGGAACCAGCGTGCTGGAGCAGCGCCTGCGGATGGAAAGGGACGCCGCGGAATACGACCAGTGGCGCGTTGCCCTCAAGTATACTCCCGCCGCGGTAACGGCGGAGGCCACGTCCCCCCCCTGAACGCCAGCAGCACCGCTGCACTGTTCCCGGCATACCTGCTTCCGGTGACGGCAATGCCGGAAGCATCCGACGCGCCTGGAGCAACAGGCAAAGTCGAAGCGTACTCCGCTGCTTCCGAAGCCGGAGCAGGAACGCGGACAAACCTGACGGCATTATAGTTTGCAAATTAAAGAACTTGCTTCGTATGCTTTCAGACAAAGAATAACGCCCATCGGTTCATATACTGTGAATCAATGGACGTTGTTTTTTATTCGGTGTATTTCCTCTGCAAGTACGTACTTACAGCGCTAAGGAAATCTTCTGCACCTTCAACCAGCTTTTGCGTGTCCTCAATGGAGCAAATGTAGAAATCCTCATAATCGCTACGGTTACGAATTAGGGAAGCATTGGAGATCAGCTTACTATATTCGCGGGGCAGGATTTCAGTTTTCAGATAGTTCATGGTAAATCGCGCAATGACAGCGGAATGTTTCTTGTAATCCTCGCCATCAAGAGCAATGACAGCGCGCATGGCATGGAAAATGCAGTAATAGGCACGATTGTTTGCTGAGGCGTAATCTTCTGCGTGCATGTCGCGCTTGGCGGTTTCAAGTGTTTCTGCTGCTTTTGTAAGACGATACTTGGAAAGATCGATCAAGGTCACATCAGGCAACAATTCGCACCCCCTCGCGTTGCACATTCTTGAAGAAAGGCAACAAATCAGCATTCGCATGATAGTAAGCTCGGTTTTCTACTATGGGTGAAACGACGATTCCAAACTCCATCAGCACTTCTGCTGCGGCTTCTCCGATCTGCCAGTGCTTCTCTTGAATCGTTTGCCGGGAGGAATCCACGAGGAACATCACATCAATGTCAGAGCCATCATCTGCATCATTGCGGGCATATGATCCAAACAAAATCACATCAAACTGTTCCTGTGGAAAAATGCTTGCCAGACTGTCACGAAGCTGTGCGATGATCGTGCGCACTTCAAGCTGCGAACACAAGCGAGCTCCCTCCTTTCTTGAAAAATATTATAGCACAGACGGCATAATTCATTCAAGCGGCAAAGGATAATGCAGGGTATTACGACGCCCTGATTCGGCATAACCGGAGCAAACCATACGACGTTTAAGAAAAGGAGCACGACGATGAAACAGTTTTTTACCTATACCTGCACCCTGAATACCCCGCTGAAGAACTTCGCAGGCTGCATGGATCAAAGCGACCTGCTGCTGAACCTGCTGCGTCACCAGCAGGATCTCCGGATGACGCGCCAGGAGCAGGAGGAAATCAAAGCGCTGTCTGTCCTTGTTGTCAATCAGATGACCCAGGAGGTAATCAGCAAGACCTGTCTGATCAGCCGCCAGTATCCCGTGCGGGTGCTGTTCTTCGCCACCCCCGTGGAGGATCAACAGAAGTACCCTTTCAACGCTGTCACCCTATCGCCCGAAGGCCGCTGCTATCTGTTCACCTCCAGCCGTCAGCTGATGCGCAGTTACGCACGGAAAAACTGCAAGGTCCGGGCGTGGGCATGAGCAAGCGCTCACGGCCGCGCAATCTTCGCCGCCTGAGCCTGGGGCTGCTTGCCGCCGGACTGGCGCTGGCCGGAACCAGCGTGCTGGAGCAGCGCCTGCGGATGGAAAGGGACGCCGCGGAATACGACCAGTGGCGCGTTGCCCTCAAGTATACTCCCGCCGCGGTAACGGCGGAGGCGACGCCCACCCCTCTGAACGCCAGCAGCACCGCTGCGCTGTTTCCGGCATACCTGCTTCCGGTGACGGCAATGCCGGAAGCATCCGGCGCGCCTGGGGTAACAGGCAAAGTCGAAGCGTCCTCCGCTGCTTCCGAAGCCGGAACAGGAACGCGGGCAAACCTGGCGGCATGCCTGGCGCAGAACGCCGATTTCGTTGCCTGGCTGCAAATCCCCGGCACAAACGTGGATCATCCCGTGGTGCGTACCAGCAATCCGGACTATTACCTGACCCACGCCTTTTCCGGAAAAAAGAGTTCCGCAGGCACGCTGTTCTCGCTGCTCTCGTCGGATTACCGTGCGCCCAGCCGCAACCTGGCCATTTATGGCCACCACCTGAGCTCCGGCGGAGAAAAGATGTTCACTTCGCTCATACGCTACAAAAACCCGGAGTTCTATTCGGGCCATGAAACCATCTACCTGGACACGCTTTACCGGCAGGAAACCTACCGCATTTTCGCCGTGGTTTCGATGCATGCCGGGGACTGGGACGCCTCCTGTGCGAACTTTGCCACGGACGAGGCGTTTCTTGCATTCGTGCGTCGCGCCCGGGAACAGTCGCTGTACGATACCGGCGTGGACGTGCAAGCGTCGGATCATGTGCTGACGCTCATCACCTGCGACCGCAGCTATGGCGGCAAGGACGGGCGGCTGGTGGTCATGGCTGTTCGGGAGACCACCCGAGAAAGGAAAGAAGATCATGCATAAGAAACGAACAAGACTGCTGTCGCTGCTGTTGGTAGGCGCGCTGCTCCTGGGCCTGTACCCGCTGCCCGGGCTGGCGGAAACATCCCCGCCGCCCCAGGCTACGCAGACAGACATAACCGAATCGCCGCCGGAGAACGAAGCAGCGCCAAGCACGGAACCGGATACTGGATCTCTGCAGCCTCCAGTGGATTCTGAAACAGAGGAGCCCGCCCGGCAACCAACGGAGGAAGCGCCCCCAACCCCAGCGGAAGAACCCGCACAGGAGCCAACGCAAGCGCCTTCCGAAAAACCGAATGCGCTTTCCTGGCGGGAAGCCATGGCGCAGAACGGGTATGCCTATGTGCTAACGCCGCCTGTTCCGCTGTACGCCACGGAGGAGCTCACCCTGCCGCTTGCCGCCATTGCCCAGGAAACGGCGGTGCTGTTGGTTCACCGGCTTACCGCCGGGGATACCGTGGCTGAAGTCTGGCTGCTCAACGAAGCCTATGAACTGGTGGTGGCCTATGTTTCCACCGCAAGTTTGCCGGAAACAGCACTGACCGGGCCGGAGGTTGACGTGCTGGCCCAAACGCTGCTGTCGGCACTGGCGGCGGATGCCTCCGGCCAGCGGCTGGTGTTTGTGGCGGCGCTGCAAGCCGCCATGGAGAAACCTACGTCAGAACCCACACCGGAGGACACCTCCGAAGGCGTCACATCCCAGCCAACACCGGAACCAGCGGCAACCGCCACCGACGTAACCGCTCCAGCGCTTCCCACTCAGGAAACGCCGCCTGCGGAGCCCGGCGCTTTCGCGCAGGTCACCACGCAAACCAACGCCTTTACGGATGTGGACGAATCCTTTGCCCAGGGCAATACCGGCGAACTATGGGCCGGTTACTTCACCCGGGACGCCGTCGTCCAGGTGGAAGAAGTCCTTCAGGACGGGCAAAGGCGCTGGTGGTACCGGGTGCGCTACCTGTACGGGGATGATTTCGCTGACGGCACCCTCAAATGGACGGCCTACGGCACCGCCTGCGTACTGGCAGCGGAAGCCTACGTTACCGATGCGGCAGGGCTTACCGTTACGGATTATGCCTATCCCGACAGGGCCGCCTCCGGCGTTATGCGCATGGCCGCACGCTCCGCCCAGAGCTTCTCCCTTAAGGCGCTCAATGCGGCGGTGCCTACGCTGTACGTGGGACAGAGCGGGTTGTATGGCAGCTCCGGCAAGGACAGCACCTATCTGCAAATCGCCAAGGCTCCCGGCCATGGCACCGTCTACGCCACGCCCCACTATCTGGAGGGATATACGGTTTATTGCCTGGAGCATACGCTGCCCGGCCCTGGCGAAAACATCTCCGGGGGCGGGCAGCAGCCCACCGGCCCCTACGTCATCGTGGACATGGATACCTACCGCACCACGCCGGGGTACTCCTCCATCATCTATCACGAAAGCACCCTGCACGCCATCGGCTGGGTGCTTCGTCATACCTACCCCTTCATGGTACTGGACCGCAGCGACGCGGACAACGAGACCTGGTCCCGGGTTGCGGGCCAGTTTGCCATCCGGCAGGTGATCCGGGAGCTGGAGGGGCCGCAGTATGTTCGGGACTACTGGGACATGGATAACTTTTACCGGGCCAGCGGCCAGGCCCCGGAAGTGTACCTGGAATACGCCCGCTGGCTGGCGGCCAACGGCATCGCCCGGGCCTCCATGACGGGAGCCATCGCCGTAAGCAACCAGTCCGCCCGTTTTTCGGGCGGCTATCTTACCGGCACCGTCACCCTGACCACGGACGCCGACCTGATCCGCATTCCGCTTTCCGCAGGCGCACTGACAGGCAACACCGCCGGCACGGACGGCGCGTATTACTACCTGCGCAGCGGGGATACGGTTTCTGTCACCGTGCCGGGCACAGTCCTGAGCTTTGTGGCGGAATCGGTTTCCTCGGCGGAAGAAGAGGCGAACTTCCTCATCGGCGTGCCGGACGAAGCCATCCAGAAGGTGCTGATTCCCCAGCAGGGCGCGCCATACAAGCTTCAGTCCGTAACCGTGGCCTTTGACGCGCCCATGGGCGGGATCACCGTGACCAAGAAGGACGCCGCCACCGGTGCAAAGCTGCCGGGCGCGGTGTTTGAGCTTAGCGGAAACGGCGAATCCCGGACGCAGACCACCGGCGCGGATGGCATGGCGCGCTTTGAAAATCTCCAGCCCGGGGTCTACACCGTGCGGGAAATCGGCGCACCGGAAGGATATCTCCTGGCCTCGCCGGATGCGCAGCAGGTCACCGTCACGGGCGGCGGGACGGCTTCGGCGGTTTTTGCCAATGCTCAGGTCACGGGCAGTATCCGCGTTGTGAAGCGGGACAGCCTGACAAAGGAAGCCCTGGCCGGGGCAGAGTTTACCATCACCCGCGTCAGCGGCTTGCCCGCGCACCAGGGAAAAGACGACGGCGAGGTGGTGGCGGTGCTCACCACGGACGCGGAGGGAGTGGCGCTGTCCCCGCCGCTCACCTACGGCACGTACCGTGTGGAGGAAAGCAAAGTGCCGGAGCACTATGTAGATCAGGGCTTCGCTGTGGAAGTGGAAATCCGCGAAAACGGCAAGACCTATGAGATCGCCGCAGAAAACGAGCCAACCAAAGGCTACATCCGCATCACCAAGACCGACCGGCTCAACGGCAATCCCATTGCGGGAGTGCGTTTTGACATCTACGAAAACGATGCATACGGTTCCGCGCTGGCCGGAAGCATGGTGACGGATGAAAACGGGGTTGCCGTTTCCGAGCCCCTACGCAAGGGGCGGTACATCGTCCGGGAACATGGGGAAACGGCGGGGTATGTGTTTGAAGAAATCGCCCTGGAGGCTACGGTACAGTCCGACATGACCACCGAGTTGACGGCAACCAATCAGCCGGTGCAGGTGCGGCTCAAACTGTACAAGCGCGACGCGGAGGAATATGCCGGGGAGAATCCCAACAGCTCCGCCCGTCCCAAGTCCAGCCCCCTGTTGCCGGAACCCTGCGACATCAGCGCCCCCGCCGTCCGCGGTGACGGCCAGCTGACGGGCGCGGTTTTTCAGGTGCTGGCCGCCCGGGATATTACCGACCGGCAGGGCCATGTGATATTCGCCAAAGGCGAGGTGGTGGCGGACCGGCTGATCACGGCAGGAGCGGATGCCTCCGTAACCACGGAGCTGCTCTGGCCCGGAGTGTATGAAATTGTTGAGCTGTCCCCGCCGGAAGGATATCAGCCCAGCGGCGAAACCTTCCTGGTGGACGCCCGCAGCGCCGCGGAGCAATCCCAGGCGGCGGTCGTAACCTATGAAGGTTTGAAAACCAACGAAATCCGCTACGGCGCGCAGGCTGTGATCAAAATCCTGGGCAGCATGGACGCCGGGCCCGATCCCGGCCGCGTGGAAACACCGGAAGCAGGCGCGGAGTTCAATGTCTACCTGGAGCGCGCCGGTTCTTACGAGAACGCCCGAGAGATAGAGCGCGACCATCTGGTGACGGATGAAAACGGGTATGCGAAAACCAAGCCCCTGCCCTATGGCGTGTATGTGCTGGAACAGACCAAAGGCGCGCCGGGATATGAAATCAAAGGCCCCGTTGCCTTTGAGATTGACGGTACCGAAGATCTGGACAATCCGCCGCCCCTGACGCTCTCCGACCAGCCCATCCGCTACCGCCTGCGCTTGCTCAAGACGGACGCGGAAACAGGGCGGACCATCGTGCTTTCCAGCGCTTCCTTCAAGCTCAAAAACGCGGCGGGTGAGTACGTTGCCCAGACCGTGTATTACCCCACCCAGCAGGAGATCGACACCTTTGTTACGGATGAAACCGGCGGCGTGACGCTGCCGGAAACCGTCACCTGGGGCCTGTACTACCTGGAGGAAGTGAAGGCTCCGGAAGGCTATCTGCTTCCGGCGGAAGATCTGGCGGTATTCGTGGGGCATGATGGGGACAGCCCCGGGGAGACGTATCAGCTGGACATCGAAATTCCCAATACGCCGGTAAAGGGGCGCATCTGTCTGGAAAAGACGGGCCTGATGCTGACCGGGTTTGAACCGGACACGGACGCTTACGGCAACGAGCTCCAGCGCCCTGTGTACAAGGAAGGCTATCTGGCGGGCGCGGTGTTTGAGGTGCGGGCCGCGGAAACTGTCACAGGGAAGGATGGCACGGTCTGGTTTACGCAGGATGCGCTGGTTTCCACCCTGACCACCACGGCGGAGGGCATGGCGGTATCCGATCCCCTTCCCTTGGGGCGGTATTACCTGGTGGAAACCCAGGCTCCCGCCGGGTACGCCCTGGACGAAACGCGGTATGACGTTACGCTGGCCGCCACAGACAGCCAAACCGCCCTGGTGGACGTCCAGGTAAAGGCCGGGAACGCCTACATTCCCGTGGAAATTACCGTGGAAAAGCAGGCGGAAACCCTGCAAAGTACGGCGCAAGCGGATGGTACGCTGATCCGGCAGGTCGTGGACGGCCCCGGCGAAGGCTTTGTGTTCGGCCTGTACAACGCCTTTGATATCCGGTATCCCGGCGGCATGCTTCCGGCCGGTACGCTGGTGGCTACCGGCGCGACGGATGCGGAAGGGCGGCTGACCTTTGCAGGAAACTATCCCCACGGCGACTATGAGGTGCGGGAACTGCAAGCCCCGGAGGGCTGGAAACGCAGCCCGGAGCGGTTCCCCATAACGCTGGAGCCGGAGGGAGAGGAGGCGGGCACGGTGATCCGCGCAAGGGTGGCAGTGCGCAACGCGCTGATCTACACCCCGGTTACCCTGACCAAGACGGACATCACCGGCGCGAACACCGTTCCGGGCGCGCTCATCGAGGTGCGCGACGAAAGCGGCGCAGTGATCTACCGGGCCTATACGGACGAGCGCGGCGAACTGCCGGATATTCCTGTAACGCCGGGGCGGTATACCTTCCGGGAAGTGCTGGCTCCGGAAGGCTACGCCCTGAACGAAGCGGAGACCTCCTTTACCGTGGACGCGGAGGGGAATGTCCGCGGCAATATCCTGCTGCAGGACGATTTCACCCGGGTGCAGCTGCAAAAGCAGTACGAGGCCGGACAGCCCATGGGCGGCGTGAGCTTTGCGCTGCTGGATGAAACGGGAACGCAGCTGATGACCGCCATATCGGACAGGAACGGTCTTGTGACCTTTGAACGGATTCCCTACGGTTCCTACACCATTGTGGAGACGCAGCCCCTTCCGGGATACTTTCTGGCGGACGTTGCCGTGGAGCTTCAGGTGGACGGCAGCTTTGTGAATCCCAAAGAACCCCTGGCCACCATTGTCAACCATCCCATGCGGATTGTGTGCCGCAAGGTCAATACGTCCGGAACGCCCTTGCCCGGCGCGGAGTTCTGCCTGGTGGATGCTGCCACGGGCACGGTGGTGGAAATTGCCGTCAGCGATGAGGAGGGTTGCTTTGCCTTTGAGCATGTGGACTATGGCGACTGGATCATCCGCGAGAGGAAGGCTCCCGAGGGATACAGCGCCATGGCGGACGTGCCGCTTAACATTGGCGAGGACCTTGTGCAGCCGGAACCCATGACCTTTGTCGATATACCCGATCATTATGTTTTCCGCAAAGTGGATACCGCAGGCCGTCCGCTGGCGGGCGTACGGTTTGCCCTGGAAGACGCGGAAGGCAACGCGCTGCGTGAGCTGGTATCCGGGGAGGATGGCACGGTTCGGGTGGACGGCCTGGAACCGGGCAGCTATGTGATTCGGGAAACCCAGGCCCTGGAAGGCTACACGCGCACGGATGAAACCCTGTGTTTTACCCTGGATGCAAGCTATGTTCCAGCGGAGGAAATGCCGGAGCTGGTCAACGCCACGGTGATTCAGACAGGCATTGACCTGATCGTTACGCCGCTGATGACCCTGGGCGGCGGATTGGTGCTGCTGGGCTGCGTACTGTACGGCGCGCAGCAGTGTACCTTCCGGCGAAAGCGGAAAAAGAAGTAAGCGAGAGGAGCGAAAAGCATGATCTATCAGACCTATTTCCTCAACATGGTCGATGAAAGCGATCTACTTGCCCTCATGGATGAAGAAACCATATGTAAACGAGGGCACCGAGCCTGAAGTTGCAGAGGATGACAGCAATATTTCCGCAGAGTCGGAAGACGAGGATAAAGACGCATAAAGACATGAAAACAGCCCCTCACTTCACGATGAGGGACTCAGACTGTCGAAAAACCCTTGGGAGGTGTCGGAGGGGCCGCAGCCCCTCTGACTTTCATTCGTATCCGGCGGCTTTGCCGACGGGGCGGGTTGTTGATTTTGCCTGCAAAATCAATTCCTTACAAATTCGGACGACCTCTGGTTGGCCGAATTTGCTTCTTCGCAAAAGTGGTGAAAGCTACTTTTGCGACACACTGGGGATGGTGCATCCCAAAGGAATGCACCATCCCCACACCAGTCACGGGATAATGGCTTACTGGGCCATTTTGTCCTTCAATTCCTGCGCGATGGTGTCGCCGCCCAGGGACTTCCACTGCTCAACGAAGGAGTCGAAAGCCTCGATGCTCTCGCTGCCGGCGATGATCTTGGTGAAGGTTTCATCCTGCATATCCTTCAGCGTGGACCAACGCTTTACCATCGTTTCCGTAGGCGCGCCATACTGTGCGCTGGTCACAATCTTGTTCTCGTCGTTTTGTTCCTGATAACGGGTCCAGGAACCGAATTCGGGACCCCAGCACATGGCATACTGGAAAGCGGTCAGGTCTTCCGGGTTGGCGCTGCCGGTCTCGTCCCAGCCCTCGTCCACATAACGCTTGATGCCCTCGTAGTAACGGTAGGCTTCAGGCATCAGGTCTTCGGGCTGCAGCTCACCAGCGAACACCTGCGCAATGGTAGTGTTATAGCCGATGGCTTTGTTCTGGTAGGGATCGACCAGCGCATAGGTGTAGTCGCACTGATTGATGCCGGTTTCGGGATTCACGCCCCAAACCGCCAGCGAATCCAGGGTGGCGTCCGGGCTGTTGATGCGGTCGTTGTTAAAGTTGATCAGCTTCACCAGCGCTTCGGGATGTTCAAAATTCTTGTTCACCGCGTACACATACTCCAACTGAATGAAGGAGTAGGCAGTTGCCATACCGCCGTCCTTAGCGGGCGCGTTGAGGCATATCCAGCCACAGTCAGGGTTGTTGGCAATGGCGTCACGGCCATAGCCCCAGGAGATACCGTCGCCGCCGTAGAACAGGCCGCACTTGCCCGCCGCCACAGCCTCGCCGACGCCGTCGGAATCGGTCACGCCAAATTCCTCATTGATCAGGCCTTCCTGGAACATGGAAGCCAGAGCCTCCAGACCATCGCGGGTGCCTTGAGAGGTGGGCATGTAAACCAGATTGCCATTTTCATCCGCAACCCAAATCTGCTGCAGCAGGGAGCCGCCAAAGGCATTCAAAACGCCCTCAGCCGTGCCGAAACCGCTGTAATCGGACATTTCGTTGCACAGGCCCAGGCCCCAGGTATCGTTTTCACCGTTGCCATCTGGGTCATTGTTCTTGAATTCACGGGCAATGGCAACCACGTCATCAAAGGTCTTGGGGGTTTCAAGACCAAGCTTGGTCAGCCAATCCTTGCGAATCCACAGGTACTGGCTGGGAATCCGCTGCGCGTTACCCACGGGGATGCAGTACAGCGTGCCGTCTACCTTGGCAGCTTCCAGCAAGGTGCCGCCGTCGGAGTTCATGCACTGCATGGTCAGGTCGGACGCATATTCCTCCAGCACCGGACCCATATCCCACAGCATGCCGGCACGGGCCAGCTGCACATACTGATCCATGGGCAGGTACAGCAGATCAGGCAGGTCATTGGAAGCAATGGCCATGGTCAGCTTCTGGGAATATTCATCGCCGGAAGCGTAGATTTGGAAGTCCATGGTGATGCCCAACTCATCGCGGTAGGCATTGTAGTAAATGTTGTTGGTGGCATCCTCGCCATTGGCGTAGGAAACGGTTGCAGGGTTCTGATTCTTCATGACGGTTACCGTCACAGGGGTTTCCATCGCCCAGGTGCTGAGATCCTCAGCAAAGGCCATGCTGGTGCAAACCAGTGCAAAGGCCAAAGCAAGAATCAATACGTTACGAAGCTTTTTCATGGATTCTCCTCCTATACGTTTTATTTGATACGCAACCCCTTGCGTATGGTCACCCTTTCACACTGCCTACGACAATGCCTGTAACGAAGTACCGTTGCAGGAACGGATACAGGCACAGGATCGGCAGCGTACACAGCACGATACCTGCTGACTTGATCGCACGGCCATCCAGGTCCGCCAAGGATGGGTTGGCAGCAATCTGCTCGGGACGCAGGTCTGAAGTCTTGAAGTTGATGATCTGGTATTGCAGGAACGTCATCAACGGATAGTTGGTGGACTTGTTGTTGTAGATCATACCGTCAAACCACTCGTTCCAGTGCCCCACCACAATAAACAGAGCGATGGTTGCCAAGGAGGGCAGGGAAAGCGGCAGATAAATTTTCACCATGGTCTGCCACTGGTTGCATCCATCCACGATGGCTGCCTCCTCAATGCTGGACGGCAAACCTCTGAAGAAGTTGAGCATCAGCAGCACGTAATACATGGTCACGGCGTTAGGCAGGATCAACACCCAGATGGTGTCCAGCATTCGCAGTTCCTTCACTACCAGGTAGGTAGGGATCAGACCACCGTTGAAAATCATGGTGAAGAGGAAGAAGCCAACGTAGTACTTTCTGCTGCGAAAGGCTTCCTTTGTCTTGGACAGGGGATACGCCACGATGATGGTCATTAGCATGTTCACCACCAGGCCCAGCACCACGCGCTTAAGCGTAATCAGGACAGCCGGCACCAAGCCGCTTTTTTCCAGCATATAGGCGTAGGAGCTCACGGTAAACTGCTTGGGCCAGAACGTTACCATGCGCGCGTTTACCATATTGCGCGAGGAGAAGGACAGCGCAATGATGTTGAGCAGCGGGAGCACGCACAGCACGCCCAGCATCGTGAGGAAAATGTAATTGAATACTGTGAAAACCTGTTGCGGCCTTGTCTTCTTCATAGCAGGCTTTTCCTCCTTTCTCAGAACACGCGGTAGCCAGCAAAGCGGTCCGCCAACCAGTAGCCGGTTACAATCAGCACAAAGGATACCAGTGACTGGAATAAGCCTACAGCCGTGGCAGGGCCAAACTGTGCGCTCAGAATACCCAAGCGGTACACGAAGGTATCGATGATATCGCCCGTGGAGTAGACCAGAGGAGAATACAGATTGAAGATCTGATCAAAACCAGCGCGAAGCACGTTGCCAATGGACAGGATCGTCGTCAGCATAATAATGGGCATGATTGTGGGAAGCGTCACGTGAAGCACCTGGCGGAAGCGTCCCGCGCCATCCAGGTACGCAGCCTCAAACAGAGAGGGATCTACGCTGGTAATGGCGGCCAGATACACAATGGCATTCCATCCAAAGTTCTTCCATACGTCAGTCACAACCATCGTATAGGGGAAGATTCTTTCGTCGCCCAGGAAGTAGACCGGTTCAAGCCCCAGGGCTGTAATCAGCTGATTCACCACGCCGTCCATGCTCAGCACGTCCAGGAAGATACCGGCCAGTGCAACCCAGGAAATGAAGTACGGCAGGTATACCAGCGTCTGCAGCGTCCGCTTGTAGACGACATTCCGCATTTCATTGAGCAGCAGGGCAAAAATGACAGGGATTACAATACCCGCTACAATCTTCATCAGTGCGATGAACAGCGTGTTGTAAATAACTTTACCGAAGTTTGGCAGGGAAAACACGTAAATGAAATTTTCCAGGCCAACCCACTCCTGGTCGAACATGCCAAACAGCGGAGAATAGTTCTCAAAGGCTATGCTCAACCCCGCCATTGGAATGTATTTGAAGATAAACACCAGAATGATTGCAGGCAACAACATGAGGTGAAATGGCCATTCTTTGTTCCAACGCTTTCTGAAGGAATAGCGTTTTTTCTCCTTAATTGTCTTCTGCATTCTATTCTCCCCTTTCTTTATCCTCATTATAGGTGTCTACAGGTATAAAAATAAATCATAAATTTGTGACATTTATAGTAAAAATCTGAATCAGTATTGTTATATTGCATTTCCTGTAAAAAATATGAAGATGTGCCAACGATTGGCCACCGCATGCAAAAAGAGCACCGTTCAGCGTTGGTTGTTCTGTTTGAATTCCTGCGGGGTACACCCCGTATTGCCTTTAAATACCTTGATGAAATAAGCGGCGTTATCATAGCCGCAGTGCGCGGCTATCTCATACACCCGCATGTTGGTGTTGATCAAAAGCTCCCGGGCCAGGTTCATGCGCATGGTGGTCATATATTCGTGGATGCTGACGCCTTCCTCCTGGCGGAACACCCGGGAAAGATAGCCCGTGCTGTACCCGGTAACCCGGGACAGATCAGTAATGCCAATGTCCTGACTAATGTGCTCATTAATATAATCAATCACCACATGGGTAATGGATTTGATGGTGGCGTCGATACGCTTTTGCGCGCCTTCCAGCATCAGCCCGATCAGTCGCTCCATAGCGTCTGCCCGGGAGGACAGATCCGCTTTGGCAAAAAAGCCGGAAATCTGCAACAGCGAAGACAGGCCATTCTGATTAACATAATTGAGCAGCATGGCTGTCAGCCGGGCATCATATTCCAGTGCAAAGGCACTGACGGGGATCTGCTCGCTGCGCAGCACGTCCAGTAGGGGCTTGATGTGCTTTTGCAGCATATCCAGCGCATTATTGCGCAGATCGCTTTCGCACAACTCCAGCTGGCGATGCTGCAAAGCATAGTTGTGTTGCGCCTCTTCATCCATTTGATCCTGCGTTTTCACCGTATGACGGATCGCTGTGCCGGCCTCTCCCCGGGCGATGTCATACATCAGCGCGTTATGCACCTCGGTATACTTGTCGGCCAGGGTTTGTACCGTGGCCGGAGCGTCCGCCACCATAAAGAACATCCGCGCCTCGCACTGTTCCTCCAGCATTTTACGCGCCTTGCGAATCAACGGAAACAGTACATCCGCGCTGGACACGGTCTGTTTCAATGCAAATCCCCACACCAGTTCAGTTTCCAGATGCGCAGTTTCCGCCCACAGCAAGCGCTCTCCCATCGCGTCCTCAACGATTTGCTGCATGGACGTCTGCGCAACCAGCTTGATGCGCATATCCCGTTTGGTCACTGCATCCATTCTCGCAAGAACCAGGTAGCATTCCCCTGGAAAAAGTTTTTCCAGCTCCTCGTCGTTCTGCTCCATCGCTACGCCCTGCAGCAGCATGGTAAACAGGACTTTGCGATAGGCAGGAACCATTTGCATATAGCGCTGCT
>OLSM01001274.1_pt1 | contig 19348 bp, 20 predicted proteins | sample 1672721 | NCBI WGS metagenome assembly OLSM01 (sample SAMEA3136717, study PRJEB25190) | human gut metagenome | reverse complement strand
TGCAATTATGCTGGTTTTATCGGTGATCTGTGGGTATTTTACCAGGGATTATTGGCTGTATTCACGCAATCGGTGGTTGATTTTTTCCGTGTTATTCGGGTTGGGCGCCGGTTTGTTGTTCACGGTGCGGATTGAGGTCAAATCCTGGTGGGCCATGATCCTGGAGCAGATGGCGGTTGCCGTCATAGGCATGTATCTGCTGCATTGTTCCATTCTGGAAGGCAGGATGATGATGCCTTTTGGCCTGGCGGGCAGCACCTGCATCTCTCTGGTGATCCTGTTTGTGGGCTTTGCCCTCACGGGGAGCGCCAAGTGGTTCGGCGTCGCATGGCTCACCTTCTGCTTTGGATTCGGCATAGTGGATGCAGTCGTCGCGCAGCTGAGGGGCAGCGTCATCGTGCTGAACGACATCTTTGCCATCGGCACCGCCCTGACCGTGGTGGATAACTATACGATCGATGTCACTGTGCATATGTGCATCGCCGCGGCCGTCTATTTGGTGGCGATGGCGCTGGTCGTTCGCGTGCGCGAAATCCGGCCGCAGTTAAAGCGCCCGCGCATCCGCCTGCTGGCATTGGGCTGCGCCGCGCTGTGCGCATGGTATCCTTTGGACAATATGGGAAAAAAATCCCCCTTTACCTATGGCGGTTTTGGCGTGCGCTGCCCCGCACCGGGCACTTTGCGATCTTTGACCGCACATGGTATGGGCGTGTGCTGGTGGAGCGCGTGGAGAGTTTCGCCACGCCGGCCGAGTGGTCGCGGGCCTACGACGAAATCAACGAGTTCGAGCACGATCTGGTCGATTGGGGCGCCATCTTGCTGAAGTTCTGGGTCGATGTGAGCCCCGAGGAGCAGCTGCGCCGCTTCCAGGACCGCGAGGACGACCCGGCCAAGCAGTGGAAGATCACCGAGGACGATTGGCGCAATCGCGAGAAGTACCCCCAGTACAAGGCCGCCATCGACGATATGTTCCGCTTGACGTCGACCACGTTCGCTCCCTGGGTGGTGCTGGAGTCCGATGACAAGCGCTACGCCCGCATCAAGGCCCTGCGCATCATCGTGGAAGCCCTGGAGAAGCGCTTGGGCGAGTGCCCCGCCTCGTGATGCCCTCCAAGAGGACAGTTCGCCGTCGTCGCGGGGTTTTTCCTTGCGCCAACCCGGGGTTCAGGGTACTATGAACCCAACATCAGCAAGTTGGCGGGTGCGCAGAGGATGGCCCCGTTGCATAGAAGGAGTCCGCTATGTCTTTGTTCGGTTTCGAAGTGCCCATGGAGGCCATCTGGGTCGTTGTGGCCATCATCGTGCTCGTCATCGTGGTGTTCATCGCCAAGGGCTTCATGGACGAGATGAAGAAGTAGCAGCTCGCCCGCTCGACGGGGTGAGCTCAGGGCCCCTGCGGGGGCCCTTTTGTTTTCCGCCGGCGCAGGGCCGGGGAAGGCGAGAGCGCCGGCACGGGACCGGCGAGGACGTCGTGGGCGGCGCGGCCGAGGGCCGTCCCTGCGGTCCGGCACTACGCAGAGAGATCGATATCGAAGGGGGACGCCTCATGGCTACCGCAGAGAATACCGATACGAGGAAGAAAAAGAAGAAGCGCGGGTGCTTCTGGCGCATCGTGTTCTGGCTGGCGCTCATCGTGTTCATCGGCTCGGTGGGCACGCTGGGCTATCTGTTCTACACCTATTGGCAGGGCCAAAACGAGTACGAGGAGATTGCCAGCCGTGTCGTTGAAGTGCCCGAGGACGGCCATGTCGCGAACTTGGCTGATCTGGTGGTCGATTGGGACGCCCTGCGCGAGATCAATCCGGACATCGTCGCCTGGGTGTATATGCCCGGCACCGTCATCAACTACCCGGTGGCTCACAAAGACGGCGACTCGGAGTACTACCTGCACCACAACTTCAGCCTGGGCGAGGGCTCTTTCGGCGCCGAGTTCGGCTCCATCATGCTGTCGGGCGAGAACGCCGGCGACTTCTCCGACGAGGTGAACATCCTTTACGGCCATCATATGCGCAATGGGTCCATGTTCGCCCTGTTCGCCGAGTTCCGCGATTCGGCCATTTTCAATGAGCACCGCACCATTTACCTGCTCACCCCCGAGGGCAACTACCGCTTGCAGACCTTCGCCGTGGAGCACGTGCCCATGACCCATTCCTCCATCGCCACGCCGAACTACCCGACCGACGAGGAATTCACGGCCTTCAAGGACTGGCTCGTGGAGGAGTCCGTGGTCACGCCCGACCCCGATACCACCGACACCCTCGCCGATGCGACGAAGCTCTTTGGGTTCTGTACGTGCGATGGAGCCGACAACACCTGGCGCTATATCACCTTCGCCGATGTTGCTGAATTCGTGCCCATCAGCTATGTTGGCACCGACACCTACCAAGGCGACACGGCGGTGGAAGACGATGCGGCCGGCGAGATTGCCGCCGACGCGCAAGAGCGAGTGGAGGGCTAGTGGCCGATAGCATATTTCCCGGCGAGCAGCCGGATCGATTGGAAGAGGAGTGCGGCGTCTTCGGCGTCTACGCGCCGGGGGAGGACGTGGCGCGCCTGACCTGCTACGGGCTGCAGGCCCTGCAGCATCGCGGCCAGGAGAGCGCGGGCATCGCCGTGGGCGACGGTTCCACGGTCATCGAGGCGAAGGACTTGGGGCTTGTGACCCAGGTCTTCGACGAGGCAACGCTGGCGGGCCTTGGCGAGGGCGTGGTGGCCATCGGGCACGTGCGCTACTCCACCAGCGGCGGGAAGGCCTCCTGGGAGGCGGCGCAGCCGCACATCTCCGCTATCGACGACACGCTCATCGCGCTCGCCCACAACGGCACGCTGGTGAACACGAACCACCTGCGGGCGCAGCTTATCGACGAGGGGGAGCACCTGCGCGCCGGCACCGATTCCGAGGTGGCGGCCAAGGCCATCGGCCACCTCACGCGCCAGACCCATCATCTGCGCGAGGGCATCCGCTACGCCATGGAGAACCTGGAGGGCGCCTATGCCATGGTGCTCGCGAGCCCCGAGGCGCTCTACGCCTTCCGCGATCCCCACGGCATCCGACCCCTGTGCATCGGGCAGCTGCCCGAGGGCCGCGGGTGGGTCGTGTCCTCGGAAACCTGCGGACTCGACATCGTCGGCGCCGAGTACGTGCGCGATGTGGAGCCTGGCGAGATGGTGCGCTTCACCGCCGAGGGCATGGTGAGCGAGCAGGCCGTGCCGCCGCGCCCGCGGGCCTCTTGCATCTTCGAATACGTATACTTCGCCCGGCCCGATTCCGTGCTCGACGGGCAGTCGGTCTACCAGGCGCGTCGCGCCATGGGCCGCATTCTGGCCGAGGAGGCGCCCGTGGAGGCCGACCTCGTGCTTGGCGTGCCCGACTCTGGCGTGCCCGCGGCCCTGGGCTATTCGGAGGCCTCGGGCGTTCCGTTCACCGACGGCATTGTGAAGAACCGCTACGTGGGCCGCACGTTCATCCAGCCCACCCAAGCCATGCGCCAGCTGGGCATTCGCCTAAAGCTGAACCCGCTGCCGAGCGTGATTTCCGGCAAGCGCCTCGTGGTCATCGATGATTCCATCGTGCGTGGCAACACCTCCAAGAAGCTCGTGCAGATGCTGCGCGATGCCGGTGCGGCCGAGGTGCACCTGCGCATCGTGAGCCCCGAGGTGCTCTGGCCCTGCTTCTACGGCATCGACACCGATACCCGCGAGCAGCTCATCGCCGCGAACATGACGTTGGAGGAGATGAACGATTGGATCGGCTCCGATTCGCTCGCGTTCATCAGCCTGGACGGCCTGCGCGCCTCGCTCGCCGATGCGGGCCACGACGGCTTCTGCACGGCTTGCTTCACCGGCGACTACCCGGTGCCCATTCCCGACGATGTGGCAAAGAAGAGCTTTCTTACCCGCAAGGACTTCGAGGCGGTGTACGCCGGCGAGGTTTCATAGACACTGAAAGGAACCCCATGGAAAACCAGAACAGCGTGACCTATGCCGAGGCCGGCGTCGATATCGTGGAGGGCGCCCGTGCCGTGGACGCCATCAAGGACACGGTGCATTCCACCTATCGCCCCGAAGTGGTGGGCGACATCGGCGGCTTCGGCGGCCTGTTCTCCATCGCGGTGGCCAAGGACATGGTCGATCCGCTTTTGGTGTCGGGCACCGATGGCGTGGGCACGAAGCTCAAGGTCGCTCAGCGTCTTGGCGTGCACGATACGGTGGGCATCGATCTGGTGGCCATGTGCGTGAACGACATTCTTGCCACCGGCGCGGAGCCTTTGTTCTTCCTCGACTACGTGGCCGTGGGCAAGCTGGATGCCGAGGCCATGGCCAAGATCGTCGGCGGCATCGGCGAAGGCTGCCGCCAGTCTGGCTGCGCGCTCATCGGCGGCGAGATGGCCGAGCATCCCGGCGTGATGGACCCGGACGACTACGATCTGTCCGGTTTCTGCGTGGGCCTGGTCGATCGCCCGCGCATGCTCGATCCCGAAAGCGTGCGCGAAGGCGACGTGCTCATCGGCCTCGCCTCGTCTGGCCTGCATTCCAACGGCTACTCGCTGGCCCGCAAGGTGTGTATCGAGGGCCGTACCGAGGAGGAGCTGCGCGAGGCTCGCGAGGACTTGGGTGGCCAGAGCATTCTGGAAGCCCTGCTCACGCCGACGCGCATTTACGTGAAGCCGGTGCGCGCGGTCATGGAGCAGGTGCCCGGCGGCACCCGCGCTCTGGCTCATATCACTGGCGGCGGCATCACCGAGAACCTGAACCGCGCCTTGCCCGCAGGCGTGAACGCCGAGGTCGATTTGGGCACCTGGCCCATTCCACCGGTGGTGCGCTTTGCCTGCGAGCAGGCGAATCTCTCGGAGGAGGAGGCCCTCAAGACCTTCAACATGGGCCTCGGCATGATTCTCATCGTGAATCCGGACGAGGCTGAGGCCGTGGAGGCCGCCCTGGCCGATGCCGGCGAGCAGGCCTTCCGCGTCGGCCGCATCGTCGCTGGCGGGGGCGAGGTCCAGTACGCCAACGAGGGCGGCTTGTTCGCGTAGTCCCTGCGACCGAGAGAAGGGAAATGAGATGGAGAAGCTGAAGATCGGCGTGCTGCTCTCCGGTAGCGGAACGAACTTGCAGGCCATCATCGACGAGATTGCCGAGGATCTGCCGGTTGAGATCGTGCATGTGCTGTCCTCGCGCCCCGATGCCTACGGCATCGAACGCGCTCGGGCGGCCGGCATTCCCGTGACGGTGTTCGACCGCTCCTGCTACGAGGATCCCACGGCCGCCGACGGGCGCATTGCCGCCATCATGGATAAGGCTGGGGCTGAGTACCTGGTCATGGCCGGCTATATGCGCAAGCTCACCCCGGTAGTGCTCGACGCCTTCCCCGATCGCGTGCTGAATCTGCACCCGGCGCTATTGCCCTCCTTCAAGGGCGCCCATGCTATTCAAGATGCATGGGATGCCGGTGTGAAGGTGACGGGCGTAACGGTGCATCTGGCCAACGAGGACTACGACAAGGGGCCCATCGTGGCTCAGCGCGCGGTGCCGGTGCTGGAAGGTGACGATATCGACGCTTTGGAGGCGCGCATCCACGAGACCGAGCACGTCATTTACCCCGAGGTGCTGCGCGCCATCGCCGAGGGCCGCATGACCCTGGATGCCGACCGCAAGATTCATATTCAACCGCTCGGTTAAAAGCGCGCTCGGTGACACAAATTTTGGATTTTTTGGTCAAAAACCTGAGAAGTGAGTCTTGCGACGTTGGTTTTGGGCTCGAAACAATCGAAAATGTGTCCCGTTGCGCATCATTTTGGCGTGAATAGCGTCTTGTTGGTCAAAATATAGACTCATTTCTCGACTTTTTGACCATTTTTGAGAAAAATATTGCGGAGGAACCCATGAAACGAGAGACCATCGAAACCATTGTCGCTGATTTGCGAGCCGGTCGTGTGCCCGAGCTGGCCGTCGAGGATTTCCCGGCGTTCTCGGAAGAGGCGACGGCGGGCGATGCGCACATCGGCCCCGCGACGCTGGAGGCTATCGCCGCCACGCTAACTGAGGCCGATATCCCCACGTTCGAGCGCGCCTTGCGCGCTATGGACGAGGGCGATTTGGCGTGGCTCGGCTTCAAGGTCGTCTACGACGGGGCTGCTGCCCAGGGCAATGTGGACAATGAGGTCACGAAGAAGTACGGCGAGCAGGGTTCCGCCGACAGAGAGCTGCTTGTGTTCTTCTGCAACGATGCCAAGGAAATTGTCGCCTCCCGCGAGCTGTCGCCCCGCGATATCTTCCAGGCGAAGGACGTCACCCGCGGCCCCTCGATGCACAACGATCAGTTCGACGGTCTCACTTGGGCCAGCGAGCCTTTATTCGGGAAGGTGCGCGTCTGGCTGCTTGGAGCGTCCGATGCTGCCGTGGAGGTGGCGCAGCTGGCCGACCACGTGGGCTTCCATGTGGTGGCCGTCGATTACGACCCGGCGTTTTTGAACGAGGAACGTTTCCCGACTGCCGAGCGCATCATGCTGCATGGGGGCAACTTCGACGAGCTGGCTAACATGCCGGGGCGCCCTGAGGACTATGTGTGCGTGCTGACTCGCGGGCATATGTTCGACCCGGAAAGCTGCGTCTGGGCGCTGCAGAACGGCGTGCACTATGTGGGCATGATGGGGTGCGCGGGCAAGAACTCCACGGTGCACGACCTCGTCATCAATGCGGGCATTTCCGAGTCCGATTGGGATCGCGTGAAGCGGCCCATCGGTCTTAGCTTCGGCGCGAAGACCCCGGCGGAGCTGGCCATCGCCATTGTCGGCGAGCTGGTGGACGTGCGCTACAAGCAGCGCTACAGCGAAGAGGCGCAGGCCCGCCACGAGAAGAGCCTGGGGCGGGAATAGCCGCTCTGGCCGCGCTTGCGCCGCCGACGGAAAAGCCGTGGGAAAACGAGGAGCGCTCTTTCGCAGACGGCTCCTTCCGTGATAACCTGCTTTTCGAAGCGAACGCGCTGTGACTGACGGGTACGCGTGGGGAACCACGGGGGAGCAGCGCGCATATCCTGCCGACCGTCTGGGCAAGCCTTCTCGCAGGAGGGGCTTGCCCTTTTTAGTTGGGTGGGGCGCGGAAGATGCCGACGCGTCGAGAGCCGATGCGGAAAGCGCACCGGTCGCGGCAACGTCGGAGAGCCGAAGAGAAAGGGAACGCCCGTGCAAGACCTCGTCGAACTGCTGGAAAACAATCCCTACCCGGGCCGCGGTATCGTGGTGGGCAAGGACACCGTGTACTACTTCATCATGGGCCGCTCGGTGAACAGCCGCAATCGCATCTTCGCCGCAGAACCCGACGGCATCCGCACCGAGGCCCACGATCCCGCGCTTCTGGAAGATCCGAGCCTCATCATCTACCACCCCGTGCGCACGATGGGCGACGCGCTCGTGGTCACCAACGGCGATCAAACCGACACTATCGTGGAGGCGGGCGATTTCCGCGCTGGCTGCATGCAGCGCGAGTACGAGCCCGACGCGCCGAACTTCACGCCGCGCATCTCGGCCATTGTGAACCCCGACGGCTCGTTTGAGATGTCCATCTTGAAGCACGCCGATGGCGACCGCTGTATCCGCGAGTTCTTCGCCTACGAAGGTGCCGACGAGGGGCAAGGCTACTTCATCAGCACCTATCAGGGCGACGGCAATCCGCTGCCTACCTTCGCCGGCGAGCCCATCCCGGTGACGCTGCCGACTCCCGATGAGCTGTGGGCCGCGCTGAACGATGACAACAAGGTGAGCCTCTACGCCAATGTCGGCGGCGAAGTGACCCTCTACAACAAGAACCTCGGGGATTAATCGCGCCCATCTTCAACTACGGTTGAGCTTGGCGGGATGCGGGGCGCCGCTCACCAATCGAGTTCCGCAGCGAGCGCAACTGCGCACTCTCAACTACGGCTGAGCTTAGCGAAGATACGGGGTGTTCTGACCGAGCGAGTTCCGCAGCGACTGGAAATGCCCAGTGGGCATTTCCACAAAGCGAGGACTGTCTGAGCGAATCAGAATACCGCGTAGCTTCGCCCCCGAGGACCCAGAAACATCATAGATAGGAGAATCATGAACGAACTGGAACTCAAGTACGGCTGCAATCCGAACCAGAAGCCGTCGCGCATCTTCATGAAGGACGGCAGCGACCTGCCCATTCAGGTGCTGAACGGCAAGCCCGGCTTCATCAACTTCCTCGACGCTTTCAACTCCTGGCAGCTTGTGAAGGAGCTGAAGGAGGCCACGGGGCTGCCGGCGGCCGCTTCCTTCAAGCACGTGTCCCCGGCCGGCGCCGCCGTGGGCCATCCCCTCACCGAGACCGACCGCGCCATGTACTTCGTGGAAGACGCGGGCGAGCTTTCTCCCATCGCTTGTGCCTACATCCGCGCCCGCGGTGCCGACCGTCTGTGCTCTTATGGCGACTGGGCGGCGCTGTCTGATGTGTGCGATGCCGATGTGGCCCGCTATCTGGCGCGTGAGGTGTCCGACGGCATCATCGCGCCGGGCTACACCGACGAGGCGCTGGAGATTCTGAAGACCAAGCGCAAGGGCTCCTACAACGTGGTGCAGATCGATCCGGACTACGTGCCGGCCGAGACCGAGCTGAAGGACGTCTTCGGCATCACCTTCGAGCAGGGCCACAACAACTTCGAGATCAACGAGGCGCTGCTGGAAAACGTGGTGACCGAGAACAAGGAAATTCCGGAATCGGCAAAGATCGATATGATCGTCGCGCTCATCACGCTGAAGTACACCCAGTCCAATTCCGTGTGCTATGTGAAGGACGGCCAGGCCATCGGTGTGGGCGCCGGCCAGCAAAGCCGCATCCACTGCACGCGCCTGGCGGGCAACAAGGCCGATCAGTGGTGGCTGCGCCAGATGTCCGAGGTGCTGAACCTCCCCTTCAAGGCCGACATTCGTCGCCCTGACCGCGACAATGCCATCGACGTGTACCTGTCCGACGACGAGTGCGACGACGTGCTGCGCGACGGCGAGTGGCAGCGCGTGTTCACCGAGCAGCCCAAGGCCCTGACCCGCGAGCAGAAGAAGGCCTGGATCGCGCAGATGAGCGGCGTGACCGTGGGGTCGGACGCCTTCTTCCCCTTCGGCGACAACGTGGAGCGCGCCCGCAAGTCCGGCGTGGACTACATCGCCGAGCCCGGCGGCTCCATCCGCGACGACAACGTCATCGAGGTGGCCAACAAGTACGGCATCGCCATGGCCTTCACCGGCATGCGCCTGTTCCATCACTAATCGGACGATTGGGGCCTTGCTTGGGGCCTAAAGTGTCGGTTGTCGAACCCTTTGCGGCCGCTCTTTCGAGGGCGGCCGTTTTGCGCCATAATGGGTAGGTCAATGGCCCGTCGGGCCGCGCGTGGGAGCGCGGTGCGCGCCGTGGATGAGAATGCGGCAATGCGCGTCTCGGGAAATGTGGGTGGAAAGCCCGCGCTATGCCAGTAACCGTAAGGTTCGCCGTTGCGCCGAAGGGCGCGGCGGTGGCGAAGTCGGAACACCGAGCCGAACAACAGGGCCCTGGAAGAAAGGATAAGGAACTATGAACAAATTCGATATCACGGAGCTTCCCAAACAGTGGCTCGTGGCCTTGGTGGCCCTGGCCTTCACCTTCTTGCTGGTGGTGCCGGGCTGCGCCGGGGAGGCGGCCGATAACGGCGGCAACGGCGAGAACGCGGCCGAGCAGGCGGCCCAAGTGGCCGAGGAGGAAGGCCCCATCGAGGCCGGCCAGGCGGCGGAGGACATCGTTGTTCCCGTCTCCATCACGATGCCGGAAAGCGCCGGCGCCGAGCCCAAGACCATCGAGGTGACGGTGCCCGATGGCGCCACGGTGCTGCAGGCGACCGAGGCTGCGGGCTGGGATGTGCAGGTGGAGGACAGCGACTACGGCAAGTTCGTCACCTCCATCAACGGCATCGCCAACGGCTCTGAAGGCGAGGCCTCCGGCTGGGTGTACACGGTGAACGACGAGACGGTCATGGAAGCCTGCGACGTGCGCCAGCTGGCCGCCGGCGACTCCGTGCAGTGGTCGTTCTACGCCGGCTAGCCACCCCTCCGCGCCAAGCGCGCAATCCGGCGGGCTCCTCCAAGCGAGGGGCCCGTTTTGCAAGTCCCCTATGCGAAGGAGCTTTCCATGATCATTCTCGATGAACCCTACGCCTCCGTTCCGCTGCTCGACTGGATGGAGGCCTCGGCGCATCCCGTGCTCGCCAACGGGTTCACCGAGAAGCTCGTGGCGGGCGGCCGCACGTTGAACCTGGTGGACGCCGACGAGTGCGCCCGGCGCCTGGAGGCGGGGGAGCGCATTTACACAAACTCCGAGAACGCTCTGGCCTGGATTCTCGACCACGTGGACAACCCCACGCTCACCGATGCCATTCGCCTGTTCAAGGACAAGGCGGCCATGCGCGAGAAGCTCGCGCCTCTAAGCCCTGGCCTGTTCCATAAGACCGTCGATCGTGCGGGATTGGAAGCGGTAAACGTCGCCGATCTGCCGTTGCCGGTGGTGCTTAAGCCGGCGGTGGGCTTCTGTTCCATGGGCGTCTACGTCATCGAAGAGCCCGAGGATTGGGCGGCGGCCGTGGCCGACATCGCCCGGCGCGAGGACGGCTGGCATGAGCGCTATCCGGAAAGCGTCGTCGGCGGCAGCGAATACCTTATCGAAGGCTACCTCGCTGGTACGGAATACGCCCTGGACGCCTACTTCGACGAGGATGGCGCTCCCCATATCCTGAACATCCTGCGTCACGATTTCGCCGGGCCCGAGGATACCTCCGACAGGATGTATCTCACCGACGGAACCATTGTGGATGCGTGGAATGACCGCTTCACGGCGTGGCTGGCGGCTGTGAACGAGGTGGTGGGCGCCCGTAACATTCCCGTGCATGTGGAGCTGCGCGTCGATGGCGACTTTATCGCGCCCATCGAGTTCAACCCCTTGCGCTTCGCGGGCCTCGGCGGCACGGACGTGGCCTTCTACGGGGTGGGCCTGCGCACCTACGAGGCGTTCCTGGAAGACGAGCCGGTCGATCTGGCGGCGCTGTACGCGGCGCACCCGGGCAAGGTTTACTCCATGTCGCTTCTGAATCCGGCGCCGGAGGCCGATCTGGCGCGTCCCTTCGACGGCGCGGCGCTCTGCGAGCGGTTCAGCCATGTGCTCGCCTACCATGTTTTCGATCCGGTGACGGTGGGCTTCTACGGGTTCCTGTTCCTGGAAACCGATGCGGAAGGCACGGGGGCTGACGAGCGCGATTGGCTTTTGCGCAGCGATCTCATGGAGTTTGTGGGCGGCGCGTTATAATGATGCACCTACCCCTGTCTCCTACCACGACGGAGGTGCGCTGATGCGCGGCAATTTGCAGAAGATCATGATCGGCCTGGTGGTCGTTATCGTGCTCGCATTCATATTCTTTTCCGGCGACTCGCTGGTGAAGCTTGTCGACACCATCAAGCAGGGCACGCCCTTTTTCATCATTGCGGCGGTAGTGGCCCAACTGTGCAAGTACCTGGCCCAGGGCCGCGGCTTTCAGGCCTGCTTCAACACGGTGAACGGGCACATCAGCTACCGCACGGGGCTTTCGCTCGTGTTCGGCACCTTCTTTATGAACACGGTGGCGCCCTCTATGAACCTGGCCGGCACGTCGCTCGTCATGGCCACGGCCACGCGCAACGGCATGCAGGCGGGCAAGGGCACCACGGCGGCGCTGCTCATGCAGCTATCCATCGATTCCGGTTTCGTCATCATCATGCTCACCACCTTCGGCGTGCTCACCTTCACGGTGGGGCTGCAACCGGGGTGGCTGGCGCTCGGGCTGGTGGCCGTGGCGCTCGTGGGCGGCCTCGTGTTCGTCATCGCTGTGGGCGGGCTGAAGCCCCAGCTGGTGCTGAAGGTGCTGCGTCCGTTCGTGAAGCTCGCCGACAAGATCCTCGCGAAGTTCAAGAAGCCGGCCATTGACGAGTCCGTGGAGCGCACGATCCACAACTTCTCCAGCGCTGCGCATCTCATCACGAAGAACCCGCGCAAGACGGTGCAATCGTTTTTGTGGACGACCCTTTCCAGCATCTGCGAGATGAGCTGCTTTGTGCTCGTTGGCTTCGCGTTCGGCGTGCACCACCCAGAAGCGCTCATTTGCGGGTATGTTGTGGCCACGCTGTTCGCTATGATTTCCTTTGTGCCCCAGGGCGTCGGTGTCGTGGAGGCGGCGGTGACCGTGGCCTTCGCGCTGTTCGGCATCGGCTCGGCCACGGGTCTTGCCGTGGTCATCGTCTATCGCGGCATCGTGTTCTGGCTGCCGTTCCTCGTGGGCGCAGTGGTCATCCAGCGCATAAAGGCGTTTATGCCGCTGGGAAAGCGCGATTTGAAGGGCAAGGCCGAAGCCATGGAGCACGAGCTGCCCGACAAGGTGGAGGCCGTGAAGCAGGTGGAGGCCGACGAGGTCGCCAAGTGGGACTCCGCCGAGGCCAAGGCCGAGAAGGTGTCGGTGTCTGCGAAGGTTTCGCAGTCCGGGTCGGGGAAGGCTCCGAAGAAAACGAAATAGACGGGCACCGCGAAGGCGTCCGGCGCGAAAGGAAACGAGAGTGATGACGGGAACGAATCTGGCGGGCGCTGCTTTGGAAGTAGCGCAGAAGCGCGAGACGCAGGGGCTCAACCACACGCTGGGCGTTCACTTCACCAAGGTGGAACCGGGCCTCGTCGAGGCAGAGATGCCCATCACTCCGGCGCTTTTGCAGCCTTTCGGTTTTCTGCACGGAGGCGCCACTATCGCGCTTCTGGAATCGGTCGCTTCGGCCGGCGGCGAGCTGGCATGCGACTTGGAGACCGAGCAGCCCTTCGGCGTGGAGGTGACCATCCGTCACAAGAAGAGCGGTCGGGAAGGCGATGTGGCTCGCGGCGTGGCGAAACTCGCCGAGCGCAAACCGTCGTCGAAGGCCGGCTACAAGCTGTACTGGGACGTGGCCGCCTACGACGGGGACGGCGACGTCATCAGCGACGGCGTCATCGTGGTGAAGGTGGTGCCGAAAGACTACCTCGCCCAAAAGCTCGCCGAGCGCGGGCAGGCGTAAAATTCCCCTGACTTCCCCCTTGCACTGTGCGTGCTCTGTGGTATCATAGCGTTCGCTGTCCGCAAGGACGCACTTTCGGGTTGTGGCTCAGTTTGGTAGAGCGCTGCGTTCGGGACGCAGAGGCCGCAGGTTCAAATCCTGTCAACCCGACCATCGAATTCAAGAGCCGGCCCCGCGCCGGCTCTTCTTGTATGGAAGGGAAATGCTCATGCGCATACTGGTCGTGAATGCGGGTTCGTCGTCGCTGAAGAGCCAGCTTATCGAGACTGACGGCAAGGTTTCGCTCATGAAGTGCCTGGCCGAGAAGGTGGGAACCCCCGACGCTTACATGAACGTGGCCTTTGCGCCCGATTTCCAGAAGGTCACCTATCATGTGGCGGATATGACGGTAGCCGAGTGCCTGAAGAAACTTTTGGAAGCGCTGGTGGACGATCCGGAGAGTCCCATCAGCGACCTTTCGCAAATTGACGCCATCGGCAACCGCATCGTGGCCGGCGGCGAGTACTTCACCAAGTCCGTCATCATCGACGGGCCGGCCCGCGAGAAACTTGAGCTGTGTGAGGAGCTGGCGCCGCTGCACAACCCGCCGGCTGACGCCTGCATCGATATGATGGCCGCGCTCATGCCAAGCACGCCCCAGGTCGCCGTCTTTGACACGGCCTTTCACGCCACCATGCCCGCGAAGGCCTACATGTACCCGCTGCCGGCTCGCTACTACGACGATTATCGTATCCGCCGCTACGGCGCTCACGGCACGAGCCACCGCTACGCGGCCCAGCAGGCGGCGAACCTGCTCGGCCGTCCGCTGCGCGACTTGGGCCTCATCACGTGCCACCTTGGCAACGGCGGCTCCATTACGGCGGTCAACCATGGGAAGTCCATCGATACCACCATGGGCTTCACGCCGCTGGAGGGTCTCATGATGGGCACGCGTTCCGGCTCCATCGACCCGGCCATCCTCACCTACATCATGCGCCGCGAGGGCATCTCCTTCGACGAGATGGATGCCGTGCTGAACCGCGAGAGCGGCGTGCTCGGCGTGTCGGGGCTGTCGGCCGACATGCGCGACGTGCTGGCGGCGGCCGATGCGGGCAACGAGCAGGCGCGGCTGGCCATCGACATGTACGTGTACCGGGTGCAGAAGGCCATCGGCGGCTTCTACGCGGCCATGACCCGCACCGACGCCGTGGTGATGACCGCCGGCATCGGCGAGAACTCCGCTGAGCTGCGCGAGCTTATTTTCGACGGGCTGGCCCACATGGGCATGATCCTCGACCGCGAGCGCAATCACGTGGTGGGCCAGATCGGCGTGAACCGCATCATCTCCATCGACGACAGCCCCATCAAAATCTGCGTGGTCACCACCGACGAGGAGATGCGCATCGCCCGCGAAACCGACAACCTCGTAAGCCAGCTGGGGTAAAGCATTTTCCGAAATCTTCCGACAAAACACCTTCCCCAATCGTGTTAGAGGAAAGGGAAGGAGAAACCGTGGCCTCGCAAACCGAGATGGAAGCTGTGTACCGCCTCCACATTGGGGCGGTGTACCGGCTGTGCTACTCCTATTTGGGAAGCGCCGCCAAGGCCGAGGATGCCGCCCAGGCAGTGTTTCTCTCGCTGGTAGAGCATCCCCGCACGTTCAACGACGCCGAGCATGAGAAGGCGTGGCTGATCGTCTGCGCCCAAAACCGCTGCCGCGATGTGATGAGAAGCGCTCGCTGGGGTGGCTGAGCCCCGACGAGTACCGCCGCAGCGAGGGCTGGGCGGTGTAGGAAGGTACGAAAAAACGTCCGCACCCCCGGCCCTTCACCTTGGTGGCTTCGTTAGTGATGACGCCGCCGTTGTTCTGCTCGGCGCCGGTGCCGGAGAGCGTGACCACGCACCCCAGCGGGATGAAGGCGGTCGGCGTCTTGTCCTGCACGTGCTCGAAATCGTCGATGTCCTCGTCGAGCAGCACCTGAGCGGAGACGATCTTGCAGCAATCGAACACCGAGCCGCCGCCCACGGCGAGGATGAAGTCGACCCCTTCCTCACGGGCGATGCGGGCCCCTTCCTGCACCTTCTCGTAGGTGGGGTTAGGCATGATGCCCGGGAATTCCACGACGGTCTTCCCCGCATCTTGAAGCGCCGCCACGATTTCGTCATAGAGGCCCGTGCGCTTGATGGAGCCTCCGCCGTAAGCGAGCATGACCTTCTCGCCCATGGCGGGCAGCTCGGCGGCGAGCGCGGTGTGCAGAGCGCCTTCGCCGAAGTAGTTCTTGACGGGGTACTGGTAAGTGAACGAGTTCATGGGAATCCTTTCTTGTCAGGATGTCTTTCAGCTGCTAAAGTGCGACTCTATCAATCGGTAGTTACTACCGCAAAAGGGCAGTGGCAGCGAAAGCAAGGAGCATTCACAAACATGACGCAGCTTTACTCCATGAAGCAGGTGTGCGAGACGACGGGCCTCACCTACGAGACGCTGAAGTTCTACTGCAACCAGGGGCTCGTGCCCAATGTGAAGCGAGGCGCGAACAACCGCCGCGTTTTCGACGAGCGCGATGTCGAGTGGGTCAAAAGTCTGACGTGCCTTAAGCGCTGCGATATGAGCATCCAGGAAATGAAGGAGTACCTAGCGCTGTGCTTGCAGGGGGCCGCCAGCATTCCCGAGCGCAAAACGATGCTCGAGGCCAAGCGCGCGCGACTTGCGGAGCTACTCGTCGAGGTGCAAAAGAGCATCGACTATATCGATTGGAAACAGGGCTTCTACGACGATGTTCTGGCGGGAAGGACGGAGTACGCAAGCAACCTGCTGCCTCGATAGGGCCGCACGCTCTCTTTCGCTCAAGGGGTTGCATGGCTCGGCGCGGGGCTATCCTGCCCCCTTACTCGTAGCCCATGGCGGCCAGCTGGTCCTCGTTAAGGCCGAAGTAGTGGCCCAGCTCATGGATGATGGTCTTGCCGACCTCTTCCACGATTTCCTCGCGGCTGTTGAAGCAGCGCTCGTGTGGGCCTTTGAAGATGGTGATGACGTCGGGGATGTCGTCGTCGTAGCCGTTGGCCCGTTCCACGATGGACAGCCCGTCGAACAGCCCGAGAAGGTCGTCGAATTCGTCCTCGTCGTCCTCCGCCTCGTATTCGCCGCCTGCGTCTTCCGCTGCTGCGTCGTCTTTTGCATCGCGTTCCGCAGGCGTATACGATTCGGGGCCATCTTCGTCTTCGACAAACGCTGGTTCGATGTCCCATTCCTCGTCATAGCCCACATGGTAGGCGCTTGGCTCTTCTTCCCATACGATGGCCACGTTGTTCAGCGCTTCCATGAACTGCTCGGGCATCGCATCAAGGGCCTCGGCGATGGCGGTTTCGAATTCCTCATCGGTCATGCGGTACATAGCTGCTCCTTCTGGATGCGAATGCTGAACACCCATTCTATCCCATCGAGGTTGCGGCGAACCGTAGCCCGAGGCGTGTTTTTGTCACGACGCAGCAAGCATCGCGTCATTATCCTGCCCCAGGCTACGGTGTATCGTGTGGATAACATATCGATTTCTGGCATATCGCCTGGTCGTAGCCCCGGGGCGATTTGTTGTATCAGGATAACACCGTAGCCAGACAAGGAAAAATGCCTGGCTCTTCGAACCGGGGTGGCAAAAATTTGTTTCTGGCTACGGTCGCCGCTTTTCTTTCGCGCCTTTTGCGAGAGGTGGAGGCTGAACGGCGGACGTCGTTGAAGTATTTGTGCGAAACACGGCGCGGTGAGGGGGTTTGTGTTACCATTGCCCGCGCATTCAAAGGCGCGCGGAGGGTCCGGGCGCACTGCTCGTCGGAAACGAGACGACGGCGGGCGATTACCGATAAGGCAAGGCGACCCCTTGCCCGACCTTATGGAGGAAATGCATGAAGATTCTGGGCATGGGAGTTCCCGAGCTCCTCATCATCCTGGTCGTTATCCTGCTCATCTTCGGCCCGAAGAACCTGCCCAAACTCGGCAGCGCGCTCGGCAAGACGGTGAAGAACCTGCGCGAGGGCATGGGCGCCGGCGAGAAGGACGTCGAGGAAGCCGCCGACGACGAGGAAGTCGTCGAAGTGGTGGAAGAGGTCGTGGAAGAGCCTGCAGCCGCCCCGAAGAAGACGGTGAAGAAGGTCGTCAAGAAGAAGGCCGAGTAGCCCGCATTCTTCGGCAACAATTAGGTAAGAACGGTGGTGCGCCCGCTGCATTGCGCGGGCGCACCACCGATGTATAAGAGAGAAATTAGGAACTACCATGGCTAACGACAACTACGTGCTGACTGAAGAAGGCAAGAAGAAGCTCGAGGAGGAGCTGCACTACCTCGAGAACGAGAAGCGTGCCGAGATCGGCGAGCGCATCAAGGTCGCCCGCGAGTTCGGCGACATCTCCGAGAACTCCGAGTACGACGATGCCAAGAACGAGCAGGGCATGATGGAGGCGCGCATCGCCGAGATCAGCCGCATCCTCTCCGAGGCCACCGTTGTGAACGCGCCGAAGCGCTCGAGCAAGGTGAACATCGGCTCCACGGTGACCGTGGACATGAACGGCCGTGAGCGCGTGTTCACCATCGTCGGCGGCGCCGAGTCCGATGCCCACGAGGGCAAGATCTCCAACGAGTCGCCGGTGGGTCAGGCGCTGCTCGGCTGCAAGAAGGGCGACGAGGTGACGACGACCGGCCCCACTGGTCGCGACATCAAGCTGACCGTTATCAAGATCGAGCACTAGGAGACCGGAATGGCCGAAGCGGTAGAAATCATCGAAGACGATCCCATCGAGGTGCGCCGCGCCAAGCGCGAGGCGCTGATTGCCGCGGGCATCGATCCCTATGGGCACTCGGTCAAGCGCAGTCATTCGGTAGGCGAGCTGAACGAGAAGTACGCGCACTTGGAAGACGGCGAGTCCACCGAGGATGAGGTGCTCATCGCCGGCCGTGTCATGGCCAAGCGCGTCCAGGGCAAGATCGCGTTTCTGGAGCTGCGCGAGTCCGGCTGCGACATTCAGCTGTTCTGCCGCATCAACGCGCTCGGCGAGGAGGCCTTCGCGGCCCTGTGCGATTTGGATGTGGGCGACTGGATTGCTGTGCATGGCGCCATGATGCGCACGAAGCGCGGTCAGCTGTCCGTAGCGGTGGACTCCTTCGAGCTGATGAGCAAGTCGCTGCGTCCTCTGCCCGAGAAGTTCCACGGCCTGACGGACAAGGAGACTCGTTATCGTCAACGCTACGTGGACTTGGTCATGAACCCCGAGGTGCGCACCACCTTCGAGCGCCGCTTCAAGATCGTCTCGGCCATCCGCCGCTACATGGAGGATGCGGGCTACTACGAGGTGGAGACGCCGTTTCTGCACGCCATCATCGGCGGGGCGAACGCGAAGCCCTTCATCACGCACTTCAACGCGCTCGACCGCGACTACTACCTGCGCATCGCCACGGAGCTGCCGCTGAAGCGCTTGCTCGTGGGCGGTTTCGAGAAGGTGTTCGAGATTGGCCGTCAGTTCCGCAACGAGGGCATGGATCCGTACCACAATCCCGAGTTCACCACCATGGAGGCCTATGAGGCCTTCGGCGATCTCGACTCCATGATGGACCTCACCGAGGGCTGCATCAAGGCCGCGGCCGAGGCGGCCTGCGGTACCCTGAAGATCGAGTACCAGGGAACGCCGGTGGATCTGTCCGGCGACTGGCGCCGCGCCTCCATGATGGAGCTGGCCAGCGAGCACGCCGGCGAGGAGGTGTCCTTCGACCGCAGCCGCGAGGAGCTGGTGGCCATCCTGGAGAAAAACGGCGGCCATGCCGAGGCGGCTTGGGGCAAGGGCAAGCTCATCTCCGAGATCTTCGAGGCCGTGGCGGAGGAGAAGCTCATCCAGCCCACCTTCGTCATCGACCACCCGCTGGAGATCTCGCCCCTGGCGAAGAAGCACCCGGAGAACCCCGAGCTCACCCAGCGCTTCGAGTTGTTCATCCTGGGCCACGAGTACGGCAACGCCTTCACCGAGCTGAACGACCCGGTGGATCAGGCCGAGCGCTTCCGCGCCCAGGTGGCGGCCAAGGACATGGGCGACGACGAGGCCATGGGCTTCGACGCCGACTACATCCGCGCGTTGGAGTACGGCATGCCGCCAGCCGGTGGCGTGGGCATCGGTATCGACCGCTTGGTCATGCTGCTCACCGATGCGCCGTCCATTCGCGACGTGCTGCTGTTCCCCCACATGAAGGACGAGGTGCTCGGGGACGGGAGGCCGGTGTGCGCGACTGAGAAGGCGCCGGCCGAAGCTGCCGGCA
>OLSM01001268.1_pt1 | contig 19407 bp, 13 predicted proteins | sample 1672721 | NCBI WGS metagenome assembly OLSM01 (sample SAMEA3136717, study PRJEB25190) | human gut metagenome | reverse complement strand
GCACGCCCGGCGTGAGGTGGGGGAAAATCCAGAGATAGCTTCAAAGGATTACCTATCACCATTGTTTTTATACACCAAAATGCGGAATGTGGCAGGTCTCTCCACCAGCGATGCCCAAAAGTCCAGCGATATGTTTGCAAAGTGCCGTTATATGGATGAAGTTACCGGAAACCGTGGCGTTATCTTTGCAACCGGAACCCCGGTCAGCAACTCCATGACCGAGCTTTACACCATGCAGCGGTATCTCCAGTATGACCGCCTGCAAGAACTGAACATGACCCATTTCGACTGCTGGGCCAGCCGTTTCGGAGAAACCGTCACGGCGCTGGAACTTGCCCCGGAAGGGACCGGCTATCGGGCGCGCACTCGATTCTCCAAGTTCTTTAACCTGCCGGAGCTAATGAACCTGTTCAAAGAGGTGGCGGACATCAAAACCGCCGACCAGCTGAACCTGCCTACCCCGGAGGTAGAATACCACAACATCGTGGCTCAGCCTACCGAGCATCAGCAGGAAATGGTGAAGGCACTCTCCGAGCGCGCTTCCGAAGTACACAGAGGCAGTGTGGACCCGTCGGTGGATAATATGCTCAAAATCACCTCGGATGGCCGCAAGCTGGGGCTGGACCAGCGCATCATCAACCAGCTGCTGCCGGATGAACCCGGCACCAAGGTCAATCAATGCGTGGACAACATCATGCAGATCTGGCGGGACGGGGATGCAGACAAGCTGACTCAGCTGGTGTTCTGCGATATTTCCACGCCCCAGGCAGCCCCATCCAAAAAGGCAGCCAAACAGCTGGATAATCCGCTGCTTCACGGGTTGGAAGAAGCAATCCCATTGGATGAGCCGGAGCCTGCCTTTACCATCTATGAGGACATCCGGCAAAAGCTCATCGCCCAGGGGATGCCTGCCGAGCAGATTGCCTTTATCCATGAAGCCAACACAGAGGTGCGGAAAAAGGAACTGTTCTCCAAGGTCCGCACCGGGCAGGTGCGTGTCCTATTAGGAAGCACTGCCAAAATGGGCGCTGGAACCAATGTGCAGGACCGCCTTGTGGCGCTGCACGATTTGGACTGCCCGTGGCGGCCCGGAGACCTTGCCCAGCGCAAGGGTCGTATCGAGCGTCAGGGCAACCAGAATCCTCTTGTCCATGTGTACCGTTATGTCACCGAAGGGACTTTTGACGCGTATCTCTGGCAGACGGTGGAGAACAAGCAGAAATTCATCAGCCAGATTATGACCAGCAAAAGCCCGGTTCGTTCCTGCGATGATGTGGACGAAACGGCACTTTCCTTTGCCGAGATTAAGGCTCTGTGCGCCGGAGACCCCCGTATCAAGGAACGTATGGATTTGGATGTGGAGGTTGCCAAGCTGAAGCTGATGAAAGCCGACCACCAGAGCAAGCAGTACCGTCTGGAGGACCAGCTGCTCAAATACTTCCCGCAGGAAATCGAAACCAATAAGGGGTATATTCAGGGATTTGAAGCCGATTTGGAAACACTGGCCACGCACCCACACCCGGCAGATGGCTTTGCCGGTATGGAGATCCGGGGCGATGTGCTGACCGACAAAGAAAATGCCGGTGCAGCCCTGCTGGATGCCTGCAAGGAGGTCAAAACCTCCGATCCGGTGCAGATTGGCAGTTACCGTGGATTCACTATGTCGGTGGAATTTCAAGCGTGGAAACAGGAATATACGCTCCTGCTGAAAGGACAAATGACCCATCGGGCGACCCTGGGTACAGACCCGCGCGGAAATCTCACCCGTATCGACAACGCACTGGCGCAGATGCCCCAGCGTCTGGAGGCGGTCAAAAACCAGCTGGAGAACCTTTACCAGCAGCAGGCCGCTGCCAAAGAGGAAGTTGGCAAGCCGTTCCCCTTTGAGGACGATCTGCGGGTCAAGTCCGCCCGTCTGGTGGAACTGGACACCCTGCTGAACATTGATGGCAAAGGCCACACCCAGCCGGAAACCGTGGTTGCCAAGAGTGCGCGGCCCTCGGTGCTGGACAGTCTGAAACGCCCTGTGCCGCCCCGCAGCCCTGAAAAGAAACCAAAACAACACGAGGAGGTACGATAACATGAAACCCAATGATCTGAATACGGCTCTCTATGAAAAGATGGCCGCTGAACAGGACAACTACCGGGACTGGCTGAAAAGCCAGCCCCCGGAGGAAATCCTGCACCATACCTATGAGTACACGGTCCGGGAGGACATCGTGATGGCGATGGAGCAACTGGAACTGACCGACGCACAGGCCCAGGCGCTTTTGGATTCGCCCACACCGCTGGCTGATGTGTACCGTTATTTTGAAAAGCTGGAGACCGGCTACATGGATGTGATCCGGGACAGCATTGAAAACCGTGCCGATGATGTGTGCAGGGAGCAGGAAGAATTACGAACTGCCCCTCTCTATCCCCATTCTGCCGCCTATGCGTCCCAACATGGGGAAATGGCACAATATAACCGTTCATATCAGGCAAACAGCGCCTGCAAAGAAGCCATTGAACAGGCTATCAGCGCTCACTATGCAGAGAACCGGCTGGATACGGAGGCGGCGGTCAAAGATGTGCTGGAAAAGTTCGGGACGGAACGGGTACAGTTTATTCTTGCCAACACCATCCAGCACAAGAACCATGACGGGCGTATCTCTCAGGACAATAAAGCCTGGGCAAAAACCATTCCCATGCCGGAGGACAGCGGCGCTTCCCGCCACTGTGCCTATCTGGTTGTGGATGGGGTCAATCCCGGTCTGACCGATCTGTTTACCAGGCAGGCCAGAAAAGCCATGCAGGAACCGCAGAAAAGCTCTGTCCTGCAAAAGCTCAGGCCGGAACCGCCTGCCCGCAAGCCTGCCGCCCCGAAGAAACAGGAGCCGGAGCGATGAGCAGCCCCAAGCGCAAGCGGGATGTGCCGGTTCTGTTTTGGGTATCCGCTGATGAAATGGAGTTGATTCAGCAGAAAATGGCACAGTTTGGGACAAAAAACCTGAGCGCCTATCTGCGGAAAATGGCTGTGGACGGCTATGTGGTGCAGCTGGACTTGCCGGAGCTGAAGGAACTGGTATCCCTGCTGCGCCGAAGCAGCAACAACTTAAACCAGCTGACCCGCAAGGTGCATGAGACCGGGCGGATTTATGATGTCGATTTGGAGGATATATCCCAGCGGCAGGAACAGTTATGGGACGGCGTTAAGGAGATACTGACCCGGCTCTCCAAACTTTCGTAACCGGGACAAATACCCCATCTGCGGAGGGAGGAACGGCGTTTCTTCGCCGCGCCTTCCTCCGCTTTTTCTTTTTGCCCGTATCCTTGCCTTTTGGCTGTGAGACAGGGATAATGGAATCAGGAACAGGAACTGTGATTTTGAGAGGAGGCATAACAATGAGGGCATTGGTATTTTTGTTGAAACTGCTGTTGAAGATTTTGGTAGCTCCGGTAATTCTGACACTGACCCTGTTCGTTTGGATTTGTGTGGGGATCGTCTATGTTTCCGGTCTGGTGCTGGGGCTTATCAGCATGATGGTTGCACTGTTGGGTGTGGCGGTCCTGCTGACCTGTTCCCTGCAAAACGGTATTATCCTGCTGGTGATGGCATTCCTTATTAGTCCCTATGGTCTGCCGATGGCTGCCATCTGGCTGCTGGGCAAGGTGCAGAACTTGAAGTTTACCATTCAGGATTTGGTTTATGGATGAAATATGCCACTGATGTTATTTTACTTTCCCTAAAAAATAGGATATACTATATAAGAATATATTCTGCCGCCGAGTGCGGATAGTTTTAGATAAAGGAGGGCGTGTATGGAAAATCAATTAACGCCAAACAACTCCATGATTTTGGAAATCCGAGAGCTGCTGGAAAACGCCAGAAAAAATGTTGCACAGCAGGTTAATACGCAGCTTTTGACAACCTACTGGAACATTGGCCGGATTATCGTGGAGTATGAACAGCAAAATCAGATTCGCGCGGATTATGGAAAACAAACCTTAAGGGAACTTTCCAAAGAGCTGACACGGGAATTTGGAAAAGGTTTTTCTCGTTCTAATTTGCAAAATATGCGGGCATTTTATCTTGCTTATGAAAAATGCCAGACAGTGTCTGGCAAATTGTCCTGGTCTCATTACTGTGAACTTTTGAGTATTACGGATGAGAACAAACGCAGCTTTTACGAGAAAGAATCTATCAATTCGGGCTGGTCAGTTCGGGAGCTGAAACGGCAGATTGACAGCTCGCTGTATGAACGGCTGCTACTTTCCAGCGGAGATGCGAATAAAGAAAAGGTCCTCTCTCTGGCGCAGAAAGGGATTGAAATCAATCAGCCAGCTGACATCATCCGTGATCCCTATGTGTTCGAGTTTTTGGGTGTGCCGGAGAACAAGCCCATATTGGAAAGCGATTTGGAAAAAGCTCTTGTCGTACAGATCGAAAAGTTTCTTTTGGAACTTGGACGGGGCTTCATGTTTGTCGGAACCCAGCAGCGCGTGACCCTGAACAACACCCACTACTATGTGGACATGGTATTTTACAATAAAATCCTCCGTGCTTATGTACTGATTGAACTGAAAACGAAAAAACTGACACCAGAGGCTGCCGGTCAGCTCAATATGTACTTAAACTACTATGCGGCAGAAGTCAACGACCCTGACGATAACCCGCCTATCGGTATTATCCTCTGTACGGAAAAAGACAGCATCGCGGCGGAATATGCCTTGGGCGGTCTGTCCAACAATATCTTCGCATCCCGGTATGTTCTCTATATGCCGGACAAGGAACAGCTGATTGCTCAGGTAGAGGCTGTCTTGAAAAACTGGCACGATAAGAAAGATAACTGCCATGACTGAAAAAGAACTGATTGGAAAAGTACATTCAGCGGTCTACCATCAATGCCAACGCCGTGGTTATGCGACTCCGGTAGATGTACTGATGGAGATCGGTGTCCTGCCAAAACAGAAATATGAGGACTGGCGGTTTGGGCGGATTGATTATCTGGAACGGGTATGTACTGTCAATCTGCACAAACTCTCATTCATCATGCACCAGATGCGGGTGTACGCACAGAAAACTGGCTTAAAACCCTCCTTCTGTTACTACAAGAAATGGGGTGTAAAAAAGAAAAAAGGGCAGGGACACAAGCCGGTGATTCCGCTGCGGTTCAGCAAAAGCGGAAATCTGGAAATTGAGAAATGGTATGCAACTCATTTTGTGGATACCAAACGGATTGCAGTCTTAAAAGCACAGCAGCCTGTTGAAAATTTAGATTAACCAAAGGACAGCTCACACAGCTGTCCTTTTCTTTTTTGGAAAGGAGGCTCCATCCATGGCAACCACACGCATCATGCCCCTGCATATCGGCAAGGGGCGCACTGAGAGCCGAGCAATCAGCGACATCATTGATTATGTGGCAAATCCGCAAAAGACCGACAACGGAAAACTGATTACCGGCTATGGCTGTGACAGCCGGACCGCCGATGCGGAGTTTCTGTTGGCGAAGCGGCAGTATATCGCCGCCACCGGGCGGGTGCGCGGGACGGACGATGTAATCGCTTACCATGTGCGCCAGTCCTTCAAACCCGGAGAGATCACACCGGAGGAAGCCAACCGCCTGGGCGTGGAATTTGCCAAGCGGTTCACCAAGGGCAATCACGCCTTTGTGGTCTGCACTCACATAGACAAATCGCACGTTCATAATCACATCATCTGGTCGGCGGTCAATACGGATTGTGACCGAAAATTCCGCAACTTTTGGGGCAGCACCAGAGCCGTCCGGCGCTTGAGCGATACCATCTGTATCGAGAACGGATTGTCTATTGTGGAGAATCCCAAGCCCCACGGAAAAAGCTACAACAAATGGCTGGGTGATCAGGCCAAGCCCTCCCATCGGGAGCAGCTGCGGGTGATGATTGACCGTGTGCTGGAGCAGAAACCGGCAGACTTTGACGCGCTGCTGAAGCTGCTTTCGGAAATGGGCTGTGAAGTATCCCGGCGCGGGAAAGCGATCCGGCTCAAAGCACCCGGCTGGAAGAATGTAGCCCGCATGGATGACAAGCTGGGGGCCGGGTACAGTGAAGCAGAAATCCGTGCGGTGCTGGCCGGTGAAAAACAGCATACGCCCCGTAAAAAATCTGTCGTGCAGCCGGAGCCTCCCAAGGTCAATCTGCTGGTGGACATTCAGGCAAAATTACAGGCTGGAAAAGGTGCTGGCTATGCTCGATGGGCTAAAGTTTTTAATCTGAAACAAATGGCGCAGACTGTAAATTTTCTCACCGAACATCAGCTGTTGGACTATGGTGAACTGGCAGAAAAAGCGGCGGCTGTCACGGCACATCACAACGAACTGTCGGCGCAGATCAAGGCGGCGGAGAAACGCATGGCGGAGATCGCTGTTCTGCGTACCCATATCATCAACTATGCCAAGACCCGTGAGGTCTATGTGGCATACCGCAAGGCCGGTTATTCCCGGAAGTTTCGGGAGGAACATGAGGAAGAAATCCTGCTCCATCAGGCGGCAAAAAATGCCTTTGACGAGATGGGCGTGAAGAAGCTGCCCAAGGTCAAAGACCTGCAAGCCGAGTATGCAAAGCTGCTGGAGGAAAAGAAGAAAGCCTACGCCGAGTACCGGCACTCCCGTGAGGAAATGCGGGAGCTTTTGACGGCCAAGGCCAATGTGGACCGGCTACTGAAAATGGACGAGGAACAGAAAAAAGAACAGGAAAAAGACCACGGCCAGCGGTGAGCCGGTCATGGTCCAAAGCGTTCGCAGAACGCGCAGCCACAGAATGAAATTCTGTGTTCAAAGGGGCTTGGGGGCGCTGCCCTCAACAAGCAAAGCGGAGGGGAAAATCACAAAGGGATTTTCTTCTCTGCGGGTCTGTGTGTATTAACACAGGCATTGCTTGCCCCTTTTGCATCTTTGCATGGATGTATGCGTTTCCGCCCGCTTTCCGTCCGCTATTTTTTCTCGATCAGCTCCTGTAAATCCCGCTTGACCTGGGTATAAGTCAAAGCGGGAATGGGAATGGAGATGCCCGAAATCAGCTCCGCTTCAAACCGCCGCAGGGCGACAATATACAGCGTGTTCACAAGATAGCCCCGCCGCAGCGGGTAAAACACTTCCGGCAATCTCTCTTTCAGCTCCCGGTAGATATAATTGCAGCTCACGACCCGGTCAACGCAAACTAATTCCGTTCATTCACGCCGTATCACACTTCATTCACTCCAAACCTATTGACATCCAAAACGCCGTATCGTAAAATACAGGGGAAGGGGAAATTATGCGCTTTTTTGCGGAAAAAGGGGGTTGACAAACTATGCCGTTGAACAATATACTTACGACAGACAGACAGACAGACAGACAGACAGACAGACAGAGTTAAATCTGCCTGTTTTTGTGCTGTCCGCATATCGCTATAACAGAGGAAGCAGTTGTCCATTCCGGCCGGATGGATGACCGCTTCCTTTTTGCGTTTTTTTGATAGACCAGCACAGGAACAGGAGGATGACTATGAAATTAAAGAAACGGATCGCTGCTCTGCTGATGGCGGGCGCGATGGTATGCTCCACTTTGCCGGTAAATGTACTGGCGGTGGAAAGTTCAGATCAAAATGTAGGCGGCTTATGCGAACACCACACAGAACACAACGCCGACTGCGGCTATACCGAGGGCATCGAGGGGACACCCTGCAATCACGAACACACCGAGGACTGCTATACCCTTGTGACAAGCTGCGTCCACAAGCATACGGCGGACTGCTACCCGGCAGAAAGCGTGTCGGATAACACAGCCAGCCCGTCCGATGCGGAAAATCAGGAGCCGGTAAACTGCACCCACGAGTGCAGCGAGGACACCGGCTGTATCAAAAAAGAATTAGACTGCAAACACGAACATGACGAGGCTTGCGGCTATGTCCCGGCCACTGAGGGGACGCCCTGCGGCTATATCTGCAAGATATGCGGTGCAAAGGACGAGCCGGAAACGGCCACCCCCGCTAATGCGGCGCAGCTTTCCGCAGGGGACGTGCAAAAGCTGATCGACGCCCTCCCCACGGCGAACGAGCTGGCCGCTATGAGTTTGGAGGAGCAGAACGCAGTTTACGCCGATTTGCAGGCGGCATACGAAGCCTACGAAGCCCTGACCGAGGACGAACAGGCACTGCTTACCGGGACAGAGGTTTTCGAGAGCCTGTTCCACTTCTTCAATGGTATGGTCAATTTACTGGCGGAGAACGGCGTTTCCTATTTGGACAAAAACGGCAGTAAACAGACAGCAGATAATGTCACTGTGGTGGAAAGTAGTACGACCGCATGGAGTGACGGCTGGTATGTGGTCAACAGCAATGTGACCATCGACAACCGCGTCACTGTCAGCGGCAAGGTTCATCTGATTCTGGCAGATGGCGCAAGCCTGACCGCCAACGGCGGCATCAATGTGGCAGAGAACAACAGTTTTACTGTTTATGCCCAGTCTGTCGAGAAAAACATGGGAACGCTGACCGCAACCGGCGGAAGTTATGGAGCCGGAATCGGCGGCAGAAATGGTGACAGAAATGGTAGTTCCGGCGGCAACATCACCATCAACGGCGGCAATGTCACCGCAACCGGCGGAGATGAGGCAGCCGGAATCGGCGGCGGAGTGTTCGGTTCCGGCGGCAACATCACCATCAACGGCGGCAATGTCACTGCAACCAGCGGAAATGAGGCAGCCGGAATCGGCGGCGGACAGGGGGGTTCTGGCGGCAACATCACTATCAACGGCGGCAATGTCACCGCAACCAGCGAAGCTTTTGCAGCCGGAATCGGCGGCGGACAAGAAAGTTCTGGCGGCAACATCACCATCAACGGCGGCACTGTCACTGCAACCGGCGGACCAGAGGGAGCCGGAATCGGCAGCGGAAGTCATGGTTCTTACGACACAATCACCATCAACGGCGGCAGTGTCACCGCAACCGGTGGAGAATTAGCAGCCGGAATCGGCGATGGATATGGTGGTTCTGGCGGCAGCTTTGCAACCGGAGCGGACGGTCATGCCCTGATTGTTGCAAGCAGTATCAGTGACACAAGCCAGCGGGAAAGTTGGAGCGGCATTATCTTCGAGGGAGATACTGGTAAAGTCTATAAAGACCAAACCCTGCAAGAGAATATAGAGATTCCATCGGGCAAAACGCTGACCGTACCGAAAAACATTACATTGACCGTGAAGGACGGCGTGACCCTTACCAATAGCGGAACAATCACAGGAGACGGCACTCTGGGTGGCGAAGGAAATCTTGTGGGTTCCGGTACCGTTGCAAATATCATTCGGAACAATCTGCAAAAGGATTCGAATGTAACGGTCTCAGTCAACTCGTCCCCGGCAACCTACGGTTCCAAGGTGAACCTCACTGCCACCATATCCAAAGCGGCCACTATATCCAGAGCGGCCACTATATCCAAAGCGGCAAATGCCATCACTCGTGCAGCAGAAAATCAAGTGGAATTTTTCGTTGAAACGAAGAGCAATAAAACGAGCCTTGGCACAGCAAATGTCAGCGGCGATACTGCCACCCTTTCCGATGTGGAAATTTCACAAGAGAAAGGCTTTGCGGTTGGAGAAAATACTATTACCGCCGAATATGGCGGCAGCATGGGGCTGAAGCCGCAAACCGGCAGCACCCGGCTTACGGTGCAGGGAGATTTGAAGGATGCCATTGTGACGGTGAACGGCGAGTATTTTTATACCAATTCTCCCATTATCCCAGAGGTAAGTGTAACATGGAACGGTACGCAGCTTACAAAGGACACCGACTATACGGTTGGCTATACGAATAACACCAATGCGGGCAAAGCTACCGTAACTGTCACCGGTACAGGCAACTATACTGGCAAAAAAACGGGGAGCTTTACCATCGCTCCGGCCCAGCTGAACAACGCAACAGTGAAAGTAAACGGCACCTATACCTACACCGGCCAGGCGCAGACCCCAGCCTCTAATGATGTGGTTGTCACGCTGGGCGGCAAGACCGTCCCCAGCGATCAGTACACCATCAGCGCCAGCAATAATATCAATGCTGGGCAGGCGACTGCAACTGTGACCGCGAAGGCAGGTGGAAACTACACCGGTTCGGCCAGTGGGAAATTTACCATCGCTCTGGCCTCGCTGAACGACGCCAAGGTGGAGGTCAGCGGCGGGCCGTTTACCTATGACGGAATCTCCAAAGATCCCACTGTGACGGTGACGCTGGACAGTAAGACCCTGAGTGCAAGCACAGACTACACCCTCTCCTATTCCAACAGCAACGGCGGGGACGGAAACCTCACCAATGCCGGAACGGTCACAGTGACCGCCACCGGTAAAGGCAACTATACCGGCACAAAAACGGAGAAATTTACCATCGGCAAGGCAACGCCTAAGCCGACCACACCGACCGGTCTGACTGCTGTCTATGGCAGCACACTGAAGGATGTATCTCTGACAGACGGCTGGGCTTGGAATGATCTAAATACTTCGGTTGGCAATGTAGGAGAGAACACCTTCCCTGCTACTTACAACAAAGATAGTAGCGGCAACTATAACCCGGTACAGCAAAACCTTACAGTGAAGGTAAGCCCTGCTTCTTATAAGATCACGCTGACCGGGCAAGCGGACAGCCCTACGCAGATTACTCTGAATGAGGCTGTGGTAGAACCCGACAATACCGGTACAACAGTTACTTACGGCTACAACATCACAAATGAAGCCCCCGCAAACTGGCAGACGGAGCGTGTATTCTCTGGTCTGAACTCCAACACCACCTACTACTTCTTCGCAAAGGTGGCGGCCACCACCAACTATGCGGAAACCATCAGCACAGGCGTGGCGATTACCACCCCCGAAAAAGAGGTCAGCAGCATTTCCATCCAAACCCAGCCCGCCAAGCTGGCCTACACCAGCGGCCAGACGCTGGATCTGAACGGCCTGTCGGTGCAGGTAAGCTATAGAGACAACACCAGCGAAACCATTGGCTGGGACAGCGGCAAGCTGACCGCCGAACCCGCCCAGGGCACGGTGCTGACCGTTACTGGGCATAGCGGAAAAACTGTCACCATCAGCTATGGCGGAAAAACGGCCAAAACCGATGCACTTACCGTGGGTAAGGCAGAGCAGGCGGCTCTTTCCATCACCGGCAAGCCCACTACCGTCTACAACGGGGACACCTTTACCTTGACGACCACCGGCGGTTCCGGTACAGGGACGGTCACATGGGAGATCATCAGCGGCCCCGCCACAGTGGATGCCAACGGTAAGGTTACGGTAACTGGCATCGGCGAAATTCAAATCAAAGCGACCAAAACCGCCGATGCGGACTACAACGAGGCCACAGCTACCCTCTCTCTGACCGCCACAACCAAGCCCAGCGGGGGCAACACTGGCGGTAATACCGGAGGCGGCAATGGCGGCGGGAATACCAGTAGCGGCGGGGGCAGTTCCTCCAGCGGCGGTTCCTCTGGCGGTGGCTCGTCCTCCGGTAGTGGTTCTTCTTCCGATAACGGCAATTCCAGCGGCTCCACGGTTGTAGAGCGTCCGGATCAGACCAAACCGGAAATCCCTACCACCAGCCAGACCAAGCCGGTGAAACCGGATAAAAACGGAAATACCAGCATTGACGGCAACGCCGTACAGGACGCAATCAACAAGGCCACCGCTGACGCGAAGAAAAATGGAAACACCGCCAACGGCATTGCCGTAACGGTTCCCATCCAGAACGCGGCGGATGCAAAGAATCTTTCCATCACCATCAAGGCACAGACGCTGGACAAGCTGATGACGGCGAAGGTACGCCGGTTTGAGATTGCTACAAACGGCCTGCCCTCTTTCGGATTTACATTGGATACCTTGAAGATGCTGAATGCCCAGTCCAAGGGCGGGGATCTGATTCTGCGGGTTTCCAAAGCAGCGGTCACTTCCGCTGAGGCAAAAGCGGCGATTGGAACAAGACCAGTTTATGAGTTCTCTCTGGTTGATGGCAAGGAAGCGCCCCTCACTGATTGGCAGGGCAAGACGATTTCCGTCAAACTGCCCTATACCCCGGCGGCAAACGAACAGGCCGGAAACCTGTATGCAGCTTATGTGGACGGAAATGGCAAGGTACAATGGCTCACCAAGTCCAGCTATGACGCGGACCAGAAAGCCGTGATTTTTGAAGCACAGCATTTTAGTATCTACGGCGTAGGCTACAAGAACCCGGTTCCGAACTTCACCGACATCAATGGTCATTGGGCCAAGGAACACATCCTGTTTGCAGTCAGCCGCGGGCTGTTCTCCGGCACAAGCAAAACCACCTTCAGCCCGAACACCACCCTGACACGGGGAATGTTTGTTACTGCTCTGGGACGGCTGGCAGGCATTGATCCGGCGGATTACCAAAACAGGAAATTTACTGATGTGAAAGCCAACGCCTACTACGCCCCCTATGTCAACTGGGCAGCGAGTAAGGGAATTGTGGGCGGTACGACTTCCACCACCTTTGCCCCGGACAGCAATATCACCCGTGAGCAGATGGCAGTAATTATGAAGAACTACGCCGACAAGATGGGCTATTCCATCCCGAAAACGCTGGAGGCTGTGACCTTTGCCGATAACGCGCAGATTTCTTCCTGGGCAAAGGATGCGGTCAAGGCGATGCAGCAGGCGGGCGTTCTCTCTGGCAAGGAAAACAACCGGTTTGACCCGCAGGGCAACGCCACCCGCGCCGAGGCGGCTACTGTCCTGCACCGGTTTGTGGAGATTGTCATTGACCCACAGTCCGCAAACGGCTGGCAGCAAAATGACAGCGGCGAATGGAGTTACTACAAGGACGGAGAGCCGGTCAAAGGCTGGCTCTCCGACGACCAGAAATGGTACTGGCTGGACAAGGCCACCGGTAAGATGTTCTCCGGCGGCTGGAAGCAGATTGATGGCAAGTGGTACTACTTCTACCCAGACGGCTCTATGGCGGTCAGCACCAAAGTGGACGGCTATGAAGTCGGCGCGGATGGTGCGAGAAAGTAACTTACTACAAATTCGGAAAGGACACGAAGCAGCATTGGAGTGTATTGAAGCAATAACAATAGATGCCGCAAGCGGTTTTCGGGACATATAACTTCTGCTGCTTTGTTCCATTCCCATAGCGGTGCAAGGGAGGCCGCTTATGGGTAGATACCCCTTTTGACCTTTCTCCACCGCTAACAGGTGGAGACTTCCAAAATAACATATCCAGTCCGATTAGGGCGCAAGTGAACTTACCATCACTTGCGCCCTATTTTTGTACGCCTTTTTTCGATAAGAACCCCCCATTTTCTGTATTCAAAAACAAAAACAAAAACCGACGGAAGTATCACAAAAAGTCCGACAAACCTCCACCTGCCGAACCATATTCCCCAACGGTTCGACATAAACGGTTCCGCTGTGTCGGCTGCCGTTCACCGCCCTCCGAAAGTTTGAAAACCTATCCACCTTTCAAACTTTTCGGAGGTAACGGCTATGAGTAAAAATCGTGAAGAAAGGGCGAATTATTATCTTTACATAGATGGACAGACTGTGCCGGTAAGCGAACAGGTCTACCGTGTGTATCAGCACTACGAACGGAAAGAGGAATACTTTTCCTGTGATCTGAAAGTGGAAAAGTTCCAGAAAGAAACCGCCTCTTTCCTACCCAGCCGCGAGGATTCCTATGAACGTCTGCTGGAACAGGACAAGCAGTTTGCCGCACCCGGAAAAAGCGTAGAACAGCTTGCAGCGGAACATCTGGAAGCAGAGCAAGTACGCTTCTGTCTTTCCAAATTAAGCGAGGACGAGCGAGATCTGATTTTACTGCTTTTCTATCAGGAAAAGACGGAACAGGAAGTCGGGAATATGCTACACATTTCGCAGCAGTCGGTCAATAAGAGAAAACAGACGCTACTGTTGAAGCTGAGAAAAATTTTTGAAGAATTTTTCTAAAATCGGTTGTTAAACTGCTTTCCCAACGGGGAAATAAGTGAGGGGGTCTATCTCTCTCATGCAGCTTGATAACTGAATAGACGGCATTTCCGGTACATAACCCATGTACGAGCGAATCAGGCGCGCCGCGAAGATGGACAGCCCCAGGAGGTGATAAACAGGGCTGCTCCGAGCGATCTACGCCAGCCCGATCCCCGAAGGCGGCACTTCGGGACGCGATGACTGCATGGGGGCTTAAAGATACTTCCTCACGGCCTCCTAAAGACTTGGGAGGAACCCTGCGGCGCACGAGTAAAACGACGCTGCGGAGTTATGACAGCCGCGCCAGCGGAGACCGGAATGTCCCCATCGTCAGGGGTGCGTGGCAAATGTGGCGAGCAATAACCAAACTACAATACAGCAGCCGTACCGATTAGCAGGTTCGCATATCCCCTCAACTTTATCGGTGCGGCTGCTTGTCTTTATATGAATTGAGACAACCTGTTTCCTCATATCTCATGAAGAAACATGTTTTTTGACTGGAGGTGCGTCAATATGGATCAGAGGAATACCCCTATAACCTCCTACAAAGAGGTGAAAATCGGGAAAACCATTTACCGTGTGACCAGCTTTTTTTCGGGTGAAAAGGAACTGGGAAAGACTTTGGAGCAGCTGGCTGTCCGGCGCGCCATGTCGGAGGTTTCCACACCTGCCAGCTGCTCCGCACACACGGCTACATAGTCACACCATCCTCCCGGCTTTGCCGCATACTTGCGCGGCGATGGATTCTCCGCTACGATGTTCATACAGGGATATTCCCTGTGGAGCCATCACGCCGCACGAGGTATGGAATCTGGATTGTCGGGAGGGAAAATAAAGATGACTACAAAAACATACAACGTCGGCATCTACTGCCGTTTGAGTAACGACGATGAACGCGACGGCGAATCCGTCAGCATCGAGAACCAGAAACTGCTGCTTCAGAACTATGTACGGCAGCGTGGCTGGAATGAAATTGATACCTATATCGACGATGGATATTCAGGTACGAATTTTGACCGTCCTGGGGTCAAACGACTAATCGAGGACGCCAAGGCCAAGCGGATCAATGTGATTCTGGTCAAGGATCTGTCCCGTTTTGGCCGTAACTACATTGAGTTCGGGCAATACACGGATTACTTATTCCCATCCCTGGGCTGCCGGTTTATCGCTCTGAACAACGGCATTGACACGGAAAGCACCAATGGCAGCACCGATGTCATGTGCTTTTTGAACTTATTTAACGAATTTTATAGCCGCGACACCAGTAAGAAGGTCAAAGCAGTCAAAAAAGCCTGTGCGGAAAACGGCAAATTCATGGGAACCTATCCCGCCTACGGCTATAAGCGGGACCCAGCGGATAAGCACCATCTGGTGATCGACGAGGACACCGCCCCGATTGTGCGCCGTATCTTCGAGATGCGGGCAGCCGGAACAGGGTTTCACGCCATCGCCGTTATGCTGAATGAGGAAGGCATCCCGTCCCCCGGTGTGCTGTACTACAAGCGCAAGGGACAGAGCGATCCGCGCCGGGTCAACCACAAATGGGCAGACCAGACGGTGAAAAACATTGTCCGCAGCGAGGTTTACATCGGCAACATGGTTCAGGGAAAGACCGGAACGCTGTCGTATAAATCCCGTAAACTCGTGGGTAAGCCGGAGGAAGAATGGATTCGTGTGGAAGGGACCCATGAACCGATTATCTCACAGCAGCTGTGGGATACCGTAGTCAGCATTGATAAAAAGAAGGTGCGGAAATCTTCTTCCGCTGACGGTTACAGGAGCATCTTCACCGGCCTTGTGTACTGTGCGGACTGCGGTTTCAAAATGAGAAATCAGGTTGAGCGATTCACCTATAAAGACGGAACGCCGGGGCGGTACAGCTCCTTTATCTGTGGGAACTACTCCCGCAGCGGCAAGGGGGCCTGCACCATCCACACCATCTATGAGAATGTGCTGACCCATCTGGTGCTGGAGGACATTCGGGAAAAGGCTCGTTTTGCGGAATATGACCCGGAACAGCTGGTCCGGCAGATTATCCGCTTAAAGGATAAGGAAGCTAAAAGCCGCCTTTCCTCCTGTGAACAGGAGCTGAAAACATACACGGTGCGGCTTTCCGAGCTGGAACGGCTGATGCAGAATCTCTACGAGGATAAATGCGCCGGAACCATCCCGCAGACCGTTTTTCAAACCCTGATGCACAAATATGAAGCAGAACGGGCAGAAAAGGCCGAAGCAATCCCGGAACTGGAACGTAAGGTCAAAAGCTATCTGGAAAACCGGACTGACGCCAACCGCTGGCTGACTATTATCTGCCGGTACACAGAGATTACAGAGCTGGATGAATCCATTCTCTTTGAACTGGTAGACCGTATTGAGGTTGGAGAAACCAAAAAAGTGGGCGGACAGCGGATTTGTGACCTCCGCGTTTACTACCGCTATGTCGGAAATGTGGATGCGGCACTGGCACAGGAAGAAAGGAGGCAGCCACTTGAAGAAGCAATATAAGGTCGGCATCTACTGCCGCCTGAGTGTGGACGATGCCTCCAATTCTGCAAAGGCAAAAAACTATATCCCCGGTGATGAATCCGCCAGCATAGAAAACCAGCACGAAATTCTCTCCAAATTTGCCATGCTCAACGGCTGGATAGAGGTCAAGACTTATCGGGACGATGGGTACAGCGGCGGAAATTTTCAGCGGCCCGGATTTTTGGAAATGCTGGAGGATGCCCGCCACGGTCTGATTAACCTGATTCTGGTCAAAGACCTGTCCCGCCTGGGGCGTGACTTTGTGGAGGTAGGCCGTTATACGGATGTGATTTTCCCGTCCCTTGGCTGCCGGTTTGTGTCTGTGCTGGACTGTCTGGACAGCGAGGGCGACAACACCGATATGCTGCACTTCCGCAGTCTGATGAACGACTACCATCTGAAAGACTTGTCGGGAAAAATCAAATCAGTGCTGTACTCCAAAAAGAAAAGCGGCCAATACCTGACCGCCTATGCTCCTTACGGATACCGCAAGAGTGATGAGGACAAACACCGGCTGGTGGTGGATGAAGAAGCCGCCGCTGTGGTGCGGGAGATCTACCGGATGCGCTATTCAGGCATGGCCTACGGCAAGATTGCGGCGGCGCTGAACAAGAAAGGCATCCTTTCTCCCCGCTGGTATTGGGAACTGCACTACGGAAAAAAAGGTATCTGCAAATACTCCAAACTTTGGACCTATGCCACGGTGAAAAACATTCTGAATGACACCGTTTATCTCGGCATAGTTACGCAGAACCGTACCGGCACCCGTTCCTACAAGGATAAGGCCATGATACAGAAGCCAGAAATGGAATGGATTTGCCATGAGGATGCACACGAAGCGATCATTGACCGGGAACTTTGGGAAACGGTTCAGGAAAAGAACCGGGCAGTCAAACAGCAGGCAGCAAACCATGCCGCCCCTTTGCCCGCCCTGTTCACCGGCAAGCTGGTCTGTGCCGATTGCGGGCATCCTTTGATAGCCACCCGTGAGACCCAGCGCAGGAAAAACGGGACAGTCAAGCGGTATGTTTCCTATATCTGCTCCCATTTTGCTACAACCGGACACAGCGCCTGCTCCTGGCATCGGATTTATGAAATCTCGCTGAAAACGCTGGTGCTGAATGAAATCAGGGCGCACAGTCAGGCGGTAGCACAGGATGAAAATGCGGTGCTGGACAAGCTGAAACAGCAGATACTTTCCGAAAGCGCAGCCAAACAGGAGGATTCTAAGCTGGAAATCAGCCGACTGCGGCGGCGTATTGGAGAGCTGGAACACATGACCGCCAAGCTCTACGAGGATAAGGTCAGCGGCACGATCAATAGCGATACCTTTGCTATCCTGATTCAGAAAAGCGAACAGGAGCGCATCCAAAAGGCGACCCGGTTGGAGGCTCTTTTGGCAGAAGAACGGAAAGCCCGACAGGAAGTTGAAAATATCCGGCAATGGGCAGGCATCATTCGCCGCTATCTGGATGTGCAGGGGCTTGACCGGGACATTGTGGATGAACTAATTGACCACATCGAGATCGGGGAACGCTCCGTCATAGACGGTCAGCGTCACCAGGACATTAAAATCTTTTACCGCTTCGTAGGTGTGGTATAATGGGAAAAAGAAAAGACCCGGCTGCATCCGCAGTCCGGGCATATACCTGACAACATTCTATGAAAACGGTTTGCGATTGAACCGCGTTGCTTTGTCGAAAAAGAGTGATTCAGCAGAACACCCTTCCCAAACAGCTTATGTTCTTCATGATATTGAGGAAAGGGGCAAAGTCGTTGTCGGTGGCTTTATCGCTGTCTATGCCGTTATTGATAGCGATGAAGCGCACATCCTTTTGGGGGAAAAGGATTTCCGTATAGAATCCAACTTCCAGATAATTCCTACCAAAACGGGATAGGTCTTTTACGCAAATCGTCTCGACTTCCCCTGCTTCAACGGCGGCTATCAAGGCTTGAACGCCCGGCCTGTTGAAATTTACCCCGGAATACCCGTCATCGGTAAAGTGGCGGAAATTCGTCAGGCCGTTCCTGTGGGCGAAATCTTCCAAGTATTTCTTTTGGTTGGTTATCGAGTTCGACTCGCCCACAAGGTCATCGTCCCTCGAAAGCCTTTCATAGAGTGCTGTAACTCTTGCTTTTCCTGCTGTTTTCGGCATCCTTTGCCCTCCTTTCCTTATGTAATATGTTTTGAGATTATAGAGATTACTTGCCCTTCACCAATAGGAGAAAACAGGGGGTCTAAGCGGAACTGTTTTCAAAAAATTTTGAAAAATTTTCGGCAACCACGAAACCGCCTTTGACCGTCTTTTTTCATTTAGAAAAGTACGATTTCATCATCCTCAAAAATTGTACCCCTCCGGCGATAACTCGATGGCTGTAACCGTTTCTCCGAAGCTCCCCGCCCAGTCATCGAAATGGACAAGGCCCATCTCCTGCAGGAGCCTGTACTGCAAATACCTCTGAATGGTGTAAAGCTCTACCATGGAGTTGGAGATAGGGGTGCCGGTGGCAAAAATCACGCCGCGCCCGCCGGTCAACTCGTCCAGATACTGCGTTTTCATGAACAGGTCGCTGGATTTCTGGGCTTCGGTCTGGGCAATGCCGCCCACGTTTCGCATTTTTGTCGCCAAAAACAAGTTCTTAAAATAATGGCTCTCATCAATAAAGAGCCTGTCCACGCCGAGCTGCTCAAAGGTGACGGTGTCATCCTTGCGGCTCTGGTCGTTGAGCTTGGCCAGCCTTGTCTCCAGCGATTTCCGGGTACGCTCCATCTGCTTGACCGTGTAGCGTTCCGCCTTCTGCGCCTTGGCCTGCTCAATGCCGAACAGAATCTCCTCGATCTGGCGCTCCAAAATGGCCTGCTGGCGCTCTACGCTCATGGGGATTTTCTCAAATTGCGAGTGCCCGATAATGATGGCGTCATAGT
>OLSM01001261.1_pt1 | contig 19453 bp, 19 predicted proteins | sample 1672721 | NCBI WGS metagenome assembly OLSM01 (sample SAMEA3136717, study PRJEB25190) | human gut metagenome | reverse complement strand
CCCGCCGCCAGGTAGCCCCCCGCCCACAGACGAAAGGGGCGGGGCCGCCCCAAAAGCAGAGTGAGGGCGTACAGCGCGGCCGCGGCGATCAGGCACAGGTCTCGTCCCAAGCGGGCGGTCCGGTACAGCTTCTGCACATCGTTCATGTGGGTAATTTCATCCTGGGTAAAGAGCGTTTGGGCTTTGCCGTCAATCTCTACCGTCAGCTGAATATCCTGCACCCGGCCCTCCATAAAGTCCACCAGATGGTCCAAGGCCGCGGCGGCCTCGCCGTCAGAAATCCCCGCCGCCTTTCCCGTTTCCAGGCGGGTACTGAGGGCGGCGAAATAACCGTTCTGATTGATTGTCATTTGCAGACTGGTGAGCAGAACGCCTGCCAGCAACAACAGCGCGGCCAGAAAGGAAAAAACGCCGCCTAGTTTACGTCTCATGCCAAAAGCCTCCTCTTCTCGCTTGGCCCTGGTCATAGCAGCTCCAACGCCTTAGCCTGTGCGGTGAGATCAGGCCGGCAGTCGGGGTGGGCGATGGATATCATGGCCCGCACCCGGTCCTTCATGGACAAAACCTTTAGATTTACGCAGCCGTACTCCGTCACCACATACTGCACGTCCGCCCGGGGCGTGGTAATCACAGAGCTTGCGGGAAACGTGGGCAGAATGCGGCTGATGGGGGACCCGTCAGGATTTTTTCCCACCGTGGATTTGAAGGCCAAAAAGGACTTTCCCCCCTTGGAGAGCTGGGCCCCCCGGATAAAGTCCAGCTGTCCCCCCACGCCGCTGTACTGACGCAGGCCGATACTTTCGGCGGCCACTTGTCCCATCAGGTCCATGGAAACCGCCGTGTTAATGGAAACCACATTGTCGTTTTTCGCCACGTTTAGGCAGTTGTTCACCACGGGAAAGGGACCAAAGTAGACCTTATCATTGTGATCCAAAAACTCGTAAAGCTCCCGAGAGCCAAAGGCGAAACCGGCCACCGACCGGCCAGGAAGAAATTTTTTGCAGGCGTTGTTCACCACCCCCCGCTTCATGAGAAACATCAGGGAGTCCGTCATGAGCTCAGTATGGATGCCCAGGTCATTCTTGTTCTTTAGTCCATAGCCCACCACGCTGGATACGCCCCCAATGCCCAATTGGAGGCAGGCCCCGTCGGGGATCTGATCCAGGAGGTACTCGGACATTTTTTGGATCTCCGGGTCGTCGTCGTCGGGGATGTTCGGCACCTCCTCCTTGGCCACGTCCATGGGGACTACATACTGGGCCTGGGAGATGTGAATCAAGTTTTTTTCTCCGTAAACATAGGGAGAATGGCGGTTTATCTGCAAAATGACGGTTTTCGCCCGCTCCTGCACGAAGGTATGCATGCAGCAGCCCGAGGCGCCAAAGCTCATGTAGCCGTTCTCATCGGGGAGGGACACGTCAAAAAAGGCGATGTCCGCCGGGCAGGTCTCCCGGCACCACTGGTCCACCTGGCTCAGATGAACCGAGGTAAAATCGGTCATGCCCAGGCCAATGCCCCGCCGCTCCTCATACCCCATAAAAAAGGTGTTGATTTGAAAGGCCTCCCGGCCTTCGCAGTCCAGAGGCGAGAAGGGCGGGATGATGTTGGAACAGGCGAGGGTGACATTTTCCAGCTCTCCGGCCCGGGCGGATAAGGCGTCGGTAAGGCCGCGGGCGTAGCTGGTGCAGGCGCCAATGTATACGGTGTCTCCGCTCTTCACAAGGGCCGCCGCTTCCGCCGGGGTAATCTCTTTGTCTCGAAACTCCCGGCGCAGCGCCTGATTCATGAAGGGACCCCCTCTCCCTCCGCAGGAAGGGATCCGGCCTTTAGGCTCTCCTGCAGCAGATGGACAAACTGGGACACATGCCAGCCGTCGGCGGCCGCGTGGGAGATGTTGAGGGAGAAGGGCAGCTCCCACCGCCCGTCCTTCTCCGTATACTTCCCATAGGTAATCACAGGAAACAGGTTTGCCTGCCGCCCCCCGGTCAGAAAGGTGGCGTAGCCGGTAAAATCCAGCCAAGGCACGCAGGAGATGCAGTAAAACCCTTGGGGCATTCCCTCCCGGGCGTTATGCCCCTTCTTTGCCCCATAGGCCCGCTTGTCCCGCTTTACCTGTCGGCAGAAGGCGGTCAAGCTGGGGTCGTGGTAGGTCCACAGGTCGGAAAAGGTGTGGTCATCCTCATGAAAAATCGTATACACCGGGTGCAGCACATCATAGAAACCGGGGGTTCCCTCGCTGTCCATGCCCATGCGCATCTCAGGCACCTTGGTAATGATTTGGGAGACCTGCCAGACAAAAGCGGCGTTGAAGGGAAGCGCCGCCTCTTGGACCGCCTTGCGGAATTCGGTCACATCCAGTCGCACGGTGACGCTGTAACCGCAGGGCAGATCCTCCTGGTAATATCGAAAATGATCCCGACGGGGCCAATCCGCCGGGGAAGCCGGGGTAAACATGCAATTCCTCCTTTGAATCCGCGTAAGTATTCACGTTATCTGGAATAGATTCCCTCGCCCCAGAAGGGGGCTATGATTTCATGCTACAGTCTACCACAAAAATCCCCTGCCGGGAAGGATGATTTCCAGGGTTGGGCGTTTTCTCTGCTCTCCTGCCATCCCCTGGAAAATGCAAAAAATCAACTGCTAAATTTCCCAAACTCGGTCCGTCCGAGGAAAATCCATTTATAGCGATCTGCCAGAGAATGTGAACAAATTGGAAACCCACTTGACAAGCGGGAAAATAAGAGTATAGTTACTACTTACCGAACTGTTCGCTTTCAAACAATTCGAGAGGGAACAATTATAATGAAGGAGGCATTCTTTCATGGAGGAGAGACTGGGGCGCTCCATTCTTCGCACCGCCAACACCGTGCGAAGGCACATCGATCGAACCGTTGAGGGCATGGAGGGCGTTGCTTCGGGCAGCAACGCCCGCATTTTGGGCTATTTGTCCAGCCATGCCAGCCAGGATATCTATCAAAAGGATATTGAACGGGGCTTTTCCCTGGCCAAATCCACTGTCTCCACCGCTCTGACCCAGCTTGAGCGGGAGGGTCTCATCCGGCGGGAGGGGGTGGACCAAGACGCCCGCCTGCGTAAAATTGTACTCACCCCAAAGGCCCGCGCCTTAAACTGCCAGGTATTTTCCCGCATCAGCTCTCTGGAAGATCAGATTGGCGCCGGTTTCACCCCCCAGGAGCTGGCTGTGTTTCTGGGCTATTTGGAACGAGTGCGACAAAATCTGACCCTATCCGCCCATCCCCATGGAAAAGGAGGAAACTGCCATGATTAAAACCCTTGCCCGGTCCATCCGGCAATACAAAACCGTCTCTCTGCTCAGTGTCGTCTGCATGCTGGGAGAATCCGTGCTAGAGATCGTGATTCCCCTCATAATGTCCAACCTGTTGGATTTTGGCGTAAAAGCGGGCGACATGGCCGCCGTGTATCGGTACGGCGCCTTTCTGCTCTTCTTTGCCCTCATGCAGTTGGTCACCGGCGTGCTGGGCGCGCTGTTTTCCGCCCGGGGCGCCGCCGGCTTTGCGGCCAACCTGCGGGAGGATATGTACCATAACGTACAGAGCTTTGCCTTTTCCAACATCGACCGCTTCTCCACCGCTTCCATCGTCACCCGGCTCACCACCGATGTGACAAACGTCCAGATGGCTTACCAGATGCTGATCCGGATGGCCATCCGCTCCCCCGCCATGCTCATCTTCGCGGTGGTGGTCTGCTTCCGCATCAGCCACAGCATCTCCATGATTTTCCTGGTGGTGATCCCTGTGCTGGCGGTGGGCCTCTTCGCCATTATTCACTTTGTTCATCCCCTCTTCCGCAAGGTGTTCCGCACGTATGACGAGCTGAACAATGTGGTCCAAGAGGATCTGCGGGGCATCCGGGTGGTGAAGTCCTTTGACCAGGAAAATTATGAAATTACCAAGTTTCACAAAATTTCTCAAAAGATTTACCGCACCTTTACCAAAGCGGAGCGCACCATTACCTTAAACAGTCCCCTCATGATGTTCTGCATGTACGGCACCATGTTGTTCCTCTCCTGGTTTGGCGCCCAGGCGGTGGTGGCCAGCGGCAACGACTTGGCCGCCGGTCTCACCACCGGCCAGCTCACCGCCCTGTTTACCTACGCCATGCAGATTCTCATGAGCTTGATGATGCTCTCCATGATTTTCGCCATGCTCACCATCGCCCAGTCCTCGGCGGAACGGATCGCCGAGCTGCTCCAGGAGACTGGCGACATCGCCAACCCGGCGTCCCCCGTTACGGAAGTCGCCGACGGCAGCATCTCCTTTCAAAACGTGGACTTTTCCTATCATGCCGAAGCCGACAAAAAGGTTCTCCGTAACATAGCGCTGAACATTGCCCCCGGCCAAACCGTGGGAATTCTGGGGGGCACCGGCTCGGCTAAAACCTCTCTGGTCCAGCTCATTCCCCGTCTGTATGACGCCACGGGGGGGCAGGTACTGGTGGGCGGCGTGGACGTGCGTCAGTATGATCTGGAGACGCTCCGGCAGTCCGTGGCCATGGTGCTCCAGAAAAACGAGCTCTTTTCCGGCACTGTGAAAGAAAATCTCCGTTGGGGCAATGAAAACGCCACGGACGAGGATATTATACAGGCCTGTAAAATGGCCTGCGCCCACGACTTTGTCTCCGCCATGCCCGACGGATACGACACCATGGTGGAGCAGGGCGGCACCAACGTCTCCGGCGGACAAAAGCAGCGGCTCTGCATTGCCCGCGCACTTCTGAAACAGCCTAAAATCCTAATTTTAGACGATTCCACCTCCGCCGTGGACACCAAAACCGATGCGGAGATTCAAAAGGCCTTTGCCCAGTATATCCCCGAAACCACAAAAATTATCATTGCCCAGCGCGTCTCCTCCATCTCCCATGCCGATCAAATTGTTGTTCTGGACGACGGCATGATAGTGGATACAGGTACCCATGAGGAGCTGCTGAAGACCTGCGCAATTTATCAGGAGGTCTATGCCTCCCAGCAGAAAGGAGCGGAGAATTCATGAGGAAAGCCAGCACCGAAACCAAGGGACGCGACGCCCAGCACCGCCGTCCGGCCATCAACCCCACCACTGTCAAGCGGCTTTTGAGCTATCTCTCCGCCTATAAAGGGATCATGGTCTTTGTGGTGCTCTGCATTTTGGTCGCCGCCATCGCCAGCGTATCCGCCTCCCTGTTTATCCAAACCCTCATTGACGACTATATCGTCCCCCTGGTAGGCGTGGCCAACCCCAATTTTACCGGGCTGATCCATGCCATCGGCGGTATGGCTGTTCTCTACGGATTGGGCACCCTGGCTGCTTGGCTATATAACCGCTACATGGTCACCGTAGCCCAAAAGATACTCAAAGACATCCGCGACGAGATGTTTGAGAAAATGCAGTGGCTGCCCATCGGCTACTTCGACTCCCACACCCACGGCGACGTGATGAGCCACTACACCAACGACACCGATACGCTGCGCCAGATGCTGGCTCAGGGCCTGCCCCAGCTGATCTCCTCCGCCTTTAATCTCACCGCGGTTTTCGTAGCGATGCTGTACCTGAGCATCCCCTTGACGCTGGTGGTGGTCATCACCCTGGTGGTCATCATGCAGATTGTGGGCCGCATCGCCAATAAGAGCGGCGCTTACTTTGTTCGCCAGCAGATGACGCTAGGCGACCTGAACGGCTATGTGGAAGAGATGGTCAATGGCCAAAAGGTGGTAAAGGTTTTCTGTCACGAGGAAAAGGCTGAGGAGATCTTCCGCAAAAAGAACGAGTCCCTCCGGCAGAGCACCGCCGCGGCCAACGGCGCGGCCAACGTGATGATGCCCCTGATGGGCTTTATGGGCTATCTGCTCTATGTGCTGCTCTCTCTGGTAGGAGGCTGGATGGCCATCTCCTCTCTGCCCAACCTGACCCTGGTGGGCATCAACACCTTAACCTTGGGTAGTATCGCCGCCTTCCTCACCCTCTCACGCAGCTTTATCGGCCCCCTGTCCCAGGTGGCCAATCTGTTTAACGCCATGGTCATGGCCCTGGCCGGCGCCACCCGCATTTTCTCCCTCATGGATCAAAAGCCCGAGGATGACAACGGTTTTGTCACGTTGGTCAACGTCACCGAGGCCGAGGATGGCGCCCTCACGGAAGCCGACCATAAGACGGGTCTATGGGCCTGGAAGCAGCCCCGGGAGGACGGCACGGTACAGTACACCAAGCTGCAGGGCAATGTGGTCTTTGACGATGTGGACTTTGGGTACACCCCGGAGAAAATGGTATTGCACAACATCACACTCTACGCCAAACCGGGGCAAAAGGTGGCCTTTGTGGGCGCCACCGGCGCCGGCAAGACCACCATCACCAACCTCATCAACCGATTTTACGACATCGCCGACGGTAAAATTCGGTACGACGGCATCAACATCAATAAGATTAAAAAGGCGGACCTGCGCCGCTCTTTGGGCGTAGTCCTCCAGGATGTCAGCCTGTTTACCGGCACCGTGATGGAAAATATTCGTTACGGAAACCCCGAGGCCTCCGACGAGGACTGCATCGCCGCCGCCAAGCTGGTCTGCGCCCACAACTTTATCACCATGCTGCCCCAGGGGTACGACACGGTATTGGAGGGAGACGGCAGCGGCCTGTCCCAGGGCCAGCGGCAGCTTCTCTCCATCGCCCGGGCCGCCGTTTCCAACCCCCCGGTGATGATTCTGGACGAAGCCACCTCCTCCATCGACACCCGCACGGAGGCCCTGGTGCAGAAGGGCATGGATCGGTTGATGGAAGGCCGCACTGTCTTCGTCATCGCCCACCGACTCTCCACCGTGCAGAACAGTAACGTCATTATGGTCCTGGATCAGGGCCGTATTATCGAGCGGGGCAGCCATGAGGAGCTCATCGAAAAGGGCGGCACCTATTATCAGCTCTATACCGGCGCTTTTGAATTGGAGTAAACAACTGCCTAACGACACGACCTCTGTCGACTTTTTCCACCGTTTTTCTAGACATTTCCCGTTAACCATGATATACTTTAAAAACAGGAAACATATCCACGGGCTGAGCGGTTCGGAAAGGAGCGTGTCTCATGGCTGCTCTCATTCTCCTTTGGCTTTTTGGCGTTGCCATCACTCTTTTGATCGCCTACCTCATTATCAAGGCGGCGGTAAAAGCCGCAATCAAGGAATCGTTTCAAGATTTGAATTTGATTCCTCCCCAACAAGATCAAAGCGGGCTACCCTGAACGCCCCAACCCAGTATCCACAAAAGAGGGCTTGCTGCAACGTGTTTGCAGCAAGCCCTCTTTTCTTCTGTTTGATTTCTACGTAACGCTACTTCCCCAGCCGGCGGATCAGCATAGGAAGCGCCTCCTCAAAGTTCACGCCATACCACCGGGGCGCAGGATCGGCCAGGGTGTATCGGATGCTCTCCGCCGTGAAATCCGCGGCCAGGGCCAGCGCCCCTCCCAGGTCCAATCCGTTCATCAGCGCCCCCACGCAGGCGGAGGCGAAAATATCCCCTGTGCCGTGGAAACTGGAGGGCAGGCGGTGGGTCTCGTAGTGGAAGAAATGGCCGGTCTCCGCGTCATAGCCCATCACCCCCAGCTTCCCCGGGGTCAGACCAACCCCGGTGAGAATGGTTTTCTTCGCCCCCAGCTTGCTCAGGTCAACCAGTATGCGTTGCAGGAACTCCTGATCGCAGTCCTCTCCCGGGTATGGGATGTCCAGCAGAAGGGCCGCCTCCGTGAGGTTGGGAACGATGACGTCGGCCTTGGCGCAGAGCTTGGCCATTTCACCGGCGAAGGCAGGCTGAAACCCGGCGTAGAGCTTACCGTGGTCGCCCATCACCGGGTCCAAAAAAATCAGATTTTCCGGCGTTTTAAACGCATCAAAAAACTGGGAGACCAGCTCCAACTGCTCAATAGAACCCAGATAGCCGGTATAGATGGCGTCAAAAGACAAATCCTGGCTCTTCCAGTGGCGGGCCACAGCAGGAATTTCCTGGGTCAGGTCCCGGAACGTAAAATTGGAAAACGCGGTGTGGGCGGAGAGCACCGCAGTGGGAATCACCGCCGTCTCCACTCCCATGGCGGAGATGATGGGGAGCGCCACGGTGAGGGAACATTTGCCCACACAGGAGATGTCCTGGATGGTGACGATGCGTTTCATAGCAACAGTCCTTTCAAGCAGAGAAAATTAGCGCGGGGGAAATTGCGCCAAATATGTCTCCAGATCCGGCAAGCGCTGGGCGGCCTCTTTGCGGCCCTGGATGAAGAGAGCGCGAAGTTTCTCTTTGTTTTTCTCCATTCGATCCACAGTCACAGGGCTCTGGGGGCGAATGACAAACAGCCGCCCGGAGCGTTCCATTCCATCAATCTCATCCATCATCCGATTATACCGGTCAGGAGAGGAGAGCATGGTCGCCACAAACTGGGGATATTTGCGATAGCGGAACCGAAAATACCGCTGGAGTGTCGGGGAAAAAGGTTTTTTCCGATACCCCTTTTGCCGGGTAAGCACCAAAATAACAGGGCCGCAGCCCTCGTCAAGGGCCTTTTGGTAGGCCACCGGCATGGAGGGACCGCCGTCTAAGTAGCGCCGGCCGTCCACCAGAACAGGCGTGGAGAGCCCCGGCATACTGCTGGTGGCTTTGAGCGCCTCAAAAATATCGCCGCAAACCCCTTTTTCCAGATACGCGGGCTGGCCGGTCTCCAGGTCTGTGGACACCGCCATATAGCGGATCGGCGAGGCGAGAAAGGCCGCTTCATCCAACGGATACCAGTCGTTTACCGCACCGAACATATACTTAAAACTGAATACCTGCCCCTGGGTGACCAGTGACTTGGGTCCCATAAAGTTGGGATCGTCGGCATAACGGTAATCAATGCGGTAGCTCCGCTCGGGCTGACCGGAGAGAAAGTTCATGCCGTTAATGGCGCCGGCGGACGTACCGATCAAACAGCGGGGCGTAAAGCCGGCCCGATGAAGCGAGCCCTGTACCCCCGCGGTGTAGACCCCTCGCAGGGCCCCGCCCTCCAGCACCAGACAGGCGTTTGTGTCTTGCATTTTCACCCTCCTTTCCGGGGCGCCCCAGGAGGCATCCCTCCGCGCCCACGTTTCTCGCTTCGTTTCAATGCCTTGTATTATAGCACAAGAAGTCGTTTGGGAAAATACCCAATACGGCAAATTTCCACAGCGATGGACAGCATGTGGATAACTCTGTGGATAAAGTGGAAAAGTTGAAGAATCTCCACAAAAACGGACATAATGAAGACTATGATAGGGAAAGACGCCGGATTTTGCAGAGAAATGGGAGAATGATTTCTCTCCGCTGTGGAAAATCCATGAATTTGGGAAAAAGAGGCTGTCCGCTCAGTTGAAAAAAGCGGGGCAGACGCATATAATGAACAAAGATACAAACGAAGTGGGAGATCCGCTCCCACCAACTCGAAGGAAGGGGTATTTTATGAACAGACGGCTTTACCGCTCTTATACAAGCCGCATGCTGGCGGGCGTCTGCGGCGGGATTGGGGAATTTTTTGGCATTGATCCCACACTGATCCGCTTGGCATGGGCCATCTGCGCCTGTATGGGCTGGGGACTTGTGGCGTATATCATCGCCGCCATCATTATTCCGCCTGCCGCGGATTTTTAACCAAAAATATACGATAGACGCCACCGTTTTTTGGAGGAAAACGGTGGCGTCTTGCATGTTTCTGGAACATTTCACAGGAAATTGCCGAAATGGTGAAAGTTATGCTTGTAATTCCTGCGAAAGCGGGGTACAATGCAGGGGACAATTTAATAATGGGAGAAGCTGATTAATGTTGTAACGCCGTCCCCACCCCTTTGCTTGTAAGGACGGCGGAAGGAGAAGACAAAATGTTTCAGAAACGCATCTTGGCACTTTTCCTGTCTATGGCTCTACTTGCTGTTGTACTCGGCGGATGCGGAGACAAAAAGCAGAATGCAGGGCCCGATGACAGCAGCGGAAATAGCTCTTCCGGAACGGTGATCGACGGCGGAGAAATCGTGGTCGGCATCGCTCAGGACCTGGGAGAAAGTCTTGACCCATATCAGATGACAGCGGCAGGAACCAGAGAGGTCTTATTTAATGTCTATGAGGGCTTAGTCAAGCCCAATTCAGACGGTAGTTTCGTTCCGGCAGTCGCCTCCGAAGTAAACGTATCGGACGACCGCCTCACCTTAACCTTCCCCTTGCGGGAGGGCGTGCTGTTTCATAACGGCGATCCGGTGACGGTGAACGATGTTATCAAGTCCTTTGAAACCTGCGCTGCAACTACGGTGGAACCCGCCTTAGCTGCAGCGCTTTCTGGTGTCCGGGTGGAAGCTGGGGCCGATGATCAATTGGTGGTGATTACTTTGCCCGAGCCCAGCACCGATTTTCTCAGCTACGCCGCCTCGGTGTATATTGTCCCCGCAGGATACGCCGATCAGAAAACCGCTCCCGTGGGCACTGGCCCCTTCAAGTTTGTGTCCCGTTCTGTTCAGGAGAATGTGATTCTGGAGCGGTTCGACGATTACTGGGGAGAAAAGGCCCATCTGGATAAGGTCACTTGTCAGATCTATGAGGACGCCACCGCCATGATGAACGCCCTGTCCTCCGGCGCCATCGACATGGTGAACCATCTGACGGTGGACCAGGCCGCCACGGTAAATGGCGACTACAACGTGGTGGAAGGAAACATGAACTTGGTCCAGGCCCTGTATCTGAACAATGCCGAGAAGCCCTTTGACAACGAGCTGGTGCGGCAGGCCATGTGCTGGGCCATCAACGTGGACGAAATTCTTCAGCTCACCGAAGACGGCCACGGCACCAAGATCGGCAGCTCTATCTATCCGAATTTCCACAAGTACTTTGACGCCAGTCTGGCCGATACCTACGGCTACGATGTGGACAAGGCCAAGGATCTCCTGATGCAGGCGGGCTATCCCGACGGCTTTTCCATGACCATCACGGTGCCCTCCAACTACACGCCCCATATGCAGACGGCGGAGGTCATTGTGGAACAACTGGCCAAGGTCGGGATCACGGCCACCATCAACCGGGTAGAGTGGGAGACATGGGTCAGCGAAATCTACGGCGGCCGCAAATTCCAGAGCACCGTGGTTGGCTTCGACGCCGCGACCCTCTCGGCCGGGGCCCTGCTGGATCGTTGGGTCAGCGACAACGGCAAGAACATGATAAACTACAACAATCCGGACTACGACGACCTGATGGCCAGGGCCGCCGCCAGCACCGACGACACGGAGCAGACCGACCTGTACAAGCAGGCCGCCAAGCTGCTTGCCGACACCGCGGCCAATGTCTATATTCAGGACCTGGCCGACTTTGTGGCCCTCCGGAACACACTGGACGGCTACCAGTTCTATCCCTTGTACGTGATGGACTTCTCTACCATCCATCAGGTGGGATAATTAAAAATAGGGGGCATACCCCCAAGGCCGAAGGGAGGCGAGGAGATGAAATACTTTGCAAAAAAGACAGTGACTCTCATTATTACATTGTTCATCGTTTCCCTCCTCGCCTTCCTCGCCATTCAAGTGATCCCCGGGGACGTGGTGTCCAGCAAACTGGGCACCAGCGGTACTCCCGAACAGATCGAGGCCATGCGGGAAAGTTTGGGCCTCAATCGGCCTGTCCTAATCCGGTATTGGGACTGGCTTACCGCCTTTCTTCAGGGAGATTTCGGCACCTCCTACGCCTACAGCCTCCCCGTACGGGACATGATCTCCCAAAAACTCCCCATCACCGGCATTTTGGTGCTCATGGCGTTTACCTTCACGGCGCTTCTCTCCTTCCCCCTGGGCATCTTTTCCGCCCGTCATGAGGGCGGCGTTTTCGACAGGATCCTGACGGTGCTGAACCAAGTGGTCATGTCCATTCCCCCCATTTTTGTGGGTATTCTCCTCTCCTATATCTTTGGAACCATATTTCATTTATTTATGAACGGACGATTCGTGTCCTATACCCAGAGCGTGCCGGCTTTTCTCATCTACATGATTTTTCCGGCCCTCTCCATCGCCCTCTCCCGTACGGCCATGACCGTAAAGATGCTGCGATCGTCGCTGCTGAGTGAGATGGGCCAGAACTACATCCGCACGGCCTACAGCCGGGGGCACAGCCGGGATACCGCTCTGCGCCGCCATGCGCTGAAAAACGCCGTGATTCCCGTCATCGCCTTTTTGGGCATCACCGCCGCTGAGATGGTGGCGGGCAGCATCGTCATTGAGCAGGTCTTTAACGTGCCGGGCATCGGCCGCCTGCTGTTGGCCTCCATCGGCAGCCGGGATTTCCCGGTGGTGCAGGCCATTGTGGTAATTTTGGCAGCTTGGGTGGTTATCGTGAACTTTATCGCGGACCTCCTTTCTCAATATATGGACCCCCGCATTCGCTTGGGGTGACCGGCAGACTCTTGGAAGGTTGTGGACAAGCTATGATCGGGACGAAAACCAGAAAGAGCAACGGCTTTCTCCGTCTGGGGGGCTGGATCACCATTGTCATGGTGCTTCTCATTGTCACAGGCTATTTCTGGACCCCCTACAGCAGCACAGCCATGGACGGCAACGCAAAATTTCATAGTCCCACCCTGGCCCATCCCTTTGGGACGGACAACATGGGGCGGGATATCCTCTCCCGGGTGATGGAGGGAGCGGGCACCACCTTTTTTATCGCCCTGTGCGTGGTGCTCATCGGTTGCGCCATCGGCACCCTGATCGGGGGCCTTACCGGGTATTTCGGCGGGGTGGCGGACCATATTTTAATGCGGATCTGCGATTCCATTACCGCTTTTCCCAGTATTTTGCTGGCCTTGGTGCTCATCGTGATTTTCAATCGGGAACATCAAAGTAAATATGTGATTATCCTCATCCTGGGCATTCTCTTTATTCCCAGCTTTGCCCGGGTAGCCCGGGGGGAATTTGCCCGGAACCGCTCCCTTAACTATATCTACTCCGCCCGATTGATGGGAGCGGGACATGCGCGGATCTTGTTCCGACATATTCTGCCCAATACGGTGCAGGTGTTACTGCCCACCATCTCCATCGGCTTTAACAATGCGGTGCTGGCGGAGGCTAGCATGAGCTTTTTGGGCGTGGGCGTAATGGCCCCTGACGCCTCTCTGGGCCGAATGCTTTCCGAGGCCCAGATGTTCCTGGGGAACGCCCCCTGGTACGCGCTCTTTACCGGGCTTACCATTGTCCTGCTCATTCTGGGCTTCAGCCTGCTGGGCGAGGGTCTTGGCATGATGCGGCGTCCCCAGTAAAAAAGGCGTTTTTGAGGAACGATGCGGTGATGATTCGAGAAGCGATCAGTCAGGATTGCTTGTACCATAACATTTCCTGACGGCGCAGTGGAACGCCGTATGGAGAGGGCGTTGCGGGGCTCCTCCCCATCATACAGTGGCTGATTTAACAGGATACAGAGGCAAAGAAGGTGAGACAGATGCTGGACGTGCGAGATTTACGGGTGCGGTTTTTCAGTCAGAACCGGGACGCTGTAAACGGAATCTCATTTCATATGGACGAAGGCGAAATTCTCGGCCTCGTGGGGGAGAGCGGCAGCGGCAAAACCGTAACGGCCATGGCCATTTCCGGTCTGATGAATCGCCGTCAGGCCGCGTGCGACGGGCACATCTGTTTTGACGGCGTGGACCTTCTCCACTGCTCCCGAGAGGAACTGCGCAGGCTTCAGGGCAGGGAGATCTCCGTAGTTTTTCAGGAGCCCATGACCTCCATGGACCCGGTGCAGCCCATTGGCCCCCAGGTAGAGGAGAGTCTGCAACTGCATACCAAACTCTCCCCCCAGGAGCGGCGTCAGGCGGCCATTCACGCCCTATCCGCTGTGGAACTTTCAGACCCGGAACGGATCTACCGCCAATATCCCCACCAGCTGTCAGGCGGAATGCTCCAGCGGGTGATGATCGCCGCGGCCCTCATTTCCAGGCCCAAGCTTCTCATCTGCGATGAGCCTACAACCGCGCTGGATGTAACCATTCAGGAACAGATCTTGGAGCTTCTCAAAAAGATCAACCAGGAACACAAGACGGGCATTCTGTTTATCTCCCACAACCTGGGGGTTGTCCGCAAGCTATGCTCCCGGGTGGCCGTTATGCACCGGGGGGAACTGGTGGAGGAGGGCCCGGTGGAAAAAGTCTTTTATCATCCGCAGCAGGACTACACCCGCCGTTTGATCGCCGCCATCCCCACCCGCCGGAAAAGAGGGTAACCTATGACCAATACGCCGATTTTAGAGATCCATAACTTAGACAGCTACTATACCAGAAGCGGCCGTTTGTTGCAGAAAAGGGACCGTCAGCAGGTCCTAAAGGGCGTAAATTTCACCCTCCACCAGGGGGAAGTTCTGGGCCTTGTGGGGGAGAGCGGCAGCGGCAAAAGTACGCTGGCGAAGGCCATCCTGGGTATTGTCACGGACTATACGGGGGATATTGTCCACCACACGCCGCGCCCTCAGATGGTGTTTCAGGACCCCTACTCCTCCTTAAACCCCGCCTTTACCATTGGCCGGATCATCGAGGAGCCTCTGCGCATCTATGGCAAGCACTCGCCCAAGGAGCGGCGGGAGCGAGTGGTGGCCATGCTGGAGGACGTGGGGTTGGGCGAAGAGTATTACCGCCGCAAGCCCCGGGAGCTCTCCGGCGGTCAGCGCCAGCGCATCTCCATCGCCGCGGCCATGATCGTCCGGCCCAAGCTGGTGATATTGGACGAGGCGGTTTCCGCGCTGGACGTCACCATCCAGGATCAGATTTTGGACCTGCTGGTGCGGCTGAAAAAGGACTGGGACCTGAGCTACCTCTTTATTTCCCACGACTTGAACGTGGTCTATCAGATCTGCGACCGGGTGCTGGTGATGCAGCGCGGTGAAATCGTGGAGGAAAACACGGTAGACGGCATCTTTGACCATCCCCAGCATCCCTATACCAAACAGCTTTTAAAAGCGGCGGAATAGCTGTGGCTTCGCTGTCGCAGCATGAAAAAAGCCCCCGATCATAAGATCAGGGGCTTTCTTATTGCATTTTCAATGGTTGCCGCAGCTTTGCGTTATGCCGGAATCGCCAGATTCAAAAAAGCCCGGCAGCATCCCTTACCGCCGAGCTTGACGTATGGCGCGTGATTTTACTCCCAGTTGGGCAGTTGGTATCCTGTCAAGGCTTCATTGAGGAAACCGTTGAGGGGGCGCAGCAGGCGAATGCGATCCATCACCAGATCCAGGAAATCCTCCGCCAACACCTCCTCGTCGGTAAAATAACTTTTGGCATACCAGCTTTTGTGCTTCAGATCCTCCCCCAGGGCATGGTTCCGGTCGTATTCCCTCGGTACGTTTTTGAGCTTCTCCCCTTCCAGGGTAAACCATTGGGTAAACCCGGGGTCCCCGACGATAGACAGCCACGTTTCACCATACCGGTCCAAATGCTCCCGAACCCGCAGCGTGGCGCCGCGAAACCCTGCGGAGAACAGGCCGCCCCCTACAAAGGAGCGGCCCTGAGGCCGCAGATAGAGGAAATAGCCGCAGGGAATGGGCACTTTTCCTTTGGGTGACAAATTGGCCCGAAACGCGGGATGGTATGGGGGCTTATCCCGGTAAAGCCTGGCGTCCCGGGGGATACGGAAGGTGAGGTCCCGGGGATTGAGGTAACGAAAGTCCTCCTCCTCTTCTCCCAGGGTAAATAAGAGCGCCTGGAGGAAGGAGAGGAACACGGCTTGCGCCTCCTGCATGGCGGGCTTGTGGGCGTGGTACCAGGCCCGCTCGTTGTGCTCCTCCAAGTCAGCCAGATAGTCCAGCATGGTTTTCATGGGGTTGGGGGTATTCATGGGGGCTCCTTTCGGATTCATTCGTCATCCTGTAACACAAATTTTTCTAGGGCCAAGGCCACTCCATCCTCCTCATTAGACGCGGTGACAAAGGCGGAAGCGGCCTTGATCTCATCCGTGGCATTTCCCATGGCCACAGGCAGGGCTGCCCGCCGGAGCAGCGAGAGATCATTGCCACTGTCTCCCAGGGCCATGACGCTGCCCGGCGTGAGCCCCAGCTTTTGGGCCAACTGCAGCAACGCCTCCCCCTTATCCGCCCCCTGGGCGGTAATTTCCAGATCCATGGGAAAGGGAATGGCAAAGCTCAGGCCGGGGAAAGTCTGCAACTCGGCCAGCACCTGGTCCCGGCGTTCTTCAGAGGGCGCCATGACCATAAATTCTTCGGCGGATTTTTCCCCCTGCCGAAAGAAGTCCCCCAGGGAGCCGGGCACGGAGCGACGGGTTTTCAGTAAGTAGGGCAGCAGCGGCGAAGCGCGGTTCTTCACAAACAGGGCGCGGTAGACCGCCTCCTCTCCATAGCCGATGCCATTAAAAAACAAAAGATGAGGAACTTGGTATCCCTTTAAAATGGATAAGACCTTGAGTCCCAATCCGTGGGGAATGTGATGTTCCAACAGATGCTCTCCGGTTTTGGCGTCTCGAATGGTGGCGCCGTTTGAGGTAATCAGGTAACGAACGCCAGGCAGCTCTAACACCGCCTGGGGAATCCCGGTCCAGGGCCGACCGGTGACGGGCACCAAAACCACGCCACGCTCCGCCGCTTTCTCCAAGGCCCATCGGGTCCTGGGGGTAATTTGCTTTTTTTCATCTAATAGGGTGCCGTCCAGGTCCAGGCCGATGATACGAATCTTTTCCATGGATCTCCCTCCTTTCCCATCGTGGTCCGGCAAAGCTTGCCGTCATACAGTTTCTCAACGGGTTAATTTATATAGTATACCAGATTTTCGGGCATACGCCCAGGGCTTTTTTTACCATTTGCTTGCATTATCCTCATTTCTTGTGATAAAGTGAGATATTGGATAACCTGAGAGGAGTTGCTGCTCATGAAAATCTATCATTCCATCACAGAGCTGATCGGGGGCACCCCCCTGCTGGAATTGACAAATTTCACGCAAAATGAGGGCCTGGATGTGACCCTTCTGGCAAAGCTGGAATCCTGCAATCCGGGCGGTTCCGCCAAGGACCGGGTGGCCAAAACCATGATTGAGGAGGCGGAAAAAACCGGCAAGCTGACGCCCGGCGCCGCCATCATCGAGCCCACCTCCGGAAACACAGGAATCGGCCTGGCCGTGCTGGGCGCCGCCAAGGGATACCGCGTAATTCTCACCATGCCCGACACCATGAGCGAAGAACGGCGCAAATTGCTGGCGGCCTGCGGCGCGGAAGTGGTGCTCACCCCCGGCGCTGCGGGCATGCAGGGGGCCATTGACAAAGCACAGGAACTGGCTGACGCGCTCCCGGGCAGTTACCTGCCGGGACAATTTACAAACCCCGCCAACCCCCAGGCCCATTATGCCACCACTGGTCCGGAAATCTGGAAGGACACCGATGGAACGGTGGATATCTTTGTGGCCGGCGTGGGCACTGGCGGCACGCTCACCGGCGTGGGCCGGTATCTGAAAGAGCAGAAGCCCGGTGTGAAAGTTGTGGCGGTGGAGCCGGCAGGGTCCCCCCTCCTCTCCCAGGGGAGGACGGGGAAGCATAACCTGCAAGGCATTGGCGCAAACTTTATCCCTGAAATTTTGGATCGGGACATTTATAATGAGGTGATCCCCGTCCAGGAGGCTCAGGCGTACGCCACAGGGCGAGCGCTGTCGCAAGACGGCCTGGTGGCGGGCATCTCCGCAGGCGCCGCAGTCTGGGCCGCCGTCCAAGTGGCACGCCGCCCGGAAAACAGGGGAAAGACCATCGTCGTACTCCTTCCCGACTCCGGCGAACGGTATCTCTCCACCGAAATGTACGACCAGCCTATCCGGCCGCAGGGAAACGAGCGCAACTGATTCCGCCTGAATAGGCGTGACGGCCCGGCCTGCCTGTCAGAGAGGCCTCGCTGTCGGGAAAGGAGCAAATATCATGGAAAATTGCTTGCTACGTGAAGAAAAAGACGGCGTCTGCTACTTAACCTTAAACCGCCCCCATAAGCTGAACGCATTGGATACCGTTCTCTTTCGCGCTATTGATGACGCCTTGGCGGACCTGGAAGGCCGGGAGGATCTTCATGTCATTGTGCTGAAAGGGGCGGGAAACTCCTTTTGCGCCGGCCATGATGTGGCCGTTTTGGGGAAGGAAGGCCAAGATGAGATTTTTAACGCCAGGGTGGTGTCCCGGCTGGCCGACATTGATAAAGCGGTGGTCACCATCATCCACGGCCACTGCTACACCGGCGGCTTAGAACTGGCCCTGGCGGGGGATCTCATCATTGTAGGAGAAACTGCGAAAATCGGCGATACCCACAGCAAGTTTGCGCTGCGGCCCATTTGGGGACTGCTCCAGCGGCTGCCCCGCCGGGTCGGAATTGGCCTGACCAAGGACATGTTCTGCACCAACCGGGTCCTCAGCGGTCGGGAAGCCGAGAGGGTGGGGTTTGCCAACTACTGTTTTCCCATGGACACCCTGTGGGAGGAGGCGGAAAAGATTGTGCAAACGATCAATGGGAACAGCGCCTACAGTATTCGCTACATGAAGGAAATGCTCCGCACGACTGACGGCGAAAACATGTCAGTGGGCATTCAAAAGGAGATCTCCGTGGTGTATGAGGGTATCCTGGGCCCGGATTTTCAGGAACGCATTGGCGCCTTGACCAAAAAATAAAAATAACGCGTGCGGCGATCCCAGGAGTTTGCCGCACGCGTTATTTTTCCATGACAGCCAGGCACCTCTTCTGCTCTTGACCCCTCTTTACCAAAATATGAGGACCGTCCGCAGCTTGACAAGGGGGCCGGTGAACGGTATACTTTTTCTACGGCTGGACTGTCGGCATTGCCGGGGCGCAGCAAGGAAACAAAACCAATAGGAGTAATTTTATGTGGAATAAAACTTTGGAGAGTGTGGTAAGCCGGGAGGTTTGCGCACAGTAATCTCTGCCCGGACCTCCCAAAAGGTATTCACCATATACTTTTAGGAGGACTATTTCATGAATCGATCTCACAAAAAAATGCAATATACCAAGGGGTATTACCGTACTCACCCCTGTACCGACAGCTTTACCTGCAAAGTCTGCGACCGCCTCGTGGTATCAGACGGCGCTGGGAGCGACCACCGCAACCACTGTCCCAACTGCCTGTGCAGCCTTCACGTGGATGACCTGCCCGGCGACCGGGCCGCTGACTGCGGCGGTCTTATGGACCCAATCGGCGTTTGGGTGCGAAAAGGGGGCGAGTGGGCCATCATCCACCGCTGCCGCCGCTGCGGCGACCTCAGCTCCAACCGAATCGCCGCCGACGACAACCCCATGAAGCTCATGTCCATTGCCATGAAACCCCTGACGGCGCCGCCGTTCCCCCTGGAACGCATCGAAGAAATCACCGCGCTGATGGGAGGAGACGGCTCCATGGAGTAGGGGCCTGCGCGCCCTGTGTATTGGGAGTTTCTTGCGGGGAA